>Ga0163144_10003689_pt1 | contig 34818 bp, 36 predicted proteins | sample OliLak19BULKMAT1_FD_123175 | JGI IMG/M metagenome (GOLD analysis project Ga0163144, IMG submission 123175) | Freshwater microbial mat bacterial communities from Lake Vanda, McMurdo Dry Valleys, Antarctica - Oligotrophic Lake LV.19.BULKMAT1 | ecosystem: Environmental > Aquatic > Freshwater >...
AGCGCGCGCCCCACGACCAGCCGCTTGTACGAGTTGACCGTTGGCGCGCAGATGGCTGCCAGTGCGCGCGCGTGCGCCAGGATGCCGCCGGTGAACCAGTAGCCCATCTGCGACAGACCCAGGCCGTGCTTGTCGCTCTTGTCGAAGAACAGGTTCTTCGTCTTGCGGTCGCCCAGCGAGAGGTGGAAATGCGCACCGGTGCCGGCTCGGTCGGAGAACGGCTTGGGCATGAAGGTCGCGATCATGCCCATCTGGTGCGCAACCTCGCTCGCGGCCATCTTGAAGAAGGTCAGGTTGTCGGCCGACTTGAGCGCGTCGGCATAGGTGAAGTTGACCTCGAACTGGCCGTTGCCGTCTTCATGGTCGATCTGGTAGATATCGAGCCCGCCATTGCGGCCGCCCTCCACCACACGCTGCAGGAACTCGGACTGACGCGACAGGCCCTTGTAGTCGTAACACGGCTTGTCGAGGTTGTCGGTCGCATCCACTGGCACCAGCTTGCCGGCACCGTCGCGTTTGAGCAGGAAGAACTCGGGCTCGATGCCGGTGTACAGCGTCATCCCCTTCTTGGCCAATGCGTCCAGGTTGCGTTTGAGCATCACGCGCGAACAGTACTCGTAGGGTTGGCCTTTCACATGGCCGTCACAGGCCATGCGCGCGAAGCCCGGCATCCAGCTCATGGGCGCCAGCGTCGACAGGTCGCCCACTGCCATGTAGTCCTGGCTGTTGGGCTCCATGCCGAAGCCCCACATGGCAAAACCGGCGAACCCGGCGCCGTCGGTGAGCACCATGTCCAGATGCTCGACCGGCACCGCCTTGCTCTTGGCCGCGCCATGGATGTCGACGAACTGCGCCAGGATGAACTTGATGCCGTGCTGCTTGAAGAATTTCCTGGCCTGGTCTTTGGTCATGATGTCCTCGTGGTTCCTGATGGAGGGGTGGGTTGTTCGTCGGATGGAATTCAGCTAGCCTCTACGTCGCCACCCAGCTCGGTGACGACCTCGCCCCCGTGGTCGCGCGCGAGGTAGCAGGCTGCCGCCAGGCCAGGCCCGCCCGCGCCGCTGATGACCACATCGCAGGACTTGCGCAGCGAGGCATGCTGCGTGAGCATCCGGGGTTCCGGATGCCTGGACGGCAAGGCAAAACGCAGCGGGCGCCAGGGCATGGCATATCGGATTTTTGGATGGTTCAAGCCGATTGAAGTCTAGTTCTCGGCACCGCCCATGTCAATACCAACAGGCACATTTTGTTTCTTGTCAAGAAACTCCGGCGATTCTGCCGTAGAATAACCCGGCGCGCATCCAACCGACCTGCGCAACCACACCATGGCCAGCACCACGTCCCGCAAGAAACCGTTGCCACCGACCGCTGATGACCCGTCCCAGGTGAAGGCACTGGACCAGCACATCGGTGCCACTGTGCACGCGCTGCGCTCGCGCCGTGCGATGACCATCGCCGACCTGTCGCGCCGCGCTGGCGTCAGCGCGGGCATGTTGTCCAAGATTGAAAATGCACAGGTCTCGGCCAGCCTGGAAACCCTGCTGTCCCTGTCGCGTGCCCTGGGCGTTGGGGTGGCGGATCTGATGCACGAGTTCCAGGCGCGCGAAGGGGACGTTCAGTTCGTGCCCAAGAACGGCGGGCTCGAAGTGATCCGCCGCGGGACCAAGAAGGGTCACACCTACCGCCTCCTGTTTTCGCACCGCGGTCCGCACAAGCCGTTCGAGCCCTTTCTGGTGACGCTCAACGACGCCAGCGAAGTGTTTCCATCGTTCAAGCACAAGGGGCTGGAGTTCATCCATATCCTCGAAGGCAAGCTGCGTTATCGCCACGGCGACCAGACGTTCATGCTCGCGCCCGGCGACTCGATCACGTTCGACGGCGACGTGCCACACGGTCCGGACGTTTTGATCAAGCTGCCGATCGTGATGCTGGCCATCATGGTCTATCCAGATGCAAAAGAGTGAGGCACGAATGCCGGCGCTGCCACGACCGCATGACATGGGCGGACGGGCGGCAGGCCCCATCGATTCCAGCGAGCATGGCCTGACGTTCTTCGAACAGCGGGTTGACGCGATGCTACGCCTGCTTGCCGATCCGCCACGTTCCTGCTTCACGATCGACGCCTTACGCCGTGCAATCGAGGATCTGCCGCCCGCGCAATACGACGCACTGACCTATTACGAACGCTGGCTGCATGCGATGCGCCTGCTGGTGGTCGAACAAGGGTTGCTGGGCGAAGCGGAAATCGAACACCACATTGCCGGACAGGGCGGCCTTTCCGTCCCGCCATCCCTCAACCACATCTGATTTGCCCGCACCAATGACCGAAAGAATCAAGGGCGCGCTCGCGCCCGTGCTGACGCCCTTCAATGCCCGCCTGGAGCCCGACGTCAAGCGTTATATCGCGCACTGCCGCTGGCTGATCGACAACAAGGTCGGACTGGCCATCTTCGGGACCAACTCCGAAGCGGCCTCGCTTTCGGTGGAAGAGCGCCTGTCGCTGACGGACGCCATTCTCGAAGCCGGAGTTCCTGCAGCCCGGATGATGCCAGGCACCGGCGGCTGCTCCCTGACCGACGCGGTCACGCTGACCCGCCATGCGGTGCGCAACGGTGCCGCCGGCGCCTTGATGGTTCCGCCCTTCTTTTTCAAGGGCGTGTCGGACGAAGGCCTGTTTGCCTACTACGCGGAAGTGATAGAGCGCGTGGCCAGCGACGCCTTGCGGGTTTACCTCTACCACATTCCCCAGTTCACCCAGGTCCCGATCACGCTCAACCTGATCGAGATGCTGCGCAAGCGCTATCCGGACACCGTCGTCGGCGCGAAAGATTCATCCGGCGTGTGGAGCAACACCCAGGCCATGATCGACAACTTCGCCAAGGACGGGTTCGACGTGTTCCCGGCCAGCGAATCAACGCTTTCGAAGGCCTTGCCACTGGGCGCCGCAGGCTGCATCAGTGCGACGGTGAACGTGAATCCGGCCGCCATTCACGCCGTGTACACGGGATGGCAGACACCGGCTGGCGCTGCCCTTCAGGCCAAGGTCGACACCATCCGGCAGATCTTCCAGGCAATGCCCATGATCCCTGCCATGAAGCGGACGGTGGCTGAATACTCGGGCGATGCGGCATGGAAGACGGTGCGCCCTCCGCTACGCGACCTCGACGACAGCAGCACGCCCAGCCTGATGGAGCAGTTGCGCGCTGCCGGGTTCGCGATGCCAGGCTACCCCCGCTCCTGAGTTCGGCCTGATGGGGTCGAAGCCCGCCATCCGCGTGCAGTCGGTCGTTCCGCTTGGCGACACAGCGGTGCTGATCGATTTTTCCGATCACCTCGACCCCGACGTCAATGCGGGTATCTTGCGACTTGCCGATGCCATCCGCCGACGCAAGCTGCCCTGGATCCGCGACGTGGTGCCCGCCATTGCATCACTCGCAGTCCATATCAATATCAACCTGACGGGCGAGTCCGATACGGTCGACATGGTGCGCGTGTTGGTCGATGCATGCCTGCGCGACAAGTCACAGCCGGACAGCGCGCCGCGTCCACCGATCGTGGTTCCTGTTTGTTACGACGGCGGATTCGGCATGGATCTGCAGGATATTGGCGAGCGCACAGGGTTCAGCGCCGATGAAGTCGTACGCCGCCATCTTGGCAGCGACTTTCGCGTGCTGATGGTTGGCTTTGTGCCGGGTCACCCCTACCTGTGCGGACTTGATCCAAAACTGGCCGTGCCACGGCGCAGCGCGCCAAGGCTTCGCATGCCACCAGGAACGGTCGCCATCGCCAATGCGCAGTGTGTGGTCTATCCCTATGAGATTCCGGGTGGATGGAGCGTGGTCGGGCGCACCCCGCTGCGCCTGTTCGATGCCGCTCGAGCCCGGCCGAGCCTGTTCGAAGCTGCCGACGCGGTGCGTTTCGAGCGCATAGAGCGAGCGCAGTTCGACCGGATCGCGCAGCGCGAAGGGACGGCATGAGCGCAAACCCGGCGCGCCGGCAAGCCCCGGAGGTAGGCGTGGAGCGCGCGGGAATCCAGACGACCGTGCAGGACGGCGGCCGCTTCGGGTACCAACATCTTGGCGTGGTTCCGTCCGGCGCGATGGATATGGAATCCCTGTTGCTCGCGAACGCCATGGTCGCCAATGGGTCTGATGAAGCTACCCTCGAGATGGTCCTGCAGGGGCCCACTCTGCGATTCGCCTGTGAAGCCCTGATTGCGCTGGCAGGCGCGTCGTTTGGCATCCGCGCGGCACTCGGGCAGTCGGTGACCTTGCTGCCAACCAATCGACCGATCCTGTTGGCAGCGGGCACCCAGGTTTCGTTCGAGCATGCACAGGATGGTGCCCGTGCGTACCTGGCCGTTGCCGGCGGCTTCGACGTTCCATCAATTCTGGGCAGCCGGTGCACCTACATTCCTGCAGGCTTCGGTGGTCACAATGGCCGTGCCCTGAAAAAGGGCGACGTGCTGGCGCTGTCGCCGCAAGCAAGCACCTTGGCCAGAGCGCGATTCAATACCCTGCACAAGAAGAACACCGGCGTCGTCTGCCACGGGTCGGCGGCCAGGACCGTGCGCTGGTCTGTCCGTCCACGCAGTTTGCCAGAGGACGAGGTCACGTTGGTGCGCTTCATCAACGGCCGCCATCGCGCGCTGTTCACCGCGCAGGCGCTGCAGGCGTTCGAATCGTCAACTTACCGGATCTCTCCAGACTCCAACCGCATGGGGTACCGCATGGTCGGGCCGCGCCTGGAACGCGCCAACACCGGCGACGTCCTGTCAGAGCCAACCAACCTGGGAACGGTGCAGGTTCCGCCCGACGGCGCGCCGATTGTCCTGATGGCCGACCACCAGACCACTGGTGGCTACGCCAAGATTGCCGAGATCGCGAGTGCCGACATACCGCGCCTGGCGCAACTGCGGCCGGGGCAGGAAGTCCGATTTGCCCCTTGCTCGCTGGCGCAGGCCCTTGCGTTGGCACGGGCCGCGCGTGATGCGTTGGCAAGCAAGACCCAGGCGTTGGCCTGGCAGTACCAGGCTTGATGGCCCACGCCGGAAATGGAGCACACATGACGAACGAAAAATGCATCGACATCAATTGCGACATGGGCGAGAGTTTTGGTGCCTGGCAGATGGGCGACGACGCCGCAATCATGCCGTTGATCTCGTCGGCCAACATTGCCTGCGGCTTCCACGGTGGCGATCCGGCCACGATCCGAAAGACCGTGAAACTGGCCATGGACGCTGGCGTGGCCATCGGCGCCCACCCCTCACTGCCGGACTTGATGGGGTTCGGGCGGCGCACCATGCGCATCTCGGCACAGGACATGTACGACTATGTGTTGTACCAGGCGGGTGCGGTGGGCGCCTTTGTGCGTGCCGCCGGCGGTCGGCTGCACCACGTCAAGTGCCATGGCGCGCTTTACAACATGGCCGCCACCGACGCGGGTCTGGCGGGCGCCATGGCCCGGGCAGTGAAGGCGCTCGGTCCGGATGTGATGCTTTACGCGCTTGCTGGAAGCCGCATGGTGGAGGCGGCTGTATTGGCCGGTGTTCCGGTGGTCGAAGAGGCATTCGCCGACCGCAGCTACCAGGCCGACGGAACCTTGACCCCGCGCGGAACCGCAGGCGCGATGATCGAAGACGAGGCGCAGGCGGTGCAACAGGCGATCGGCATGGTCGAGCAAGGAACGGTGGCGACCGCCGGCGGTGGATCTTTCCGCCTGCGCCCCGGGACGATCTGCCTGCACGGCGACCAGCCCGGTGCGCTGCGCTTTGCCAACGCGCTGCGCGCCGCACTGCACCAACACGGCAGCAGCGTCAAAGCGCCGTGACCGGACCGACACGTACGAAAGAACCCTCACAAATGCCAAACAAACAGTACACCGTCGGCATCGTTGGCCTCGGATATGGGCGCGCCCACGTCGCCGGGTTTCAGGCGGCCGGATGCAAAGTAGTCGCACTGTGCCAGCGCGATACCTCCGCCGCGGCGGAGCTTGCTGTGCGTTACGGTGTCTTGCAGGTGTATTCCGACTGGCACGCCATGCTGGCAACCGCACGGCCTGACATCGTCGTCATTGCCACGCCGCCAGCGCTGCACTTACCCATCATGACCGAGGCGTTCGCGGCCGGATCGCATGTCGTGTGCGAGAAGCCGCTTGCGTTGACGGTCGATGAAGCACACCGGATGATCGCGGCTGCGCAAGCGGCCAGGCGCTCCGCAATCGTAGGGTTCAACTGGCGCTTTGCGCCGGCCATGCAACGCATGAAGGCCATGGTGGATGCAGGGTTCCTGGGGCGCGTATTCCACGTCAACTGCCGCTGGTTCAATGCGGCCTGGGTCGAGCGCGGCGCTGCACCAAGCTGGCGCATGGACCGTGCCGTCGCCGGATATGGCGCCCTCGGCGACCTGGGCGTGCACCTGATCGACCTGGTGCGATGGCTGTTCGGCGATGTCGTGCGGGTAATGGCGTCGTCGGGCGTCGGATACCCCTCGCGCACCGTTGCTGGCGGTGCGCGCGCTGCCGATGCGGAGGACTTCAGCCACGTCGTGGCGGAACTCCGCGGCGGCGCCACCATGGCGCTGACTGTCAGCCGGGTTGCGCGCGGCCTCAACGAGCACAGCATTGAAGCCTATGGCGAGAGTGGCGCGCTCAGCATGCGGCAATGCCGCACCGGCGCCGGGTGGCAGACCGGGGAACTGCGCATGGCACAAGGTGCCGACCTGCTGTCGACCGTGGAACTGCCTGCGCCAACCAGCGATGCGGGCGAATCGGGCGACCGCCTCGACATTACCGGCCGCACCACGATCGCTCCCATGGTGCGCGCGTTCGTCGCGGCCATCGAAAACCCGCTCAGCGCTCCTGCGCCATCACTGCACGACGGACTCCAGGCGCAGGCGGTGCTGGAGGCCATTGCCGCGTCCGTGGCGAACCGATGCTGGATTGACATCGCACCCATTTCCGTTTGACCAGCAACCCCAGACCCTCAAGGAGCCTTTTTCGCATGAATCCACAAATCCCATCCTCTTCACTGCAACAGACCTTGCAGGAAAAAGGTGTGAAGTACCTGCTGCCAACGTATGTCGACATGCACGGCGTGTCCAAATCCAAGGTCGTTCCGACATCCCACTTTGAGCGCATGCTCGGCGGCTCCGAACTGTGTACCGGGGCCGCCGTGGACGGTGTACCGCAAGAGGTCAGCGACGAGGAGATCTCGGCCCATCCCGATCCCGCCTCCTGCGTGGTCTTGCCATGGCGCCGGGACACTGCCTGGTTCGCCAGCGACCTGTGGTGCGAGGGCAAACCATTCGAGCCATGCAGCCGCAACATCCTTAGCCGGGTTCTCGCCCAAGGTCGGCAGATGGGATTTGGGGTGAATGCGGGTATCGAGGCCGAGTTTTACGTGCTGCGCGATGGTGAGAATGGCTCCTTCAGCCCGGTCAACGCACGTGACAACCTGGCCAAGCCGGCCTATGACGTTGCACGCCTGCTGGAAAACCTGCCCTGGCTGGGCGAACTGGTGGACGGGATGAACGAGCTGGGATGGGGCGTTTACTCGTTCGACCACGAGGACGGCATCGGGCAGTTCGAGATCGATTTCAAATATTCCGAAGCCCTCAACGTTGCCGACCGGATGGTGTTCTTCCGCCTCATGGCCGATGAAATTGCGCGCCGCCACGGGGCATTTGCCAGCTTCATGCCCAAGCCTTATGCGGACCGGGCCGGCAGCGGCGCGCACTTCAATATATCGATGTTCGACCCGAAACAAGAAACCAACCTCTTTGAGGCGAAACAGGATGCGCGCGGCTGCAACCTGTCGGAGCTCGGCTACCACTTCATCGCCGGCGTGCTCAAGCATCTTCCGGCCATTTGCGCCGTGGTCGCGCCTACTGTCAACAGCTACAAGCGGCTGGTCCCCAGAGGCATCATGCCGGGCTTCACCTGGGCACCCATCTTCGTGAGTTACGGCGGCAACAACCGCACCAACACCGTCAGGATTCCTCTCGGGGGCGGGCGCGTCGAACTGCGGCTTCCGGACGCCGCCTGCAACCCCTACCTGGGCCTTGCCATGACAATCGCCGCCGGTCTGGAAGGGGTGCGCGACAAGCTCGATCCAGGCGAGCCGCACAACGAGAACATGTACCTTCGTACCCAGTCGCAGCTGACAGACCTGGGCGTGAGCCTGTTGCCGCGTTCGCTCGGTCAGGCGCTCGACGCGTTCGAGGCCGACCCTTTGGGCAAGGCCGTCATGGGAAAAAAAATGGCGGCGGCGTGGCTGGGCTACAAGCGGGAGGAATGGCACGCCTATTCTGTGCACGTGACCGACTGGGAAAAGAGCCGGTACCTGAAAATGATCTGAACATCGGAGGCCGGCGCGGCGACTGCGGCCGGCCGGCAGCGCGCGGGTTCAGTCGTGCAGCAGGTCTCTGATGGCCGCGTCCACGATGGCGCTCTCCCGGGGGAACCGGCCCGGCGCACCGGCGCAATGGCCAGCGGTTGACTCGATGACGCGCAGTTCGGCGCGCGCCACAAGGGATGCCTCGATGCGGTTCTCGTCTGGCGTGAAGTACTGGTCATGGTCACATGGCATCACGATGGCACGTGCTGTCACACGCCCCAACGCGCCTGCCAGGCCGTCCTGCGGCGATGCCAGCGTCGACACATCAGCGTGTTGCCATGTCCACAATTTGGTGAGCAGATCGTTGGCATCCCAAGCCAGATGGTCCCGCTCCCAGTCCTCGGCCAGAGCCTCGACACTGGCAAAACCCAGCTCGGAGTAGCGCTTTTCCCGAAAGAAGGCGGCGCTGTACGCCCAAGGCATATAGACCCGGGCGAAGGCCTTGAGACCCGCCACCGGCGGCACCGTGCAAGAGCCGCTGGCATAGGTGCCATCTGCCTGCAAGGCTGCGCGCACGCTGTCCAGAAATGCATGGTTGTACGGCCAGCATCGGCTGGCGCCGCAAACCGCCAGAAGATTGCCGACCAAATCCGGATAACGCACCGCCCAATGCCACGATTGCATGGCTCCCATCGACCAGCCCAGGGCAAGCCGGATATGGCGCACCTCCAGGAAATCAAGCAGGCGTTTCTGGCATTCGACGTTATCGTGCACACTGACCTGAGGGAAGCCGCACCCGCCATAACGGGCCCGTGTGTTGCTCGGCGAGATCGACAGGCCATTGCCGATCAGGTTGGGAACCACCACGAACCAGCTGGCGGGATCGAGGGCGTGCTGCGCACCGATGATGCGCGCGTTGGAAAGATGGGTTCCGGTGTAATAGGTGGGGAACAACACACAGTTGTCACCCGCCGCGTTCAGGGTTCCCCAGGTAGCAAAGGCCAACCAGGCATCGTGCAAAACCTGCCCGCTGCGCAGCGCCACGTCTCCCAGTTCAAATCGGCCAAGCTCCATCGCACTTGTTATGGTGGACTGCGCCGACAGAATGGTGGGCGCTGGTTGGCGCTGGTTGGCGCCCTCTATGCCGGTGCCGACGGCTGCGCTCACGCCGGTCGGCGGTCCGACACGGCCATGCGGCGCTCGAGGTAACGCACACCCATCGATACGATGACGATCAGGACCAGGTATTCTAGGATCAGGAACGTGTAAATCTCCAGCGGGCGTGGCTCGGTCACAACCAGTTCGTTCGCCTTGCGGGTCAATTCAGGAAGGCCGATGATGGACACCAGGGAGGACGTCTTGAGCATATAGACGAACTGGTTTCCGAGCGGCGGCAGGATTCGCCGGATTGCCTGTGGCAATATGACGAAACGCATCTTGTCCAGCCATGGCAAACCAATCGACTCGGCTGCTTCATGCTGGCCTCGGTCGATCGACTGGATACCGGCGCGGAAGATTTCGGCTTCGAACGCGCTGTCGCACAGGGCGATCGCGACCACGCCGGAGGCGAAGATTCCCAGCTCGATTCCCAGCACCACTGGCAAACCGTAATACACCCACAACACCATCACGAGCATGGGAATGGACCGGAAACACTCCACGTAAACCCGGCCTGTCCAGGCCACCACCCGTGTACTGGACAGCGACAACAGCGAAACCAGCAATCCGGTAACCACCGACACAATGATGGCGCAGATAGCCAGGGCCAGCGTCCAGCCCAGACCGGACATCAGGAACTGCAGGTTGGTCTGCCCCTTGGACGTCCAGGGAGAAACGACAAACCACCCCCAGGTGTAACCGGTGTTACCGCAACCCGTGGTGAGCAGCGCCGCAAGCAGCGCAACAACGACAATTCGATAAGGCAACATGTTGGCGCTCGTCAGTGGGTGAGGATCTGCTTGAGGAACAACTGGCAGCGTTCGGTGCGCGGACTGCTGAAGAAGGTTGCAGGCGGTGCCGTTTCAACCATCTCGCCCTTGTCCATGAATACCATCGTGTCGGCAACCCGTTTGGCAAAACCCATCTCGTGGGTGACGACCAGCATCGTCATGCCGTCCTGCGCAAGCTTTTCCATCACGTCGAGCACTTCATTGATCATCTCGGGGTCGAGGGCGGAGGTAGGTTCGTCGAACAGCATCAGCTTGGGTTTCATGCACAGCGAGCGGGCAATTGCAACCCGCTGCTGCTGGCCACCCGAGAGCTGTCCGGGATACTTTTTTGCCTGCTCGGGAATGCGAACCCGTTCGAGGTAATGCATCGCAGTCTGTTCAGCCTCGGCGCGGCTGAGCTTGCGCACCCGCATCGGCCCCAGGGTGAGGTTGTCGAGCACCGACAGGTGGGGGAACAGGTTGAAGCTCTGGAACACCATGCCGACTTCGGAACGGATTTTTGCCAGGCTGCGCGCCTCGTCATTGATCTCAACCCCGTCCACCGTGATGCGCCCCGTTTCATGGCGCTCCAGGCGGTTGACGCAGCGAATGAGCGTGGACTTGCCGGAGCCGGATGGACCGCAGATGACCACCTTCTCACCAGCCCGGACCGACAGCGAGATATTTCGCAAAGCCTGAAAGCTCCCGTAGAACTTCGATACGGATTCGATCTGGACGATCAATGGGTTGGAGGGCAAGTGATGCTCCGCTACGACAGGCCGGGAAAGACATGCGCCACCTTGAAATCCGGCGCATGGGGTGGTCGAAGTTTAGTGGAAATTCATGCAGCCGACTGTTGACAACTTTCACTTGGATAAATTAAAGTTGCTCCATGGTGAATACAGGAACTGACACGACTCCTGCACCCCGATTCACCCACCCGCGGCTGTGTCCAACCGTCAAATGCCGGCGCCTGCCCTCGAAGACGACTCTGCAACTCTCATGAAAACCATCGACACATCGGGCCTGAAAGGCTACTCCGGCTATTTCAAACGCGAAGTCGGTGAGCCGGACGCCGAGCTCACCCGCGTCGGGCCTGGCACACCGTGCGGCGAGTGGCTGCGCCGCTCCTGGCAACCCATCTGCATGGCCAGCGAAGTGCGTGACCTGCCGGTGCCCTTGCGGATCCTGGGGGAAGACCTCGTGGTATTCCGGGACGGCAGCGGACGCCTGGGACTGCTGCACAAACATTGCTCGCACCGTGGCGCCAGCCTCGAGTACGGAATCATCCAGCAGTGCGGGATCGTGTGTTGCTACCACGGCTGGCACTACGACATCGACGGCAAGATCCTGTCAACACCGGCAGAACCGACGGATCGCATCCGCTCCCGACTGGTGCATGGCGCCTATCCGGTGCGCGAAGTCAATGGAATTCTGTTCGCGTACATGGGCCCGCCCAGCGACATGCCGCCCATGCCAAGTTATGACACCCAGCTGATTCCGGACTCGCAGTTCGTACCGTTCACGCTTGGCATCACCTGCAATTGGCTGCAGGTCTACGAGAACACGCAGGATCCTGTGCACGTGGTGTACCTGCACACCCGCATGACGGGCGCGCAGTTTGGCGATGCCTCCGGCGCCGAACAGGAGCTTGACTTTGTCGAAACACCCTTGGGCATGATGAACGTGCAAACACGTTTCTGGAAGAACCACTACTGGAACCGCACGACGGAATCCATCCTTCCCAACTGCAACCAGGGCGGGGCCATCTGGGAGACGGCCGACACGGCAAAGCTGTTCCAGCGCGTCGCTTTCCTGCGCTGGATGGTGCCGATCGACGATACCCATACCGTGACTATCGGATGGCGTATCTTTCGCGATGAACTCGACCCGCAAAAGATCGGCGACGCATCCAGGGTTGGCAAGCAGTCGATTGATTTTGTAGGCCAGACCGAGGAAGAGCGCTCCTACGAGCAGCGCCAGCGCTTCCCGGGAGACTACGAAGTGCAAGTGTCCCAGCGGGCGATCGCGGTGCACGCCAACGAGAATCTGGCCACCTCTGACCGCGGCGTTGCGACTTTGCGCCGCCTGATTCGCAACGGGATCCGGGCTGGTGGCCCAGTGCGATCGTCCAGCATGCCAGCCAAAGACGGCGTCATCGGCACCTACTGCCAGGACACGGTCTGGCCTGCGCCAGCGAACGCGACGCCTGCGAAAGGCGCGTTGGCCGAATTCGGACAACGGGTTGCTGCGACCATCCTCGCCAGCGGCCATCAAGACGAGGCTGGTCGGCGCGCGGGACTGCGTCAGATGCTGGAGACCGGGTACCCGCTCGAATAGAGCCGGTCAGGAGCGGGCGCGGAGGCATAAATCCAGGCCCGCATGGAAAGGCGGCGGCGGCCGCCGGCGGATCCTGGACGATTGCGTCGAACGTCAGAAAGAGGGTACTTGCGAGGCCCAATCCTGGGTCGAGAACCAATAGGTACGCCTCTCCTTCAGGAACGCCTGGTTCTTTGCAATCCATTCGTTGAGGTGCTTGAGCAAGGCCGGATTGCCCTTCTTGATACCCATGCCCTCGAAGCCACCCTCAAAGAGGTCGGTGTTCGCTCTGAACAGTTTGTCCGGCTGTTGCACGGACTTGAATGTCGGAAATGGTTCGGCACTGATCCAGACGTGGGCGTTGCCGTTGATCACCTCCTGTATTCCGAGGCCCATGTCGTCAAATTGCCGCAACGTTGCCTTCGGAAAAGTCCTTTCGATGTATCCGCAAGGCGACGACCCGCGCCGGCATGCAAACGTGACGCTGGTGCTGTTGTAGTCAGCGGGCCACGTCAGTTTGGAGGCCAGTTGCTTGTTGGCTGCCGCACCGAGACCGGATGTCGAGTACTGGTCGGTGAAGTCGATCTGCTCCCGCCTCGGCGGCGTGACAGTCATGCCGCCAATGATCACGTCGAATTTGCCGCCGATCAGCGATGGGATGATTCCATCCCAGGCGGTCGGCTGCAAGTCCAGTTCGACACCCAGGTCCTTGGCAACCTTGGCCGCGACATCAATCTCGAAACCGACAAACTTGCCCTGTTTGTCGCGCATCGCCCAGGGAACAAAAGTGGCGAAGCCGACCTTCAGGTTTCCACGCTTCTTGATCGTATCGACCATGTTCTCCTGGGCAATTGTCGGCTGCGCGGCGAGCAGGCTCGCCAATGCCATTGCAAAAATCCCCAGCGTACGTTTGAAACGTTTCATGAACCTGACTCCTGAAAAAATGTAACGAACCCAACACCACGCAATCACCTTGGCGCATGCAAGCCGCGTGCCAACAGAGCGGCGTACGCGCCCATACCACGCCTGGACCATCGGTCAGCCCAACGCACACGACCAAACGACCACAAGCGCTGAACTGCGGTTGCGTGGGCGGCACAAGATGTTGTCCAACACTTGACAGGTTTCATATGGATAAATTAAAGTTGCTCCAAGGTGAATTAGATTCTGGCCGGTTTTTTTTCTTGCTGTCTTGGTTGATGGAGCGCGCGGAGCCAGTGGGCACGCGGCATCAAACGCTCGCTTCAGACGCCTGCGTCAAACGATGTGGCGCCTCAAGGCATCCGGTATGGGGCACACTGAGGCGGATAAAGTCCTGTCTTCCAGGCCGGTTCAAGAGACCCGGTACAGAGTCCAATTGCGCCAGACGCCCAAGTAGCCCGCCGTCTACTTGGGCAACATTTTTTCGGCTAACTCAGGAGAAAACTTCAATGACCAAACGCTTACTATCCACGCTGCTGGCTGTGTTCACCGCCGCCACGCTCATGTCCAGCTTTCCGGTGTCGGCCCAGACGGCAGCCAAGTCCAAGCTGCTGCGCGTGCAGGAGTCCAACGTCTTGCGCGTCGGAACCACTGGCGACTTTGTGCCCATGAGCTTCAAGGACCCTGCGTCCAACGAGTACAAGGGGCATCAGATCGACGCCGCCAATGAACTGGCCAAGGATCTCGGGGTCAAGGTCGAATTCGTTGTCACCGACTGGAAGTCGCTGGTCACTGCAACCCAGTCCGACAAGTTCGACATCATCATGACTGGCACCTCGATGTCGGTGGCACGTGCCAAAGCCATCGCATTCAGCGACCCGTGGGGCCGCAACGCGTTCTTCCCACTCGTGCTGAAGAAAAACGCCGCCAAGTACAAGGACTGGGAATCGCTCAACAATTCAAAAGTCACAGTCGGTTTCAACCTCGGCACCACTTTCGAGCAGTTTGTGCAGAACTCCTTGCCGAAGGCGAAGGTAAAGCGCGTCGAGTCGCCTGCCCGGGACTTTCAGGAACTGCTGGCTGGCAAGGTCGACTTCACGGTCACCAGCCTGATTGAAGGCGCGGCTCTCACCAAACAGTATCCAGAGCTTCAGATGATCCTGCTGGACAAGCCGCGCAACAGCATTCCGATGGCCTTCATTGTGGCGATCGACGACCAGCAGTGGCTCAACTTCATCAACAACTGGATCACCATCAAGCGCCAGACCGGCTACTTCGCAGAGCTCAACAAACAGTGGGGCGTGGCCGGTCAGGAGTGAGCGCGCTGCGGTCGTCACCGTGTCGCTGAGCGGGCACATCGGCGCCTGGGTGGCCGGGTTCTCCGCCACTCGCGCGCCGGTGTCCGCCAGGCATGAGGCCGGCCGGTGCCTGCTCGATGTCATGGGTGTCTCGATTGCAGGAAGCACGCACCCGACTTGTGCGCTGGTCCGCGAGCTTGCACAGAACCAGTTCGGTGGCGGGCAGTGCACCATGCTGGGGAGCGACACGTCGGCATCCGCCTGTGCTGCGGCACTCGTCAACGGCACTGCCGCGCACGCATTGGATCTGGACGACGTTTCCTATGACGGCATGGTGCACGCCAGTGCGGTGGTCTGGCCGGCGGCGTGGGCAGCGGCCGAGCTGGCGGGTGCCCATGGTGAGCGGACGATGGACGCCTTTATTGCCGGTGTCGAGGTGCATTGCGCCCTCGGCCGTGCATTCACGCACGATCTATTCTGGCGCGGCTTCTGGACCACCGGATTGCTAGGCGGCATGGGTGCTGCTGCTGCAGCCGCCAAGGCACTTGAACTGGACGCCAATGCGACCGACGCCGCAATCGGCATCGCCATGGCGCAAGCCACTGGCCTGCGCGCCATCGTCGGAACGCCCATGAAAGCCGTTGCTTGCGGCATGGCTGCAGAGCTTGGTGTGCGTGCGGCCCTGATGGCCCGTGCCGGGATTCGCGCGCATGCCGACATGGCCAGCCATCCCCAGGGCTTCGCCACTCTGGTGAATCAGGGCGTGCTTGATCTGGCAGAGATCGGCAAGCTGGGCGACTATTACACCCTTGCGCAGCAGCCGATGGCATTCAAACAGTATCCGATATGCTCCTACGGCCAGGCTGCGGTGGAGGCGCTGCTCGACGTACTCGCAGCACTCGGCACTGCACCGGCGCGGGTGCTGTGTGAAGTGCCGCAAACGGTGTTGGACAACATGCCTTACGGCCGGCCAGCGGACCCGACACAGGCGCAGTTCAGCGTCACCTTTGCGCTTGGCGCTGCGTTGGTGTTCGGCAATGTCGCGCCGGACCACCTCGATGCGGATACCTTGCACGGTCCGCGCCTGACTGCCGCAATGGATCTTGTGGCGGTTCGCGTTGCCACCGATGGTGCGGCGGCGCTGGCACTTGCAGCTTGCCAGGAAGGTGCCATGGTGACGGCCTGGGACGGCGACGGCCGTTCGGTCAGCCGCACCGTCCGGGTGCCGACCGGCATGCCGCAGCGCCCGCTGAGTGGTGCGCAGCTGCAGAAAAAATTCTTCGCGTGTGTAGTGCCCGCCCTCGGCCGACCCGCAGCGCATTCCTTGTGCGAGCGCGTCTTGCATCTCGAAGCCCTGACCGACGTCCGCCAATTGATGGGCGCGCGACGGGTGCCGCACCCTGAACCCATGACAGAGGACCTCCAGACATGACAGACACGCACAAAACTACTCAAACCGGCGCCAGCCGCACGGCGCGCCAGAACTACACCACATCGCGCCCCTGGGAAGCCGAAAACGGCTTCTCACGGGCGGTGCGCATCGGCAACCTGGTAGAGACCAGTCTGTGCTCGCCAGCGGGCCCCGACGGCAGCATCCTGTATCCCGGGGACGTGTACCGCCAGACCCAGGTAAGTCTGGCGATGATCGGCGACGCATTGAAAGCACTCGGGATGGGGTTCGAGGATGTAATCAAAACCCGCATCTACGTGGCCGATCCGACGCACTGGGTCGAATCGGGCCGCGCCCATGCCGAGGTATTCAAGGACATCCGCCCGACGCTGGGTTGGATCTACATGAGCGCCTTCTTCCACCCGGACATCACGGTGGAAGTCGAATGCACCGCGTACCGGGCGCCTTGAAGCTCCTCCCCCCATGACGACCGCCACGTTTGTTCCGGGGGACATGGTCCGCGTCAGTGCGCGACCGGTGGCTGGCCATTGCCGCACACCCTGCTATCTTCGAGGCAAATGCGGCGTCGTGGCAGCGGTGCACGGTTTCTTCGCGGATCCCGCGGCACTGGCGCATCACCGCCACGGCACACCCCCCATTGCGCTGTACCAGGTGGTATTCCCCTATGCGGAAGTCTGGGGCAATGAGGGCAACGCAGTGACGATTGCCGCAGACATTTACGAACACTGGCTGGAACGCGACGGAGGATCCGATGGCAATTGACCATGACCATGACCATGACCACGACCATGCCGACGCACACGAACCCGTCAACGAGTCGAGGCATATCCAGGACGAGTCGATCCGGATCGAACGTGCGCTGCGTGAACTCCTGATCGCCAAGGGCGTGTTCACAGCCGGGGAACTTCAGCAGCGTATCGCCGCCACCGAATCGCGCACGCCGGAGGCAGGCGCGCGCGTCGTGGCGCGAGCCTGGGTCGACCCGCAGTTCAAGGCATGGCTGCTGAAAGACGCCAAGCCCGCCATCGAGCATGTTCTCTCGATCGATCTGAAACAGACGCCCGAACTGGTCGTGGTCGAAAACACTGCCGCGCGCCACCACGTCATCTGTTGCACGTTGTGCTCGTGTTACCCGCGCGCGGTGCTGGGCGTGCCACCGGCCTGGTATAAAAGCCCGCAGTACCGCTCCAGGGTGGTGATCGAACCGCGAGAGGTGCTGGCAGAGTTTGGTACACAGATCGCCGAAGGTGTCGATATCCGGGTCGTCGACAGCACGGCAGACGTGCGCTACATGGTGCTGCCGCGGCGTCCGGGTGGCACAGAACATCTTGGTGAGGCGCAGCTTGCGGCCATCGTGACCCGCGACGCGATGATCGGGGTGACGGTCCTGCCAGAGGTCAGGCTGTGACGTCCACCACCGTCGTACGCGGCGCATGCCCGCACGATTGTCCGGACGCCTGTGCGTTCCTGGTGACGGTCGAAAACGGCCTCGCCACCGCCATTCGCGGCGCACCGGACCACCCGCCCACAGACGGCAGCCTGTGCACCAAGGTCTCACGTTATCTGGAGCGCACCTACCACCCCGACCGGCTGCTGCATCCACTGCGCCGGGCCGGACCCAAAGGCTCCGGGCGTTTTGAGCGCATCACCTGGGACGCGGCACTGGACGAAATTGCGCAACGGTTCAAAGCCATTGCCGCGCAGGACCCGCAATCCATCCTTCCCTACGATTACTGCGGAACGCTGGGCCTCGTGCAAGGCGGCAGCATGGGCCGACGCTACTTCCACCGGCTTGGCGCGTCGCTACTGGCTCGCACCATCTGCGCCAGTGCGGGCAAGGCTGGCATCGGCTACACGCTCGGGGCACCCGTTGGAACCGACATCGAAGCGGTGCCGGACGCGAAGCTGATTCTGATCTGGGGATCGAACCCGTTGGTGTCCAACCTGCATTTCTGGACACGCGTAGTTGAGGCCCGTCGCAAGGGGGCGAAAGTCATCGCGATTGACCCCTGGCGCAACCAGACTGCGGCAAAATGCGACGCTCACATTCGACCCATGCCCGGCACTGACGCGGCATTGGCGTTGGGAATGATGCACATCCTGGTGCGCGACCAGCTCGTTGACCGCGATTACGTAGCTCGCCACACGATCGGATTCGATGCCTTGGCCGAGCGCGTCCAAGAGTTCCCGCCCGAGCGCACGAGCCGGCTCACGGGCGTCACCGTGCAGGAAATCGAGGACCTGTCCCATGCCTATGGCACTGCGTCGCCCGCGATGATTCGGGTCAACTACGGGCTGCAGCGCCATGCGGGCGGCGGCATGGCCGTACGCACCATCGGATGCCTGCCTGCACTCACCGGCTCGTGGCGCCACGCGGCTGGAGGCCTGCTGTTGTCCACGGGCGGCGCCTACCCGGTGGACACGGATGCCCTTGAACGCCCGGACCTGTTGCCCAACCATCCGCGCACGATCAACATGAACCAACTCGGGCGCGCGCTGACCGAGGTGCGCGACCCGCCTGTGCGCGCCTTGTACGTGTACGACTCCAACCCTGCCGCCGTTGCCCCGGATTCGTCCCAGGTGCTGGCCGGATTGGCACGTGAAGACCTGTTCACGGTGGTGCACGACAGCTTCATGACCGACACCGCCGACTGGGCCGACATCGTGCTGCCAGCCACGACCCAACTCGAACAGTTTGACCTGCAGAAGTCCTATGGGCACTACTATTTGCAAATCAACCATCCGGCCATCGCGCCCGTGGGAGAGTCGCGCTGCAACACCGACGTGTTTCGCGCGCTCGCGCGTCGTGCGGGTTTTACCGATTCGTGTTTTGCCGACACCGACGAGGCGATTGCACGCAAGGCCCTGCACTGGAACCACCCCCGGCTGGCCACAACCAGCTTCGATCAACTTGCAACCGACGGCTGGGCGCGGTTGAACGTGCCACGCCCCTGGGCACCTTTTGCCGACGGTGGATTCCCCACGCCGTCGGGCAAGTGCGAATTCTTCAGCACGCGAGCCCAGCAGGACGGTTTCGATCCGCTGCCGGCGTACACCGAACCGCGCGAGAGCGCGGCGAGCGCTCCGGAACTGGCAACACGGTATCCGCTGGCACTGTTGTCGCCGCCCTCACGCAATTTCCTGAATTCGAGTTTTGTAAACGTCGACAGCCTGCGCGCGCCCGAAGGGACGCCGCGGCTGGAGATCCATCCGCTCGACGCAGGCGCGCGCGGTATTGCCGATGGCATGACCGTGCGTGTGTTCAACGACCGGGGCTCCATCACGCTGCGTGCCAACGTCACCGAGGCCATTCGCAGCAGTGTCGTGGTCGCACCGTCCATCTGGTGGCGAAAGCTCTCACCTGACGGGCGCAACGTCAACGACCTCACTTCACAGGAACTGACCGATTTCGGTGGCGGCGCCACGTTCTACGACGTACTGGTGGAGGTGGAGGCCATCGCCGTTGCCAGTTGACGCAGCCACCATTCTTGCGCAAGCCAGCGCCTATCCGGCTCTGGTCCTGTCGCCACTGCGGGCGAGTGAGCTCGCGCTGGAAGTGAACGACCTGGAGCTTGCCTGTGAGCAGGCGCTCGAGCGCTTCGGGCCGGGCAGCAACGCGCCCTTCGAGCAGGCGCTGCGGCACAACGCGCCACCCCGATCGTCCGGCGTACGGTAAGTGCACGCCATGGTGTCCCTGCACGACCTCGCGCAATCCCTGCACAGCGGCAATACGAGCTGCGTCGCCACTACGGGGTACTTCCTGGAGCGCATCCAACGCCACGATCCGGCTTTGAATGCCTTCATCGCCTTGGAGGCGCAAGACGCGCTGTCAGCCGCGAAGGCGCTGGACCTGGAGCTGCGCAATGGGCAATCGCGTGGCCCGCTGCATGGCATACCACTGGCCATCAAGGACATTTTCGAGCGCTCAGACAAACCCACCAGCGCCGGTTCGCAGGTCGGCGGTATCGCGCGGGGCAGTACAGACGCCACCGTCGTGCGCCGCCTGCGGGCGGCGGGCGCGATCGTGCTTGGCACCCTCAATCTGGACGAATTTGCCGCAGGCGGCACCGGGGACAACCCGCATTTCGGCCGCGCCAGAAACCCCTGGGACCTGGAGCGTATCACCGGTGGCTCGTCTTCCGGCACGGCAGCGGCGGTGGCGGCCGGACTGGTGCCGGTAGCAATCGGCTCCGACACCGGGGGGTCGTTGCGTTTGCCAGCGGCGTTTTGCGGGGTGACCGCCCTCAAGCCTACCTGGGGATCAATCAGCAACCAGGGGGTCTTTGCGCGGGCTCGTCCATTCGACACGATCGGCCCTGCCGCGCGCGACGTCGCCGCTTGCCGCATCTTGTTTGAGGTCCTTTCAGAGCCCCGCCCGGATGCCCAAAGCGGTGCCAACACGGTCAACATGCGTCAACTGCGGATGGGTTTCGCTACGACCGCCTTCCGGGACACCGCGGATCCGCGGGTCCTGGTCTGCATTGACGACGCTTGCGCGATTTGGGAGCGCATGGGCGTTGCACAGTGCGCAGTGGATCTGCCGAACCTGGACCTGATGACGCGATTGCACCAGGTGATTGTCAAATCCGACTCGGCATTGCTGCACGCAACAACCATGCGTGAGCACGCACACCAGATCGGCTTTCCTGCCCGAAGTGCCATCGAAGCAGGCTTGTTCTTGCCAGCTGGCCGGCAACAGGAAGCGTTGGCAGTGCGTAGTGCCATGCTCGACCACTTTGTGGAAACTGTGTTCACCCAATCCGATGTGGTGGTACTCCCCGTAGTGGGTACCGTCGCGCCCCAGTACATACAGTGCAGCGGCAGCAATGCTGCGGCAATCATCCGGTCTTTCGCGCAGTCAGGTCGTGCGTGTCGCTTCGTCAACTACCTCGGCCTGCCCGCACTGGCCCTTCCATGTGGATTCGTCGACGGCATGCCCGTCGGCTTGCAATTGATCGCCCGCCCATACGCAGAAGACCTGTTGCTGGCCGCTGGCGACGCGTTTCAAGCAGCCAGCCGCTGGCACCTGGCCGAGCCGTCCGGGTTCTGATTGCCATCCCTTTAGAGGAAGCCGGTGTAGGGCTGCTGCACCACGCTGGCATGAATGAATTTGGTGAAGGTGATGAAGTCGAATACTGGCAATCCGGTGGCCTGCTGGATGTCGGCCGAAAAGGTCGGCAGGTTCGAGCATTCGAGCAGCATGGCGGCCATGTCCGTATGCCGCTCAAAAAACCGCTTTGCAATGCCAACGACCTCGTCGCGCAACAGGTCCACATCCATTTCGGTGCGCTTGCCGCCCATATGGGTGGCGTAGAACTCGTGCGAGTCCTCGATGCCCTCGATCACGACGTTCATGGCCACGGTGATACCGGCAGCACGCAGGAACGCGTTGTCCAGCAGGCTCTTGGACGCGGTCAGAATCCCGATTTTGCGGTTGCCCACCATTGTGCTGAGCAAGGGCACATAAATCAGCGGCGAAGTGAATACCGGAACACCCGCCGAAGCCGCGAGAAGGTCTTGAACACCCACGAAGAAACCGCACGCAGTAACAATTGCGCGCACCCCTTCGTCGCGTAATTCGACCGCCGCATCGCGCAGAAGCCGGGCACCTTCTGGGGGCTCGCCATCGACCCAACGCTCTGGTGGCGCGGGCACATCGAAAAGCCCCTTCACGACCTTCAGGCGCACCGGAAAATCGTAGCTCGATGCGTTTGCCACGTCGCCCGGCAAAACCGGGTAACGCCTGCCGTCAAACAGCAGGATGCCGATCGCCTGGCCATACAACGCGCGGCCTCCCCGGACGATCATGGTCGGTACTCCAACACCGGCTCGGCATTGCGGATGGAAAGGGGGTACAGGCCTATCGCCTGCACCGGATCGTGTTCTGTCTTCAATTTCCAGGCTCCTCAAAGCGTTCGCGCGGACAGGCATGCGAAGTCATGGCCGGCGTCATCGCATGGCCTCTACCACGGCACGTACATCTTCCCATTGGGCGTCGCGCGGGTTGTGTGGCATATTGCCACTTCTCATCGCAGCCGAGGCGAGCGCATCGCGTCCCGCGCCATCGGGCACCACGGAATCGAGCCCGATTTCGAGCCCTACCCGCTTTCTGAGCCGTGCCACACCTTCTGCCGCGGCAGGCGCATCCAGCAGCGCGGCAATAACCGGCGCCTTGTCGCCAAACCAGCTCTGATTGAAGGCTGTGACCGCCGGCAACGCAATCGCATTGGCCAGACCGTGCGCGACGTGAAACATGGCGCCCAAAGGCGCCGCGAGCGCGTGGCACAAACCGAGTTGCGACGTGTTGTAGGCGATGGCCGCCTGCATCGCAGCAATCATGCAGTGGCAGCGCGCGGCCTTGTGCGACGGGTCTTCCACGGCGACAGGGAGCCAGTCGTGCAGGAGCCGTAGGGCATTTTGCGACAAGGGCTCGGTCATCAGGTTCGCGGACCGGGAGACATAACCCTCGAGCGCGTGGGTAAAGGCGTCAAACCCCGTATGGGCAGTGACCTTTGGCGGCAACGAAAGTGTCAGCTCAGGGTCGAGCAGTGCTACCTGAAACGGCAATGCCGCCGACCGATAGCGCAACTTGATATCTGAACCGGCCTGGCCGATCACCGCCATCTCCGATACTTCGCTGCCAGTGCCAGAAGTTGTCGGCACGCCCACAAACAGGGACGCGTGTGGCCGGTGTGGGACATCGAATCCTGCGATGGCCGCCGCACCACCGGGGTTGACCAGCATCATGCGGGCCACCTTGGCAGCATCCATCGTCGAGCCCCCACCGACCGCGACGATCAGGTCCGGGTCAGCCTCGGCGAAGACGGCATGGCAGGCGTCGACAACCTCAATATCAGGTTCGCGCGCGGGGACGCAATAGACCAGTGGCATTGAACCTGTTGCGACCCGAAGCTCGGCCACGATCCGGTGTTGCAACTCAGAGTCGCGAAACGCGCTGTCAATTGCCAGCACGCAGCGCCGTGCGCCGTGGCCGCGCGCCAGCACACCAAGCTCGCTGACCCGTCCCCATCCAAACACAACCTGGCGTGTGCCATGGCGATACACAAAGGGGGCCGGTAGGTTCACGGACGGCAATTCGAATGCGTTTATTCAGAGAAACGAGCTGCTGCCGATGCTTGACCCACCGTCGACATGCAAACATTGTCCGGTGACAAAGCCGCTTTCAGTGCGCATGAAGAACCCGACTGCATTGGCAATATCGTGCGGCGCGGCTATCCGGCCCATGGGTGTGCGGTCAATCTTGCGCTGCCGCTCCGCGCTGCCGCGCGGATTGTTCGCGGTGAAGAAATCGGTATCCACCGGCCCGGGAGCAACCGCGTTGACCGTGATGCCATCCCGGGCGAGCTCCAATGCCCAGGTTCGCGTGAAGCTCAGCAGCGCGGCCTTTGCCGCGGAATACGCCGTGCGCAGCCGCAAACCCAGCACGACCTCACTGGAGATGTTCACGATGCGGCCATACCCCTGGGCACGCATCGAAGGGAGCAGCGCCTGCGCGCACAGCAAAGCCGTTGTGACGTTCACTTCGAACGTGCGGTCATATGCATCGAGCGTTATGTCACCGAGACTTTGCGGCACAACCATGCCAACGTTGTTGACCAGGCCGTTAAAGGCATATTTGCTGGCCAGCCCTGCCACACAGGCAGCCACCGCCGAACGGTCCTGTGCATCGACTTCGACAAGAACCCCAGGGAAACCCTTGGGTGCCGCAGCACGCGCGAAGCCGACCACCTGATGCCCATGCGCGGCCAGGTGCCGCGCACACTCGAGGCCAATACCCTTGGTTGCGCCAGTGACCAGTGTCACCCGCTTGACTGCATTGTTCGCCATGACGGACCGTCGCCTCCCCAATCAATACTGGAATACACGCGCCTGATGCACCACTGGAGTGCAACAAACCGGCAGTCGGGATCTTCCGGCAAAACAAGTTTCTTTGCAAGAAACAAAACATGCCTGCGGGTATTGACATCCACCTGCTCCGGAAATAGACTTTGCTTTCAACGTGTAAGCATATGGAGGCTGGCGGTATGGCATCAGCAAGTGAGCAGAGGCTTGGCATCAGGACGCCGAGCGGCCGTTACGTTGGCTACTCCAGGAATATGCGTCCGGAAGCGGACCCGGAGTTCATGCAGGTTGGCCCCGGAAAGCCCTGTGGTGAATACCTGCGCCGGTTCTGGCAACCGGTGTGCATGACAGAGGAATTGCACAAAGGGGTGCCAGTGCGTCTGCGCATCCTGGGCGAAGACCTGGTTGCGTTTCGCGATCTCTCCGGCGACTACGGCCTGCTGCATCTGCATTGCAGTCATCGCAACACCTCGCTCGAGTTCGGCTTCCTGGCCGAGCACGGCATCCGGTGCTGCTACCACGGCTGGCACTACGATGTTGACGGTACGATTCTGGACACGCCGGGCGAGCCACCGACATCCCCGATCAAGGCAAATAAATGCCACGGCGCCTATCCGGTGATCCCGTGGAAGGGCCTGCTATTTGCCTATCTGGGACCAGTCGATACCGCCCCGCCTTTCCCTTTGTACGACACGATTGCCGACCTGCCGGGAACAGAACTGGTGCCGTACAAGATCGTCTACCCCTGCAATTGGCTGCAAGTGGCCGAAAACACCGTGGATCCGGTCCATACCGTGTTCCTGCACTCGCGGCTCAACCGCTTTCAGTTCGAGGCCGCATGGCAGGTAATGCCGATGCTGGAGTTCCATCAAACGGCGTCGCGCGTCTATGCCACGCTTACTTACCGCTGGAAGAACATGATCTGGGTTCGTACCCAGGAAACCACCTTCCCCAGTTTCAGTCAGGTAGGTGCGTTCTGGGAGGATGCCGAAGAAGAGAAATACTTCAGGCGCGCCAGCATCACAAAGTGGACTGTGGCTATCGACGACACCCACTGCATGATCATCGCTTACCGCAGTTTCGGGCCGGCGATCGATCCGCACCAGCGGGGAAGGCGCGAGTTGGTCGGTCTGCAGACTGTCGATTTCGATGGCCAGACCGAGTTGCGCAGCTACGACGTGATGCAACGCGATCCCAGCGACTATGAGGCGCAGGTGTCGATCGGTCCGATGGCCAGGCACGCTGCGGAAAACCTGGCCACCAGCGACCTCGGCGTCGCGATGCTGCGCCGTGGCATTCGCAATGGGATCAAGATCGTGCAGGAAGGTGGCGAGTTGCCCCGCATTGAGCCGGTCGACGGTGAGGTGTCTACCTATGTCCAGGACACGGTCATGCCGTTTCGTCCGCGTCCGGACGCCGAAGACACCGTGCTGATGAAATCGCTCACCGATGCCATCATGGACGTGGTGCGCCAAGGCGACGCCCTGGGCGGCACAGCTCGGCGCGAGTTCATCGAGAACAATTTGCGCGCGCTGCGCAGCGATCCGCGGTTTGCCGCCGGATGATCGGCCTTGTACCGGCAGGTGCCGGACCCATGAACACGCGCTGGGATTACCTGCTGATCCCGTCGTTCGTTATCAGCTTCCTGTTGCTGGCGGCGTCCCAAATCACGTTCCTCCAGGGAAGTCTGTACACCGATCTCGGGCTTGGCCGATTGGCCACCAGCGCCAGCGCAGCCAACTATGCCACGTTGCTGAACGACGAGTTTTATGTGAACGCGCTGCTACTGACGATCAGGGTGTCGGCCATCGCCACCGCTTGCACGCTGCTGATGGGTTTTCCGGTCGCCTATGTGATCGCGCGCATGCGCTCCCGCTGGGCAATGCTGATGTTGGCCGGCGTGGTTGTTTCATCTTTCGTGACGATCGTGATCAAGGTGTACGGGATCATCGTGATTTTTTCCGCTGACGGTGGCCTCAACAAGCTGATGATGGCGCTTGGCCTGCTGGACAGGCCTTACACGATCATCGGCAACCAGACCGGCGTGGTCATCGGGCTGATGCAGTTCACTATGGGTTTTGGCGTGTTGTTGCTGTACAGCGTGGTGCGCACCATTCCGGTATCCCTCGAGGAGGCCGCAACAGTGCATGGCGCCAGCCGGATCAGGGTCTTCTGGCGCGTCATACTTCCGCTCTCGCTGCCGGGTGTCATTGTTGGTGCGCTGATGATCTTCAACATGTGTATGGGGGCGTTCACATCTGCCGCATTGCTCGGCGGTGGACGGGTGTTCACCCTGCCCGTGCTGATTCAGCGCGCGGTGATCATCGAAACCAAATACGGAATGGGTGCCGCGCTGGCTGCGGTATTGCTGGTGTCCGTCATCCTCATCAATCTCATTTCCGTATTTCTGTTGAAGCGGCTGCGAGCCGCGCGTCTGGTGATCGCATGACAACAAACACCACCTTGCCCGCTACGCCAACCCGACGGGCGCTGTGGCGCCGCGTGCGGTTGGGGGCAGTGGCAAAGTACGCTTGGGTTACCTGGGCCTACCTGTTCCTGCTTGCTCCGATGGCAGTGGTACTCGGTTCTTCACTTGACGGGACGACTGCTTACAGTGGCGTAGTGTTCCCACCGCAGGAACTGACGCTCAAATGGTATCGGCAGATCCCCGCATCGCACTACGAGGCGCTGGGGTTGTCGCTCGCGCTCGGACTTTCCGTCGCCCTTGGAGCCTGTCTGCTCGGCATTCCCGCCGCGCTCGGGGTTGTGCGGGGCAGGCTCCCCGGCAAGTCGCTGTTTCTGGCGTTCTTCCGCGCGCCGATGCAGATTCCCGCCGTTGTCAGTGGCGTGGCCTTCCTTCAGCTGTACTACGTGTTCGGGGATGCGACGGGGCTGTTCCTGAACGCCACTTTCGTCGGGCTGTATCTTGGTCACCTTTTTGTGGCTACGCCGTACGTGATCGGGACAGTTGTCTCCGTCTTGCAACGGTTCAACCTGAGGTTGGAAGAGGCAGCGCTCAGCATGGGAGCGAGCCGCTGGAGTACTTTCCGCCGGGTCACCCTGCCGACCATCATGCCCGGAGTGCATGCTGGCGCGCTTTATGCGTTCATGGTTTCGTTCTCGGACGTGCCGATTGCAATGTTCCTTACGGCGCCTGGATTCCTGACCTACCCGGTTGAGCTGTTTTTTGGCATAGAGACAGACTTCAATCCATCGGTTCTGGCTTCGGCTTCGTTGGTCATCCTGTTCTCGCTGGGTCTGCTTTTGCTGGTGCAGCGTGTGATCGGTCTGGATGCGGTCGTGCACTCGCGCGGCTAGCGCTGTTGTTGCAGGTGGTGGTCAGGCGGCAACGTCTGGTTTTTCTGAAATTGAAACGAAAGGATTGGACATGAGCAATGTATGGAAAATGTGCGGCGCGCCGGTTCTGGCTGCAGCGGCGACGATAGCGGTGACATTCTGGTCGGGGCAGGCCCACGCGCAGGCAAAACCCTTCGACGGCGTGACGCTGCGGGTTGGCACGTTTGGCGGCCCGTGGAGAGACGATCTGGTCAAGTTCGTGCAACCCAAGATGGAGGCACTGGGCATGAAGGTCGAGTTCGTCATCGGCAGTCCGCAAGACAACCTGGCCAAAATCATCGCCGCGCGCGGTCGGGAAGTGCCTTTTGATGTGGTCGAGATCCTCGACGCACAGGTAGACCAGATGGCTGACGCAGGCCTCCTGGTGCCGGTCGAGTACAACGCGATCCCTAACGCCAGCCAGCTCGATGCCTGGCAGCGCGGAGCCAACGCGGTCGGCAACTGGACGACCCAGGAAGTCATTTGTTACGACAAGGGCAAATTCGCCGAGCTGGGCATTCCCGTACCGACAACGTACAAGGACCTCGCAAACGACAAGCTTACGGGACGCGTGATGTACGCCGACATAACCGGCGGCGGTGGACTCGCCAACTTCGCAGGAATTGTCTACGCCTCCGGCGGCGATACCAACAACGTCAAGCCAGGTCTCGATACGCTCAAGACCTTCAAGGGCGTGAAGTTCTGGAAGGCTGGCGGCGATGTGGTGGCTGGATTCAAGGCTGGCGACATCTACGTTGCGGTGGCACACACCGGCTGGTGCTTGCGCGCGGCCAAATTTGCGGGCGCGAACGTAGCGACCGCGCATCCAAAAATCAACGCCACCAAGACTGGCGTCCTGAAGGTGGGCTGGCTGGGTGCCGTCAAAGGCACGAAGAATGCAGCGGCAGCGATGGCCTTCATGAACGCGTATCTGGATGAGGAATTCCAGGTTGCGTTTGCCAAGAACAGCGGTGTATGGCCGGTGAACAAGAAGGCGATGCAGCGGATGCGCACGGAAGACCCGGTCTTCTCGGCCATGAACATGCTCGATCCCGCCGACGTCGACCGGATGCTGCGCGTCGACTACAAGGGAGTCAACGTCAACAACTGGTACGACCAGTGGAACCGGGCGGTCAGCCGCTGATTCGCCTGGTATGCCCCAAGACCCATTGATGGAGTAAAGCGTGTCCCGAGTCGAACTCAAGAACGTCACGAAACGCTACGGGGATGCCGTGGCGGTGCGCGACCTCAGCCTGGACATTCGCGAAGGCGAGTTCCTCACACTATTGGGTCCCTCGGGATGCGGCAAGACCACCACTTTGCGAATGATCGCCGGATTTGTGCTGCCCTCAAGCGGCGTGGTCTGGCTCGGTGACGACGATGTCACCCACCTGCCTCCCAACAAACGCGACATTGGCATGGTGTTCCAGGACTACGCCCTGTTTCCGCACATGACGATCGGCGAGAACATCGCGTTTGGACTGACGGAGCGCAAGACGGCCAAGGAGCAAATCAGCAAACGGGTGAAGGAGTTGCTGGAGATGGTGCAACTCGCCAGCGTGGAACACCGTTACCCGCCTGAACTTTCTGGCGGGCAACAACAGCGCATCGCCGTGGCGCGTGCTGTGGCCTATTCGCCACGTGTTCTTCTGATGGACGAGCCACTGGGTGCTCTGGACCTGAAGCTGCGCGAGGCAATGCAGGCCGAAATCCGCCAGATCCAACAACGGCTGGGGACAACGACCGTTTACGTGACACATGACCAGACCGAGGCCATGCACATGTCGGACCGGATCGTGGTGATGAATGACGGTCGAATCGAGCAGATGGGCAGTGCCGAGGAAATCTACGACCGGCCGCTGACCCGATTTGTGGCTGGCTTCATCGGACAAATCAATCTGCTGGATGCCGCCGTGGTCGGGCGCGACGGTGCGGCTGCAGTGGTCGAGCTGGCTGGCCGGCGCGTCAAGATGGACGTAACGGAGCAGGCCCTGGGGCCGGTTACTGTGGGGCTGCGTCGAGAACATCTCGAGCTGCTTTCGGGGCAGGCGGTGCCCACCGGTTACAACAGTCTGCCGGGCCAGGTGGCCGGGCGCACGTTCTCAGGCAATCTCGTGCATGTCGAGGTGGCACTTGCCAGCGGGCAAAATATCACTGTCGACGTGCGGCCAGAAATTCCGGTCGCGGCCAAAGGCAGCTCGGTCACGGTCGTGTGGTCGCCACAGCGCGGCACGATTCTCCGACAGTGAACCGCTTTGATCAGGGAAGATAAACGCTTGGCTCCACGCATTCCGATCAATCCCGGTCTGGTTGAATGGTCGGGTGACAACCCGGGCATCTATCTGCGCGACCGCCCGGACGGCCCGTTCGTGACTCTGGCGCTGTTCTTCAAGGTGGTCCTTTCGCCCCACGGCAGCGGCACCGCAATGCTGGTGCTGGGTGCACCTGACCAGGCTGGCACGTGGCCGCAACGCCCCAACTTGATGATCACCGACAACCAGGCGCTGGCGCGTTATCTGGTCGATGGTTTTGTGGTGAACATGCCAACTTTTCGTGGCAAACCTGCGCTCGAAGGGCTGGCATTTCTTCCACTCACCAGCGCATCCACCGAGCGTCAAGGCCAGCGCCATTGCGAGCGCGTGTGCAGCGCAGACCTGGTAGTCGAAATGGTGTGGGACCGCCCCGGCGTTCCATTTGCAGTGGAAGTCAACCCCGAGCAATCCGCCACAGGCACACACCAGATGTACAGCATCTTTGTGGAAGCCAAAGTGGCCTCTGTCTTGATTGCCGGCCGCAGGCTCGCAGGAATCGTCACTGATCGACAGCTGTTCGGACGCACCATCAGCACGGCGTTCCTCGCCTTTTCCGAGACGTGGGTCAAGCCGGTTCCGGCATGACTCGCTGGTTGCGACCGTATTGCACAGGAACTTCGCCATGCCAATAGGCGCACCCATCAACCCTGGCCGTGTCTGCTGGACCGGGGAGAACCCGGGCATTATGCTAAAGGAGCAACCGGACGGACCCTGGTCCGCTCTCGCATTGTTTTTCCGTGTCGCGTGGTCCCCCCACGGCGCCGGAATCGCATTGGTGTTGTACGAACAGCCGAACCGCAAAGAGTCGTTGCCCCACTGCAACAACGTCGTCATCACCGACAACCAGCCGATGGCACAGTTCCTGATGGCCGATTTCGTGGCGAAGTTTGGCGTGTTTGGCGAGGTGCCCGCATTCGCAAACATGCACTATCTGCCAGTCACGCATGCGAGCAACTCAGGCGACCCCGTTGGCAATCGCTATTGCGAAGCCGTTGCCAGTGACGGGTTGAATGTCGATCTGGTGTGGGAGCAATTGGGTCGGCCGACGGCGATTGAAGTTCCCCCGGAACTGTCTGGAACTGGCCAGCACACCATGTTCAGCCTGCTGGTGGAGTCCCGTGAGGCGGCCATTTTTGTCAACGGCCGACGGCTAGCGGGCGCCCCACAACCGCGCGAACAAGCCGGACTGCAGACCACCACCGCATTCCTGTACTTCGCCGAGTCGTGGATTTCCGGCTGATCGCCGGGCCATCCGCAGACAGCCTGGGGCGCGCGTAATTCAGAACTGCGTCTGCGCTCCAACCGCCGCCAGACCGGCTCTCGCCACGGCGAGATCCTCGTCGCCCGACCCGGAACTGACGCCAATGCCGCCGACGTGGTGGCCTTCAAGGACGATGGGCAGCCCGCCGGTAAGGTTGGTGTAGTGACCGTCGGTGGCCAAGCCAACGCCAAGTTCGTATTCCTTGGGCAAGGCGCCAGACGGATGGCGCCGCTCGGCGGCGACCTGCGCCTTGCGCAGGGCAGGTCCCCCTGCGAGTGCCGCAGCGCCGTCGGTTCTTCCATAGGCCAAAAGATGCCCGCCATCGTCCATCACGGCGATGCATTGCGGCACCTTCATGGACTCGGCGTGCGCCACCGCAGCGGCGAGTATTCGCGCTGCAGCAGCATAACTGAGCTTCATGGATGGAATCAGGTTCTTGCTCATCGGGAGGCTCCATTCAAGGTCATCGTTTGGGAAGGTATTTCTTGTCAACCTTGCATATATAGGTGTATTTGGGGTTGACCATCTGGGTGCAGCGCGCCTCAGCGATCTGCCCCAGCAGCATGTAGGCCTCCGACGCACTGAAGCCGTAGGAAGCTTCCATCCAATAGATCATCTCCTCGAACGCAATGCGCAAGGCGTCTTCGAGCGGGCGCGCGCAGCCGAGTGTGCAGATATGGGTCGAAGTCTCGATGCGCGGCCAATTCAGCTTCTGGTCGGCGGGAAACACGAACACCTGGCAGCGCAGATGGCCTCGAATCTCGATAGCGCCCATGCCGTTCACTTCGCCGTCGCCCTGCAGTGCGTGGACGTCGCCGAAATACAGATATGCCCCCTCGTGCCACACCCGGAACGAAATCAGGCTGCCGTTGCAGACCTCCTGCACATCCAGGTTGCCGCCATGGGTTCCGTTGTCAATGGTGATGGCGCCGCCCGCGACCGGCGCAACACCAATCACGCCGACCATGGGCTTGGCCTCCAACTTGAGGCTGTCGCTCCAATGAACTACGCCGTCCTCCACGCGCACGGTGTGATTCTGTATCCCGAACTCGCGCCGACGCACCCAATCCGGAAATATGCCGATGCCAGGCCACAGCGCCGTGTATCCAAGACCGTGGACTCCCACATGGATGACCTTTACCACAATCATGTCGCCCGGCCTGGCACCTTTTACCCGCACCGGACCGGTGGCTGGATTGACGAACGGCAGGGTCACGTCGTGTTCATGCAGCTTGTCGTGCACCGAGTGGATCAGGTGGCCGCCAATGTTGAGCTCGGTCTCAACTTCGAAGATCTCGCCATGCTCCACTTCCGAGGTGAACGAGTCGGTTGCTGCAAGCGCGTACTTCAGCGCGCCTTTGCGGATCACCTGCCCCCTGTCGAGCGGGGGAATTCGCGAAACATCCATTGCTTGCTCCTGGGTTCGTTCAACAATCGAAGAGGAAGTGCAACCGGCGCGCTACCCGCGCGAAAGCAACTCGCGCAACGCCGCGTCGAGGAAGGCCATATCCGGTGCGTGCAGGCCGGGCGCCCCGGCAATATGCCCCCAGTCCGAGGGAATCGGCCGCAGTTCGGCATCACGCATGTGCTGCGCCTGGAACGCGTTGTCTGCCACCGGAAAATAGAGGTCGGTCGCACCAGGGAGCAAAATGGTGCGTGCCCTGATCGCGCTGAGCGCCTTCAGGTAGTCCCCACCAAACATCGCGTTGTCACTGATATCGGAACGCTGCCATGTGTGCAGCATGCCAAGCAGGTCATTGGCGTCGAACTGCAGAAAATTCGCCTCCCAGAATGCAGTCATGTGGTCGTTCGGACTGGAGTGACCGAGTTCCCGATACAGCCCGTCGCGATAGAACGCCTGCGACGGACCCCAACCTGCCCACACCCTCGCAAACGCGCGAATGCCGCAATTCGGCGCACGCTGATAGTCGCCGCCGTCGAACTCCCGGTCAGCCAGCAGGGCAGCCTTGACACCTTCCAGGAAAACCCAATTGTGCGGAGCCGTCTTTGCGGATGCACACCACGGTGCGAGGCGCTCGACCATGTCCGGGAAGATCGCAGCCCAATGGGTTGCCTGCTGACCGCCCATGGAAAAACCAGTGGCCAGCGCCAACTTGCGCACCCCCAAATGTTCGGTCAGCAGGCGGTGCTGACAATGCACGTTGTCCCAGTGCGTAATGCCCGGGAACCGGGGGCCGTCAAACGGGCGTGCCGTGTTGGAAGGCGACGAGGACAGGCCATTGCAGAACATATTGACCACCACGACGAAATAACGTGTGGGGTCAAGCGCGCGCCCGGCACCGATCATCCCGTCGTAGTCGCCATGTCGGCCTCCATAAAAGGTCGGTACCAGGATTGCGTTGGCACCACTCCGATCAAGCTGGCCGTGGGTCTTGAACGAAATCTTTGCCCCGCGCAGTGTTGCGCCGGACTGCAGTACCACATCTCCCAACTCAAACGTTTCCACCTTGTCCAAGCGCACGCCCCTTGCAAAGCCGCTGAGGGCAGGAAACTCCACCCCGGCTTGAAACTCAGTATAGAAGTTTCCGCGCTCTTGCGACGTCGTTTATGTTGCACGCGGCCATGCAACAAGCTGATCACTTGCGTGACAATCCAAATTGGAGTTCCATCACGCACCATGAATCTGCATAACATTGAAGCGTTCCTCGCCGTTGGCGAAACCGGCAGTTTCACGAGCGCCGCGCGCCGCCTGCACAAGACGCAATCGGCGGTGTCCCAAGCCATCCGTCAACTTGAAGACGAGGTCGGTGCCGTGTTGATCGACCGCAGCGCGCGCAGCTTCGCCTTGACTGCGGCGGGAGAACTCTTGCGCAGCAAGGCTGCCCATCTGATCGACGACATCAAAAAAATGACGGCGCTGGTGCGCGAGCAGAGCAAGGCGCGCGTGCGACAGCTGCGCATCGGCATGGTCGATTCGTTTGCGACTGCCGTCGGGCCCGCCCTGATCCAGAGCATGCTCGACGAGGCGCTGAACCTGACACTGTGGTCCGACCTGACGCCCCGGCTCGGCGAGGCCCTGATCGAGAAGCGCGCGGATATCGTCGTGCTGAACGATGCGATGGAGGGGGAAACACACCTCACCCGCTATGAGTTGCTGCGCGAGCCCTTTGTCCTGCTGCTGCCAGCGACGATGGCCTGGAACGCGAGCGCGCCGGACCTCGGACTGCTGGCGCGGGCGTACCCGATGGTCCGTTACGAAGCCCTTTCGCACATGGGAGCGCAGATCGACAGCCAATGCCGCCGCCTCAACGTGTCGCCGCTGCGCCGCGTTTCGGTCGATTCGACCGAAAAGCTGATCGCGGCTGTCGCCTCGGGCATTGGATGGAGCATCGGCACCCCGATCTCCCTGTTGCGCTCCAGGGAGTACAGCCGCCAAATCCGGGTTATGCCTTTTCCTGGTGAGTCCTTTCATCGCCGCTTGTACATGCTGTCGCGGCGCGGCGAATTCGACGAACTGGCGCTGCGTCTGGCAAGGCTGGCCGTCACCGAACTTGAAGGCCTCGTGTCGGGAGAACTGCGCAGGTTGTTGCCCCATTTCTACCCCGATATCTTTGTGACCAGCGTGGCCGATATGAGGGCATCCTGAGCCTCTACGGGCATCAAGATTGCTAATGCAGTGAAAACCGATTCATTAATGCGCACCGGGAGACCTTGTCCGCGGCTTGCCCGCTTCGCCGGTGTTGCCGATACTGGTCCAAGGGCCAGTGAGCCCCCAGGCTTTCCCGATTCCAGGACACTAATCCCATGAGCGATCCCACACCCATACCGATGCAAATGCCGATCAAGTTTTCGGGCTACCACAAACCCAAGGAC
>Ga0163144_10003691_pt1 | contig 34815 bp, 39 predicted proteins | sample OliLak19BULKMAT1_FD_123175 | JGI IMG/M metagenome (GOLD analysis project Ga0163144, IMG submission 123175) | Freshwater microbial mat bacterial communities from Lake Vanda, McMurdo Dry Valleys, Antarctica - Oligotrophic Lake LV.19.BULKMAT1 | ecosystem: Environmental > Aquatic > Freshwater >...
AATCCTCTCTTTTAATTCCTCAGGTATTTTCTTTCCTCGCATAATATAGCTCTTTCTTGATTGAAAAAACTATCCTAGCAAATCTTACAACTCTTTCTAGACCGCCTTTACCGCGTGCTTACTTTAATTGGTCGCAGTTTTCTCTTCATATTGTCGATAACTTCATTGCTTTTCTTTGAATTATTCAGCACAAGGGGGTCTAAGCGTAAACCTTGTATGTTAGATATTGTGGATGATCTGGAACAAGAAACGATAGAGGAGGACTGATGAGGAATTCCTTAATGTACCTTTTAGCGGGGATGGGCAATTAACCCCAATCTATGGCGATTGCTAGACACCCTTGCCGAGAAATCCCGTACCTTCCAGCAAAGAGCGCCTATTTGATTTTAACCCCGCATAATACAAATAGAAATACATAACACAAGTCCATACAACTGGATAATAGAGAGAAAACCACATATGGCTAGATAGATTATCTAGGAGCAATAAGTTCTTGTACCCCCAATCTATAGGCCATTTTGCCAATATTAATATAAATGCACCATACCATACTTGTTGACGAAATTGACCCATAAACAATTGACATAGTAACAAAATAACAGCTACTAGCCAAAGTGATGTAATTATTAAAAATAGGCTTTCAGCTGAAAAAACAGTTAGTTCAATTCCATACCTAGCCTTTAATAATAATTTCGTACAAAAAAATGATACTGCAATTATTATCAAAAGTGACAAATAATTCTTATTGCGGTTTTTGTTAATAATCATTTTGCTACTTTTGTTTTTTGGTTTGAATCACTTATTTTGGGATTATCAGCTTCCCATATTTTTACAGCACTATGCTGCACCTTAATGTCGCCTGCCTTGTTAATTTGAATAAAGGCAGGGAAATATTTGCCCACGCACCAACTGGTAATTCCACCAGCAATCGTAGCTAGTATTAACGTGATGGCCAGATTCCGAAGAAACTTGCTACCATGATTAGACGTGACTGCTTCCACCTCCTCTTTAACAGCTTGCGCAAATTCAGCTAACTGCTTCTTCTGAGATTCTAGGGCACTTAGCACGGCTTCCTGCATTTGTCTTATCGATTCTTTCGCAGTTTCTTCGATAGTTTTTTGATTTTGCAACACGCTATCTTTAAGGGCTTGACCAAGCCCCTCGATATTAGTGGTAATGGTTTCCAACCGCTGGCTATGTATTTTCTCTACTTCATTCCCTATATTAGGCACTAACTCCTCTAGTGCCTGTTGTACTTTTTTGGGCAAAAGAGCTAACGTCATTATTTGATCTTGAATCTTTGTTGACGAAGCAGAGAAAGATGTCAGGAGACTAGTTATTGTCTCAAGCGTTTTTTGCATAGATGTGTTAGTAGAAGCTAATGATGATTGAGTTTCATTGGCATGGCCAACAAAGGCATTAGAAGCAAAGCCTACTTCATGATGCAAATCCTTAATTGCTTTTTGTAGCAATTGTAGACTCTCATCAAATGGGTTTTCTTGTGCAGTTTTTGTCTGATCTAAAGGGGCGGTATTATTTTGCACATCAATACCTTGGGTTACCAGTTTTTGCTCTTGTTCTATCATATTTATTCCTAATATTATTTTTTTAAATTTAATTGACTAACTTCCAAGCTTAGATCACGTGGCTATTTCTCTAAATCTGTAGCTTCATTTTTGCTTTGTATATCTATTTCTAATCTACTAAGCACGTCAGCAGAAGCTCCAGTGTGACTATCACTAGTGTCGTTAACATCCTCGTCGTCTGCCATATTCTCTATAGCAAGATCTTCTTTGGCATCAAGAGTTTTGTAACTTTTGCCACTAGACTCTTGCTTTTCAACAAAGCCTGGATTCTTGTCTTTAAGATGCGCTTTAGGAGTTTGCATTTTTGATAATCGTACGTCTGGCTCAGAAAATAAAGTGTAGCATTCACCGATTGCCAAGCTGGCTAAGTCATCTGGCTCAACTAATTGTTTTCTTTGCATTTGTTCGCTATAGCTGACCCCATCACGAAATTCATTCGCGCCAAAGCTAGTATTCTTTTGCTGACGGGTCACAGTTTCTACACCGCACATAGAGCTGATCATTTTAGCAATAGCAGGCTCAGTATTGCGAAAGAAGAATGAAGTGCCAAATTGGCCAAATATAGTACTACCATCATATTGGCCATATTGTGAATAGAGTTGATTTAGCGACTGCATACCAGCTATCACACAAGCACCGTATTTTCTACCCTCAGCCATCAGTGGTGGCAGGGCTGGCAGTAACCCAAGTGCAGGCAGTTCATCAATGATTGTCCAAACTCTTCTTTTTGGGTCGATGCCTATATCCATTAATTCCGACAATGCTAACTCAGTTAAACAAGCAATTAGTGGCAGCGTCAAAGCTCTAGATTTTGGTTTAGTGGCAAGAAACAACCAAGCAGGTGAGCCGTTTTTAATATCGTTAAAATGCTGCTTCATAGAAAAACTACCATTCTCCTCGCCATCGCATAAATAAGTCAGCGGTTTGGCATTTGATGCTAGTACAGATAGAATAGATGCAGCTGTTTGCTTTGAATCAGCACTTAAGTAGCGTCCTGCTTCGCCTCCAGCAAGAACTGTTTTAAGATAACCAACTTGGCTACTGCATACCATATGTGCTACTTCCTTAATAGATGCTTGTTTTGGGCGTAAATATTCGATGCAGCCATTAAAGACACTTTGTGCGGCATTTTCCCAAAAAGGATCAGAGTGAGAACCAGATTGCTTTCGATTAAAGCCAATTAGTATTTTAGAGAACCTTTCTAAATCCTCACGGTTTGAACAATCAGCCCAGAAATCCCAACCCTTACTGCGTGAATCAAATGGGTTAAAGATAATATCACCGCGCTCTTTGTTGTAGTATTTGGCAATCATCTCGCCAGTCTGATCTATGACTACAGCTGGATGCTTCTTTTTCTCAACCTGAGGGAGTAGAGTATCAAGCAGGTTAGTTTTGCCAGAACCAGTAGCCCCAGTTACTAGAAAATGCCTAGTTTCCATATCCTTAACTAGTGGCATCTTACCTATGTGTAGCTCACTGCATTTGCCAAGAGAACGTAGTTTGCGCCTGACCTCAGCTGCCGTAAGTACAACTCCGCTACCTTCCTTTTTCTTCTCATCTTTAAGGCCACTACCGAACTTGCTCCATAACAAAAATATTAAGCCAAAGCATGAGGCGGTAATAGCAAAACCAAAAAGCAAAATCTTTGTCAATAACTCGAAGCCTTTCTTATCAGCGACCTGAAATGTACTCATACGCTTAACCTTAATTGGGTCAATGCGTTCCCATTTGCGATTGCCCGTGCTTGCATCAATATAAGTGGTATGGTCTGGCTTTTTACCGATGTTTGATCTCATCACATTCATCGCCTCATTCCAGCTAAGAGCCACAACAGACTTTCTGTAGGACAAAAAACCTTGCCAATCTAATTTCTGGATAATTGGCCAGTTAAACAATATGGCTAGCAAAACCCCTACAAACAAAGATACATGTAGGGTGCGATAAAACACCTGACCAAACATCCGAACCTTGTGCAGGAATACCTGACCGCCGCCTATGAAATTATTTAACATTTTAAATCTCTTTATTTTTATTTTCTTGATCTGCTATGTATTTAATTTCCCTCTTTAGTTCCGCCTCTAACTCTTCTTCTGTAGGCAGATGAAATTGATATTTGGAGGCAAAAATTTGTTGATTTTTTGAGCCCAAGGTATATCTGACCATTGCATCACTTTTCTCTGTGCACAAAACTAAGCCAATTGTTGGATTATCGTCTTCAGTAATAATTTCTTGATCAAAATAATTAACATAAAACTGTATTTGGCCAAGATCTCCATGATCAAGTTTTCGAGTTTTTATATCTATGATCACATAGCATTTTAGAATGGTATGATAGAACACCAAATCGGCATAAAAATTGTTACCATCTAGGCTGATTCTTTTCTGTCTAGCAACAAAAGCAAATCCCTTGCCTAGCTCAAGAAGAAAATGCTGTAGGTTAGTAACTAGCGCCTCTTCAAGTTTATTTTCTATCAATTGGTGAGGCTCAGGAATGCTAAGAAATTCTAAAATCAAAGGATCTTTTATAGCATCTTGAGGTTTTTCAATTTCTTGTCCTTTTGTAGCAAGTTGCATTAAGCCCTGTTTATCTTTACTTTTTAGCAATCTTTCATAAAGTAAACTACCTATTTGCCGTTCTAGTTCTTTGACAGACCAATTTTCATTAATTACTTCCTGCTCATAAAAACCGCGAGCTTCTTTGTTCCTTATTTGCATTAGCATACAATACTTTGACCAGGATATTTTTGGATCAAATGTAAATTCACCAGACGGCGTCTGGTGAATTTGCTCTTGATAACTTAAATAAAACTGTCTCATATTACGTAGGTTTGATACAGAGTAGCCTTTGCCAAATTCCTTTAATAATTTTTGAGAAAGAGTTGATATTAGTTCTTTCCCATAATCCGCTCTTTCTTTCCCATGCTGTTCTTGTTCAACAATTTCTTTACCAATTTTCCAATACACTTTGACCATCTCTGTGTTAATGGTCTGTAATATTTTACCTTGTGCTGTTTGTAAAAATCGTGAGATGCGCTGATAAACGCTATCTATAGCACTGATAGTAGTTATTTCTAAGTTAGCCTTAGTTATTTTCTCTGTCATTTCATAATCCTCTCTTAAGTTAAATATCCTTTCCTTTAATGACCAAATTTACGGTTTTAGTTTGTTTTAAGTTTTTTATTGTAAGTCATCCTATCCTCACTATAAGTTTTTCTTAATTTACTTTTTAATTCCTAACTTTATCTTCTCGTATTATTACTGCCAGCAATCATAGGCTCTATGCCATATAATTCATATATAGCATATGACTTTGCCTCCCATTCTGCCGGTTTGTATAGCTTGATCATTTTAATTAAATTTGTTACTGCTCCTTCAAAGCTATGACTTTCCATATAATCTACTGCATCTTCAGCAATAAAAGGAAGATCATAACCAATCCTCATTTTAATATTCTCCCAAAAATCTTGAATAACCTCTTCATCAGTATTGCCTGCAATATATCCCGTTATATCTATTAAAGCACTTGTCCACTTCCCTTTTAAATAGGCAACGTGACCAAAACAATCTATAAAACGACCATCTACTAATACCAACAATTCCTGTTTGCCTTTCCGTATTGCCTCAAATATTCTTCTATCGTTTAATATCCCCTTTCGACATTGAGGATTATTATTTAACGCCTGATGAATACGTTCATTTGTCTTATTATCTAGTTTCATCACTTAAACTCCTTAATCTTTTGTACTAATTTTGCTCCATGATTGTTGAACGTCCAGTCGTAATCCTTGCTAAACCTTTGCCAATTAATTCTACTAACTGGATATGGGTTGCCTTCTGGATACTGCATTATATCTCCACTATCAAAAACTTTTGCCAGAAAGTAACCTTCTCTTTCCATTATATCCTCTATTTCAATCTTAGAGTTAGGCTTTGTAAAAGACTCATCTAGTCGGTTAATACCTTTCTGTAAGGAAAAACGAAATATGTATTTTTGCTTTTCCCGGGTTGTACCCTCAAAATCGTCAAGAACTAACAACAAAAACCCAATAACCCACTCTTCAAACCCCGCATGAGACCAAAGATTTCTTTTGTCCGCTTTTTTTACTAGTCCAATAAACTTATCAACTGGTAAGTTGCCACTCATACATAATTTTAAGCAAAAGCAATATAGCTTGCTAATAAACTCCTTATCTTCAAGCGCTGTTCTTATTCTTTTTCCGTTCTCAATGTCCCAGCTATTTGGAGCGGCTAAGTAATTATTCTTTCCGTCTGTATATACGCAACTAGTATTAGGATGATGATGAAAACGTGGTTCTCTCTTCAAACTAACTAATGCATATGTATGTAATTCACTTTTACATGCAGGACATACGAGTTTTAGTCCATTCTCTAGAGATTTCTCCCCATATCTTCTTTTAAATGTATCAATAGTAATTATCTTTGAAGTACCTTCTATTAAAGCTTCGTACATAATTTATTCCCTTATTATTTAACTAAAATCTATTTAACTATGTACTTTGTTTAAAAGGATTAGGAAATGGATAAACCATTACTACCCTAAAATCTATATCATCCTGTATTCTAACTTCATCAAATCCTTCGATTATCTGAGCTAAGTTATCACATGCACCATCAAAATTATTCGCAACTCTAAAAACATCCCCACCAATTGGATACCATAAACCATCATCTTTTAAGTTATTCCAAAATTCGCTAAACAACTCCTCCGAACTTGCAGGATTTAGCCAATAATCTACTGCTACTATTAATGAAACAAAGCTTTCTTTATAATAGAATATATGCCCCCAATAATGAGGTTTTTGCATCTTATTGTTTAAAGAACACAACAGTTCAGTCTTGCCCTCTGATTCACGGGTAAATACCCTGTGAGGAAGTAATATATTCCCACCACAATTTGTATTATGTGCAACCGCATTCTTAATTTGTTTTAGCCTTAAATTTAACATCAACCTCCCCCACTTAACTGTTTAACCAACACATCACTACCTTGCGTGAGTATTTCCTATGATGCTCCGAATTTGCCGAGTGATAGAAACGTACTGCCTTATGCCAAGTTCCGTGTTGAGCATATAAAGACTTAAGTAATTTAGCCGCGTAATTAATATTGCTAGCTGGAGTAAGCATCTCTTCAAGGCTATCAAACTCATGGGAGTGCCAACGATAATTAACCTGCATTACTCCAACATCAATATTAGTCAAACCAGAACTAAGCTTATCCTCAAGCACCTCTTGCGCTTTTGATATAGAAGGAAGAAACACAGCCCTACCACCAATGTTAAGCGCATAAGCCTTCATCCCGCTTTCAGTTTTAGCAATAGCAAAAAGCAACCCAGATGGTATATTGTGCTCGATTTCAGCAGAAGCGATTAGAGAAGAAAGATCTTGTTCATTATACTGTTGATTTGCCTTATCATCTACCAAAGCAACAGCCGAATTACTACACAAAGCCAAGGAAACAACTAGCATTAAAGATAGTATTTGTTTGAAAAACTTATATAAATTTGATATAATAATTCTATATATTTGAAACCATAAATTGTAGGTATTAGCCATGGAAGATTTTACAAAACTTGATAAGCAAGGTGTTCCTACATTGGTTAATAATAAAGTCGATAATTTGTCTCTTAATTCTACTGCCCCGAATAAAAAAGGGTTTCTTGAATCTAGGCTAAACAAAGACAATTTTTGGAACCTAATTTTTTGGCTTGCCATAAGCATAGGCTTTACCATAGCCCTTATAATAAAATCTTCTTTTCCTGAGCATGGATATGGGTTGGTTTTTTGCTGTGCTACCATCATTACAGCAGCCTTAATGCTTAAAATAACATGCAAAACCAATTTTGATATAGAACGTAGGTTTACTAATAGCGAAGGTATATCCTTAAATAATAATCTACCAAATGGCTGGTTTATTGTTTTTACTGTTGCTGGTATCTTTCTTACTGGATATGTAGCAGACACATTTGCGACAGGCGACAAAACTATACTTAAGTCCTTCTTGTTCTTTTTTAGCTTTAGCTCTGGGTTTTGCATATATTTTATCCTAATTAATTGTCCTATTTCTCTTTTATTTAGTTCATCGTTCTGGAAAGAAAATAATAAAAATAGTGCTGCTACAACTCTCAATCAACGCAAAAGTTTAGCTCCTGATTTTCTTACCAATCCTATATATAGAAATTTACCATCTAATATTTATCATAAGCGCCACTAGGCTAATTCTTATTTTGCTTTATAATCGATGGATCAACTTTTTGTCCATCTCCTGTACTACCAACCTCGTCGACGAAGCGTCCAGTATTAACATCACGTACCATTGGCTTAAACTCTGGCATTTTTAATGACGGCGATTCTTTCTCTATATTACTATATGCCGGCTTTGAGTTTGCAGAATTTAATAAGCTTTCTTTAGGCCTACCTAAGCCATCAGTCATACCTCCTAACGTTAATATTTTGCCAGCCCCAAGCCTATTTTCTTCATATCTAGCACTTTCTGCTTTCATATCTTTTTGTTGCAATTTATTGGCCTGACTAATTCCCGCATATTGATCCTCAGTCTTAGTCTGCATATTCTCAAACTTTTCCTTATAACTTGTGCCTGCATTGCTAATGTTCTCTTTGATAGATTGAGGTTTAAAACCTTGTACTTTCGCTACTTGGTGGACATCGGTTTCTACGTTCTGGGTAATCTTGTCTTGATGACTGTCAGTAAAATCATCTAGCTTTTTAGTAGTGACTTCAGAACCTAGGAGCTGTTGCCTCATCGCTGTTACTGAATCTAATATACCGCTCGCTTCTGCCCCTGCTAAACTATTAAAAATCCTTCTCACTTCAGGGGTTCTGTTTTCTACGTCTATACGAGCATCAGCTATGGATTTACCAGATTTCTTGGCGTAAGTATCAAGCACCTCTTGGTACATATCTTTGCTACTAGTGACGCCATGAGTTTTAGAGTAATTTAATGCCTCTCCAGCATTCTCCATATCCTCACGATGAGCTGTATACTGCTTTTCTAATCTTTGCGTTTCATCATATGATTTTCTAACATCAGTACTCAAGGACTGGTCCATACCATGTTCTTTTGCCCAGCTATCGGATGATAATGCCCTTATTACATTACCTCGCGATTCATCAGTACGATTAGTCCCTGAAACTTTATTCTCTGAGTCTAAGGATTGATTACTTGAATTCAGTGCGCTAGCTTTACCTCCAATTTCTCCACTCGCTCCTACACCCGTAATTCCTTTAAGAGGTGTAGAAAAAGAAGCGCTGCCACTTATAAACGCTTCTGCATTTTGTTGGAAGCTTTTGCCGTTACTACTAGTCTCTGCTTCTATAGCCTCAATCGCTTGGTTAACAGACTTTCCTTCTTCTGTAGACGTATCAACACTAAATCCTTCGTTTTTCTTTATATGCTCAGCAATATTTGTCAGATAATTAGCTGCTTTGGAAGTGCTATTGCTCTTTGATTCATTCCACATACGCTGATCTGTTTGAGCAATTGATTGTGTCTGGGCATAATGCTCACTCAAACCACCTTGAACCGCTTCTTCAGTATGATAACTCGCCTCACCTGATGAGCTAGTTGCACCAGCTCCGCCCATGGTAATCATTTGGCCGTTTGGTAGTACTTTCTCCATAGAACCATCTGAGGTAATGCCGCTATTCGTGCCAGTAACAAACTGACGTGCATCATCATATTTGTTCTCACTGACGTTGGAGCGATTACGATTAGCAATTGACTGATTGTCATAGCTCTTACCACCGCTAGATTGCTCAGCTGCTGCCGCGCCGCCTGCACTTTGAGCTGTTGCCATAATTGATCCAGCTAAATGTAGAAAACCACCCTCACTCATGCGAGTTACGTATATCGCCAAGAATGGAATAAGCAGCGTTAAGTTAGCTGCAACACTGGCAATTGAATCCATCTGCTTTACAGCAGTAGACCAGCTACTATAGCTAACTATATGTGCTGGCTCATATGCCGTATCGATCATCATATTAAGCATAGCAAAGAGTGGTGGCCATAATTGAAGTGACAAACACACCGTGATCCACCCCCGATAAGATTGCATACCACCAGCAAACAACATTAGCGGGACAACAAATACAAAGCTGCCGTAAATCAGATTCTTAATCACCGTTAGAAAACCAGTCAGTATACGCTCTGCCATATCACCTGAGATTAAACCACCAGCTTCATGTTGGAGTTGGGCTTTGGCCATAGGGTATTTGCCTGATCGGTACTGATTAAGCGAGTTAATCATCATATTATGTTTTAGTATGGTCTCAACAGAGGTTTCATCATTATATAGGGCTTCGATCTGCCCCTTTAATGCTTCATTCATACCAAGATGCGATGGGTTATATTCTACTCCAGCACCTGGGGCTCTAAGCTTAATTGAAATTGCCGTAATATCTGTAACAGCTGAATCTTTCATTTTTCTATCAAAGTACGGCACAGCCTGTTTGCAAGTAGGTGATGGCTCTTGTCTTGTGCCGCCGATAATCATCGGTACTCTGGTAAATGTGCCAGCTTTGGTACTAACTAAGCCCCACATATCCTTTGTGGCAACTAATTCCTCTTTGGTGAATTGATGACCAATCATTGCAGGAAGTACAACGCAGCGTTTGATGAAGCTATTCATGTTAGCTACAAACTCAGGATGACGGAGATGAGCTTGTAGTACTTCTTTCGACAATCTTGCGCCAAACACCGTGCCATGATGATAGTAGTTAAAGGCCGATCTACCATCGACCGCGCTAAATGCCTGCTCAAAACCAATAGTTAGTAGATGGCCGATTTCTTCGACAATGCCAATTGGTAGGGCAAATGCTAGCGGTATATTATCCACGCGCCAAAAATGCTTCTCTACGTGATCCTTTATGTTCATCGAGGTTGTAGGCAACAGCAAAGCGTTGATCAATATGACCATGCCCCCTACCTTAAGGAGGTACTGCCTCCATTCCCCTTCTGCTCTACTTGCGGCCATTTTCCAAGCGTAAAATACACCGACCATCAATGCTACGGTATTGATCATCGCAGGAAAAAGGGTAGAGTTACGTAGCATTGCAAGGGCATTGAGCGTGCTAAACATATGATATGCATAGCCGTATAAGTGTATTGTTAAATCCATCTTTTTTTCTCTTTATTTGCTTTTTTGTTTCGTTAATTTTATATTGTTATATGTCTGTATGGCTTTATTCCTATATTTCTACCTTAGTTATTCTGACTACCGATGAACGATTCAAAATTCCGATCAAAGTAATCTACATCGCGTCTTAATCTCTCTTTGCTATTGGCAATCAGCTCATATCTGCCTCTGGCCTCAATACGTGCGCCCGCGAGCATGCGCATGGTTTCTCTAGTATCTTGTTCGAATGCCTCGAATTTCTTGGCATCTGCAACTTGTGCATGTGACAACTCACCAACCGCCTCTTGCACTTCTGTAAGTAATGTCTGCAAGTAATAAGTCACCACATCAAAACTTAAAGCTTCGATATATTCAGTTTGATTACTAATGACATTGTTCTTGCCAGAATAAGTGGCTAAATCCATTTCTATTTTTAAGATTAATTGCTCAGAGGACAGAGCAATAATGGTTTCCTCTTCAGCTGTCAAAGCGCCATCATTAGCTAGTATCTTATCTACTATCGATGCAACTATTTTTTGTACTCTTTGGAACAGGAATGCTCCCTTGCGTATTGCTTTGTCTTTGGCTACAGGATTCGTACAATGCTCACCCTCATCGCAAACATATAAACGGATATTGTCACTATCTACTCCATCAGCACCGATGAACTGCTTGATTAGATCGCGACTTACTAATGATTTAAGATGCTGTACTTTTGGTTTTCTATCTTCTCCTTTAGTACCAATAACGGTCCCTGAAATGCTCATCAGTAATTCCTTAAGCTCTTTGGCATCACCATCTGATCCAACTTTCTTAGCCAGAGCCTTCCAAACAAGGTTATAATTCTCTCCAAGTTGCGACTCTAACTCCTTTGCCCCTTTGATTGGATCCCCATCATCTTTCTTTGATTTGCGTTGATAGTCAGCCATATCTTTACCACCTCCAGTCAGAACCATCTGAGACTGACGTAATCCTTCAGCTTTTGCATTTTCACGAGGAAATATCGGATCCATTAGTGACTGGACAGCATGGCATTTGTCTAAACTCATTTTGTTAAGCCAATCAGCTTTAGCGTCAATATATTCCAAAAGCTGATGACATTGCGGGCAGAGTGTTTTAATGGCCATCATCCCAGCGTAAGTAGCAGCAGTTGCAGGCAATGATTTCAAATAGTTCATCAGCTCTGCCCCTGATACCAATGATACCGCGCCTCCAAGTAATTCTATTTGAGCACCACATGGCAGACCACCAAGTTTACAGCTAGGAGCACGTGCCTGCACGAGTTGTAGTTTTGGATCAGCTGGGGTTTTGATAATAACTGAACCACCCATAAAATGACCAGCTGCCTGTTCCTTAACAATAGCCGATGCGGTAGTGTTACTCATCGTTCCACTAGGGAATACATCTTTTATTAAATTATCAAAGCCTGCAAAGGCTATATTTGGTATGATTATTAATATCATCATTATAGTTGCTATTATTCTTGGCATGACGTACACCCCTGGTCTTTATTTGTTAGTTGCATTGGTATTGATTTAATTGCCGATTGCTCTTCTTCTGCTTTAATGCCTAAATGCTTGGCAAGAAGTAGGGCTTTTTCTTCCATATCCACTACCGATACAGCTCCCCTAGCTAACTCAAAACGTTGCCTAGTATCATTAACTACCGCAATAACAGTTGGCATAATCGTTAGGCCAAGAGCCTCTATTAGATCAGGGCTTGTATGAGTCTTGAAATATTCACTTTTACTATGGTCAGGACTAATAGCCTCTACTTTGAAGCTATGCTTTTTGGCAAAGTTGAGCAGATGCTTTTCTAGCACAGGGCAATGGGTACATCCATCTTGCCTAAAGACAAATAATTCAACTTTAGTGCTAAGCAAGCTTAAGGTGGCGCGATCTTGCTTCTGCTGTATATCACTCCTAATATCCCTGCCGTATATGTTTTGTGGATTCTTCAATTCATCAACTATGTCAGGGTTTAAAAAGTTGGCCATCAGCCAATTAATTCCCAGCAACTGAGCATTATCCATCATTTCTTTTTCCTTTAATTTGTATAATTTGATATATTCAAGATTCTCTGGATGCCTAACAGCTAAATGCTTTAACAATTCTAGCTCCTTGGCAAACTCCTCATTTTCTGCCTTAGCTTGCTCCATCTGTGCTAAGGTCGGTTTAGTTGCTTGCTCTAGTTCTTGCGTTTCTTCTTCCACCCCGGCGTTTTCATCAAACCACAACCAACCACGATATCGTTGCTCAAAGAAGTTCTGATTGGCATTAGCATTGAGTGCTAGAAGCTGAAAGAGGATAAATAAGGCCGTCAATATTTTGTTTTTCATATTATTTCACCTGCCCCACGAGTTCTCTAGAACCTGGACTTCATACTTCAAATCCCTTACCACATAGCTTTGGTTTGCTACTTTAGTCCATTCTGCACCTAGACCATGATGTTTGTATAAATAGTTACCCTCGCGATTCCAATATTCGACCCTTCTCTGATACTCATTTTCTGCCGCAATTAACTCTATTCTCTTTTTAGCTAATAGCTCACGACCTGCGACTACCCTAACTCTTTCCATTTCTAGAGCGACCAATCTTTCACGCTCTATTGCTGCAAGTCTCTCCTGCTCTAAACGCTCTCTTTCTAATTGCGCTAAACGCTCTTGTTCTAGTCTTTCAAATTCTAATTGTGCTAATCTCTCTCGCTCTTTTCGTTCTGCCTCTAACCTTCTCTCCTCATCTGCTTCTGATGAATCATCTCGTACATTACCATTCCAACCGCTCATATTATTTGCTTGGTTTGATGGGTCATCATCGTATTTGCGAATACTTTCCATTGATACTTCCACAGTAGAAGCAAGCTCTCCTGCATTTGGTGCTTTATACGTCCCTGCAAACTTAAGCTTTAAGTCCTCAATGAACTCGCCGAAATCAACCAGATTCCAATCAATTGCTTGTATATCTTCGAGTGTAAGACCTCGGCAGTCAGGAGCACTACCACTTCCAAAGCTTCTACCCAGTTGCTTCCTCGCTCCAACCTGAATCACCTTGTCGAGCAAATTGCCAAAACAACAAAAACGATGCTTAATAGCAGTTGTAACACCCATTTTTTTACTACTTTGCTTACCAACATAGACGCAGAGCTTTTTTGATCTCATATCAATCAATGTTTGCTCATCCTTAGTACATTTTACTCCAAGATTTTTGCCCCAACCTTTGCCATCGATCTGGCAACAATTGCTATAACCGACAGGCTTCTTGGCACAATGCTGACCGTCTCCAGCAAATAAATTAAAGTTACCGTCTTTGTCTGGATTCATATTGCTAGTAGCGTATAGCTTCGATAGTGAATCCATCATTTCACCATTAGTCTGATAACCCTTATCAACGCAGTTACCATCAATACAAGGAATCCCTTTACATACGAGCCCATCCTTCCCATCCTTTGCTTCAAACCCCATGCGGACGGTTTTGTTTTCTTTGTTGACTACATCCCATGACTTGCAAGAAAATTCTCGCTGTAGATTGACGCACGACCCCAGTGAATCCTGAAGCAAACAACCAAGATCACCTACGGCATAACAATGCGTATATAAACGGCAATCATTTTTACTTGGATAGTTGCAAGTCTTGACATAACCCCACTCCCAGCAATCACGACTAACTTGGAAGCCTTCTATTGTTCTGGTGAAACTACCACCAACACATGTTTTAACTGCATCAGAACAAGAATAGCTTGAGGAAAAACGGCTCCCTGCATTAACCGTAAAACTAGCTAGTGTTTGAACTAACGTTACTGAAATTAGACATAGCTTGAGCATGCGAATAATCATTGTAATCTACACCTCTCCGTCCAATCTTCCTTCCACTCCTCACAAACATCAAACATCTCGCGAAACTGATATTTGAACTCATATTCATCCCACACCACACGCCAGCGTTGAAAACCTCCGTTGATATTGCCGACACCTCTTCCTGAGTCAGGGAAAGCTACATTTTCTCCAACTTGCTCAATTGATACACTAAGTTTGGTTGCGATATAAGCTCTGGCATCAGCTATGATTGCACCTGGGTTGTTGCGCCAAATAGAATCAATCTGATATTCGCCCCAACCACTCGGATGATAAGGCGTTATATGCCACCCCCATCTTTTGTTTTTCCACTTAATAGCATAACCCCAATTCATCTTTTCATTATGTAGTGCATGACCCGAAAATTTAATGCTTCTAGCTTCCCATTCACCAAAACCTTTGCCTTTTCTAGTGCAAGTCAAAGTCACAGAATCATTACATTGATAGGTATTTCTTAGCTCCTCACAAATGGTTTTGTTGTATACTGTATCCTTATGTTTTTCTTGCTCAACCTGTAAATAATAAGTAGGCTCCTGCTCTATCGGACCTTTAACAGTTTTGCAATCAACACCTATATCTTGAAGCTTTGCAAGCAAGTTACGCATTAACTCATCTTGTCCTTTAGCCAGTTTCTTAGCATCCACTAGGTACTGCTTGTTTAGCGGCTTGTTATAATCAACATACAACTCATTAATGACATTCTGTTTGATCATTTCCCCAGTCCCGTGAGAGTTTAGCTCAGTAGCTTTAATACTTGCTAACTCCTCTGCATTTTGCTCAATCTCTTCTTTGCTTTCTTTAGCCAAATATTCCATCCCACCGCCAGATCTAGCAGAATCCATTGCTGCATCTCTTTGACCCTCAATTTGTCTTTGCAAACCAGAATAATCATCTGTAGATTTTTCAAACAAATCCGTCTGCTCATTAACATTAACTCTAGTGGTTGGATCACGATATTCACCCAGTGCAACATGAGCCTGTAGGCACCCTGTCATAATTAATAACAAAGTGAAAATGTTTGGAGCTTTGCTCATTTTGTCTTTGCCTCCTCTAGTACCTGAGCTGCTAGAGTCGATAGCTCGCCTTTTTCTACCATTAACTCCAACGCCCTCTTGACCCCAATATTCCCGGTTACCTTGTCAAATACTGGCGTGGCATCAGACCCATCCTGCTCAAATACGCTAACCTCCTTTTGCAGCACGATCGCAGGTACACTAGTAATGTCATATTCAGCAAAGGCTAAGTCATCAATTTGCATAGCTACTGCTTCTTCATCGCCTCCAGTTATTTCATAAACAAGCTCAGAAAGTTTTCGCCAAGACCCTCCAGGCAGTCCATTAAAGACTAATGTTGCTTTATACGCTTTGGCTTGCATCAGATAAGTTTTAAGCAAAGACTTACCCATCGAGCTTGAGACAAATATTTTCACTCCAGCTCCTTCTTGTCTTTGGTTAGAAGTTAGTAAATCTAATCCAGTTTCACTTTGGTCAGTTTGGCTCCTTTGCATCTCTTGTAATTTCACCCATTCTTTTTTAATTGCACTCATGCTAATTTGCCTTGAGGTATTAGCTAAATCGTTAGCAAATTCCATATCTTCCTTTTTAAATTCGAGTCTCTCTTCTGCCTTTGTATTAAAGCTAAATAACAGCATTAACCCTAAAACAAGCAGCAATTCTTTTTTCGCCATATCAAGTACCCCCAATCTTGTCCGTCATACGGATATTCTTTAAATGCACTATAGGCCATATCACTAAGACCAAGAGGCCAACAACCTATTCCATCAGAACTAGATTTCGGATTAACCATCTGTAATTTGTATTGGCTTTTTTTGATTTTGAGCGCACGACTTTTCTTACAAATGCCACCATTAATACTTGCATCAGTTGTGGATGTTGCCTGGGCAAGCCCAATACGATGCATCTTGGCTAATATTCTCATCGTCAGTAATGAGCTATTTTGTACGCCACCTATATGATCAGCGTTCGCACCAGAAAATGGATACATATTGCCCCAGCATCCCGCGCACCAAAACATGCTGTCTATGGCAGTAGTAGCTGTTGCGCTTGCACAATCTAAACCACAAGCAGCTTGGGCTATAGGATTACCAAAAAGAAGAGCCTCGGGGTTTAGTAAAGACTGTAGTTTCGAATCGTTCCACGTAATGTCGAACTCACTCATATACGCCACATCAAACGTACTTTGCTCCAAACACATGAAGTCAGTCAGTAGTTCAAGCCAATAGATAAGAGGATAGACATAATAATGCAAATGATAGAAACTTGAATCAGTAGCACGCTTATTATAGCCACCGCTGTAACCACCAATTTTCTTGTTATCCGTGCCAAGGGCTATGCCGCCTAAATTAACCATGCAATATGGCGTTCTTGTAACGTCTACTAAACGTACAGGCTCCCAGAAACCAATCGATATACCAGGAATTGGAATAGGCTGACCGAATTTACTACAGGCGCAAACAGGAGATGACGGATTCTTGATATCACGCCTTTTTGGAGTAACTCCCTTGCCAAAGGTAATCATCTGTCCAATGGAAATTGGCAGTAAGCATCCCCAACAAATATCTGTGATGGGATTGACAAAATGTCCTTTGCAAGTTACGCTCGCATTTGCTGATATAGGCATTAATATGACTAGCATTAGCCCGATAACTATCTGTTTATTCAGATTGTGCAGCTGGTCTTTGGAAATCAATCTTGCAGGATGCATTCCATTGACCAGCCTCTGCTGGAGTTGTTTCATTGTTATGTTTTAACCCCCTCAAGTAAGTTGACTACTAACTTGATCAATACCTCTTTATCAGCAGGATTGCTTTCTGCTATCAGCAAGGCAATAGCCGTTAGTGCTTCTGGGCTCAAATCATCAAGAGGGTGCTTATTCATTTGTAAAAGTAATAGAAAGAGTAAACAGCCACCTCTTTTATTACCATCAGTAAATGGATGGTCCTTTATAATAAAATATATTAGATGAGCTGCTTTTTCTTGCGTTGAAGGATATAATTCTTGACCATCAAATGTTTGATACAAATTCCCTATTATACCTTGCAGAACATTATCTCTTTCCCTACCAAATAAATCGCTAGCTTCTTGTTTTTGCATTAATTCTCTTTTCAAAGAATTTATTGCATCCTTAGCTTCCTCGTATTTTAGTATTTTGCTATCATGACTAGCTTTAGGCAATTCTAACCTATTCTCGTCATACTTAACTAAAATATCCCAAGTCTTAGCGTACCCCTTGATTAGGCTTAAGCATTCCTGTCCAGTTTGGTTTACCAAACCTTGGTTAATTAGAGTATCTGATAATAAGCCTACAACTTGTTTTAATTCCATTAGCTTATTATCAAGGACCTTCTGATGATTAATGCTGTATCCTTTAATCAGATACTCCTTTAATATGCTATTTGCCCATCTTCTAAACTCCACTCCCCGTTTGGAATTAACTCGATATCCAACTGAGATAATTGCATCTAAATTGTAGTATTCTATTTGCCTGGTAACACTTTTCTCACCTTCCGCTTGAACTGTTGCGAATTTTGCAACAGTTGCATCGTGTTCAAGTTCTCCTTCTTTAAATATATTTCTTAAGTGCCTTGAGATTACTGATTTATCCCTACCAAACACCTCTGTTAATTGATTAAGAGATAACCACACTGTTTCATCGCTCAATACTACATTAACTTCAATATCACCAGATTCATTCCTGAATATTGCTATTTTGTTTTCTAAATCGTTGTTCATTTTTTAATCCAATTTGTCAGTATCATTACTAGAAAAGTCACTACTTGACTCGCCCATCATCTGTGATGTCTGATAGGAAATATTCAAAATATCCTGAGCGAAATTATAATTATTATTTTGAGCTCCCTCAGTAAAATTAAAATTATTAAACACTTGATCAGTGATGCCCATAATTTCATTCACTGTAATTTGCGTTTCTTCGTTATATTGGGGAAATAAGTTATTCGTAGAGATCCCAAGGGAGCTACTATTTATGTACGGGTTATTTATCATCATACCGCCAAAGAAACTAGTGAGATGATCTTTTGCCTCAACTACCCGCTCATCAGACAATGTGACTTTACTAATCAATTCAGCTAGTCCATTTGCGTTATCCTCTTGAGTGACTTCATCAAGTAGTGAATAATCACTTTCATTCAAAAAAACGGTAAAATAATGATTTGTTAATGATAAGGAATCATAGAACATTAAAGATGTTATATGATTAGTTACTTCAACAACTTGATTTACCGGTATATTTAATTTGTTAGACACTTCTTTAGCATTACTGCAACCAAGCTCAGCATTCGTGAAAATATCTGAAAAAATATCACGTGCACCATAACGGCTCAGCACTTTTAAACAAACTTTGGTTCCTAAATCAAGTAATTCTTGCTTGGTAAATACCTTAGTAAAATACAAACTTAATCCCGTTTCGTGATATACATCCTGAACAAAATCCACACAATCTCTGTGTCCAATCTTATACTCCGTCTCTATTCCTAAATTCTGTTCTACAAACAGATTTGCTTTGCTATATTGTTGATATGTCAAAGGAATTAGCTTTGTACATAATACCTCTTCCTTAGTCTCTTCCTCATATCTCTTACTTCTTGCTAATCTTTCATTCTCTACGCCAACTACACCCATGCCACCAAATACATCTATCAAGCTTGTAGGATTAAAGCCATAGCTAGAAGCATCTTCTTCAGTTATTAACCCTATATAAAAATGGCCAGTAGATATATCCTTAATAAGCTTTTCTTCAGTTCTATTCAATTTTAAAGCAACATCATGATAAATTGCCAAAAAGTGTTTTGCTGATTTTATGTCTATCTCAGGGTTTATATTAATTTTCATAATTCTCTCTTTGTTATTGATTTTAAATCTCTATCTTCTTAATCTCACTTAAGGCAGAAGCAACACTAGCCACATACCTTTTCTTAAAAGACTCTCCCACATTAAGTTTACCCAACCTGTATCATTATTTGCCATGATGACAAAGCATATCGTCACTATTAATAACACGAATAAATATGAAGCTCTATTTGCCGTGCGCACCCCTTTTAAAACTAGATCCTGATTCAACTCTTTGATATCAGTAAAACCATACTCGATCCAGTAAGATAGAAAATATGCAGGAGGTAGCATTAGAACAAACTTAATATACGTCTCAACCCAATCATTTAACGATATTATAATTGGAGCCTGAAGTATTAGCCCAAAAGGTAATGTCAAAAACGTTAGCCACTCATTCTCTATATCGCTGAGAAAACTATATACTAATCCAGATAGCGGTAACGTCAGACCAAAATAATACAAACACCACGCCAGTGGTATACCTATTAAAGTAGAAACAAAATTGCCCAAACTAGTAGATATTAATATTGAGCTAATCTTTACTTGCGGCCATAACTTAATTAATACAGCTGATTCTACAGCAATCACTGCTATTAAGAATGCCCACATAATAGGTACGGAAACTACTAATGTCGGTATTATTATGTTAGCGAACGCTACTTCTGGTGCTATTGACAATAACACCAAATATAATGAGTACCTGATTTCTTTACTTGATATTTGCTCCATTTTTTATTTTTCTCCAACCAGCAATTCCTTACCCATGTCTTTCCATCTATTCTTTACTTCGGGCTTTGTTTGCATCGCGCGTTTGCAATCAAGTAACATTCCATACAACACATAAGCATCACGTGGATGCATATGATCAAGTCCCGCTTTGACAAACAAGCCACCAAGCTGTATCTTTTTTCTAGCATCTTCCTTTCTATCCATGAGCTTTCTCCTTTTGATCTGTATTTGGTTGTAGAGCAAGCTTCGTATTTGGTTTTTTAACAGCATCCTTATTTGCTCTACTGGGTATTTTGCTTGCGCCAAGCATAGCTAGCTCCCTCAAAATATTAGAAGTTGAGTTTGCAGGGTTTGCAGCATGGATAGCAAGACCAGCTAGTAGCTTATTGTCGAGAGTTAGACCACCATTAGACTGTAACACTTGGAAGATTTCTTCCTTGCGCAAAGGCAATAATCTCGCCCTTTCTGCTTCTAGCAGCCTGATTTTCTCTAATATTCTGTTGGTATCTTTACTCATTGCCCACCTCATGTTTTTCCATAGTATATTCTTGTGTATATTCAACCGAAGACTCATAATTGCCTCCGTACTTTTTAATAGCACCCAAGGTCAGCAATATAAGAAATAGCCCTATAATCAAAATGCTAATTGGCTTTTGTACATTTAAAAAACCATCTACTCCTTTAGATAACATTGTTTTAATTCGTTTTTTCATTGCTTTTTTCTCTTAAACTTAGGTGCTTCTCCAAAAAGTACATACATCTTCTAGTACCACGCACTGTGCAACTATTTCCTAGGTCTTCAATCAGATATTTTTCGTCAGCTAAGATTAAATATTTCATGCCGAATATATATCTTTCACCAATTTTGCTCTGTAACTCCAGTCCTGCTTCATACATTTCTTTTACCAGCTGATCAAATTTTCCTTCATACACCTTCTCTATACTCTTCAGCCTCCTGCTCAAAAACGGCAGTAAATCGTGAATAATGCAGATTACATGAACCAGAAAATAACATATCAAAAGGGCAAAAACTGAAATCACTTTGCTCTCTTGAGGCAACACTATCATGAGCAATACAAATAGCCAAAGTCCTGCCACGCTTGCACGGTCATATAACTGACTCTTATTAAAAATAGATAATTTGTCTTTCATCCTAATTGCTACCTATCTCAAATTCTTTACTTAAAATCTCTATTCCTAATCTTTTAAACTCATCTTGATGACCGATGGTGCTGCAATGGTCTCCACAATCCTTCACTAGAAAAAAGCTATCATTTGGCAAGATGATATTCTTAGTCTTAAAAAAATACATATTCTGATTGATATTTTTTAAAACTAACCCAGAATTTAACATTAATTTAATAGCGTCATTAATTTTGCCTGCTAGCTTCTGGTCTATATATCTTCCTTCATCCGCTAACCTACGTGAATGCATTAATTTTCCTAAAAAATGCAAAATTAAAGTCCCAAAAAGAAATATATAAATTAATTGCTCATCATTAAGCTTAAACTCATCCTCTTTAAACCAAGAACACCAGCTTGCAAAAACTGTTAGAATTAATCCCATTAAAATAGATTCATCTAATCTTTTAATCTGCCGATTACTTACATCATTTTTTCGTTTTTTCATTTTAATGCTCCTGTGTTTTTGTATCTTCATTTGTAACAAGCAAAATGTTCTTAAGTAAAAGTAAGAAGCAAAATATAGCCAAAGGCTTTAATGCCAATTCACCAACTAATCCTGAGGCAAATAACGTTTTTGACATTAAAACAGATATTAGTGATAGCAAATAGCAACTAATTCCTAGTCCCAAAATACGCCTTGAGCTTAAATTTGCACTTTGTTTAAGAATGCCTAATGCTATAGCAGCTAACCCCAATAACTTTCCATATTCATTAATATTAATTGCCATATCAAAGTTACCATTAGCCGAATAAGGAATTATTGCTCCGCCAAATGTCCATATCAGTATCGTCATTAAAACTAAGCTCCAATTATACGGCGTGTTCATAATTCTGTTTGTAACACCGCAGATAATATCTTCTAGTTTTGTTGTTATTTTTAATTCTGTATTTTGCATAATATTCTCCTAATTAGTTTGTTAAATTAATCTCATCAATACGTATTTGTAGTCCGTCTTGTATAGCAATTGCAGGGCTATGTTTGATACCGAACTTAGTGGTTAGCTCACCACTTTGGTCAAAATATACATCTCCTCGCGCAGTTGCTGTTAATTCATCTTGAAGCTTAAACACACTGCCACCAACCAAAATCACTCTATCTTCTACAGGCTCTTTTTGCTCTGGTAATGGATTATTTAATTGTTCCTTCAACCACTCAACTTGGCTAGCTTGACGGCCGTCTATGAAGAACAAACGCCTGTTTAAATCCATATGTTCTAATGGGTTTACCTTTGTCCCTGCTTTATGCAATATGGTGCCGCATGGCAATGAAGCGTCCTCACCTAGTATGTAGGTTGGGTCAAAATAGAATGTTCTGTTTTCTTCCGCTCCCGTTATACCAATAACAGCTACTGGATTCTCTACTCTATCAATAGCTATTTTTTCCATTTTTTTGCGCTCTGCTTCCATATCTATTTCCTCCAATTTACGCTTCATCATTACAGTAAAAGCTTCTTCTTCAATTTTAAACGTCGTTGCCTCTTTGCCTAGATCCTTAGCCATCACGCTTGATGCTAATGTAAAAATAATTATGCTAAAAATTACTAAATGGTTCATATATTGTTGACTCTTAAACTCCTGTTTCTTATCGGCGCTAAATCAGGAAGGGTTCCATATTTCTTCGACAATGCCATTATCGCTTCATGTTTACTCAATCCTTCCCTCTCCTTCTGCATTAAGAATTTAAAATCGGTATCTTCAGTTGAAAACATCGCCGTTGAATAAGCGTCTGTCGCAAGCCTACCAACAACCGTTGCTCCATCCGTATTAATCATCACTTCTGAAAATTTGTTTTGACTGCATTTCCTTATGCTGGCAATTAATGGAACATGCTTTTTGTAACTGTCAGATGCACTAAATGCCGCCATACCATCCGCAGTTTGCTGTAGGATTAACTTCCACGTTGCACACTCAAGAATAGCTGCTTGCGATTTACGGGTTCCACAAAGATTACTAAAACTAGTTAAGTCTTGAGTACATACACCAAGGCTACCGCCGTATTTTCTCACTGTTCTAGCAAATCGCTCCAAAAAACTTGCAGCAAAATCTAAAATCAACCATGCCTCATCAACAATCAACATAAAGCGCCTGGATCTATCACCGCATAAGAATTGCATAGTTATTTGCATTAAAATGACCTGCAACACAACAGCTAATAGCGGCTCATCGTTTTTTAATTCTTCAAGCTCAAAAACCGTAAGCATTTTTTTGAAACTCGCATCCGCCCCGCTAGCAAAAAATCGTCCATGCGTACCTTCTTCAGTATATGGATACAAACAATCGGCAAACCTAGAGGCTCCTTCTACTGCCTCGCCTTTGCCATCCTTTAAATCACCCAATACCAGACGGAGTTTGGTGATATCAAGTCTCGTGCCATATTTAACAACCCCTTCATTAATGGCGCGCTCAATTATCGCCTCACCTCTCACATCACCATTGACACCGCACATTGTAGAGAGCATGGCTTTTGCATAAATAATGGAATCCTTAGTGACAAAATGAGTTTTAATATTGCCCAGCTCATCACTCCCTTTAATTTCCAAAATCTCAATGCCGTCACTTTCCTTTGTTTCCGCGCTTGCTCCGCTTTTACCAATTTTCAAAGCTTCTATTCTCTCAAAGCTTAGTCCAGTCTTTAACTGTATTTCTTCAGCATCAATTCTTTGCTCAATCATTTGCAACGCCTTCATTAACACCGCCCCGCTCTCTGCCAAAGTAGCAAAAGGATTTAAAGAAATATTGCACTGATGATTAAACTGAATCATCTCTCCATCAAGCAATTTACATATGTTTTTGTAGCTAGCACCGATATCTAATACAAATACCGCCACGTCCTTCGAGATCATACTTTGCGCTACCTCCTGTAGAGCAAATGATTTACCCGCGCCAGGAGGAGCAATAACAATAAAATTGTAATTACCACCGCCGCCTATACGAAAAAATGGATCCCAGTTAAATAATTGTCCTCGGCGACCTATGAATAAAGCTCCTGATGTCGGTACCCCTCTCCACTCTCCTTGAATAGGCAACTTGGCTACAACTTCACCGCTTAGCGCATATCTAGTTAACTTGAAAAACTTTAATGATTTCCAGTAGGAATATTGCATCATCGGTAACATTGCCAATGATGCAATGCGCATAATACGCTTAGCTGGCTCTAGCTTCCAATCATTGGTATTGTACAAACTCTTAAGTACCTCTTCGGCTATCTCAATCTCTTCTTTGGGCGCAGTTAACATCACTAACATTGATTCTTGCAAAAAGCTTTCTCCTCTTTTATGTAGCGCCTTCACTTCCACCCACTGCCTTGCTTCTTCTTGAGCCACAAGATCGTTCTTAGTATATGATTTCTCGGCAGCATGAATAGATCTAGTTCCTGCCCCGTTCATTGCCGAAATACCTTTGGCACCTAGATTATTAGCTATTGTATATGAAATAATAAACCTGCCGGGTATACTTCGATAATCACTGCCCAAGAGATTAATCATCTCAGCTAAGCAAAAACTTTCCGGTAGTTCTTTTGGCGCAAAGACCTTTGATACTAATCCCGATTTATGGTGAGTGATTTGATCAATCTCTATGGTGTTTGGCTCAAACGGAAGAGCAATTTGGTCAGACAAATTATTTAAAACGTTATATTTTGGCTTGCTTTGTTTACTCATCGACATTTGCAAAATATCTCTGCCTATAAGAATAAGATCATTTGCCGTACATTGCCTTGGACTAAGGTTTTCAGCTCTTAGCTTGTTATGTAGTTTCTTCTTGAACTTCAATAACGCCTCTACTCCTTTTTCTCCGTTATCTTTTGTCGAATAAGTTACGAAACTACGATAATTACGAGCCAGCCTTCCATCATCCGCATTAGAAAAATCACTCGCCAAACCTTCAATAAAATGCCTTCTATAGGCAGTTAGTCTGTTTAATTCTTCACCACCATGCTCTCGTCCCTTTTCCCACATATCCAAAATGTTAGACACATCATGTGAGGCAACAATTAAAAACTGCAAATATCCACCCTCAGGTAACTCATCAGCAAAAAACAAGGTTAGATTTTTCTCAATTGAATCATTAGACCCTACGATCGGAGCAATCTCAAACCAACAACCAATACTGTCTTTCGAAAACACTACACCACTACTATCTTCACCAAACTCATACAAGAGAGAATTGCTAAGAGGTTTTGCTCCCATAGTATCGTTTTCCAATGCCTTCATAGTTTCCTCCATTGGATCATATCCTCTCTCCGCAGAAGTTTTAAGACCACAAAACTTGGCAAACTTAGAGAAATGTTTTTCAATCGCAAACATTAGTTAGTGTCCTCGTTAAAATGTTGAATTGCCGCACCATTTTTAGTTGTTTGTTCTATTACACCATCACCTTGCTTAGACCCCGTTTTACATTTGCGGCCACGACAAGTTTTTTTTTCTTCGTTAAAGCGCTCAATCTCCCCACTAGCAATCATCGCATCTACTTTATCCATGCTCGTACAATTTGCGCCCCTAGCATCGCCGCAAGAAAATGAGGAGCTGTAAGTAGCACAAGAGTTTAATAGCGGTAATAATATTGCCATCATTAGTTTCCCTTTTATCTCTTTCTTAATCGTTGTAATACTCATTTTGTTTTTACCGTTTATATATTATTTCTCAGATTCGTATCATGCTGTTTCTGCATCTTAATCTGCATCACCTTAGTTTGAAGGATAGTCAATAGCTTAACTATGATATATCCTTTAAACACAGTGCCGATAACTGTAAGATCTTCGGAATTACTCCGAAAATGATTCTGCAAATAATACATCGCTAAAAGAAAAATTAGCATATCTGCAAGAATGAATTCTTCTTTTGTAGCTTTAAATATTTTGTACTCAGGTTCTAAGTATGGATCAAAAATCAAAGCAGCAATCTGTGTCCAAAAGGTAATTATCAAAGACACAATTATTATTGCGACTGATTTGGGAAATACCTGGTTTTTCAATAATTCTAATGTCAATTCTGAGCCATTTAATACGAAACAAGTCAAAAGTGAGATGAGAGTGATGCAAATCAATAATAAAACTTTTAAAATCATATTTAACGGCCTCTTCCTCAAGAAAATATAAATAATACCTAAGCTACCCCAACCCCATATCATACTTAAGCTACCCCAACCCCATGAATTAGCTGTTGTATTGATATTAATCGGCAGTAATTCGATTAAACTTGAAAAAACATACGTACAGATGAAGATTCTCATTACTATGCTTGGATTTTCCATTTTTAACTCCTTAATTTTTTGGGTTGTTGCTTAGCGTTAGTGTTATTTTTAATAATTTCAAATCTACTATCATTTAGGCTGAGAAAGTTAATACTTGGTAAGTTAATAACACAGTGCTGCCCCTGATCATTAACTATGTACTCAATATTTGGTATTATTCGATTTTTTGTAGAATATATATAATGTTTCCCCACTTTTCTCTGCAAACTTAAACCTAGTTTGCTATTCAGAATGTAAGTCAATTCAGCTATATTTCCTTGGAACTTTAATTGATCATGCGTACGTTGCTTGCGAACCTTAAAACAAAAAACAAACCAAAACAAAAAAGCACAGAATGCAATAATTATGACACTGGCTTCACTCCTTTCTAAAAAAGCAAGCAAACCTATCAGTAGTGCCGCTTGTGCAGCAAAATCTACTAACCTTAAAGTCAAAATGTCTCCGCCGTAGTTTTTGTTATTAATTTCTTGCGACATTTGTTGCCTCTTCATACTTTCTTCTCCTTAAACATCTCTTTTGCTTTCTCTTTTAATATGCCGTATTTTCTACTAAATTACTTCTAAGTAACTCAAGTGCTGTTAACTTGCCGCTTACTTCGCAATACTCTCTATAGTCTCTAACAATAATTTGGTGATTCGGCAGCAAAAGATGTCTGGTCTTAAAAATATATATATTATTTGACCACTTAGTTAAATCAAACCCTACTGTTACCGCTATCTCAAAAAAATAACTTATAGAACAGTCAAATCTACTTGAACTACGAGATATTAATTTCCTAGTTGAAACAGTCCTAAAGTGAAATATTGTCGCTGCAATAATGAATACCCCTATTAAACTATCCCCAGACACTGCGCCCGTTAATAAAAATACCCCGACCATTAATAAGCCAAAAAAAACTGATTTTTCAATATGATAAATAAAATCTAATGATCTACTCTTACTTTCTCTCTTCATACTTTCTTCTCCTTAAACATCTCTTTTACTTTCTCTTTTAATATGCCGTGCAATCTCTCATTCAATAAGAATACCAAAGACATTAAACCCAGAATATTTCTCTTCAAACATCAAAATCAATACTGTAGCTAAAGGAATACCTACAAAACTTACCCAGCTCATTCCTTTCCTTATTAAACTCCTTGTTCTGTCTTCCTGATTTAAACCATCACTATCTTCAATCATTTTTTGTACCTCCATCTATTACTCCTATTGCTTTGCTTGCTTGATTTTCTGGTGAGTATTAACCTCACCGACAAAAAAACCTTTGGTAATTTGCGCATTAACTCTAACCCCAGAAGGAATCGTTAAAACAGGTGACATCGCCTCCGCCTGACGCAAATAATAATCAGCTACTTTCTCACCGGCATTAGATGCACCCTGCAATGCTCCCTGACCAAACATATCTCCCATGCCTTTTTTCTTAGTCTGCACTAATCCAGAACCAGTAAGCACACCTCCCTCTTGACCCTTCGCGCTACCGCTTAGACCACTAATTAAACCACCTATTGCTGCATTTTTAATATGTTTTGAACTAGTCGATACTACTGTGCCCTTAATGCCGTTATAACCATCAGGTCCAAAAATCTGTCCAGCTATTTTGCTTGTTTGGTACAATCCGTCATGCTCACATACTAATTTCTCAAGACGTATGATTGCTCGCTCGCTTGATAGATCGCCATAAGCGCTACCCATTATTCTGCATTTTGAGATATCCGTTTTGTTTGCTTTGTTTAAATTACCTCTTCCGATCAAACGTATGCTTACTGGCGTAGCATTAACATCTGGAGCACTAAGCGCAGTAGATACCACAACACCACCAAGTAAATGACCAGTAAAGTATGTGCCTTCAGGAATATAGTTTGCCGCTGATTTTGGTCTGTCAAACTCTACTTCATGCTCAAACTCCAATGCCGACATAGAACTATCTTTGATGATAGGAGTAGATTCAATACGCTCTTGTTCATCGGTTGCTACTTTGCGTAAGGTCAGGCTTGCACTAGTTAGCTCCTCTTGAGCGGCTTTGAGTTTTTCTTTGGTGTCACTTAGTTCCTTCTCCATAGTTTCATTGGCTTTAGCCACCAATCCATCTTGCGCCGTTTCCATCGCTTTAAGGCGTTCATTAAGCTCTTCTTTCTGCACTGCCATTAAGTTTTCAAAATGCTCACGCCATCTTTTTTCTGTATCTATCGTCGTATCAGGCAGCTCAATTTTAGTAGTTTTTGCAACTGGTAGCTCTTTCTTCTGATTATGTGTTTTGCTCTTTTCTTGCACCAATATTACTAAGCCAAGTACCAAAGTTAGTATTGTTCCAAGTATTAGTTTAAAAACTAGTTTCTGTCTTTGTGATATAGCACTATTAGCATCCGAAGCTTTGCGGCCAAATATAGCCGCTATATTATCCCGTACCCATTCAATCATGATTCATCTCCATTTTTTAATACCAAAAATGCATTAGTAGATTGACCTCGCATAAGAAGCTCATTATTCAGTTGCACTCCAATAACATTACTAAATGATTTGGCGAGTTCTCTTGCACTAGTTGACAGCTCATTTTTACCGATGTTTGTTAATTGCAGAACTACTCCTCGCAAATTTTTAAACCTATAGACCCTACCCCAATTAGCCATTAGCGAAGGTGTGACAACAAGCTTTTGCTTGTCCTCAGCAATGTAATATTTACCAGTTGCTCCAGAACGCATTGCTTTGATCATTTGCTGAATTTCAAGTCTAAGTTCATCTTGCACAAGATTTTGATCAACCAAATTAAGGTGTATGATGTTTGGCATTAGCACATCAACTGTATGAAAAAGTAAGTCAACTACCCTGCCGCCAGCAAGCTGCACAGCTAAAGCAAAACTCTTTCCTGTTTCTACTTTTGAGCTTAGAAACAATTCAGCTCCATTATTAGACAACAAGGCACTATATTCAGTAGCATTACCCCATATAGTTGTAGCAATCATTGGCGCAAAGCTAATACGGTTAATACCCTCCCCGCTAATAGTTAGTTCTATTGGCTTAATATACTCAATATGTGGTATATTTTTTGTTAGATCGTTCGCATTAGTGCTATATGCTGAAAAACACAATAATGATATTAATATGCTAGCTATTCTCTCAAAGGTCATTTTATTCATTCTCTGCTTCCTCCTTCGATAGTTTAACAAACTCCTTTAGTAACAAGCGTCCTGCTACCCATTCAAAAGACAAAGAATAGATAACAGGTTCGCTCTCAAAACCCCTATTACCATATCTGCTAATTAACTGACCAAATGCCCGAACAGTCAAAGCAGCAGCATCCGTCTCTAATTTTTTCAAGGCAAAATGAGTACTTAAGGCAAAATGCTCATATTGTTCCTTAGCATTGGCAAAATACCCACTAAGTACTTTGAGAGCCTCTGGATCAGTAGTTGCCACATGCGCTAAGACCCTATCTCTTTTCCAGGCAATTGATGTAGTGTCAAGATCAAGTAATAATGGCAAATACATTGCTGTATTTTCTTCCAAATAGCTCGAGGATACTTTTTTATCCGTTGTCCAAGCCTCTTGATGTAAGCCTGGAACTAATATTGTTTTTTCAGAAACGCTTAGCAGCTTAAGGCTAACAAGTATTAAACTAGCCAAAGACAAAGCGCAAAGCACCAGCAACACATTGCGCTGTCTTGCCACTGTCTCTATATTCTGATTCATCACATTTAATTGCATCTTCTTCTCTTGTTTTCGCTTTCGCTTTCGCTTTTGCTTTTACTTTTAATTCTATAGTTTGCTTACTATTCTCATCCTAACTAGATTCTTTCATGGCTAAAGCTCCTCTTTCTCCGACGACTCTGGTATATTGCGACTGTGCCAATCTTTGGCATATGGAAAGTTCCAATACAAAAATCTTTGCAAAGCTCCCGAATATAACGAATTCGAAATCCAGTTGCCAAACGCGAACCCCACCGCCCCAGCTCCCAGTCCCCATATCACTCCTTTGCTTACTCCCACCAATATCACTGCAATAGCGCATCCTATTAACGAACCAATACTGAAATTGTAGAGTTTTCGCTGTTTGTTTAAACACGGGATAAAGGTACGTCTTTTCATCAAACTTCCTATTACTTAAACATTGCAACAAGACCCAAAACCACCGCGCCGGCAGAACCAGCAGCAACGCCAGCACGTATCGCCCTTTGACGACCATCACCCTCACCAAATAACGCAGCCCCCGTACCAGTTATAATTACTCCTTTGCCCCAGTGCGCTTCTATCCCAGCAATTAACGGATTAGCACCTGCGGCAACGCCAGCATCTATATCAAACTTTGCCCAAGCAATTTCTGCAAACAACATTCCTCCAGCTATAGCCACAGAAGTTTTAGCCAATATCTTGACGAATTTTTTCAGTTTAAGTTTCTTGTGATCGATATTTAGGTTTGTACTCATTTTCTTTTCCTCTTTTGTTGTTGTTTAAATTAAAAATTCACTCTAAGTTTTACATGTCCCATATGGGATAGGTTTTTGCCTTGCCAGGTTTTCTCATATCCACCACCAAACTCAAATCTATCCGCAGCAATAGTTATCCCGCCACCAACGGTGACTTGACCTTTGGCTTTGGTGCTTTTTTGCTTAATGATGATTTGATTTAATTGGTTGGATATTGTTTGCGTATTGCCCTTGTGCCAGACAACATGATTGTAGTTAGCACTAATCTCTGGCATCAGGGTAAAGCTACTTGTGTCAACAAAACCTGTCGCAATTATCCCAGCAACCACACTAGCTTCTTGCGGTCTAGTTTTGGCAATATTAACTGCCCCATCTTTGTAGGCTTTAAATGTAACTTGGTTGTAGTTAACCCCTAACCTTGGACTAACAACGAAATAATCAGTAAGGCCAGCGTTATAGAGGCCAATAAGACTCGCGCCAATAATGCTGGCTTTATTTTTGCTGTTGCTGCCCCCAGTTGCTGATTCATTCTTAATTGACGCCCAGCCATAAGAGATATTGCCGTTTAAATTAAAATCGTCACTAAGGACACCGCTACCATACAGGCTTAATATGTTGCTGCTGATTTTGCCTTTGCTAATTGGCAGAGAATTTAGGGTATTTTTGGTAACTGATTGTCCGTTGCTATAGGAAACACCAATAGTGCTATCCTCATCCAGCTTAGTATCGGCGCCAACAATCACGCCATTTAATTTGCTTTTGCTGTTTAAGCTGCTTCCCAAGTCATTATTGGTTTTATCCCTAGCTCCACCGAAAAACCCTTTAAGCCACAAACCATAATTTAAATTCTCATCGCCAGAAGAAATACCGCTAGATATACCGCTATCAATTCTAGTTAAGTGGTTTAATCGATCATGTGTTAAAGCATTAATATTACCCATGAAGCTTGTCAGTTGCTGCTTATGGTTTGCTACGGTATTTAATGCACCTTGAGCCTTTGGCTTAAGCTCCGTCACATCAATAGTCTTGCTATTCTCAAATTCGCCGCCCTCATACAGCAACTGAAAATGTAAGTTTCGAATTAAAGATGCATCATTGATTTTACTCAAAATATTGCGTAACTCTTCTACGCTCATATTGCTAATATCTAGCTTGGCAATAGTTACCAGATTCTCAGCGGTAAAAGCACCACAGCTGCTGCCATCACTTTGCTGGCGAGTTTGTAGATCAATTAGCTCTATGTTCGGGTTGATTTCTTTAAGTACTTGCAGCACTAGCGCGCCATTACTAGTTGAACTTAAAGGGCTACCAAATGAATCATTATATATGACCTTGATTTTGCCAGCTCCTGTATTCTTAATAGCTAGTGCCACCCAGTGGGAATTGCCAAAGTTAATTGGAATCAATGCGGAACCTTGAGTCTTAGCTTCAGCTACAGAGCTACGAACAATATCAGTTACCAGTTCTTTGCTCTCAAATGGTAATGCTGGTGCAATATATGCACTGCTTCCTACTCTACTCTTAAGCACCGCTCTAATGTCATCATCCTCATACCAATAACCAGCTTTGATAAGGTTGGCAGGATTAACAGCCATAGCACTTGTGGTAAGTAATGACAAAATACATGTCATACCAACATTGCGGATTAATCGATTGAGCTCTGTTTTCTTTTTAAACCTGATCATTATTTTTTGTCCTTGTTTCTTTCTCTGTTTTTTACTACTTGTATTCAGCTTTGGTTTGTTTCTTCTGCTTTAATTGGTTTTTACAATTCAAGTAGAAATCTTCAGGTACTATGTATATGCACTCATCATTCTCTAGCCTTACCTTGTGCACCGTCGCCTTAGCACTAGAGAGTATAATTTTCTCATTCTCTATATAAGCTTGGTATTCCCACTCAATTACCTTGTATTTTTCCATTGGTTTTGCCTCCAAAATTAAATACTAACAAGATACGCCAATTAAATTATAGTTCTGACCTTTAGCAAACTTTTCGATTAATGAGCTATATTTAGATTGTACCCACTCCTTAATAAACTCACTTGGGGCGCGAAGTATCAAGCTTCTGTCGACATCATTAATTTGCGGCTCTAGCTTAGCAAACCAGTTGCTATCTATTGCTCTTCCATCCTCACCATAATAAGAAACTAACATCGATCTGATCTTGCCCCAGATACCTAAATCTTGAGCAGGTTCGGCCTTTTCCATAATGGTATTGTTAATGAGGGTAGATTTAGTATCGGAGTTGTAATTAGTATGAGGATTAACAAAGCTGTTCGGTTTATTGACACTAACCATATCAACTTTATTTATATGGTTGCCAAATACCGCCCTCACCTGCTCTAAGAGTATTTGCTGTTGTATGTAAGTAAGATCTAGCGCACGCTCTAATTCAATAGTAAAACTACTAGGCAATTGGTCATTTAACTTAAGTCCAGATACATCCTTAATCCTTGCTGCTTTTAATAATTGATATGCTATTCTTGGCTCAAATACTGCTGCTAGTTTGCGGCGCAGTTGTGCAACAGAAGATGTATCTCTACTATACTCAACTTCTTCTAAATAATGTTGCTGGGCAATTTCTTGCTTGTCCCTATTACAGTTAAGCTTAAAGTCCACAGATGATATCTGCACAGCATCTCTCATTTCATAAGCTAGAACCTTCCCCATATAGCTCATGAAAGCTTCTTTGTTTGGAAAACGATGCTGGGGATGTCTCTTGCTAAGTTTAAGCAAGATCTCATTAATTGCAGTTAGAGTGAAATCTCTACCTGAACTTGCTCGTAGTAAAGTAATATCCAATTGAACTAACGGATAAAATGAAGCTAGATCGCTTTTATCACGAGCTAAGCCTAAAAAAGAATTTTTAAAAATACTAGATTCACTAGATCTACTAGATCTATTTTTTCTTAAAGATATCTTTCTATGCTTTATATGATCAATGCATTTTTCCGAACTAGCAGAAATGGAATTTCCTAATAGCTTGCCGTAAAAAACTTTCTCCTCGTCATTTGTAGATGAACCAGAAACATCATCAGCTTGAATATCATTATCACCATCATTGTCAGAATGGACACTATTGCCTGCTGGCATCAAAGCCAGTAAAGCATTTAAATTCAGCTGTAGGTGGAGTTCATTAGAGAAATTACGGCCATTCACTACTACCGCCCTAAAAGAACGAGTAACTATGCCTGATTCATGTAATCTTAGTGTTGCGTCTTGAAGCTGAGCACGAGTGAACTCAAATTTGCGCTCAAAATATGTATAACCATCGTTAAACTCATTACCACTCGATTTACGATACAGAAACCACAGCTCTGATAATATAGTGATAGCCACAAGATCAGGCTTGTCGCCAGCTGCTTTAATCTTCTTATACCACCAATGCGGTATTATATTACCCGAGCCTAGGTTGACTGTATTATTACGCGTATTAGTAATAATATTGCCTCTGGGCAATTTCTTTGCTATACTCATCTTGTCTCCTTAACATATTTGTCAATAAATATAAGTGTTATGTGAGTCTAAAGACCGTCCGCTGCTACGCTTTGTTTGGCGACAGGAGTAGTAGCTGACGGTTATTTCAATACTTATACTGATAGTATATAGATTTTTTTGTATTTATACAATATACAAAAACAAAAATGTTTAATTTTTTCTAATTGTGGTAATCTTGCAAATAATATGTCGTATGAGTTATTAAAAGATAATATAGAGTCTCTTATTTCTCAAAAGAATTATAGAGTTTCAAAGGTAGAAGAATTAGCGGGAATA
>Ga0163144_10003694_pt1 | contig 34811 bp, 31 predicted proteins | sample OliLak19BULKMAT1_FD_123175 | JGI IMG/M metagenome (GOLD analysis project Ga0163144, IMG submission 123175) | Freshwater microbial mat bacterial communities from Lake Vanda, McMurdo Dry Valleys, Antarctica - Oligotrophic Lake LV.19.BULKMAT1 | ecosystem: Environmental > Aquatic > Freshwater >...
CGCTGTTTGTGACGGTGGGCCCGCAGGGTGAGGCCAACAAGGCCAACTGGCGTGTCATTGGTGTCTCCAAGAGCGAGCGCACCGTGACCCTCAATGAGCTCAAGGACCGCGTGCGCAAGGTGGCGGGGAAGATGCCGGACGTCCGCCTCACCATCTCGGAGCCTGCCTTTGTGGAGGGTGCGGCCGCCGAAGCGCCCATCATGATCAACGTGCGCGGATTGACCTATGAGGACGTGGCGCCGCTGTCCCGCAGCGTTGGGGAGATTCTGCGCACCACGCCGGGCGTGGATGACATCCAGGTGAAATGGACGCCGGGAAAACCGGAGCTGCAGGTGGAGATTGACCGGCAGCGGGCCGCGGATTCCGGGCTCAACGTGGCGCAGGTGGCCATGGCGGTGCGCGGTGCCATGGAAGGTGAAGAAGCGGGGAAGATCCGCCAGGGCAAGGATGAGATTCCCATCAAGGTGCGGCTGGATGAAGTGGACCGCAATTCACCCGAACGTATTGCAGCCATCACGCTGCCCAGCCAGCGCGGCACCATGGTGCGGCTGGGTGACGTTGCCACGTTCAGCCGGGGCAGCGGACCGCAGGTGATTGAGCGGGAAGACCGGCTCCGTCAGATCCAGGTGTGGGGCGCGCCGCACGGACGCCCGCTGGGTGATGTGCTGGCCGAATTTGGCCCGCGCATCTCCGCCCTCACGCTGCCCGCCGGCGCGGACATCACGTACGACGGGCAGATCCGCATGATGAATGAAACAAACTCCAACATGGGGCTGGCGCTTATCCTGGGTGTCCTCTTCATCTACCTGGTGCTGGCCAGCCAGTTTGAGAGCTTCATCCACCCCATCACCATCATGGTGACGTTGCCACTGGCCCTGGTGGGCGCGGTGCTGGGCCTGTTCCTCACCGGCAACAACATGGCCATGGGCGCCATGATTGGCATCATTCTCCTCATGGGACTGGTGACCAAGAACGCCATTCTCCTCATTGACCGGGCCATTGTCCGCGTCCGTGAGCACGGAGAATCACCCCTGCAGGCAATCCTGGAAGCGGGCCCGGAGCGCCTGCGCCCCATCCTCATGACCAGCGCCGCCATGGTGCTGGGCATGCTCCCCACCGCCGTCAACACCGGAGACGGCAGCGAATTCCGCGCCCCCATGGCCATTGCCATCATTGGCGGCGTGGTCTCCTCCACGCTGCTGTCCCTGATTGTGGTGCCGGTGTTCTACCTGGTGGTTGAAGGCGTCAAAGACGGCATTGCGCGCGCGTACCGCTGGGTCCAACGCCGCGTCAGCCCGTCCTCCACCTGACCGCCCGCACAACCTGCCCCGCCCCGACCTGACCACGCCCCGGATCCGGGCATGGCTTTGTGCTTGACCCAACAAAACCTTTTGGTTATATAACCTTTTAGTGACGGAGCTGCCCTGGTGCTGCCGGCTCCGCGTGCTGCAATCCACCCATCACCCTGTGAGGCCACCCATGCCCAAGATCACGCCGTTCCTCTGGTTCAATGACAACGCGGAAGACGCCATGAAGCACTACACATCCATCTTCAAGAACTCGAAGATCCTCGACGTCAGCCGGTACCCTGAAGGTTCACCGGGCGGGATGGCGGGCAAGGCCATGTCCGTCAGCTTCCAGCTTGAGGGGCAGATGTTCATGGGGCTCAACGGCGGGCCGCACCACAAGTTCACGGAGGCCATCTCCCTGTTTGTGAGCTGTGAGACGCAGCCTGAGGTGGATGAGCTCTGGGAGAAGCTCATCTCCGGCGGCGGCGAGCCGTCCCAGTGCGGCTGGCTCAAGGATAGGTTTGGCCTGTCCTGGCAGATCATTCCCACGGCGCTGATGGAGCTCATGTCTGACCCGGACCCGCTCAAGGCGCAGCGGGTGATGGAAGCCATGCTGAAGATGACCAAGATTGACATCAAGACGCTGAAGGCCGCGCACGCAGGGAACTGAACGGCCCCGCGCGGGGGATGTATTCCGTCGTCAATTGCCGCTACAAGTCTCCGCCATGACCATTGCTGTGCTGGCGGAGAAACCCTCAGTGGCCCGGGACATTGCCCAGGTCCTGGGCGCCACGTCCCGCCGGGAAGGTTTGCTGCACGGCAATGGCTACGTGGTCACGTGGGCCATTGGCCACCTGGTGGGACTGGCGCAGCCGCATGACATCAACAGCGCGTGGAAGGCGTGGCGGCGGGAACAACTTCCCATGTTGCCCGGTCAGTGGCCGCTGGTGGTCATGGACGCCACCAAGGACCAGTTCAGCATTGTGAAGCGTGTGCTGGCAGATGAACGCGTCACCTCCGTGGTGTGCGCCACGGACGCGGGCCGCGAGGGCGAACTCATCTTCCGGTTCATCATGGATGCGGCGGGGTGCACCAAGCCGGTGAAGCGGTTGTGGATTTCCTCGCTGACGCCGGACGCCATCAAGGCTGGGTTCAAATCTCTCAAAGATGGCACCCAGTACAACGGGCTGGCGGACGCGGCACGCGGGCGGGCCCAGGCGGACTGGCTGGTGGGGATGAACCTGTCCCGCGCTTACACTTTGGCGCACGGTGATACACTTTCCGTGGGCCGCGTGCAGACCCCTACGCTGGCCATGATTGTGGCGCGCGAAAAAGAAATCCGCGCGTTTGTCCCGCAGGACTACCTGGAAATCATCGCCACATTCCACGCGGATGACGACGTCAGCGCGCTCTACAAGGGCACCTGGTTCAAGGACGGCGTGCGGACCGCGGAAGCCATCAAGGCCGGCAAACGCCTGCCGCCGGATGGCTCGGAGGCGGGGAAGATTGTGGAGCGGGTGAAGCGCGCCGGCCGCGGGGTCATTGAGCAGCTCAAGGAGGAGACGCGGAAGATGCCGCCCCCCGCACTCTATGACCTCACCGAGCTCCAGCGCCACGCCAACCGCCTCTACGGCTTCAGCGCACAGAAGACGCTGGACGTAGCGCAGCGTCTTTATGAAACACACAAATTGTTGAGCTATCCGCGGACGGACAGCCGGCATCTCTCTGCGGATGTGGCGGCAACGCTGCCGGGGATTCTTGACGTGGTCATGCCGCAGTACGCCGGGCTGACGGCGGAGCGGACCGGGGATGTGCTGGGCCGCAGGTTTGTGGATGACGGCAAGGTCACGGACCACCACGCCATCATTCCCACGGCGGTGAACCCCAAAGGAGCCTCCCTGGATGCAGACGAGCAGCGCCTCTACGACCTGGTGGCCCGCCGCCTGCTGATGGCCTGGCATGATGACCATGTGTGGGCCGTGACCACGGTGATCACCGCCGTGGGTGAAGACCATTTCCACACCATGGGCACACGCGTGCTGGAGCCGGGCTGGAAGGTGCTGGACATCCAGACCAGGGCCAAAGCCAAGAAGAAGGCGCCCACCGCGGATGACGACGCTGTGGATGAGGATGACCAGGATCTTCCCCGCACCCTGGCGCAGGGACAGCCGCAGAAAGTGAAAGACGTCCACGCGGACAAGAAGCAGACACGTCCGCCCAAGCGGTACACGGAAGCCTCATTGCTGACGGCCATGGAGACGGCGGGCAAGACGCTGGATGAGAAGGAGCTGTCCCGGGCCATGAAGGATTGCGGACTGGGAACGCCGGCCACCCGCGCGGCCATCATTGAGACGCTGCTCAAGCGTGAATACATGGACCGGGACGGCAAGGCGCTGCGCGCCACGGACAAGGGCATTGGGCTGATTGACGTGGTGCATCCCGCCGTCAAGAGCCCCGCCATGACGGGTGAGTGGGAGTCCCGGCTGCATGCGGTGCAACGCGGGGAATTTGGTCTGACTGATTTTATGCACCGCATTGAAGACTACGTGAAGGAAGTGGTGGGTGAGGCCATGCAGGGTGGTGGCCCCGTGTCAGCGCCACCTCCGGTGCTGCCGTCGGCGCCACGGGTGGAACGCAAGGACACCTCGCTCAAGGGGTTGTTGAAGGATGTGTTCCAGCACCCCGCGTTCCGGCCGCACCAGGAAGACGTGTGCAAGGCGGTCCTGGACGGACATGACGCGCTGCTGGTGATGCCCACGGGCGCGGGCAAATCCCTCTGTTACCAGCTCCCGGGACTGGCGCGCGGTGGCACCACACTGGTCATCAGTCCGCTGATTGCGCTGATGGAAGACCAGGTGCAGAAGCTGAAATCCCTGGGCCTGCGCGCGGAGCGTATCCACTCCGGACGTGAGCGCAGCGAGTCCCGCGCCGTCTGCGTGAACTACCTGGCAGGCACACTGGACTTCCTCTTCATTGCACCGGAGCGCCTGCGTGTTCCCGGCTTTCCGGAGATGCTGGCCAGGCGCCGCCCGTCGCTGGTGGCCATTGATGAGGCGCATTGTATTTCCCAATGGGGACATGATTTCCGGCCCGACTACCGGATGCTGGGACAGTGGCTGCCCATGCTGCGGCCCGCTCCGGTGATGGCGCTGACCGCCACGGCCACGCCGCAGGTGCAGGCAGATATTGTATCACAATTGAAGCTGAAGACAGAGAAACACTTCATCCACGGGTTCCGCCGCACCAACCTGGCCATTGAAGTGGTGGAGGTGTCCAAGCCGGAGCGCCCGCGCGTGGCGCTGGACATCCTGATGGACAAGGCGCGCCGCCCGGCCATTGTCTACGCGCACACCCGCGCTGAATCTGAGGACATTGCAGCCACCCTCAATGCCCGGTTCCCCTCGGCCGCGTACCACGCGGGCATGAACCCGCCCGCGCGGGACAAGGTTCAGACAGCGTTCCTGGGCGGGAAGCTGGAGGTGGTGGTGGCCACCGTGGCGTTTGGGATGGGGGTGGACAAGGCGGATGTCCGCACCATCATCCACACGGCACTCCCGACGACACTGGAAGGGTATTACCAGGAGATTGGCCGCGCAGGACGGGATGGGAAGCCCTCCCGCGCAGTGCTGCTGCACTCTTTTGTAGACCGCAAGACGCACGAGTATTTCCGGGACCTCAACTACCCGGAAGAGTCCGTGCTGCAGAAGATCTACAAGGCGCTCAAGACGGAAGGGCGCACCCGGGAATCCATCCAGCAGTCCAGCGGCCTGGAGGCGGATGCGTTTGAGCGCGCGCTGGAAAAGCTGTGGGTCCACGGCGGCGCAGCCGTGGATACGGATGAGCAGCTCCGGCGCGGCAAGGAGGGGTGGCAGACGTCCTACCAGAAGCAACGTGCCCACAAGCTGCTGCAGGAAGAACAGATGGCGCGCTTCACGCAGGCGCACAGCTGCCGCATGCTCCACCTGGTCCGCCACTTTGGTGATGATGAAGACGCCGGCAATCCCTGCGGCATCTGTGACGTGTGCGCCAGCGGCGGGTGTATTGCCCAGTCCTTCCGGCAGCCCACTCCCACCGAACGCACCGCCATGCAGCGCATCCTCTCCGCCCTGGCGGATGTGCGGGACGCGTCAACCGGAAGCCTGCACCGCAACCACTTCTCAGATGGCCTGGTTGACCGCCACACGTTTGAGTTCCTGATCTCCGGACTGGCGCGCGCACGGCTCATCAAGGTCTGGGATGACTCTTTTGAGAAGGACGGTAAAGTCATACCTTTTCAACGCGCGGCGCTGGTCACCCAGCGTGAACGGCCGGACCTGGAGGGCGTGACGCTGCCGTCCGCCGCCACGCCGGCCAAGACCACCAAGACCAAAAAGGCCAAGAAGAAGGCCGCGGCCGCGCCAGCCGCCCCGCGTGAGCTGGTGTCTGCCCTTAAGGCGTGGCGTCTCAAGGAGGCCACCCGCAGCGGCGTTCCGGCCTTCCGCGTGATGGCGGACCGCGTGCTGATGAGTATTGCCAGCCAGACCCCACGGGATGTGGACGCGTTGCTGGCGGTTCCCGGCGTGGGTCCGTCCACCGCCAAGAAATACGGGAAGGCCATCCTGCAGGTGCTGCGGAGCTGACAGTCACGCGCCGGCGGGCACGTCCTCCACCGCGGGCGGAAGGGCCAATGAAAAAGTGGTACCTTTATTGCGTTGACTCACCACGCTGATGTCCGCCTTGATGAGCGTGCAGAGCTGCTCACAGATGCTGAGTCCCAGGCCCATGCCGCGCGCGCTCCGGATCTGCGAATCACTCTGCCAGAACTCTTCGAATACCCGCGCGGTCTCCTCAGCGGTCATGCCCACGCCGGTGTCCGTCACGGACACCACCACACCGCCGGCACGTGCCGCATCCGCACAGACGTCAACCGTGATGGTTCCGTTGGTGGTGGCGCGCACGGCATTGGTGAGGAGGTTCAGCAGCACCTGCGTGAGCTTGGTGGCGTCAGTGACAATCCACGGAGGCTCTCCGGTGCGGGTGGCCACTACAGCGTTCCCGGAGCCCGCGGCCTGCACGCGGATGAGGTCTGCGCAGTCCTCCGCCAGCACGCAGCAGTCCACGCGCGCGGTCTTGACGGGGAGCCGGCCCAGGTCAATGCGGGACAACGTGAGAATTCCCTCCACCATGCCGCGCAGCATTTCCAAGGAGCGGCGTGTTCGCTCAACGTCCGCAAGCAGGCGGGCGTCTCCGCCGCTGCGCAGGGATTCCAGCACCAGGTCCGTGAAGCCCAGCGCGGAAGTCAGGGGCGTGCGCAGCTCATGGCCGGCGCGCGCCAAAAAACGGGACTTGGCGTCACTGCTGGCCAGCGCGGCGTCCCGCGCCAACGTGAGCTCACGGGCCTGCGCGTGGAGCTGGAAGAGGTCCCGCCGGATGAGCATGGCGGAGAGCACGGTCACCGGCGCCACCGCCAGACCAAAGATGGCCGCGCTGCGCAGCGCCATCACGTCTGCGGACGGCACCAGCACGGGCGCGGTCAGAAGCAGCAATTCAGCCGCCGCAGTGAGGAGGACCGCGCCCCCCGGGGACAGCAGCACGGACGCCAGGAACGCCGGCAGGAAGAGCGAGTAGAGCTGGAAGTCCAGCACGTGGGTGGGGTTGAGGAGCAGCCCCGCGCAGGGCCCCACAAAGGCCGCCCAGCAGAGCGCCCAGGCCGCGGCAGCGTCCTTGCCCGCGCGCGAGATTCCCCACGCCAGCAGCAGCCCGCCCACCGTGAGCAACGCCGGCCACGAGGAGACGTGCGGCCAGATGCCCAGGACCAGCAGCAGGATGACGCCGGTGACCGGCCCACCACACAACGCCAGGATGCTCACCAGCATGGCCCGCCGCCGCCGTTCCGCGGGCAGCTCCGGGCGGTGGGGCGGCATGACCGCCTGGAGCAGCCGGCGGGCCTGCGGGGGCAGAAGGTGGGTCAGGGACGGCGGGCTCTGCATGGCGTTGCAACTCCGGAGCTGACGGCGTCCCAGCGGGTTTGCTAGGCTGAGCGCCCTTTTCGTTTCTCGTGGAGGACGTGCGTGCGGATCATCTATCCCAATGCCTACCGGCTTTGGTCCTCGCTGCACCGCTCCAATCCATCCCGCCTGTTCCTGGCAACGCAGGAGCAGCCACACGTGGGTGACCAGGTGCCCGTGGAGCTTGGGCTTCCCGGCCGGGATCACCCCCTGAAATTCTCCGGCACGGTGGTGCAGCGGCGTGGTGCCGGCGGGCGCTTTCCGGCAGGCGTGTACATCAACCTCACGCCTGAGCAATACCAGAGCTGCCGTGAGTACCTTGGGATTGGTGCGGTGCGCTCACCACTTCCACCCCGTCACGCCAGCGGCGCAGCGGAGGCTGGCACACAGCCACGGCGCTCCGTGGTGGTGGGTGATGATGACCCGGACATCCTGGGTTTTCTGGAGCGCGCGCTCTCCCGCTTCAGCGTGGACATCATTGCGGTGGGTGACGGCGCATCTGCGCTGCGGCTCATCCGTGAGCTGCGCCCCGCATTGGTGCTGCTGGACGTGGTGATGCCGGAAATGGACGGCACGGAGGTCTGCCGCCAGCTCCGCGCGCAGGAGTCCACCGCCGCCATTCCGGTCATCCTGGTGTCCGCGCTGGACCCGGAAGAACTGGACGCGCAGGCAGACCGCGCGGGCGCCAACGACTGCATGGCCAAGCCCGTGGACCTGGGCCACCTGCTCAACACGGTGGGTGACTACCTGCGCGAATGACGCCGGAACCGGACCATCAGCGCCGCAGCGTGAACAGGTGGAAGGGTCCGTTGGCGCCGGGATGAAGGCGCAGCTCACCGTCCCCACTGGGATGGGTGACGTCATCCAGTGAGCGCTGCGTCCACTCACACGCAAACCCGCGCTCACGCGCCAGCGTCTCAAATTGCTGCAGATGTTTGCGGCCCGGGTCAGCAATCAGCGCGCAGCCGTGGGGCAGGAGGGTGCGGGTGAGTGCGTCCAGCACCAGGGCACATTGCTCCGGCAGGTAAAGCACGTCACTCCCAATGACCACGTCAAACAGCCCTGGTGTCACCTCAGAATACCATGGGTATGAAGTGTATGACACTTCAACGCCATTGAGCTGCGCGTTGAAGGCCAGCAGCGCTTGCATATCCGGATGCAGGTCCGTGGCCGTCACGTGGGCGCCCAGCCGTGCGGCCACCACGCCGCACAGGCCGGATCCGCAGCCCAGCTCCAGCACCCGTTTGCCTGCCACCAGCTGCGGGTCCGCCGCCAGCGCCGCGGCCAGCGCCAGCGAGGAGGACCACACCGTGGCCCCAATGGGCCGGGGAAGTTCGATTCCGTCTTTGGGAGGAGCCAGCGCGCGCATGGGCACGCCGGAACGGATCTTCACGTCCAGCAGACCAAAGCGCAGATCCCACTCAGAGAATGCGTAGCGGAATTCCATGGCGCACCGTTGTTGCGCGTCAGTCATACTTTATTTGGCACAGCCATGCCCTCAGTCCGGGCATGGCTGTGCCGGGTCAACACTCAGCCAAGCTGCTTGAGCATGGTGGCTGCATCACTCACTTCAAACTTGCTGGGCTGCTCCACATTGACCTGCTTGATGACGCCATTGTCCACCAGCAATGAGCAGCGCTGCATCCGGATGCCCATGCCACCCGCAGTCAGATCCAGGTCCAGACCCAGCTTCTTGGTCAGCTCCGCGCTGCCGTCTCCCAAAAAGCGGATCTTGCCCAGCGCCTTCTGGTCCTTGCCCCACGCGGCCATCACAAACCCGTCATTCACGGCCACACACCAGATCTCATCCACACCCTTGGCTTTGAGCTGGTCATGCGCTTCCAGGTAGCCCGGCACGTGTTTTCCGGAGCAGGTGGGCGTGTACGCGCCCGGCAATCCAAAGATCACAATCTTCTTGCCGGCCGCAGCCTCAGCGGCGTTGAACTTGGTGGGCGGCAGCGGGCAGGCGTCACCAAACTGGGTGGACTCTGACAGCGTGGCGTCTGGGAGTTTTGCTCCGGGTGCAATGGGCATGCGGTCCTCCTGGTAAAGGGGTGCCGCATCTTGAGACCTTGAGGCCACGCTGTCACGCAGAATGTGCGCAGCGCGGTTTGGGCAGGGGACTCAGCAGTTTTGTGTCATACTTCAATGGTCAGCGGGGGGCCAGTGCATTGATGGCTGCCAACAGGCTGGAGAGCCGGCCCTTGGGCACCACGGTGCAGCCGTCATGAAGCCCGGCAACCCGCTCCAGGCGTGAGGCGTCCGCGGCGGAATGCAGAATGACGGGGGTGCGCGCCGTGACCGGGTCCCGCTGCAGGAATCCCAGCACTGTGTCCCCGTCCAGCATGGGCATCATCAGGTCCAGCACCACCACATCAATGACCGGATGCCGCGAGGCCACGCGGGAGGCAACGCCAAACGCGCGGTCCGCAATCTCCACCTGGTGTCCATTCTGCGTGAGGTACTCGGTCACCAACGTGCGTGTGTCAGCGTCATCTTCAACAAGGAGAATTCGCATTGCGGGTTCACACCTGGTGCAGCTTGGAGGCTTTTCATTACACCGGATTTCCCGCCCGGTGCGATATTGACGACGCTGGCGCGCAAACACCGCCGCACGTGCCGGCAAACGTTCAGGGATTGTCCGCGCCCGGTGTGGGTGTGCAGAGCTGAAATGAACCGGTCAGGTTGGGACTGCGGCACCAGGAGCCACCATCCGCCTGCGCGTTGGGAGCAACGTCAAACTGGGACAACACCTGGTCATTTCCGTCAACAACAAACAGCGTGTCACCTTCACCCGCGGTTACACCAAAGCGCGCATGGAAACACGTGGGTGGTCCCGCGTCCGGCAAACACACGGTCTGCACGCCTGGCATGGCCGCGTTGTTGTCCGCCACCACCAGCAGGTGACCGCCCGCAGCAATGCTGGTCCCCGCCGGAAAACGCACCGCCTCCGCCAGCTTCACGCCGCCGTCCGCCGTGCGGTCCGCCAGCGCCAACCCGCCCACGTCCAGTGCGCCCGCTCCGGGATTGCTCAGCTCAATCCAGTCTTCACCGCGCGCACTCACCTCATTGATCACCGGCGGCGTGCGCGGAGGCCCAGAGGTGGCGGCACTGCTGGCCGCACCGGAGGAAGACTGTGCAACCCCGCCGGATGATGATGACGAGGAACCACCCGAACCATCCGTACATCCGGCAACCATCACCAGCACAACCAGCCGCTTCAGCATGGGGTCACTCCCTACGAACGGGCCGGAGCGTAACGTCTCCAGGCCGCCGCCGCGCAGAAAATCAGGTAGGACACGTTCCGCATGACCGCATCCATCCGTCTGGCCCGCACCACCCAGGGCCACGGCACACCGGTGATTGCCATCCACAGCAGCGGTATGGGCGCGCGGCAATGGCTGCGTCTTGCGGCGCACCTGGCCCCTGACCACCAGGTCATCCTTCCTGACCTGCTTGGGTACGGCGGCAATCCTCCCTGGGGGCACAAGGATCCATTCACGCTGCGCGCTGAACTGGACGCGCTGCGCCGGCTCCTTGACGAGGTGGACGGGCCGGCACACCTCGTAGGCCACTCGTACGGTGGGCTCCTGGCGCTGCTGCTGGCGCTGGAGATGTCCGTGCGCTCTGTCTGTCTCTATGAACCCGTGGCATTTGGTGTATTACACGCCACCGGAGACAGGGAAGGCCTGGCCGGCCTGGCCAGCCTGGAGCACAACCCGCTGTTCCTGGATGAGGAGCGCGGCGGCAGCGAGGCGTGGCTCGAGCTGTTCATCAACTACTGGAACGGGCCCGGCGCGTGGCGTGGATTGCCGGACGTGACCCGCGCGGGCTTCCTGAAGGTGGGACGCAAGGCGTTCCTGGAAGTGCGGGGGCTCATACACCACCCGCTGCCCGTGGAATCCCTGGCAACCCTTCAGGTTCCAACGCTGCTGATGAGGGGTGCCGCGTCTCCGCGCGCGGCGCAGCGCGTGGTGGCGTGCCTTGGCCGCCTTGTCCCCAACGCACGCGTGGTGACGTTGGAAGGCGCCGGGCACATGGGTCCGCTCACGCATATGGAGCAGGTGAATGCGCTGATTGCGGCCCACGTGACACCGTAGAGCTCAGCGGCACTCACCCGCCAGGCAGGTGGTCCCCAGGCAACACTCCACGTCCCGCGAACAACCAAATCCCAACATCACGCAGGACGTGAGCCCGCAGACGTCATTGTTGCAGGAGCCACTTCCGCAGCACTCGCCGGAGCTGTTGCAGGGCTCGGTTGAGGCCAGGCATTCCACGCCGGAGCCACCCGCGCACCGGCCCGCGCTGCACGTCCCGCCGTTGCAGCACACGGTTCCGGCGTCACACGTCTCATTCCACGCTTTGCACGTGACACTGGCAGGACGCTGGCATTCACCGGCCAGGCAAGCGGATCCGCCGCAACATTCCACATCCCGCGAGCAGCTGAATCCGTCACTGGTGCAGGATGCCTGGCCGCAGCGGTCATCACCGCAACTTCCGCTGCCACAACACTCACTGGAGCTGTTGCACTGTTCTTGCGGCGCCAGGCATTCCACGCCGTTGCCACCGGCGCAGCGCCCATTGTTGCAGGTCCCGCCGCCGCAGCATTCCGCGGATGACACGCAGACTTCATTGAATGCCGTGCAGGAAGCCGAGGGCGCGCACCGCCTGGAGACACACAGGTTGCCCGCGCAGCACTCGGCGTCCCGGCCGCAGCTGAAACCTTCAGACACGCATGAGGCCAATCCGCAGCGGTCTTCACTGCAGCTCCCGCTGCCGCAACATTCGCTGGAGCTGTTGCATGGTTCATTGGGCGCAAGGCAGGACGCTCCGGCGCCAATGGCACACCGCCCGCTCTCACACGCTGCGCCGCCACAACACTCCGCCGTCATGGTGCAGGTTTCATTGAAGCCGCGGCACGCAGCGCCGGCCACACAACGTCCACCCGTGCAGACGGAGGACCCGCAACACTCGCGGTCCCGCGTGCAGGTCTGACCGTCATCCAGGCAGGACGCAAGACCGCAGGTGTCATTGCCGCAGCTGCCGCTGCCACAGCATTCACTGGAAGAATTGCAGTGTTCACCCGGTGACAGGCAGACCACGCCCGCGCCGCCCGTGCAGCGTCCGGTCACGCAGCTTCCGCCGCCACAACACACGTCACCCGCGGTGCATGCATCATCAAAGGCCACACATGTTGACGCAGCGTTGACGCAGAACCCGCCAGTGCAATCCTGGCCTGCGCAACATTCCACACTGCGTGAGCATTGGGATCCACCCGTCAGGCATGACGACGTACCGCAGCGGTCATCTCCACAGCTTCCGTTGCCGCAGCACTCGCTGGAGGAATCACAGGACTCACCGGGAGCCAGGCACACCACGCCCATCAGCGGCACACACATCCCTGCGGAGCACGTGGATCCAGTGCAGCAATCTGATGCGGTGGTGCACATGCCGCTGTTGGTCACACAGGGGCAGCCGTTGCGGCCGTTGCCGTCACAATCCTCATCAGCGGCGGTGTTGCAGTCCTCCGTCGCAGGAAGCTGCTGGCCCAGGCACTCACCCCAGGTTCCGCCAACGCCACACCCCTGGTTTCCGCCGCGGCAGGTACCACGTCCCGCAGTTCCCGTAGGTCCGTCATAACAGGCCCGAGTGAGCCCGGGCGTACACGACTCCGCGCAGCCCTCATCCGTGTCACCGTCACAGGTGTCATCCACGGCGTTGCTGCAGACTTCTGCGGATGCGGGCAGCGTCTCACCCAGGCATTCGCCGCTCCACTGGCTGAGCGCGTTGCAGAATTCCATTCCGGGAACACAACGGCCCCGCCCGCGCGTGCTGGGGGACCCGGAGTAACACTCACGGCCGGCGCCGGGCTGGCAGAAGATGGAACCGTCCGGAAACCCGCCGCCATCCAGGTTGGAGCTGCGTCCGCCGTCATCACGGTCATTGCTGGCAGGCCCGCCACCCGGAAGCGGCAACACCCCCGCACCCGTACATCCCGCGGCGGACATCAGCACCAACGCCATCCAGCGCATGTGAACCATGATTGCTCCTATTGCCAGCTCAACCCCGCCCGGAGCACGTCATTGCACCTCATAATTCCCCGCACAACCCGCCGCGGAGTTGGCAACGCCGCACAACCGTGCTTGTGCGTCAGGCGGATGACCTCCATGTTCCAACCCTGATCAACCCCATTCCACACGCCACAGCACCGGAGCCACAATGGTAAGACACTTTACCTGCACCCTGCTGGTCCTGAGCGCGTGCTCCTCGCCCGCCGTCAAGACGGTGAAGACTGTGGATGGGCATAGAGTCACGGCCATTGTGGATGTCTCGCTGGTGCCGCTGGATTCAGAGCGGATCCTCTCCTCCCAGACGGTGCTGGTGCGGGACGGCCTCATCACCAAGGTGGGGCCCGCCGCGGAGGTGGCGGTCCCGGCTGGTGCGCAACGTGTGGACGGACGCGGGAAGTTCCTGCTTCCCGGGCTGGCGGACATGCATACCCACGTGCAGCGGGAGGAAGACCTGCTGCTCTACGTGGCGCGGGGTGTCACCACGGTGCGCAACATGTGGGGCGCACCCATCCACGTGGAATGGCGCGAGCGCATCAAGAAGGGCGAGCTGGTTGGCCCCTCCCTCTACACCTCCGGGCCCATCCTGGATGCAGACCCGCCGGTCCATGACGGCAGCCTGGTGGTGACAACGGATGAAGAGGCAGAGCGTGCCATCGCCCAGCACAAGGCGGCGGGATATGATTTTGTAAAAGTGTATTCGCGTCTTTCCGCGCCGGCGTACCAGCGCCTGGTGGCGGCCGCCAAGAAGGCAGGCTTCCTGGTTGCCGGCCACACGCCGCGGGCGGTTGGGCTGGGCGGTGTGATGGACGCGCGCCAGGACTCCGTGGAGCACCTGGGCGGATTTTTGGATGCGCTGCAGACGGAGACCTCACCCGTGCGCGGCACCTTTGACCGCAAGGCCAACGCGCGGAAACCGGAATTTGTGGACCCGGCGCTTGTCCCGGCGCTGGTCACCCGGATTGCAGACACCGGTCTCTGGAATTGTCCCACACTTACCGTGGTGACGGACCGGACGCCTGCAGAAACGCGTCAGCACCTGCAACGGCCGCAAATGAAATACGTGGCACCCATGTTCCACGCCATGTGGGATCCCGGCCCGGAAGACGCTGCGCCGGACGTGGTGGCGGCGTACCAGCGCAACAACCAGCTCAATGGGCTCTTGATCCGCGCGCTGCGGGACGCCCATGCGGGGCTGTTGGTGGGCACGGATCCCGCCAATCCGCTGGTGGTGCCGGGATATTCTGTCCATGACGAGCTGGCGCTGCTGGTTGCCGCCGGACTGACACCTTTGGAAGCGCTGCGGGCCGCAACCCATGAGGCGGCCCGGTTCCAACACGCAGAGCGCGAGTGGGGCTCCATCACGCCCGGTCTCCGCGCGGACCTGCTGCTCATCCAGGGCAACCCGCTCACGGACATCACGCAGACGGCCAACATTGCCGGTGTCATGGCCCGCGGGCGCTGGTTCTCCCCCAATGACCTGGATGGCCTGCTGGCGCGGGTGGAGACCACTGCCCAGGGTGATCAGAATCCCTTCACTGCGGGTCCGCCATTTGCGCCGGAAGGAACGCGGGAGCAGGCCGCCACGTTTTCTGTGACGTGGAAGGGTGCCCGGTTTGGCGTGGAGGAGCTGGTGGTGGACAAGCTGCCGGATGGGCAACGGCTCATCCGTGCACGCCGTGTGGACGGTGAGAGCGGCCAGCGCACCACCCTGCGCCTGGAAGCCGGCGCTGACGGAGAAGGCAGTGTGATGACGCTGCACAGCGACGGACCGACAGGCCGCGGAAACCTCACGGTGAAGCGTGCGGATGGACGCGCCGTGATGACGGGAGCGCTGCTCTCAGGTCCTGCCGTCCAGAAGGAGGAACCACTTCCGCACGGTGTCCTGCTGAGTGCGGACAAGTTTGTGGCCGGCAAGGTGCTGGTGGGCCAGCGCCTGATGGGCCTGGCAGTGGGAGCAACGGAACAGTTCAACACGCGTCAACTGGCGTTGGGCTCGGCCGCGGTGCTGATGGATGTTCCGCTGAGCGCAACGCGCGCGGCTGACGCCACCATCACCGTCAACGGAAGTGTCATACCCGCCCGCACCTTTGAGCTGACCGAGGGACCAAAGTCCAAGGGCACCCTCTGGTTGGATGCGCAGGGGTGGCTTCTGGGCCTGGAGTTCCGCGCCTGGGGCTCAACGGTGGAGATGAAGCGGGTGAAGTAGAAACCATGGGCGCGCCAACTTCTCCTTCCGGCCTGCAACGGATTCCCGCGTGGGCCGCAGACACCCTTGTCTTCACGGGCATTGCGCTGTGGCTCACCTGGCCCATTCTCCGTTCATTGACGACGAGCGCCCTGGGTGATTTCCGGGACAGCCCGCTGAACATTGCGCAGTTGGATCACGTGCAGCGCACCCTGCTGGCGGGACGTTTCACGGAGCTGTGGAACGCGCCCATCTTCCATCCGCATCCCGCCACGCTGACCTGGACGGAGCACCTGGTGGGGATTGCCGTTGTCATGCTGCCGCTGCGGCTGTTCACGCAGAACCCGGTGGCCATCTACAACCTGGCAACCATTGCGGCGCTTGCACTCAACGGCATGGCCGCGTCCTACCTGGGCAGGGTCCTGGCGGGACGGTGGGTTGGGCTTTGTGTGGGTGTCCTCTACGCCATGGCGCCGGGCCGGCTGGCGCACCTGATGCACATCCAGCATGAGTTCCTCTTTCTTCCACCGCTGGCGCTGGCCCTCCTCTGCCGTTTCTCCGTTGAGAAACGCCCCGCACTTCTGCTGTGGGCGGCTGCCGCCGTGAGCTGGCAGGTGGTCATGGTGCCCAGCCATTCCATCTACCTGCTGTTCCTCTTTGCGCTGCCCGCGTTGGCCACCCTTCCGTCGCTGCGCACGCTGCAGCGTTCTACCGTTGCGGGGATTTCGCTGGCGCTGGTGGGGCTGGGAATGATCGCGTGGTGGTCGGTGCAGCCGTACACGCTGCTGCAGGCCCAGTATGGCTTCATCCGCACGGTAGGGGATGGCCTGGGTCATGCGGCAACCTGGCAGAGCCTGATCACTGTGGACGCGCACCATGACGTTGGAGGCTGGTGGTTGAAGAAGGCCAAGGGCACCACGCTGGAGAGCACCTTGTGGGTAGGCAGCAGTCTGCTCACCGCCAGTCTGCTGGGTCTGCTGTTTGCCCGTCACCGCACGCGTGTGAGCCCTGGTCATCCTACCGTGTTGGCATTGACCGCACTCCTCACCCTGGTGATGTGTTTTGTGCCGCGTAGTGAGGCAGACTCTATTCCGCTTCCCGGCGAATGGCTCTGGCACCACCTTCCATTCCTGCAACAGGTCCGCGGCTTCTCACGCTTCTACCTGTTCATGCTGGTGGCACTGACCGCCCTTGCCGCGCTGGGCCTGGACCAGCTTTTCCTACGAGAACCGCGCCGGGCGCCGGCCTGGACGCTGCTGTTGACGTTGTGGTGCTGCGTGGAGCTCTGTCCCGGCCCGGTGCGCGCGCACACGTTTGCAGACCAGGCCCGGCTGCCCCCGGTCTACCGTCTGGTCCAGGAGCAACAAGGTCCGTTTATGGAGTTACCTTATCGGCTCCACGGCAACACCGCCCTGAACGACTACTACACGACCCTGCACCACGGCCGGACCGCCAATGGCTACTCAGGATTCTACCCTCCCATGCCCGTGGCGCTGCGTTACCTGGTCAACACCTTGCCCATGGAACCTGCGCTGACCGTGATCCAGCGGCTGGGCGTGCGCAGCCTCATCCTTTTCACGCCGGGCACCCACGCGGCGGAGGATGACACGTTTCCTACGCTGCGGGACGCTGCAACCAGCGGAACACTGCCGGATGGCATCAACTACGCGGGCAAAGCGGGTGAGGGATTGGCGTTCAACGTGGCGGCCGTTCCAGCGGGCGTCTGGACGTTTGCCGCCCTGGATGTGGAGGGTCTGCATGTTCCATCCCAGGCTCCAGCAGAGGGTAGGCTGGTCACGGCCAGCCTGCTCACGCGGGTCTCCAACCCTCCCAGTCCCAACATCACGCCGCAGCTTCCCGTCACTCTGGAGCTGCGTGCGGAGGATGGTTCTATCACCCGTAAAAGTGTCATACTCCGCGCTCCACCCATCCTCTACAGCCCAAGTGTCCCGGTGGAATTCCAGTTCCGCGCTCCGTCCCGCGCGGGACGGTATGCCCTGACGCTGCTGGGTCCGGATGCGCGCGTGCTGGGCACCGCCCCACTCTCCATCACGACGGGACTTCCGCACTCCGCGCGGGATGCCTCCAGACCCACGGCGGAGGTGAAGGTCCAAATGCCGTTGTGGATGCGGCCCAAGCACACGGTGCTCTGCGCGGTGACGGTGACCAACACGGGTCAGGACTGGTGGCTGGCCAACGCCGGAGAGACGCTTCATGAGCGGCGCTTTGACATGCGTCTGGGCTACCACTGGGAGGACCAGAAGGAGCCACTCTCCGAGGTCAGGCTGGACCTTCCGTGGGACGTGGCACCGGGAGAATCCGTTGACATTGTGGTGCCGCTGCGTGCGCCGTCCAACCCCGGTGAGCACCGGGTGACCGTGGGATTGTTGCGCCAACTCATTGCGTGGCTTCCCGCGGGCCAGGGCCGGAGCACCTTCACCGTCCGTATCTCGGAGCAGGACCCAGGGCTGGAGTGACGTCGTCAGGTGCCTTCATGTGGGCGCAACGCGCATACGCCGCGCCGCGCGCATCAAGGGCTGCTGGCTGCCAACCTGCTGCAAAAGCGCTACGCTCGGACTTCCTTTCACCCCGGGTGCGCCATGTTCAAACTGTCGTCGGAACAAGAGCTTCTGAACGCGTTCCGTCCCCGGGACCGCAAGGTTTTTGAGCTGCCCCAGGGCGTGAGCTACCCGCTGATTGTGCGGGGTACCTTTTCCTGGATTGAGCCGGCCGGTGCCCGCGTCCACGTCATCTTCCAGGATCCGGGAACCCGGCGTCCGCTGGGACTTTCCTTCCGCCGTGACGTCAGTGAAGTGCAGGGCCAGGGCCGCATGTGTGACTGGTGCCACGCCTACGGTTCCGCCGAACAGATTGGGTTGCTCATGTGTGAGAAGAGCTCCAAGCGGCGGGTTGGCGCGTGGCTGTGCCGGGACCTGAAGTGTCATGACCGCATTGAGCAGGCGGCAGACCGCGCGGGCCGGCTTCCGCGTGAGTTGCAGGATCAGCTCCTCATGCGCATGTGGCGGTTTGCGCGTGAAGGGCTGGGCATTGAAATGGTTCCCGCGGACTGATGCCGCGTCACTCCCGCAACGTCAGCAGCAACCAGGTCAGCCCACTTGCCACCAGCGCCGAGGACACCCCCAGCGCCAACGCGCTGAGCACCCAGGCTGCGGGAATTCCCACGCCGCCAAGCAGCAGCAACGGAACCAGGAAGGATTGCACACCCGTCACGGTCAGCTCGCCGGAGCGGTCCTGCGTGACATGCGGCGTGACCAGCAGCGCCGCGCCCGCCGTCACCAGCACCATCCCCGCGCCCATCACCAGCGGTGACAACGGAAGCGCAGCCAGGCCCGCCACCATCAACCCAACCGGGGCGCCCACACCCTTGGACCCGGACTCGCCCGGCGAGGGTTCATCTGCAGGTGGTGGCGCAGGTGGCGCGGTCGGCTTGGGTGGCTCTTGTGCGGTGGGTTTCCCGTCGGGCGGTTTGGGTGCAGCAGGCGCATCCGCCATGGCCTTGGCCGCCATGCGTGCCGTCAGACGTGTCCCTTCCAGACACTCTTCCGTTGGCACATCAAGCGACCGTGTCACCGCCGCACCCGGCGTCAGCCGGTTCTCCACCGTGATCTGGATGTGGCGGACGCCGGCGTCTTCATTGGCAGCAACGGCAATGGACAGGGCGTAGGTGCGGTAGTCCCGGTCCTTCTCCAGCGCCCGCTCCAGCTCCTTCTCCAACGTGTCCTTGCGGATACACGCGCTGGAATCACGCACGCTGACCTCCAGGGAGCGTGGACCGGTGTCATTGCCAGGGGTCTGGGAGGCAAGCGCGGCGGCTACAAGCATGGCGGGGATGGTCATGGGGAGATCATTCCGGAGGGGGAGACGGAGCGGACCTTCACACCAATTGGAGAAAACTCAACCGTCCGCGGGGTGCTGGCTGATTTGTCATACACCTCACCTTGAGCCGGTCCGCTCCATGCAGCGGCACACTCCGAGGCCCCGGCCCGTTTCACCCAGACAACCACCCCGGTCTGGCCGGGGCGCACACTGGAGAATCCAATGACCAGGATCATTCTGGCCGCCATGCTGGCGGTTGGCGCAGGTATCGCAGGTTGCTCAGGCACGGACATCAACGGCTTGGATGCCGCGGACAAGAGCAGCTGTGTTGCGGGCGAGGATTGTGTCTGTGACCAGGATGGCGCGTGTGAACGCACCTGCGTGACCGGCAATTGTGACATGCGCTGTGAAGGAACCGGCGCGTGTGATTTTGAGTGTGGCCCGGGTGGCTGCTCCATCTTCTCCAATGGCTCCGGCGCCACCGCCGTGGATTGTTCCGGCGGCAACTGCGACATGGTCTGTATTGGCGGCGGCGCGTGCGAGTTTGACGCGTGCCGCCTGGGCTGTGACCTCACGTGCACCGGCACGGACGCCTGTCTCAACAGTTGCGTGGGTGCCACGTGCTCCACCAACCGCGGATGAGCAGCCCATCAGGAGGTTCCCACCATGTCCGCCCTGCGTCTTGCTGCCGTTGCCGCCGTCTGTGCTGTCTCCGCCGGAGCCAGTCCGGGACACCCTGACCTTGCGTCATTCCGTGAAGTGTATGACCGTTTATTCCAGGAGCCACTTGCGCAGCTCCCGGAGCGCCGTTTCCCGGAGTTGCGGATTGGCCTGGCGCTCCTCAACGGAAAGCTCCCTTTCCGTCTTGACCGCACGCTGGAGCAACCGGCGGATTTTAAGGAGGCGGCGCCAAAGCTGGTGCACGGGCTGGGTGTCTGTGCAGCGGGTGAATGGCGTATCCACGCCGCAAGCCCGGCCACCGGGCTGCTGGCGCCGGGAACGGTGGTGCCGGCCATCATCCGGATTTCCTCCGGGTCCAACCGCACGCGTGCGCAGCCGCCGGTGCCGCGCAACTTTGGCTTTGCCATCAAACTCTTTCCAACGTCAGACCCGGATGAGCGCGTGTTCTCCCGCAACCTGGTGGTGTTTGACCAGTTTGGAATGGATGGTGACGTCCGCCGTTCATTCTTCCGGCCCCGCCGCAACGGTGAGCCGCTGGTTTTCTCCAACCTGGCCGCCGCCCGGTTGCCGCACAGCCTGGTGGCCACCGCACTGCTGCATCTCTTTGAGCGTGAGCCCATGATCCGCCCGTTGCTGCCCTTCACGGAAGTGGACGGTCACGGCGCTGCGGTGGCGCAGCCGCATACCCCGCGCATCCTGCAGCTCATTCCGCGCGGCGCGCAGCTCCCGGACGGCCCGTCACCGGTGGACTACCGCCAGGAGCTCCTGGACTACCCGCCCGGCACACTGGTCTTTGACATTGTGCTGCCTGCGCAGGAGCAGGTGCCACGTTCCGTGGTGCTGGGAACGCTCAGTGTTGGGAAGATGCAGGTCACGCGCACCTGTGATGAGTCACTCCATTTCTACCATCACCCCTGGCCTGATGAACCGGGGCGCTGACGGCGGCGCGGCGGTTGTTGGACCCGCCTGCCGCAGTTAGCTCTTGTGCCAGGAACGGAGAACGCCATGACCAGCATGATGCGTGGAATGATGATCCTTGCCGCAGGTACCGCCATGACGCTGGCGTCAGCGTGCACAACCACCAGGCTGGAGACGGCGTGGACGGATCCCCGGGCTCCCAGGGTCAATCTGGACAAGGTGGCGGTGGTGGCCATGACCGGGACGGAGACCACCCGGCGGATTGCGGAGGACGCCCTGGCCGCCAAGCTTCAGGGTGTGGAAGCGGTTCCCTCGTACAACATCCTGCCCAGCAGCGCCCTGGCGGATGAGGTGGCGTTACGCCAGCAGATGAAGGCCCGCGGCTTTGACGGCGTGGTGCTGCTGCGTGTCCTGTCCATCCAGGAGGAGCCGCGGTACCGCCCGGCGCCACTGGGCGGGTTCTACTCCTATTATGATTACACTTATCCCGCCATGGCACGGTATGAATACTCCGGCAGCACCACCGTGGTGCGGATGGAAACCACGGTCTACTCCCTGCGTGACGGCGGACAGCTGGTCTGGTCCGGCGTGACTCAAAGTGCGGAGCCGCGGTCCCTCAAGAGCACCGTGAACGGGATTGCGGACGTGGTGTCCAAGGCCATGCGGAAGCACCAGCTGGCCACCTGAGTTTTCCCTCGTCACGGACCGGGCGAAAGGATGCGTCCAAAGGGCGGATTCAGTGCGTTGGCGTAGCCACCTGTGCCGTTGGCCGTGTGGCAGGCATTGCAGGACCCTTCCACCTGGCTGCCCACCATGTGGCGCTCCGCGCCGGTGACCAGGTTGCGTACCAGGGCGGTGTACGGGAGCTCCACCTGCGCATCCAGGTAGAAGTTGCCGGCGGAGTTCACCCGCAGCGGCCATTCCGTCCCGTCCAGACCGCGCACCACCACGCGCAGGTCCGTGACGCTGGCAGGGTACCCGCCGTTGCAGTCATCACCGTCATGAAGACCCAGCATCACGGTGCCGGCAACGGAGAACTCCGGTCCCTCCTGCTCTGCGGTGTGGCAGCCAATACAGTCCATGCCCGGGTGCATCAGCGGACTCCCGTGGTCACCGCGCGTCCACTGGATGCCGCTCTCACACGTGGCCACCGCCGGGGGCTCCGCAATCTCCGGCCGCGGGTCTCCATTGGTGTCACACTTATACCGGTGCGCGCCGCTCTGCAACCAGGAGCGCAGCAGCGCGTCCTCACCGGCGCCAAGCGTGTGCGGCGCCGGTGGCATCTTGAGTCCACCCGTCTCCGCAAGGCGCGCCAGCGCGTCCTGGAAGAGCGGTATGCCCGGGCGCAGCGCGCTGTCCACGTGGAAGTCCTGCCAGGTGTGGAGCGGGACACCGGCGGTGTATTGGGTGGGCTCACCGTGGCAGGCGCCGCAGGACACACGGAGCGTCTGCTCCACGGTGCGCAGCGTGACCGGGTCCCGGGTCTGGAATCCCACGGAGGCGCAGGCATGGTCATCCGGGAAGTTCTGCTGCACGTAGGGCGCCACGCTGGCGTCCGCGTCACCCACGGTGTTGCCGGTGCCGGGCACCAGCTCAATGTGCATGCGCAGCGTCATGGCGGCGTTGACGCAGTCACTGAAGTTTCCGTTGGGAATGCCGTGGCGGGTGCCATCCAGGGTGCCGGTACCTTCCATCACAAGCCGCTCACCTTCCCAGCGCGCGGTGCCGGTGAGGGTGAGCGTGCTGGCCTGTCCGCGCAGCTCCACGTCCACCGTGGCGGTGACGTCTCCGTCCAGGGATGAGAGACCGTGGGCCTTGAACGTGAGGACGGGATGGTGCGGCGCGTCCAGCTGGCCCAGCAGGTTGGTGCGGATATCCCGCCGCTCATTCTCCGGCACGGATGAGCCCGCCGTCTCCGGAAATGCCTCCCGGTAGGTGTCCCTGTCCGGGTCCAGCCCGGCCGCCGCAACATCCGCCTGCAACGTGCTGGCCGCCGCATTGTCCCGGTCCAGGTTGAAAGTGTAATTCACTGACAGCGCCGCCACCGCATGGTGATGGAAGAGCGAGCAGCTGGCAGCCGGCATCTTCAGTACCCCAATCAGCAGGTGTGTCCGGTCCGGGTCCACGCGGTAGTCCCGGGCCCGGCCGGCCACCACCACCTGCCCCGCGCCGCCAGTGTTGGTCTCCACCGGAGCTGTGGTTGCGCCACCCCCGGGCAGGGACGTGCAGGCCGCCACCAGGGACGCAGTGGCGGCAAGGACGTGAACGGATGGGCGCATGGGACCTCCTTGATTCACCCTTGCCATACGCCAGCCAGCGCAGGTCCGGCTCACAAAGCCGGATCCGTCAACGGGAGGACGCTGGATGTGCCACCTTCCGCAGCACCGGCCACAAGTGAGTTACTTTTCACCACGCCCGCGCCGCATGCCGCCCTGGAGGAGCAACTTCTGCCACCCACGGCACTGAGACGTTGACGGTGACGACGACGCGCGTGCTTGGCTGCGCCTTCATCATTGTTGGTTTGGAACGGTGTCACGTCAGCGTGCTGCGCACTGGCCGCAACGTTGCGGGCCGTTAACACCCCATTGAAAGTGCGGTGCCCAAGTGGGGGAACACGCCGCACCCAAGGGAGTAAAAACCATGAGATACCTCGGTCTGAACCGGGGCAGCTTCGCCAAGGTTGTTGGCGGTGCCGCCCTCAGTGTTGGAATGGTGGCATCCGCGGGAAGCGTTGCCTATGCGCAGGGTGGTGATGAAGAGGCTCCCAAGGACAGCGGGACCATCAACCGCAGTGAAGGGAGCTTCAGCAGCACCTCCAATGACGGTGAGCATAAGACGTCCATTGGCGGCACCATCCAGGGCACGGTGGAGAGCCTGAACCTGGCCCGCGGCACCATTGAAGTATCCACGGGCGGAGACACGCTGGTCATGCATGCGGTCCCCAACCAGCTTGCTCAGCTCAGCCCGGGTGACAACGTGTCCCTGGACTATGACAGCTACAAGGGTGTGCTCTGGGTGACCAGTGACCTGGAGGGCGGGGACTCAGAGATGTCCGGCAAGTTTGCTCACCACGGCACCGTCTCAGGCGCGGTTACGTCCATGGACAAACCCAAGGGGCTGATCACCATCCGCGGCCGCAGCTACCACGTCCATCCTTCCAAGCTGTCAGGTGTGGTCCCGGGTGAATTTGTGAGTCTGCAGTTTGCCAAGGTTGGGGACGCCAATTGGGCCTCCAGCCTTGACTCCAATGAAGGCGGCTGAAGTTGGTGGCGGGTCTTGAGGGGTCACAACAACAACGGGTTGTGTGCTGCAAGAGGGGGACGTCCGTGAAGAAGTTCAGCTCCGCACAGACTGTCCTGGCTGGCCTGCTCCTGATGGGATGGGAGCAGGCCGCCACCGCCGCGCCGCTGGCGCGGGCTCCGCTGGCCGCGTTGGATGCACCATCCGCACAACCGGGGTTGCAACAACCCGGACCACAACCCGGGAAAAGCGCCGGGGGCATCCGCATTCACGCGGGGGACTCGCGCAACATCCAGGGCACGGTGACCGGCGTGCGGGTGAGCACCGGAGAAGTGGGCATCCGCACCGGCGCCAGGTCCGTGAGAATCCACGCCACGCCGGATGAGGTGGACCGTCTGAATGTTGGTGACGTGGTGGGCCTGACCGCGCGCAAGTACGGAGACCGGCTCTGGGCGGAGCTGGCGGATGAGCAGACGCGGACGCGGGCCATGGAGAAATTCTCGCGGTGGGGAACGGTGTCCGGCGTGGTTTCCCGGGTCAACAAGTCTGAAGGTGTGCTGAAGCTGTCAGGCGGGCGGCGCTACCGCGCACACCCGCAGATGCTCCGCGGGCTGATTCCGGGTTCACAGGTCACGCTCACCTACGTTGAGCTGTCCAAGGACCGCCGCTGGGTGAACCGGGTGGACAATGGTGTTACACCTGAGGCCGGGAAATCCTGATTCTCCTTGCCACCGTGTCCAGGGTGACCGTGCGGTCCTTCCACAAGCCATTGCCCAGGATTCCCGCAAGCTGGAAGACGTCCTGCTTCCTGAGCTCCGAGCGCAGGCATACGCCCTGAGGCTTCAACGCTGCACCACCAAGATAGACCGTGCGTGGAGCCGTCTCCGCCAGCAGCTGCTCGTCTCCCGCGCCGCGCAGCAGCAGTGCACCCTGCGCCGCCGGATCACCCGCGTAGGCGTTGGACAGTGAGAAGCCACCTTCCATCCCGGTATCAAAGCCAAAGAGTGCGCGCGGCCCGTCACCAACACTGGCCTGCACCACAAGGTCAAAACCGGCATTGAGGTAGGGCACATCAAACTCCGCCGGTGCGGCCGCCGCTTCTGCCGGCGTGCTGTGGCGCAGCGCCAGGACGTGGTCCTTGAAGTTGATGGAGACCACCAGCCCGTCCAGCGCCTGCTGCGGTGAGAGGATGGCGGAGATGCCAATGGTGTCCAGCTCCGGGAGGTCCATCACCAGCACGGGCAGGTTGCGGATGGTGAGCCCGTCCGCCTTCAGCTCAGGGATGACCGCCATATGTGCCTGGGCTGTGCCCGCGCCGCCCAGCACACCAACGGGAAATCCCGCCTGCGTGGGCCTGAGGCGCAGGTGCCGCGCCAGCGTGGAGGAGATGACGGACTGGCTTGCGCCGGTATCCACAATCACGCCCATGGTCACGCGTCCGGCGGTGCCCAGCATCAGCGGGAACGGCGCTTCCTTGGCAAGGCTGAGCTCCAGTCCGCCGCGCGGCACCTCCGCGGACGTGGGCAGCACCGCGTGCGAATACAGCTCCGCCTCCGCGCAGGCGCGTCCGGTGGGCTCACCAAGCTGGCAGTAACGGCGGGCGGTGCTGGCAAGCCGCGCGGGGTCACGGCTGGCGTGCGCCGTGCGCCAACCCAGCTCCACCGCGCGCGAGCAGTCCTGTGGCAGGCGCTTGAGCTGGCTTTCCGCCTCGTCAATCCGCCGGTGGGCCAGCGCCAGCCGGGCCTTCAGATACAGTTCTTCCTCAGCGTTGGCGGCGGCCAGTGTGCCCACCGCGTCCAGGTCACCGCGCGCCGCCGCCGCCGCCGCCGCCGAATCCACGGGTGCCGGCGACACAGGAGCCGCAGCGGCTGCAGCAACAAGAAGCATCAGGGAGGGAGCGGAGAACATGTCCGGTGGATCCTTTCCGCGTTGAGGGAGCAGGTGCCGCCGTGCAGGTGCGCTGGGGCATCTCTCTGACGTCGGCCCGTTGGCTTTGCGCCTTGAGACGCCAGCGTAGCTGGAACCCGGGATCTGCCATCTTTTCCGGCGTCAGCGTCCACGCCGCAGCGTGCCGGATGAACAATGGTCATACTTAAGGTGAGTCACAAGCGCGCAACCGCAGCCTGTCCGGTCCCCCGTGGTTAGCTTTTCCATTGGCACTTCTGCCCCGCCCTGGAGAGTCCCATGTGGTCCATCCGAATGAGCGCTGCCGCCTGGATGCTGGTCCTGGCTTCACCTGCGGGCGCAGCGCCCACGCCGCTCAAGGTGGATCAGGACGCATCATCCATTGTGGCCACCACCGCAACCGCCGGCGCACTGGGCTCCACATTTGGGCATGCGCATGCGGTGCTGGCCACGCAGTGGTCCGCGCAGATCACCTATGACCCGGAGAATGTGCCGGACTCCAGCGTGGAGATCTCCGTGCCAACGTCGTCGCTGCGGATTGATACGCCGGAAGCGGGGCAGGCCGCAGAGATGGAGATCAAGCGGGATGCGGAGTCTCAGCAGAAACTCCAGAAGAAGATGTTGAGCAGCAGGTTTCTGGACGCAGCGGAACATCCCAGTCTCACCTTCAAAAGCACCTCTGTCTCCGGGGGCAGGAACGGCACGCTGGAGGTGACGGGTGACATCAGCATCCACGGCGTCAGCAAGGAGATCACCGTGCCCATGAAGGTTACGCGCATGGGTGAAGGGCAGTACCGGTTCTCTGGCAGCTTTGAGGTCCTGCAAAGTGCGTTTGGGTTCTCACCGGAGTCCGTGGCCGGAGTGGTCAAGGTTGCGGACCCCGTCACCGTCCACCTGGTGATGGTGGCCCGCGCGGGATGACGGGTCCAACCGTTGGAGCAGCCATGTTTGGTTCCGTGAGGAAGCTGGCGCGGCTCCTGGCCGGAGCGTGGCTGCTGGTGGCAGGTGGCCCGGCCGCAGCAGCAGACCTGACCCGCCTGGACATCCAAGCGCCCGACGCTGACGGCGCCTACGGGTACCACGCGTCCTTTGCCGTGGATGCACCCGCTGCCGCACTTCGGGATGTGTATCTCAATGTGTGCGGCAGCCGGCGCGAGCGCTCACCCATCACCGCCTGCCAGGTGATTGACCGCCAGGGCGCCAGCTACTGGACGTACATGATGGCGGAGTTTCCCGCGTTCAAGCCGCGTGACTACGTGCTGCAGCGGACGGTGGTGCAGGATCTGGAAGCCACCGGTCAGACCGTGTTCCGTGCGCAGTGGCGCCAGGATCACGCGCGCGGCCCACCGGCCCGGCCCGGCATCATCCGCGTCCCTGTGGATGAAGGGACGCTCACCATCACACCATCCACGGACGGCAGACGCTGCACGGTGGACATCACCGGACGCCTTGCACCGGGCGGAAAGGCGCCGCCGCTGCTGGTGGAATCCGTTGCCCGCGCGGCCGCACCACGCGCCATGGACGGCATGGAAGAGCGCGCCCAGGAACTGGCGCACAGCACCAACAGCATGCGGTCCGTGGAGGTCACGCTGTCCGGGCTGGCCGTCAAGCCGCTGGCCCCGCCGTGGCCCCGGCCCGTCCGCGCGTCCACCGGAAGTCTGGCCAACTGAACAGGGATGGGGCGGCACCAACCGAATATGCACTGCACCCGGCCCTCCGTGGTGGGATGCGCGTGTTGTTGCGCCGTGCTTTGATGGCTGGATGGACGTCAGGGAACTGCTGGTGCGCTCGCCGTTTTTTGGTGGCCTGGATGATGAGGCGGTGGAGCAGATCCTGGGGATGCTGAAAGCGCGGTCCTGTCCCGCGGGGCAGACCATCTTCCGGGAAGGTGAGCTGGGCCGGTCCATGTACATTGTGTCCAGCGGGGACCTTGTGGTTGGGCGGACGGCTGAATCCGGGCGGCTCATCCGGCTGATGCACCTGGGGCCCGGGGATGTGATGGGTGAGACGACTCTGATTGAAATGCAGCCGCGCTCCACCACAGTGCTGGTGGTGCAACCCGCGGTGCTGCATGAGCTCACCAACGCCAACCTCTACGCGCTGCATGAGAAGAACCTGCCCGCCTATGTGATGGTCCTGCAGAACATCAACCGCGAACTCTGCCGCCGCCTCCGCAAGGAAGAGCACCACATCACGGCCGTGGCGGATGAGAGTGAAGATGAAACCACCCAGATCCGAACCCGCGCGGAAATCCTGGGTGACGAGGAGCTCTGACCCGTTCAGCCCGGCGGAATGGGGCCCAGGTATGCGTCAAAGAGCTTCATGATGTCATCCGTCATCTCATAATCAATGGAGCTGCGCGTGAAGTCCGCAAAGCTGTCCAGGATGGAGATGGCGTTGAGGCCGGCATCCCGCACTTTCATGGCGGTCATCTTGTTGAAGAAGTTGAGATTCACGGTGCGGATGTCGTCGTAGATTTTGACCAGGCCGGCCAGGCTCCAGTCCGCGGGTTTGCCTTGGCGGTAAAGGAAATACTGCGCCATCAGGTACATGGACATGGCGCGGTACCGGGTCTCCTCCAGTGAGGCAAACGGCAGGTGGAAGCGCACCATGGGTTTGAGGCGGGACATGATGGGGCAGCCGCTGGTCACCATGTAGATGCCCAGCAGGGAGCTCATGGCGCTCTGCAGAGACGCGTGTTTTGAGTATGACCTTTCCGGCGTCTCAATCTCCAGTTGCACTTTCTCGTGGGAGATGAACTCGCTGAAGAAATCAATGAGCTCCACCAGGTTCACGGCCACGGGGCAATGCGTGACCTGCGTGGCGTCCAGCGGGCAGTGCTCACACTGAAAGCTCTTCATCTCCGTCCACGCAGGCGGATTGGGCCGCCTGGGCAGGTCAATGAGCAGCGTCTCTTTGTCCAGACGGACCACAAAGTCCTTGGTGAACGTGGGGAACTTGAAGCGGTAGCTGATCGTATGAACAGGCTGCTCGTCCATGGGTTCCTCTGGTTCTACGGCGGGACAGCCGCATGATGGCAGGTTCAATCCACGGCGAGAAGTGGCCACCACCTGGATTGTCAATCCGCCCTTCTGGGACATCCTCCCTCCTGCGGATGGGCCTGGACCGCGCTCTTTGACGGAGGCCACGGCTCAGAAGGGTTTGGTAGCAGAAGGAGTGAGCGGAGGTCTTTGTGCAGACAACCAACCGTCAGCTTCCCTTTCTACCGCTGCTTGAAACCGCGTTTGCCGCCCAGGGACGCAGCATGCCCAAAGCGCTGGTTGCCCGTCTGCGCACGGTTGCCGGGGAGAGCAGGCAGCACCGGATGCCGCCCGTTGTTGTTGGTGTGGCCCTGGATGAGGACGTGACGGATGATGAATTCCGCCGCGCCGTCACCGTGCCGGAACCGGTGCCACTTCCGGAGCACACGCCCCTGGAACCGCTGGACCTGGAGATCATCCGCGGCAGTGTCTCCGCACTGAACCTTGCGCCCGTGGTGGACGCCCCAGGTGGCGAGCTTGTCCTTGAGCCTGACACCATCCACGCGCCGTTGGAGCTGCTGACGCCGGGCACGGGCTTCCGGCTTCCCCAGGGCGCCGTTGCCGTGCCCGCGGAAGTTGTGCTGGACCTGGAGAGTGCGGGCGCCGCGCAGGAGCCGCTGGAGCTCCATGCGCCGGACAATGACCTTGCCGCGCTGAACCGCGGCATTGATGCGGTGATGGCCGGACGTCCCCGTGAGGACGGACCGGCCGGCGCGCTGCGGCGCAAAGCGCATGACATTTTCCTTGCCGCCGTTGAGGACTACCGCAGCGGACGTGTGGTGCAGGCGCATATCAACGCCATGCTGGCGTTGATCTATGACCGGGAAAACAGCGTCTATAAACTGGCCGCGGACCTGTGGGGCCAACCGCTGCGCGGTGCCAGAGCGGCACCCTGATGTTCACTGCGCCGGCTTCAGCACGGCGCGCAGCTTCTCCTCAAAGACCTGCCGCAAAATGGTATTACCCGCCGCGTTCAGGTGGCAGTGATCCGCAAACAGCGTCTCCCCCGGCACATGGTGCGGCTCCGCCTGCGTGATGGCGGCTTCCACGTCCGCCAAGGGAAGCTGGTGCTGCTCAGCCAGGGCGCGGATGATTTCATTTTCACGCGGTGAAGACTGGTGGCGTCCCACGGCCTGGCGCAGGACCTGGCGTCCCAGCACTTCTGCCTCTGCGTGTTTGCCTTGCTCCAGCAGCTCCCACACCCGCTCATATTTGGCGTGTTCATCCTTGGGCAGGTACGGCTTCACCAGGTTGGAGGGCACAGTGCCAATCACCACCGGTGTGCCGTTCTGCTTGAACAGCAGGATCATACGCTCCAGGTTGTTCTTGAACGCGGCCATGCGGACTTCCACTTCCTCCGGCGTGAACTGATGACGCCACGCGCGCGCGTGATCCGGGCGCGCGCGGGAGAGGATGCGCTTGTTGTGTTCATCCTGGAGAATGCGCTTCTGGAATTCCAGCGAGCGCTCCCGCGTGAAGCGCACCAATGCGGACCCGGAGAGGGATTCCTGCAGGCCGGAGCTCTCCGGGAAGGAGACCACCAGCTGTTCAACCTCTTCAAATTCATTGTGGCCCATGTAGATCATGACGGCGTCAGGTTGGTAGTTGGCCACCTCCGCAGCCACCAGCAGCAGGCGTTGTGAGCCATACGAGCGCCCGCCCGCGTTGAGCACCTGCGCCCGGACACCGGCGGGCACCAGCGTCTCCTGCATGCGCTTCTCCATCACCAGCAGCTCCTCCTGCAGGCGCGCAATGGAGGATTCTCCAACGGCAATGATGCGCATGGTCCCGGCGGGCTTGGGGTCTTCAAACCGCTGCCGCTCAAAGACCTTTGCCTTGCGCGGATTGGTCATCAACACGCCTGGCTCACCCTCCACGGGAATGAACAGGCGGGAGTTGGAATCAAAGCCATTTCCAAAATCAATGGGCGTGGGCGGCCACCAGATTTCCGCAACGCGGGCCGCGCCTTCAAACAGGGCCAGCAGGATCACCAGCGGAAGCACCGAGAAGAGCACGGTCTTCTTCCAGCCCAACCGGGTTGGAGTGTTGGCCTCAGGCGTCTGCGGGTTCTGCATGCGCGCACTTCTACACCGGCGCGCTTGTCCATCCAGCGCGAAAATCCGCGCGGGTCACGGCCGCGGGGCCGCCGTTGCGGGAGGCGGGGATTCAGCGTCATCAAGCAGGTCCGCGCGCTCAGTGAACATCAGCGCCAGCACGGCGGAAAAGGACCCCGCGGTCAGCAGCATGGAAAGGGCCACGGTGCCCAGAAAGACCAGCGCCAGCGTCAGGTACTCCACAATGGTGATGTCCCGGACGGTGAGCGGAATGACGGGCCCCAGCAACAGCGGCTGAAGGACGCTGAGCCGGGCCACGGGAGGCAGCATCAGCACCGTCCACGCCAACGTGCAGGGTGGCATGGCCAGCGCCACGGCCCCGCCCAGCGCCGCAACCTAAGGAGCAATGCGCCGCCGCCAGTCCGGCCGGGCCGCGGCCCGCACCTGTTCCTCATCCCGGCAGCAACCCGTGGTGCGGACCGGAATGCGGCCAGCGTCCCGCGCGTCCAACGCCGCCACCACGCCCAGCGCCGCCAGCGGCGGAAGGATGGCCACCACGGCGCTGCCGCTCCTCTTCAAACGCGGCCATGTCATGCAGGGACGCAAAGCCCAGCCGCTGCCGTCCGCGTTCACCGGAAAGCTGGACCTCGTCCTGGCGGCCAACAAGGGTGGCGGCAATGAGTTCACTTTGAAGCAGCAGGGACTGAGCACCACTGGCAGTGGTGCTGGTGCGCCGGAGTACCGTGGCGTTGCGCTGGTCCACCAGGCTTGCAGGCCACACCAGGTCTGCGCCCACGCGGACCACGTCACTGGTGAGGAGATATCTGGCTCCCAGCGCGCCGGCCAGCTCCGCCAGACAGCCAGGTTCATTGCAGCCTACAAGCTGGCGGTCCCGTTCATTCTGCATCAACGCGGTGACTTCATCCGTGCTGATGATGCGCCACCCGGTCCACACACCAAGCTGGGTGGTCAGCGCGGAGGTCAACATCAGGCTGAGCTGCTGCGCATCAGGTCCATCAACGTTGACAGCCACCGGCAGGACGGCCACGGCGTCCGCCGGCTCCGGCGTGGCTGGTTCCGCGTCCAGCGCAACCGCTGCAGCAAGCAAGAATGCGCAGATCATGACAGCGCTCAGGGCGGTGGCTCCCGGTGGGTGTCCGTTGTCAACACGGCTTCAGCAAGGGTGCGTGCCCGCCGTGGTGGAGGCTGGTCTGCCAGCAGCGGCGTGTCCCGTCCCAGCAGCATGTTCAGCCAGCACCGCAGCGGCCACAGAAGTTGTCCCGAGTACCGCTCCGGCACCGCCTCCGCCACGCCAAACGCCTGCGGCTTCTCCCCGGCCGGGAGATGGAAGGTGCCAAAGAGATGGTCAATGCATGCAAACACCACTGCAAAGTTCCGGTTGGCCACGCGCAGGTCCGTCACGTGATGCCAGCGGTGGAACTCCGGCGTGGCAAACACGTGGTTGAGCGGACCCAGGTTGATGCGCACATTGCCGTGGTTGACCACGTTGAACAGCGTGCGGACCAGCGCGGCCTCCACCAGCAGCTGGGCCGGCAAGCCCAGCGGGTGCAGCAGCAGGATGGGCAGCGCGTTGTTGAGTGCGGTGTTGAGCGGATGAAAGCGTGCAAAGGACAGCCAATGCAGGTGCCGCGCGCCGTGGTGCACCGCGTGGATGGGCCAGAGCACGCGCGTATGTGTCAGGCGGTGGCGGAAATAACCCACCACGTCCGCCAGCAGCACCGCCAACGCCAGCAGCGCCCAGGTGGGCAGCCGCGCTTCCAGCCAGGCGCGGTTGACGGCGTGGAAATCCGGAAAATGCTGCTGCACCCAGGGCAGGCCCAGCAACAGCACACCCGCCAGGTACGGATTTAAAAAATAATGTAATACATCAATGATGGCGTGACGTTCCCCGCGGTTGGCGTCATCCGCGCGGGTGCCCCACTTTGCCAGGGCAGACATGGCTGCAAAGAAGAGCAGCAGCCAGAGGGTGTGCCTGACCAGGAAGGAGTCCATCAGCGCGCATCCTAGCGCTTCTGAGCGGTGTTACGGAACCAGCACCAGCTTTCCCTGCACGTCCCGCCGCGCCATGCGCTCCAGCGCTTCACCTGCGCGCGCAAACGGGAACACGGTGTCCACGTGTGGGTGCAGTTTCTGTTCGGCCACCCAGCGGAAGATCTGCTCAGCGTTGGACCGGTTCTTCTCCGGCTGCCGCATGGCAAACGAGCCCCAGAACACGCCCACAATCTGGCAGCCCTTGAGCAGCGTGAGGTTGAGAGGAATGCGTGGAATGTCCCCCGCGGCAAAACCCACCACCAGGTGGCGTCCTTCCCAGGCAATGGCGCGCAGTGCAGCCTCGGAAAAAGCGCCGCCCACGGGGTCATAGATGACGTTGGCACCGTCCCCCTGGGTCAGTGCCTTGACGCGCTCCTTGAGGTCTTCCTTGTTGTAGTTGATGACCTCATCCGCGCCGTGCTGCCGGCAGAAGGCGACCTTCTCATCTGACGACGCGGCAGCAATGACCCGGGCGCCCAGCAGCTTCCCCAGTTCCACTGCCGCGGTTCCCACGCCGCCGGCGGCGCCAAGCACCAAAAGGGTCTCACCCTTTTTCAGGGCGGCGCGGTCTACCAGCGCGTGCACCGTGGTGGCGTAGGTGAGCAGCGTGGCCGCGGCAACTTCCAAGGAGACCCCATCCGGCACCTTCACGGCCGCCAGCGCGGGCACGCAGATCTTCTCCGCAAAGGCGCCGTGGATCATGGTGGCCGCTACCCGGTCTCCCACGGCCAGTGACGTGACGCCGTCACCCAGTGCGCTCACCACGCCGCAGGCTTCACCTCCGGGGATGAACGGGACGTCCGGCTTGAACTGGTATTTTCCGTGGCTGAGCAGCACATCCGGAAAATTGATGCCGGCCGCCTGCACGGTGATCTGGATTTCACCCTGAGCGGGCAAGGGCGCTTCAACGTCATCAACCCGCAGGCCGGAGGGGCCGGTGAGGTCGTGAATTCGGACTGCTTTCATGGTGAGGTCCCCCGTGAGCCCCACCCTAACGGGCAACGGTCCGGGAGACCACCAGACACGCTGGCCGCACAGGTGGCCAGCCAGTGTCATACCATTTCTCAGGGCGTGCAGGTGACCGTGCGCGGGCCATCCGGTTCAAACGCCGGAGCACTCAAGAGGCCAAAACGGCCACCAGTTTCCGTCATGTCCCGGGCGGCAGGGCAGGGGAACGTGATGGCCACCGCGGCAGCCGCCACCACGGTGTTGGCCAGCGCGTCACCCAGTGTGCAGTCCACGCCGGTCACGGACGCGCTGCCTTCACAGGCACGGACAACCTGCGGATGATCCGCATCTCCGCCGCTGCACATCAACGTCACCATCTCCCCCGGCGTGCAGGTGCGCTGGGTGCCAACCGGCGCAAAACCGCAGTTGCGGTTGGGACCAATCTGCTGCGCATTGCCGCACGCGGAGCTGACAATGCCGCCAGCCACCGGAACCGCCACGCCGGTCCGGCCAATGTCATTGGCCTCCGTACCCAGCGTCTCTTCACACCCCGGCCGGTCAACAACGCCACCGTCCGCGCTCCGGAAGGTGGTGGGCTCCCAG
>Ga0163144_10003695_pt1 | contig 34811 bp, 29 predicted proteins | sample OliLak19BULKMAT1_FD_123175 | JGI IMG/M metagenome (GOLD analysis project Ga0163144, IMG submission 123175) | Freshwater microbial mat bacterial communities from Lake Vanda, McMurdo Dry Valleys, Antarctica - Oligotrophic Lake LV.19.BULKMAT1 | ecosystem: Environmental > Aquatic > Freshwater >...
CTACGCGTTACTCAGCCGTCCGCCACTAACGAACAGAGCAAGCCCTGTTCGTCCGTTCGACTTGCATGTCTCATGCACGCCGCCAGCGTTGATCCTGAGCCAGGATCAAACTCTCCGAATGTTTGCGCCGTGTTGCCACGGCGACTTTCAATCCGAGGGTTCGATCGCTCGCTCATCCTTGTCAGAATGTTTCCTGTCACTCTTCAATTGTTAAGGTGCGGGCCGAGGGCGCGGACGCTCGCGGGGCAGAAGCCCGATGATGGGGCTTGGCGGTCACGGTGTCAAACCGTCGGCCGTCCTGGTCGATCACCTGGATCGCTCGCGCCGTTCCTCCTGTGAGGTGGCACGGCGGCGAATGGTAGGTCGCCCTCAAGGGGCTGTCAAACGCCCGTCCTGAACGGCAGTGATGGGCGATGGGCGACTCCCGGCGGCCCCGGATCGCGGCCTCACCGGGGGCCGGGCCGTTCAGATCGGGCTGGTCTCGACGAGCAGGATGAAGGCGGCGCCAGCCAACCAGCAGAGCATGGCGAGCTCCATGGATCCGGTGGCTCCCAGGGGACCCACGCTCAAGAGGTACAGCACCAGTCCCAGCACGGCCGCAGAAGCCGCTTTGGCCAGCCGCAGGCCGACTTCAGCGAGCAGGTTGCCCACGTCCTCAGATCGCCCGTCGGCCCTGGAGGGCTCGGATCAGGGTGACCTCGTCCGCGTATTCGAGATCGCCGCCGACCGGCAGGCCACGGGCGATCCGCGTGACCGATCCCACGACCGACTCAAGCCGCTCGGCGAGGTACATCGCGGTCGCCTCCCCCTCAAGAGTCGGGTTGGTAGCGACGATGACCTCCTCGAACGGCTCGCCGGCGTGCGAGGCCTCGTCCGCGCGAGCCAGCAGTTCCCGAATGCGAAGTCGGTCCGGGCCGATCCCGTCGATGGGCGAGATGGCCCCGTGCAGGACGTGATACAGACCCTTGAACTCCGCGGTCCGCTCCAGGGCGAGGACGTCGAGCGGTTCTTCCACGATGCACAGACGCCGCTGTTCGCGACCGGGGTCGCGACAGATCGCACACAGCTCCTGATCGCTGATATTGAAGCAGCGCGAGCAGAACACGACCTTGTCGCGCACGTCGACGAGCGCGGCGGCCAATGCGCGCGCCTCCGCATCGGGCGCGCGGAGCAGGTGATAGGTCAAGCGCTGGGCCGTCTTGGGACCGATGCCGGGCAGGCGGGCGAACGCCTCGATCAGGCGCGCGACGGGCTCGATGAGCGGTGTGGCCACGCGCCGCTCACATCCCCGGGATCTTGAGACCGCCGGTCACGGCGGCCATCTTCTGATCGGCGAGCTCACGCGAAGCGCGCAGGGCGTCGTTGACGGCGGCGACCACCAGATCCTGGAGCATCTCGACGTCGCCAGGGTCGACCGCCGATGGATCGATGGTGATGCTCACCAGCTCCTGCTTCCCGGTCACGGTCGCGCTGACGACACCGCCGCCGGCCGAACCATCCACCGTTGCGGATTCGAGCTCGCCCTGGACCCGCAGCATCTCCTGTTGCATCTGCTGCGCCATCCGCTGCAGGTTGGCCATACCCATCCCGTCGTCCTCCTCGTGGCTGGTCCGTTGATCCGCCAAGTCTGACCGATGCGGCTCGCGCCCGCCGACGTGCGTGGATCGAGGTCAGCTGACCTCGGCGACGTCGACAAGGTCCTCACCGAAGATCCGCTTTGCCTCGGCCATCAGGTAGCCATCGTCGGCGGCTGCTGGCGGTGGCGCGACTTCCACGTTGGCGACCACGCAGCGGATGCCGATGTCACGGCCCATCACCTGGGCGACGCCCGCCTCGATGTCCGCCTTCTTGCGCTCGGCGACGTCGCGCAGGAACGCTTGTTCCTCGGGAAAGCCGAGACTCACGATGACCCCGTCGAGTGCGACCGGGCGGCAGGTGAGGATGAGCTGCTTGATCGCCGGCTTCTGACTGAGTCTCATCACGATGTCCGGCCAGGCAGCGACGATCCGCTCCAGGCTGAGCTCGCCCGAGCTGGCAGTGCTCGACGCGACCGGGGTCGCGAGAGTCGGGGTCGGGGTCGCGGTCGGGGTGGTCGGGGTCGCGGTCGGGGTGGTCGGGGTGGTCGGGGTCGCGGTCGGGGTGGTCGGGGTCATGACCTTGGGGGCTGCCGTGTCGGCGAGGGTGGGCGTTGTCGCCGGGGTGGCCGGAGGTTGCACCTCGATGGGGATCGGTTCGGACATCGGGACGGTGCGAACGGGGATGGAAGGGGCCGGACCGGTGAAGAGGGCGAGCTCGAGCTGAAGGCGAAGGCCACCGATGCCCGCCCGATCGGGGTCGATGGCGACGAGCCGACGAGCGGTCTGGGCCAGGGCGGCACCAAGCGTCGTGTCACGGTCCCCGGCCGCCGCGACCAGTCGGATCCGTACCGCCTCGACGACCTGGTCCAGCAGCGCCCGCGGGTCCCGGCCGCGCTCTTCGAGACGGTCCAGGATCTGGATTCCACTGGCGGCGTCGCCTCGCAGGAGCGCCCCCAGGAAGCCGTCCACCGCGGCGGCGTCGGCGAGGCCGAGCAGGTCGCGGACGGCGGTTTCCCTGATCGTGTCCGCGGACGTCGAGAGCAGCTGGTCGAGGATCGACTCGGCGTCGCGCATGCCACCAGCGGCGAGCCGGGCGATGAGCGTGATCGCCTCGTCCTCAGCGCTGTGGCTGTCCGCCGCGAGGATCCGTCTCAGCTTGCCCTCGATCTCCGGCACGGTGAGGCGGCGGACGTCGTAGCGCTGGAGCCGCGACAGGATGGCCGGCGGAAACCCGGACGGCTCCGTGGAGGCGAACATGAAGATGACGAAGTCTGGCGGCTCCTCCAGGGACTTGAGCAGCGCGTTCCAGGCGTCCTTGGTGATCTGGTGGGCCTCGTCGAGGATGTAGACCTTTCGCCGAAGGTGGCCCGGCGGATAGGCCAGCCGCTCGCGCAGATCGCGGACCTCATTGATCCCGCGGTTGGACGCCGCATCGATCTCCAGCACGTCCAGCGTGGTGCCCTCGCGGATGGCCACACAGGATTCGCAGGCGTCGCATGGGTCGCCGTCGCGGAGGTCGAGGCAGTTGACCGCCTTGGCGACGATGCGGGCGAGCGACGTCTTGCCGGTGCCGCGCGGCCCGACGAACAGGATGGCGTGCGAGACCCGCTCAGTCCGAACCGCGTTTCGCAGGGTCTCGACCACGGCTTCCTGGCCGACGATCTGGCTGAACGTCTGGGCGCGCCAGCGTCGATACAGCGCCTGGTGCGGGCTGGCCGTGGTCACGACCTCCTCCGGTCGAAGGCGAACGGGCCTGAAGTGCCGTGCACCCTCCGTCGATCGACCATTGCTCGTGCCCACCAGGACGGGCGGCTCGGACCAGGCCGTTCCACGGCACCCGACGATGGTCGCTTAGTGCTGCTTCCTTCCGGACCTGACACGATTCGCGGTTCGCCGCTGCGCGGGACCCGGTCCTCAACGTCGCGCCGTCCGGCGGCGTCCGAGAACAGAGACCTCGAGAGGGGATTCAGCCCTGCTGGAGCGGATTGCAGGCTACAGGGCACCGCTAGTTCCCCGCCTAGCACGGCCGGGGAAGGATACCCCGGACGGCCCGGTGCCGGCCGAGAGTGGCGGAGAGGGCGAGATTCGAACTCGCGACGGGTTGCCCCGAACCGCATTTCCAGTGCGGCGCCATAGTCCACTAGGCGACCTCTCCTCGAGACGACGAGACCGGCCGGGCTGGCCGGTCCGACGGGCGTTCGATTGGCGGAGAGGGCGGGATTCGAACCCGCGGTGCTTTCGCACACCGCTTTTCGAGAGCGGCACCATCAACCACTCGGACACCTCTCCGCGGGGAGGATACCAAATCCTTGGGTCGGGCCGCCCGTGGGGACGCTGCCGAACGAGTCGAAGCGTCTGGTCAGCCCGCCGGAACAGCCGCGAACAGGGCCTCTACTTCATCGCGACGGATGCCGCTCACAACCTTGATCCGGCGCGGCAGGGCGGGGTGCTGCGCAAGCTGGATGACCGTCCCCGCCGCACCGTCACGATCGTTCGGGACGGCGTACACCAGCGCCTCGACGTCGCCGGCGAGGAGCGCACCGACGCACATGGCGCACGGTTCCTGGGTCGTGAAGATCGTGGCATCGGCCAGGCGGACGCGCCCGAGCCGTCGAGCTGCCTCACGCAGGGCGAGCACGACGGCGTGTGCGGTGGGGTCGTTGGTCGCCTCAACCCGATCGTGCGCCCGCGCGACCATCGCTTCGTCCACGACCGCGACCGCCGCGATGGGCCGCTCGCCCCGTTCGGAGGCGAGCTGCGCCTCAGCCAGGGCCTCGCCCATGAACAGCTCGTAGTTCATGCTCCGATGCTAACAGACGGGTCCGTCGCGGCTCGATCCGGATCGGCCCGGGCCAGGGCCTTCGCAACCGGACCGCAACCTGCGGGCTCGGGCGGCAGCGGTACGATTCAGGGACCATGACCACCAAGAAGCGCATCGCGATCCTGACCGGCGGCGGCGACGTCCCTGGCCTCAACGCCGTGATCAAGAGCGTCGTGTATCGGGCGACGGAAGCGGGCTACGACGTCCTGGGCCTGCGTCGCGGTTGGGAGGGGCTGACCCACGTCCAGCCGGCGTTGCCCGATGGCGGAGGGACCGGCTACCTGCGAACGCTCGATCGCATCAACACGCGAGCGATCGACCGGACCGGCGGGACGATCCTGCACACCTCACGGACGAACCCGCGCAAGATGCGGGCGGGCGGATTGCCGCCCTGGATGCCGGAGGCGGACCGTTCGCGCTATGCCACGGATGCCGGCACCTATGACCTGACTCCGGTCGTGCTGGACCACCTCGCCGCGCTCGGGGTCCACGTCTTGGTAACCATCGGTGGGGACGACACCCTGTCGTACTCGCAGGTCCTGGCGGATGCCGGCGTCGCCCTGATGGCCATCCCCAAGACGATGGACAACGATGTCCAGGGCACTGAGTACTGCATCGGCTTCTCGACGGCGATCACGCGCGCCAAGGAGGCCATCAACCGCCAGCGCACGACGCTCGGATCCCACGAGCGGATCGGCGTCTTCCGCATCTTTGGTCGCGACGCCGGATTCTCCGCGTTGTACACCGCCTACGTCACGTCCGGACGCTGCGTCATCCCGGAGGCACCATACGATCTGGATGCCCTGGCCGGCCTCCTGGCCGCCGACCATGCGGCCAATCCGAGCCACTATGCGTTCGTGATCACCGCCGAGGGCGCGATCTGGCAAGGCGCCCAGATGGCCGATGTCGGTACAGCGGACGCCTTTGGGCACCGCCACAAGGCCAACGTCGGTGACGCGCTGGCGGAGGAGCTGCGAACTCGGACGGGCATCGAGACGCTCGCCTCCGAACTGACCTACGACCTGCGATCAGGCGAGCCCGACTCGATCGATTCGATGGTCGCGACGACGTTCGCGAATGTCGCCATGGATCTCGTCGAAAGCGGCGTCACCGGCCGAATGGTGGCGATCCAGGATGGCAAGTACGCCCACACGGCACTGCCCGACCCGGCCCTGGGCCCGCGCAAGGTAGATGTGCCGATCATGTACAACGCCGCGCGATTCCGGCCGCGCTATGAAGGCAAGCTGGGCGACCCGATGCTCCTGGTCGGCCTGAACTGAACCGTTGCGGTCGGATCAGTCGTCCAGGCCGGACAGACCCCGGATCGCGCGCGCCAGCGCGGACATGTCGTCATCGCCGTGACCACGCGCGATCAAGCCTGACTCGAGCTGGGCGGCCAGGGCACTGACCGGCAGGGCTGCGCCGAGCTGCGCGGCGAGCTCCAGGGCGATCCCCAGGTCCTTGCGGTGGAGCGCGACCTTGAACCCGAGCGGGTAGTCGTTGTCCAGCATCCGACCCGCCCGATTGGCGAGCACCCAACTCTGGGCCGCTCCCCCGCCGAGCGCGTCGACGACCTGCTCGACATCCAGGCCGGCCTTGATGGCAAGCACGATGCCTTCGGCCACGCCCAGGTAGGTGCCGGCCAGGATGACCTGGTTGACCGCCTTGACCGCCTGTCCGGCGCCGATCGGGCCGACATGGGTGATCGTCCGGCCGAGGGCTTGCAGGATGGGCATCGCGCGCACCACGTCACGCTCAGCGCCACCGACGAAGATGGTCAGGGTCGCATTGCGCGCACCCTCGCTGCCTCCGGAGACCGGGGCGTCGATCATGGCCAGGTCCCGCTCCCGCAGGCGCGCCGCGAGATCCCAACTGCCGGACGGCGCGATCGTCGAGCAGTCGATGATGAGTGTCCCGGGTCGGGCACCTTCCACCACGCCGTCGTCGCCGAACAGGACCGCCTCCACGTCCGGCGTGTCCGAGACACAGATGACGACGATGTCCGCCGCGGCCGCGGCCGCTGCGGGCGTGGCGGCCGACTGGACCCCAAGCTCCGTGAGTTCCGGGGCGCGACCGGGCGTCCGGTTCCAGGCGGTCACGGCGAACCCCGCCCGGGTCAGATTGGCGGCCATCGCCGCACCCATCGTGCCGAGACCCAGGAATGCGACGCGCTCCACGCCCGGATAGTACGTCCCGGGCGCGGTCAGGCGTGGCTCCCTGTGGCGACCCCGGGTCAGTCCAGGGTGAAGCCGCTGAAGAGGAAGGTTGCCAGGGCCAGCGCGAGGACCATATTGAGCAGGGTCGCGGCGCCAAAGAGGAGGAGTGGGCGAGCACCGGCCTCGCGGATGGCCGCCGGACGGAACTCGAGGCCGATCGACACGAAGGCCAGGGTGAAGAACCAGACCCGCAGGTCCGTGCCCGCGACGCGCGCGATCGCTCCGGCCGCCTTGGGGTCCGCGGCCGTGTTGATGAACAACGTGGCGATGGCCGATGCCGCGATGAACCCGAGGATGAACTTCGGGAAGCGGACCCACAGCATCCCGAGGCCCACGGAGGCGCCCGGCTTGCGCTCGACCCGATAGACGAACCAGACCGTCAGCAGGACAGCCACGATGCCCATCATCGCGTTCTGGGTGGACTTGACGATGGCGGCGATCGCGAGGGCATCGTCGCCCACGATGGAAGCCGCGGCCGTGACGGCCGCGGTCGTGTCGATGTTGCCGCCGATCCAGGCACCGGCCACCGCGTCCGGCAGGCCCAGTTGGGTCACCAGCCAGGGCTGGATGAAGATGAGTGGCAGCGCAAACATGATGACGACGCTGGCCACGTAGGCCAGTTGCTCCTTCTTGGCCTCCACGGCACCGGCGGCCGCGATGGCGGCGCTCACACCGCAGATGGAGACGGCCGCGGCGATGACGGCCCGGAGCTTGTCGTCCAGGCCGAGGCGGCCGGCAAACCACCAGGTGGTCAGGAAGACCGTGCTGATGAGTACGACGGCTTGCACGATGGCTGGGCCAGCGGCCCGAGCGATGACGGCGAGGTTGATCGAGGCGCCCAGCAGGACGAGACCGACCTTGATGAAGAACTCCGTCCGGAACGCCGCGGCCAGGCGCTCGCGGAGGCCCAGTGCGGCCAGGATCGCACCGCCGAACAGTCCGATCGCGATGGCATAGACCGGGAACTCGATCGACGGCAGCCAGGCGACGCCCGGAAACCAGCCGGCGAGATTGAGATCGATGAAGCGGACCAGGCCGGCGAGACCCAGGACGATCGCGGCGGAGATGGCGAAGCCGATCGGGCCGTCCAGGGTTCCCCGAGTCTCCGTGGGCGCCGCGCCGGTTCGCTCGATGGCGGGGGCGAGCCCGCTCATGGGATCAGGCCCTTGGTGATGACGCCGGCCAGGACCAGGGCCACCAGGACGAGGCCGACGATGGTCGCCGCCCAATCCTCGGAGATGGCGCGTCGGTTCGCGGCGGCGACGGTCGGCGGGTCGGCCGCCGGGGCGAGGCGGTCTGACGGTTCGGCGGACTGGGTCATCGGCGGGTATCTCCTAGTGGTCCAGTAGGAGAACCATGATAGCGGGCGCCAAACGTCGCGGGAGCGGCCATCGCGGCCCCTCGTTGGGGGCCGAAGGTCACGTCACCGCGCGGATGGATCCACGACCCGGCCCATGAACAGGATGGCGCCCGTCTCTACGTCGCGAAGGGCGAACAGGAACGGCCGATCCGCGTGCGCCGTGCAGGTCTCTGCTGGTCCACCGGTCGTGTCCATGCCCACGACGGTGACGGCGGCGGCCTCCGTGCCCTTCTCATCCACGCTGATGTTGGCCTGGTGGATGACCTTGCTGATGACCAATCTGGTGTGCGTCGTCATACCGGAGAAGTCGGCGGTCGTGGGGTCGAAGGCGGTCGGCATGCCCAGGGCGGCCAGGATGTCGCCTAGCTCCTCGCGCGTCTCGAGCTCGAACCGAGGCAGCGTGACGTCGGCGACCGCCGTGGTCGCCGCGATGGTGGCATCGATGTCGGCGATCACCCGCGCCTCGAGCGTCCGCTCGAATGCGCTGAGGTCGTCGGGGACGATGACCAGCATCGACAGCTGTCGGCCGAGGTACGGGACGTCGGCGGCGGCCCAGCCGGCGCCTTCACCACATGACGCCCCGCTCACGCGCATCAAGGGCACCGTCACGGTGCTGCCATCCGGTCGAGTGAACGGGCCCTGGTTCGTCTGGTCCTCCTGGAAGGCCTGCGCCCAGGACGCCTTCAGGTAGATGGCGTTGACCAGGGCGAGGCGGGTGTCGGCACTCACATCCGCCGGGCTCAGCACCTCCGGGATCCGGCCCCGGGTCTGTTCGCTCGCCCAGGCATTGATCTGGCGGCGCGCCGCGTCCGCGTCGGTCTGGTAATCGACGAGGTATTGGCCGGCTGCGAATCGGGAGGCCAGGGCGTCGAGGTACGCCGGTTCGAACGCCAGGTCGCGCTGGGCGAACGATGCGTTCGAGATATCGAGGGTCTGGTCGTGGGCCGTGCCCTCATCGTCGCGGAAGGTGCCGGTCCGCGCCGCGAGCGCCTGGTCAAGGCCGTTGAGCCACGCGGCGTGCTCGTCCGTCGCAAGGTCGGACAGGACGGCGTCCATCTCCGCCGCGGTCTCTCCGCGGGCGCCGAGGCGCGCCATCCCGAGCGCGATCCCGATGCTCGCCGGCGAGGCGACGAGGTTGGTGCCGTCCGCCGCAAGAGCACGGTGGAGGTCGAAGCCGAAGGCGTTGATCGCGGCGGCGGCCTGGCGGGCATCGTCGATGGTCGCGACGTCTCGGGGCACCGTCGCCTTCGCGAGTTCGATGGCGGCGAGCGACGGGCTGGCGGCGACGCTGGCGGCGACGCTGGCGTCGGGCGCGGCGGTCGGGCCGACGGGAGTCGGGGTCGCGGGTGGGTCGGTCGGCGACGGTGACGGTGTCGTGCCCGTGCAGGCCGCCGTGACGAGCGCGATGGCGACCAGCCAGGTCGTGAGCCGTGGCGCCTTCGTCGGGCCCGTGGGTCGGCGTGTCATGATTCCCCTCCGATTCGCGCTCGGCCGCCTCCTGCTCGGCCACCTCCTGCTCGGCCACCTCCTGCTCGGCCAGTCTACCGTGAGACGTTCTACAGCGTCCTGGTGGGACGGTCGCGGGCCGTTGCGGGAAGCCACCGATGTACGAACGAAGGGGATTGGCGCGCCCGGCGGGACTCGAACCCACGACCTTTAGGTCCGCAACCTAACGCTCTATCCGCTGAGCTACGGGCGCACGCGATGCCGACTGGAACCCGGGAGAGGTCTGGCGGAGAGGGAGGGATTCGAACCCTCGATGCAGGTTACCCCACATGGCGGTTTAGCAAACCGCTGCACTAGACCTCTATGCGACCTCTCCGTCGCCGACGGCGGGCGCCATCCTATCATGGGCAAGGTGACCGCCGACCGACCCCTGACGGTTACCGAAGTCGACCTCCAGGGCTATCCCGATGGGCCCTGCCCAGCGGCTCCACGGATCCATCCGACCGGCCCCGCTGACCCTTGGTCGGTCGTGTGGCGGCGGCCAGTCTGGCCGGCGGCCGCGCCCGCGCCGGTTCATCAGAAAAGTGCGCCTGAGGGAAACATGCGTGCGTGAGACGCACTTTCATGACGAGTCCCTCGTGGACCTGTGCCCAGGATGCAGCTGAGTGTCGGCTGGGGATCCGGCCGTGCACGTTCATCGCAGAAGTGCGCCTGACCGACGCACCGCCCGGTGAGTCCTACACGTTCATCGTAGAAGTGCGCCTGAGGGAAACATGCGTGCGTGAGACGCACTTCCATGACGAGTCCCTCGTGGACCTGTTCGCAGGATGCACTCCGATGTCGTCTGGGGATCCGGCCGTGCACGTTCATCGCGAAAGTGCGTCTGACCGACGCACTGCCCGAGCACCGCCCGTGGCCGGCCCGGGCAGCCGTGCACGTTCATCGCGAAAGTGCGCCTGAGGGAAACATGCGTGCGTGAGACGCACTTTCGTGACGAGTCCCTCGTGGACCTGTGCTCAGGATGCACTCCGATGTCGTCTGGGGATCCGGCCGTGCAGGTTCATCGCGAAAGTGCGCCTGACCGACGCACCGCCCGGGAGGCGCACTTTCCCTGGTCGACTTGCGCGGGGAAGCGGCTCGCCTCGCGTGCCGGCGGGCCTGCGTGCCAGCGCTCGCCTCGCGTGCCGACCACCCGTCGATGCCGGCGGGCCTGCGTGCCGGCGGGCCTGCGTTGACAGCCGGCGGCTCGGTCGGCACACTCGGGGCACGCATGAGCCGCTTCTTCTACTTTCGATGCCCGGCATGAACGTCTCCGGTCGCTAGGACCGGGGACACGGGTCGTGCCGGGCGAACGAGGCAGAGGCGAGTCCTCTGCTTTTTTGTTTGACCGACCGACCGACGAGGAGACCACACCGCGATGTTCGTCGTGATGACCGTCGGCGCCAGCGAAGCCGAGGTCCTGGGAGTCAAGAGTCACATCCTTGGCGAGGGCATGACGCCGTACGAGCATGTGGGTCGGGAGCACACCGCCATCGCAGTCGTCGGCGAGATGGGGGCGGGTAAGCAGGTCCTGGCCGCTCGACTGGCGGCACTGCCCGGGGTCGAGTCGGTCACCCCGATCTCCCGGCCATTCAAGCTGACGTCGCGCGAATTCCATCCCGAGGACACCGTCATCAAGGTGCTGGACGCGGTCGTCGGCGACGGGACGTTGACGATGATGGCCGGCCCGTGTTCCGTGGAGAGCCGCGATCAACTGTTCGAAACGGCCGACGCGGTCAAGGCCGCAGGCGCGACGATCCTGCGCGGCGGGGCATTCAAGCCGCGGACCAGCCCGTACGCCTTCCAGGGCCTCGGCGTGGAGGCCCTTCGCTACCTCGCCGAGGCCCGGGAACGGACCGGCCTGCCGGTGATCACCGAAGTGATGGAGCCGTCCCAGGTCGACATCGTCGCCGAATACGCCGACATCCTCCAGATCGGCACCCGCAACATGCAGAACTATTCACTGTTGCGGGACGTCGGGCGGGTCGCGCGCCCGGTGATGCTCAAACGCGGGTATGGCGCGACGGTGGAGGAGTGGTTGATGGCCGCCGAGTACATCGTGAGCTCCGGCAACCCCAACGTCATCCTGTGCGAGCGCGGGATCCGCACGTTCGAGACGTATACCCGCAACACGATGGACCTCGCCGCCGTCCCGCTTGCTCATCACCTGACCCACTTGCCGGTCATCGTGGACCCGTCGCACGCCACCGGGAAGCGCTGGCTGGTCAAGCCGCTGGCCATCGGCGGCGTGGCGGTCGGTGCGGACGGGGTCATGGTGGAGGTCCATCCGACCCCGGATCAGGCCCTGTCCGACGCCGAGCAGCAGCTCACCCTGGATCAGTTCCGGGACCTGATGGAGACGCTGATCCCGGTCCACGCGCTGGTCCGCGGTCTGCATGGCGACCCGGTCCTGTCCGGGGCCGACCTGGGCATCGGCGGGCCTGCAGGACTGTCGAAGCATTGATCTCGGCCGACGTTGCCACGATCCTTCCGGCTGCGCGTCTGCGCGGTGATTTCCGGCCGCCCGGCGACAAGTCGATCAGCCATCGGGCCTTGCTGTTCGCCGCCATGGCCGCCGGTGAAAGCCACATCACGGGCGCTGGCGATGGCGCCGACGTGCGCTCGACCGCGGGCATCATGGCCGCGCTCGGGGCGACCGTGGAGCGCGTCGCGGGCGACGGTCGGCGGGTCGACTATCGGATCGACTCGCCAGGCGCTGACGGGCTCCGGGAGCCGGAGCGCACGCTGGACTGCGGGAATTCGGGCACAAGCCTGCGCCTGATCGCCGGGTTCCTCGCCGGCCTGCCGATGACCTGCGTCCTGGATGGCGACGATTCATTGCGCCGCCGTCCGGTGGCTCGTATCATCGAACCGCTGCGCTCCATGGGCGCGGTACTCCACGGACGCCACCACGACTCCCTCCCTCCCCTCACCGTGGTCGGGCACACCCCGCTCCGGGCAGTTGACATCTCGACACCGGTGCCGTCGGCACAGGTCAAGTCGGCGATCCTCCTGGCGGGCCTTCGAGCCGAGGGACGGACAACGGTCCGCGAAGGGGTCGCGACGCGCGATCACACGGAACGGATGCTGCGTGCCCGGGGCGTACCGGTACAGCGCGAGGATGGGCCGGACGGCAGCGTGGCCTGGTCGCTACAAGGAGGCGGTACGGTGCAGGCGATCGATGAGCGCATCCCCGGGGACGTCTCCGCGGCGGCTTTCTGGCTGGTCGCCGGCTCCGTTCACGCCGACGCCGAATTGACGCTCCGCCATGTCGGCGTGAACCCCACGCGCCGCGCCATCATCGACCTGCTGCGCGCGATGGGCGCCGACATCGAGGAACGCTCGACCAACGTCGACCTGGGCGTCGCGGCGGTCTCGGGCCCCGACGGGTTCGACGACGGCGTCGGCGAGCCGATCGCCGACCTCGTCGTGCGCTCAGCCGAGCTGCGCGCCATCGACCTGGAGCCGGACGACGTCGCAGCGGCCATCGACGAGATCCCGATCCTGTGCCTGGCCGCCGCGCAGGCGCGCGGCACGACCACGATCCGCGGCGCGGGCGAGCTTCGCCACAAGGAGTCCGATCGGATCGCCGGCATCGTGGCCGGCCTTTCGGCGATGGGCGCGCGAATCGATATCGATGGCGACGATCTCCGGATCCACGGCTCTGGCGGCGCTCCGCTACGGGGAGCCGCCACGGACAGCCTGGACGACCATCGGCTCTCGATGACCTTCGCGATCGCCGGCCTCATCGCGTCCGACCAGACCATCATCTCGCGGCCAGGATCGGCCGCGATCTCCTATCCCGGCTTCTTCGACGATCTCCAAGGGGTGCGAGCATGACCAAGCGCGTCGTTCTGATCGGCCATCCGGTGGCCCATTCGCTGTCCGGTGCCATGCAACAGGCCGCCTTCGACGACCGTGGGATCGACGCGCGCTACGAAATGTGGGACCGCGCCCCGATCGCCCTGGCGGAGGCCATCGCGGAACTGCGCGGCGACGAGTTCCTGGGCGCGAACGTCACGATCCCGCACAAGGAACGGGTCGTGCCGATGATGGAGAAGCTCACGGAAGACGCCCACGCGATCGGAGCCGTCAACACGGTGACCCGCGAGGGCAAGCGCCTGGTCGGTCACAACACGGACGTGCCCGGGTTCAAGATCGCCCTGGACCGGCTCGTGGGCAAGCAGAAGATGCCCCGCCAGGCGGTCGTGCTGGGCGCCGGCGGGGGAGCCCGGGCCGTCGTCTACGGCCTCATCACGGAAGGCTTCCAACGGATCATCGTGTTCAATCGCCATCTCCACCGGGCGGAGGGGCTGGTCAAGCACTTCGGGCGGAGCGCGGCGCACATGGAGTTGCGGGCCATGCCCTGGCATGAGTCGATCATCGAGGCCGAGCTGGCCAAGACGAAGGTCCTGGTGAACGCGACCTCGATCGGCCTGACCACGGACATCAGCCCGATCCCGGCGGAGGTCCTGCACGACGACCTCCTGGTCCTGGACCTCATCTACGCGAAGACGCGCCTGCTTCGCGACGCGGAAGCGGCGGGCGCAACGACGGCCGATGGCGAACTGATGCTCCTCCACCAGGGAGCCGCCGCCTTCACGCTGTGGACCGGTCAGGCGGCGCCCATGGAGTTGATGCAGGTCAAGCTCGCCGAAGCCCGCGCCGGTGGCCTGCGCTCCGCGGAGGGTGAGCCGACCGGTGAGCTGGCCAGCGAGAGCGCGCCGGCGGCGGCCGCCGCCGAGTGACGGCGCTCGCGTGACCGCATTCCGCTTCCTCACGGCCGGGGAGTCGCACGGTCCGGCGCTTGCAGCCACGATCGAGGGTGTGCCCGCTGGCCTCGCTCTGACCGAGGATGCGATCGCCATCGACCTGGCCCGCCGGCAGCGGGGCTATGGACGAGGCGCCCGCCAGGCCATCGAACAGGACCGGGCGGAGATCCTGGGCGGGGTCCGGCACGGCCGGACGCTGGGCTCGCCGATCATGCTCCTGGTCCGCAACCGCGACTGGGCGAACTGGACGAAGGTCATGCAGGTCGGGCCACTGTCCGACGAGGAAGCCGCGGAACTCGCTGCGGCAGCGGATGGCGGCAACAAACGGGCCACGCCGGTCACCAGGGTCCGTCCCGGGCACGCTGACCTCGCCGGAGCGCTCAAGTACGGCTTCAACGACGTGCGCGATGTCCTGGAGCGGGCGTCGGCTCGCGAGACGGCCGCGCGCGTGGCGGCGGGCGCGGTCGCACGCGCGTTCCTGCGCGAGCTCGGCATCGAGGTCTGGTCGTTCACGGCGGAGGTCGGCGGGGTCGCCCTGGACCCGGCCAACGCAACGCGGTCCCGCGAGGAGGCCGATGCCTCGCCGCTGCGCTGCCCGGACCCGACGGCGGAGGCGGCGATGATCGCCCGGATCGATGAAGCTCGCTCGGGTGGCGATACCGTGGGCGGGGTGTTCGAAGTCGTGGCCCACGGCCTGCCCATCGGCCTTGGCTCGTATGTCCATTGGGACCGACGGCTGGATGCTGCACTCGCCGCCGCCGTGATGAGCATCAATATCGTCAAGGGCGTGGAGTTCGGCCTGGGATTCGAGCAGACACGCCGGTTCGGTTCAGCGGTTCACGACGTCATCCAGGGCCGCGACGAGGACGGCCACTGGGTCCATCGCTCCAATAACGCGGGCGGCCTGACCGGCGGGGTCACCAATGGCCAGCCGCTGGTCGTGCGCGGGGCGGTCAAACCGATCTCCACCTTGGCCCGCCCGCTTCCCTCCGCCGACCTGATCACCGGCGAGTCGGTGGACAAGGCGCACTACGAGCGGAGCGACATCAGCGTGGTGCCGGCGGCGGGCGTCGTGGGCGAGGCGATGGTCATGCTCACCCTGTCAACGTTCATCATCGAGAAGTTCGGGGGCGACACGATGGAGGACGTGGCCACCAACCTGGCGGCCTATCGGACCCGGATCGCGCGGGCGCTGGCCATGCCCGTCGCTGGGGGTGGGCGAGGCCACGGCCTGTCGGGCACGGACGAAGCCGGCTCCGGCGGCGACGACTAGGCGCGGGCGTCATGGATCTCGTCCTCGTCGGACTGCCCGGGAGCGGCAAGAGCGTCGTCGGCAGGCGGCTGGCACACCGCCACGCCGCCGAGTTCATCGACCTCGACGAGCGGATCGAGCACGAGGCCGGTCGGTCGATCCCGACGATCTTCGAGGAGGATGGCGAGGCCGCGTTCCGGGCCCTTGAACGGGCCGCGGTCGACGCGGTGGGGCCAGCGGATCCGGCGGCCGAGGTTCGACGGATCGTCGCGACCGGTGGCGGCGCCACGGTCGATCCGCGCAATCGCTGGCTGCTCTATCGAGGTCGGATGTCCGTCTGGCTGGACGGACGCCCGGAGGTGCTCGCCCAGCGCCTGCGCCGCTCCCCGAACGTGCGCCCGCTGGTCACCGGGCGCGATCCCATCGGCACGCTCCGCGGTCTCGCGACTCGTCGCGAACGGTTCTATGCCGCGGCGGACCTGCGGGTGACCGGTGTCCAGGAGGTCAGTCAGGTCGTCGACGCGATCGAACGACGCCTCGCCGAAGCCTTGGACTCGCCGCCGCGCGATTCGACGACGCTGCTCCGGGCGACCACCCCGATCGGACGCGTCCTCATCACCGATGGCGGGGCGGTAGCCGGCGTCGATGAGGCGCTTCGACGGCTGGAGGCCCGGCGGGCGATCATCGTGTCCGAGCCCGGAGCATTCGGCGCCGTCGGCGAACGGGTGGTCGGGGGACTGCGGGCAGCAGGCTGGGCCGTGGACACGGTCCTGCTCCCGGAGGGTGAGGCCGCCAAGCGCCTGGGCGTCCTGGAGACGGCAGGGAGCCGGCTCGCTCGCCTTCACGTGGAACGCGACGAACCGATCGTGGCCATCGGCGGCGGCGCCCTCGGCGACGCAGCCGGATTCCTCGCGGCCACCTACCTGCGCGGGATCCCGGTGATCCACGTCCCGACGACCCTCGTCGCCCAGATCGATTCCGCGATCGGGGGCAAGACGGCGGTGGACCTGCCAGAGGGCAAGAACCTCGTCGGCGCGTTTCATCAGCCGGCGGCCATCGTCATCGACACCACCGCGACGCAGACCCTGCCTGAGCGCCAACGACGGGCGGGCCTGGGCGAGGCGGTCAAGATGGCAGCCCTCGGCGACGACCGGCTGTTCGAGTTGTTGGAGCACGATGGTGCGGCGATCGCCCGGGGAGCGGCCGAGGCCTACGATCGCGGTTTGGTCGCCGAGCTCGTGGAACGCTGCGCGTGGGCCAAGGTGGAGGTCGTGATGGCGGATGAGAAGGAGCGGACGGTGACCGGGGTCGGACGGATCAGCCTGAACCTTGGCCACTCGCTGGGGCATGCCGTGGAGGCCGCCGCAGGCTACAGCGACCTGTTGCACGGTGAGGCCGTGGCCTACGGGCTTCGAGCGGCGGCGCGGATCGGGGTGGCCGTCGGGATGACGCCGCCGGAGCGGGCGGACCGGATCGAGCGACTGCTGGACGCCCTGGAGCTGGCCCGTGACCCCCTCCCCTATGTCCTCGACGCGGTCCTGGGCCACCTCGCGACGGACAAGAAGCACCATGGCGGCCGATTGCGCTGGGTGCTGCCCACCGCGACGGGCGTCGAGATCCAGGCGGATGTGCCGGACGACGTGGTCCGCGAGGCAGCCGGCTCCTTGCTCGTTGCCGGAAGTGCTCGATGACCCGCGTGCTGGTCCTCCAGGGGCCCAACCTCAACCTCGTCGGGACGCGCGAGCCGGAGATCTACGGGTACGAGTCGCTCGACGAGATCCACGCGGGGATCGCCTCGCGTGCGGCGGAGCTGGGCCTCGCGGTCGACTTCTTCCAGTCGAATCACGAGGGCGCCTTGATCGATCGACTGCATCTGCGCGACTTCGACGTCGCCATCGTCAACGCGGGCGGCCTCACCCACACGAGCGTGGCCTTGCGCGACGCCCTGCTCGCGATCCAGCGACCGTTCGTGGAAGTGCATCTGTCCGACCCCTCGCGGCGGGAGCCGTTCCGGCAGGTCAACTTCCTGCACGATGTCGCGCTGGAGTCGATCGTCGGGCACGGGGCGCGCGGCTATCACCTGGCCCTCGAGTCGATCGCGCGGCGATTCGGAGGCCCAGGTGGCTGATCGCACGGATCGTCGGCTTCCGGAAACGGCGGAGCTCCGACGCCTGCGCCGGCGGATCGATGTGCTGGACAAGCGCATCGTGACGATGCTCAACGAGCGCGCAACATTGGCCCGCGAGGCCGGCGCCGCCAAGGCCGCCGCAGGTCGACGTGCCATCCGCGACGCCGAGCGCGAGCGCGAGGTGCTGCTCCGGGTCTCCATGGCCAACGAGGGCCCCCTCCCCCAGGCTGACCTGCTGGCGCTCTATCGGCGATTGTTTGTGGCGACCCGGGCCCTGGAGGCACGGGACCGCGACCGGAGCGTCCGCGACGGGAAGTGATTGGTCGAGGGGACGACATCGAGTGATCGAGTGCTAGCAGCTAGCCGTCGACGACGTCGACTGCGGACCGTGCAGAAACGGGTCGATTGCGCTCGCTCCGGCCGTCGTCGCGGGTGAGACCTTGTCTTGCACTACCGCGCATTGTCGTCGCTGTGATCGGCTTCTCCGGGACGGTGAAGCCGATCGGGCCGAGATCGGCGCTGCTGTGCTTGGGCGGAGGCCGAGTGGAATTCGCAACAAGGTCGTTGGCTTTGGCTTGGCCCTGCTCGACTATGACCCCGACCCGGCTGCGACCGAGCGGCGCGTCACCGCGGCCTTTGCGCCTCTGACTTCCGACGAAGAAGGCAGGGAATTCCGCTTTCGCCTCATCCTGATCTGCGACCTATCTTGCGCCGAACGTCGGGATCCGATCAGTCGAGGCGAAGGAGAGGACGTTGGCATCGACGACGATCATCGACGGTTCGCGCCATCCAGGATGTCGAGCAACCCCTGGATGTCGTCGATCTGGACGTCCGGTCGCCGGCGCATCTTCGTTCCCTCGAGCGCGGTCGCTCCTCGCAGGGCGGCGACCAGGCGCGCCAGGGCTTCGATATCCTGTCCGTCCGGGCCAAGGGCATCCACCAGGGCGGAGGCCACGATGACGCCGTCGGCTCCGGCCCGGGCGATCGCCCCGACATGGGCCGGCGTGCTGACGCCGAACCCGACCGCGACCGGCACGGGCGAGACGGCCCGTACGTCCCGGACGAGCTTGCCGACCGTCCTTGGGAGTGCCGTCCGAGCGCCGGTCACCCCCACGAGGGAGACGCAGTAGAGGAACCCACCGCTTCGTTGCGCGACGGCCGCTCGGCGGTTTGGTGGGGTCGTCGGCGCGACGAGGTAGATGACCGCGATCCCGGCCTCCCGGGCGACCGCCTCGAACGGGGCGCCTTCGTCCGGCGTCAGGTCCGCCACGATCATCCCGGCCGCACCGGCTCTCGCCAGGCGTCGGGCCACGGCCTCGCCGTCTCCGCCGGAGATGACCTGGTTGGCGTAGCCCATCGGGACCAGCGGCAGGTCCGGCCGGGCGGCGCCGATCCGTTCGATCAGGCGGAGCGAACCCTCCAGCGTGGCTCCGGCCTTGAGCGCGACATGGGATGCCCGCTGGAGTGTGGCGCCGTCGGCCAGCGGGTCGGAAAACGGCAGGCCGACTTCCAGCAGGTCCGCGCCAGCGTCGGCGGCGGCGAGGGCGACCCGCAAGCTGGTCTCCGCGTCGGGGTAGCCGGCCACGACATATGGGATGAGGGCGGCTCGACCCTCGCTACGGGCCCGCGCGAAGGCCGCCGCGATGCGCCTGGCGCCAGCCGTCTCGTTGGTGCCGGCCGGCGCACCCGTGGCCACCGCACCCGGGAGCGTCGTGAGGAGCGTCGTCATCCGGCGCTCTCCCAAGGCTCCACGTCGTTGAAACGCTCCAGAGCCGCGAGGTCCTTGTCGCCGCGGCCGGAGAACCCGAGCAGGACGAGCAGTTCACGATCCGGGTGAAAGCCGCCGGGCAGGCCCTCGACCCCGGCCAGGACCTTGGGCAGCGCGGCGATCGCGTGGGCCGTCTCCAGCGCTGGCAGGATCCCCTCGAGGCGGGTCGTGGCCTTCATCGCGGCGACGGCCTCCCGGTCGGTCGCGGCGGCGACTTCGAGTCGACCACCCTCGGCGAGGGCGGCAAGTTGCGGGCCGATCCCCGGATAGTCCAGGCCGGCCGAGGCGGAGTGCGCTTCCACGACCTGGCCGTCGCGGTCCTGGAGCATGAGTGAGCGAGAGCCGTGGAGGATGCCCGGCGTGCCCCCCAGGATCGCGGCGGCGTGGCGGCCGGTCGCCATCCCGTCGCCTGCGGCCTCCGCGACCGCAAGCCTGACCGTCGGTTCGCCGATGAACCGGGCGAGCATGCCGATGGCGTTGGAGCCGCCCCCGACGCAGGCGATGGCGAGGTCCGGCAGACGCCCTTCGACATCCTGCATCTGGGCGGCCGCCTCGTCGCCGATCCGGCGCTGCAGGTCGCGGACGATGGTCGGGTATGGATGCGGCCCCATCGCGGAGCCCAGGACGTAGTGGGTCGTCTCGACGTTCGTGACCCAGTCCCGCATCGCCTCGTTGACCGCGTCCTTGAGTGTGGCCGTGCCGCTGGTCACGCGGCGAACTTCGGCGCCCAGCGCGTGCATGCGCAGCACGTTGGGGCCCTGACGCTCGATGTCCTCCGCGCCCATGTAGACGACGCACGGAAGGTCCAGCAGGGCGCAGGCGGTCGCCGCTGCGACCCCGTGCTGGCCGGCACCCGTCTCGGCGATGACCCTGGTCTTCCCGAGCCGGCGCGTAAGCAGCGCCTGGCCCATGGCGTTGTTGATCTTGTGCGCCCCGGTGTGGGCCAGGTCTTCCCGCTTGAGGTAGAGGCGCAGACGGGGCATCGCCGGTGCCCCCGGTCCGGCAAGTCTCGCTGCCTCGCATGCGACGGCGGCCGCAAGTCGGTCGGCACGGTAGAGCGAGGTCGACCGGCCCGCGAACCGCTCCAGCAGCTCGCGCAGGTCCGCCCAGAAGGCCGGGTCGTGGCGGAGGGCGTCATACGCAGTCTCCAGCTGGGCCAGGGCGGCGATCAGGGTCTCCGGCACGTACCGGCCGCCGAAGTCACGCTCCATCCCCCATCGTCCGTCGGCGTCCGCATCCAGCAGGCCAGGGTGGACGGGGGTCGGGCCGAAGGCGACGTTCGGTCGATCGTCGCGTGCGGCCTTCGCCCGCTTGACGAAGAGGGCGACCATGAGCGCGTCCTTGCGCGGCCGCTCGCCGGGCCCGCGAGGAGCCTCCACGCCCGACGCGACATCGACCCCGAGCGCGGGGATCTCGCGCAGGGCCTGTGCGACGTTGGCCGGGGTCAGTCCACCGGCCAGGGTGACCGGCACTTCCCGGGCGATCGAGGCGGCGGCCGCGGTGTCTGCGCGCGTGCCCGTACCACCCGGGTGGGCACCGCCCGCGGTATCGATGAGCACACGCTCCACGCCATGGGCGAGAAGGTCATGGGCTGTCGCCACGTGATCGATGGTCGTCCCGCCGGCAGGCCCGACGGTGGGCGAGACATGAAGGGCCTTCCAGGCCGGGCGCGCGGCCGCTGTCAGGGTCTCGGCAGGCTCATGCCCGTTGAACTGGATCGCATCGGGGTCCACGGCGGCGATCAGCGCGGCGAGGTTCGCCGGCGCGGCGTCGGCGGTCACGAGGACGATCCGGGGCCGGCGGCCGGCGGGTGCCGCCGCGCGGAGAATGCGTGCGAGCTCAGCGGCTTCGGCCGTCTCGAGCACCCTGGGCGTGCCGGCCACGACGTTCAGGCCGATCGCGTCGGCACCCGCCCGGACGGCCGCGAGGACGCCCGCCTCGTCCGTCACGCCACAGATCTTCACGAACGGCCGCCGTGCGACATTGGCCGGATCCATCGGCTGACGCCCGGCCCACACGAATGAGCGGACGGCGGCCACCGGATCCGGGGCGCGCATGAGCGCCTCACCGACGAGCGCGCCATCGAACCCGAGCGCCCGCCATCGCCCGATCGTGGATGGGTCACGGACGCCGGACTCGGCGATGACGAGTCGGTCATCCGGGACGAGGGCGCGCAGCCGATCGGCTCGCTCCGTGTCCACCTGGAGGGTCCGCAGGTCGCGATTGTTGATGCCGATCAGGCGCGCATCGGTGGCGAGGGCGATGTGCAGCTCGCGCGCATCGTGGGCCTCCACCAGCGGTTCCATCCCGAGGTCCAGGACCGCCTGGACAAGCCGGCCCAGCCGTTTCGCCGGATGCAGAACGGCAAGAAGGAGTACCAGATCTGCTCCCGCCGCCCGGAGCCCCGGGAGTTGTCGAGCATCGACCACGAACTCCTTGGCCAGGACCGGGATGCTCACGGCAGCTCGGACGCGACGCAGGTCCTCCACGGACCCACCGAACCAGTGCGGCTCGCACAGGACGGAGATGGCCGCGGCTCCCCCGGCTTCGTAGGCGCGAGCCTGGGCGGCGATGTCCACATCGGCGTGCGCGATGCGGCCGGCCGATGGTGACGAGCGCTTGACCTCCGCGATGACGTGCAGGCCCGGTGCGGCCAGTCGCTCCCCGATGGACCGGATGGATGGCGCGTCGGACGGCGCGTCGGACGGCGCGTGGGCTGGACCAGCCATCTCCGCTTCGAGATCGACACGCCGCCGTGCGGCGATCTCCTGGACGACGTTGCGGCGCGACGTGGAAGTCGTCACGTGATCGACTCTGGGATGGCCGAACCGACATCGGCCACGCGTCGCTCCGCGCGCAAACGCTCCAGCAATTCCGCGGTCAGGCCGGCGTCGATGGTCAACCCGGACCGCTCGATCCCGTCCTCCAGGGACGTGACGACGCCCGCCGCCAGGAAGGCTGCACCCGCGTTGAGCAGCACGACGTCGCGTCGCGACCCGGGTTCACCGCGCAGGAGCGCCTCGATGTATCTCGCGTTGGTCGCCGCGTCTCCGCCGGCCAGCCGCGAGGTCGCCGTGGCACGCAGGCCCAGCGCGACCGCATCGACGAACGAGTGCTCGACCCCGTCCGGGGTCACGTCATACAGGACGCCGCTCCCATCCAGCGGCAGCTCATCGACGCCGGCACCGTGGACGACGAGCGTCCGCTCCGTGCCGAGGCGGTGGACGACCTCCGCGAAGCGGCCCGCGGCGCGCACATCGCCGACCCCCAGCAGCTGCCGGCGGGTCCCCGCGGGGTTGGTGAGAGGGCCAAGCAGGTTGAACGCCGTTCGAACGCCGATCTCGCGACGGGTCGGTGCCGCGTGGCGCATCGCCGGGTGGAAGTTCGGGGCGAACAGGAACGCAAAGCCGATCTCGCGCAGCGCCGCCCCGGCAGACGTTGCGTCGTGATCGATCCGGATCCCGAGCGCGTCCAGGACATCTGCCGAGCCGGCCCTCGAGGTGACCGCGCGATTGCCGTGTTTCGCGACCGGGATACCCGCGGCGGCAACGACCAGCGCCGACGCCGTAGAGATATTGAACGTCTGGCTGCCGTCACCGCCCGTGCCGACGACGTCCACGGTGCCCTCCGGCGCGTCGACGCGAACGACCCGCTCGCGCATGGCGGTGGCAAAGCCGGCCAGCTCCTCCACGGTCTCGCCGCGCATCCGCAGCCCCATGAGTAGTGCCGCCAGCTGGGCCGCCGTGGCCTCGCCATCCATGACCTCACCCATGGCCAGCCGCGCGTCGTCGAGCGAGAGCGTGCCCCCATCGACGATCGTGGCCAGGGCGGTACGCACGTGCTCGCTCATCGAACCGCTTCCGGCTCTGCGAGGCCCGCCGTCGCGAAGGATCCGGTGGCCGCGTCCAGGAGTGCCGCTTCCCCATCGCCAGCCAGTCGCAGGAAGTTGGCGAGCAGGTGCGGACCGTATGGCGTCAACACGCTCTCCGGGTGGAACTGGACCCCTTCCATGGGCAAGGCGATGTGACGGATACCCATGACCACCCGGTCCACCTCACTCATGGCCGTGATCCGAAGCTCTGGCGGCAGGGTCGCGGGGTCCACCGCCAGCGAGTGGTATCGAGCGGCCATGAATGCCGGCGGCATGCCCGCGAGCAGGCCGGCGCCGTCGTGGGTCACCTCGGAGGCCTGGCCGTGGACGAGCGTCGGTGCGCGGACGATGGACGCGCCGAAGGCAGCCGCCATCGACTGCATCCCGAGGCAGACGCCGAGGAGCGGGATGTGGCGCTCGGCCGCGACCTTGATGGTGGCGACGCTGACCCCGGCATCATCGGGATCGCCTGGCCCGGGTGAGATGACGATGCCACGCAACTCGGCCGCCGGATCGTCGGCGAGGGCCTCCACCCCGGCCCGGTCGATGGCGTCATTGCGCAGGACCCGAACCTCGGCCCCGGCCGCCTGGAGGGCCTGGACGAGGTTGAACGTGAAGCTGTCGTAGTTATCGACGACGAGGATCATCTGGTCTCTCCAGCGTCGGTCGGGTCGCCCTCGTGGGTCGGGTCGGACGCGGCGGGACGTGGCGTCTCCGCGACACCGGCGGCCATCTCGATCGCGCGCCGCAGGGCCGCGGCCTTGTGCTCCGTCTCCTCGAACTCCCGCTCCGGCACGGAAGCCGCGACGATGCCGGCCCCCGTGTGGACGTGGGCCTGGCCATTCTTGAGGACCGCGCTCCGGATCGTGATCGCCGTATCCATGTTGCCGTCGTAGCCGAGGTAGCCGACGGCTCCCCCATACAGGCCGCGGCGCTCCCCTTCCGCGGCCGCGATGAGCTGCATGGCCCGAACCTTTGGTGCACCCGAGAGCGTGCCCGCGGGGAAGACGGCCCGGAGTGCATCAAGGGCGTCCAACTCGGGCTTCAATCGCCCTTCGACATGCGAGACCAGGTGCAGGACATGGCTGTAGCGCTCGACTTCCATGTACTTGCTCACGGTCACGGTCCCGGGGCGCGACACGCGGCCCAGGTCGTTGCGGCCGAGGTCCACGAGCATCACATGCTCGGCCCGTTCCTTTGGGTCGCGCTGGAGCTGCTCGGAGAGGATGGCGTCCTCGCGATCGTCTGCCCCACGGGGTCGCGTCCCGGCGATCGGATGGGTGGTGAGGCGATCGCCTTCGGCCTGGAGCAACAGTTCCGGCGACGCGCCGACGACCTCGAAGGTGGGCGTTCGCACGAAGAAGAGATAGGGGCTGGGATTGACCCGGCGGAGCGATCGGTAGAGGCCGATCCCGTCCAGCGTGGCACCGGTCGCAGCGTCCGCTGGGAGGTCGAAGGATTGGCGGCGCGCCAGGACGACCTGGATCGCCTCACCGCTGGCGATGGCGTCCTTGGCGACCTCAACCGCCCGGATGTACTCGTCGCGGCCCAGGCTCGTCTCGATCGGGCCGGCCAGACCGGCGGTGGCCGTGCTGGCTCCGCGGGCCGCCGTTCCGCCTCCGGCGAGCTCGCTGGCGCTTGGCCGGGACGTCCGCTCCAGGGCCGCGAAGATGGCGTCTTCGGCGATCCGGTAGCGACCTTCAAGGTCCGGCGTCTCGGTGTGGAGCGAGGCGACCGCAGAGAGCGTGTGGGTCAGGTGATCGAAGATGAGGACCAGGTCGGTCTCGATGAACGCGGCCGTGGGCACGCCCACGGGGTCACGATCCGGGAGAGTGACCCTGGGCTCGAAGATGCTCACGGCGTCGTACGCGAGGGCACCCACCGCACCACCGGTGAAGCGCGGCATCCCATCCGTGGGCTGGACCGTCCGGCGCGGGATGAACGCCCGGATGGCATCCAGGGGATCCGGCGCATCCATGGTCTCGATCGGCAGGTCGGGGGCGTACGACGCGACCGTCACGGGTCGGGTCTGGATGTGTGCACGCCCGGCGCGGACTTCCAGGAGCCGCCGCGGCCCGATGCCCAGGAACGAGTAGCGACCGAGCCGCTCGCCGCCCTCGACACTCTCCAGCAGGTAGGCGGGGCCGCCGTCGTCCAGACGCAGGAAGGCACCGATCGGGGTCTCGAGGTCGGCCGAGCGGGTCGCCCGGAGCAGGATCGTGTCGGCATTGGCAGCCAGACGCTTGGTCTGGGTCAGGCTGAGCGGATCGGCGCTGGTCATCGCGGTATCGGCCTCTGAATCAAGAAACGACCGTATCGTCCTCGGGGACGAAAGGTCGTGCCTTCCGCGGTGCCACCCTCATTCGGCGTATGCCGCACTCATCATGACCGGCGACCTTGGGCTCACGTCCCTCGGCGATCGGCGCTGCCCGCTATCGCTGGCGCTCTGCGCCGGAGCCTACTGGGGTCTGGCCACTGGTCGTGGCCATCGCCGTTCGGTCCGGAGGCTCCCGGGTCCATCCCCCGCCGCTGTCGCACCGGCTTGCACCAACCACCGGTTCTCTATGCCGACGCACGACGGGTACTCGTCCCGTTCACAGCCCGTTCTTCGTGATGTGGAGGGGAGTATCCGTCCCGGGTCGGGACCTCGTCAAGGGCCATCAGCGAGTGGTCATCACCGGCGCTCGACTCGGCACCTCTCGCGCCCGACCGTGATTCCCAGTCATGGTTTCCGGGTTGAACCTCGCGGAGCCAGTCCGCTCATGGCGATTGCGTGACTCGGGCGCACGGTTGCCGGGGGACTCGCCTGCGTTCCCGCCCAGATGCTGCACGAGAATCATCGTTCGTCACGAAGGGCAGCCGATCCGCCGCCATAGGGCCGGGATCGCTGCGCAGGAATCACGACCACGATCTAGCCCGGACGAATCGCCGCTGGAGCTGCATCGCCCGACCCGATCGGCGGCTCGAACCCGACGCAGCGCAATACGGGTAACACCGGGTACCGCGCGAACCGGGGGTCCGTCGTGGATCGCTCGCACAGGCGGAATTCGGATCCACGCCGCGTCGCGACGAGTCGCGAGTGCCGACAGGCGGCGCACAGCCCGGCCGGTGGCCCGCCGTTCACCAGCGCCGGTCGGGGATCGCCTCGAGGGCCGCCCGCTGGTCGTCGTCCAGGTCACCCTGTCGACCTCGTTCCTGATAGGTCGCGACCCATTCTCGCAGGGGAAAGTCGTGACCGACCGTGTCGTCCGGCCTGATCTCGGCGATGCTGGTCGCGGGTGGCAGCTGGCTCGCGAACCAGAGGCCGGCGTCCAGGAAGGCGTCCACGGCCACGTACCGGCCGGCTCGTTCCTGGAACTGGAGGTTGCAGATGTAGCACCACATCCAATGCTCGTCGGGCATGATCGAGCGGATGACCGGGTGACCCGTGTCCTGGAAGTGACGTGTGGCATGGGTATCGGGGCTCGAATCGCAGCAGCCGACCTGGCCGCACACCAGGCACTGTCGAAGGTTCACCCAGGTGCCGCCGATCTCGACGCACGATGGACAGACCGACCCACCATCGGGCACGGGCTGGATCAGTGCGACATGTGGGCAATCGAACGACATGGTGGTTCCTCACGGTGACACGCGGCGCCGAGTGCATGCGCTCGGGCTGGCGGAGAGGGTGGGATTCGAACCCACGAAGTCTTTCGACTCAGCGCTTTTCAAGAGCGCCGCCATCAACCGCTCGGCCACCTCTCCGTGCTGCGCAGGATAGCGCGGACCCGACGTCAGTCTCGTGTCGAGATGATGTCGCGACCAAGGTAGGGCCGGAGGACCTCCGGGACGGTGACCGAGCCATCGGGACGTTGGTACGTCTCCAGGATCGCCGCAACCACCCGAGGGAGAGCCAGCCCGCTGCCGTTGAGCGTGTGGACGAGTTCCGGCCTGGCGCCGGCGTCGGGGCGATAGCGGATCGCCATCCGGCGCGCCTGGTAGTCGCGGAAGTTCGAGCACGAGCTGACCTCGAGCCAGCGCTCGACACCCGGCGACCAGACCTCCAGGTCGTACTTGCGGGCCTGAGTGAAGCCCATCTCGCGGGTGCTCATGAGCAGCACCCGATAGGCCAGGCCGAGGCGCTGCAGCAGGATCTCCGCGCGCTCGGTCATCCACTCGAGGGCGGCCGGAGAGTCCTCGGGGCGCTCGAACAGGACCATCTCGACCTTGTCGAACTGGTGGACCCGCAGGATTCCGCGGGTGTCCTTGCCGGCAGCGCCCGCCTCGCGCCGGAAGCACGGCGAGTACGCGGCATAGCGAATGGGTAGCTCGGCTGCGTCGAGGATCTCGTCGCGGTGCAGGTTCGTGACCGGGACCTCGGCCGTGGGCACCAGGTACAGCTCGTCACGGGTGACGACGTACATCTGGTCTTCCTTGTCCGGGATCTGGCCGGTCCCGGTGGCACTGGCCGTGTTGACCACCGCCGGTGGCCAGACCTCGGTGAAGCCGTGCTCGCGGGTGTGGACGTCCAGGAACCAGTTGATGAGGCCGCGCTGCAGGGCTGATCCGGCACCCTTGTAGACGGGGAACCCGGAGCCCGCGATCTTGGCGCCCCGCGCGTTGTCCAGGATGTCGAGGGCTTCGCCGAGCTCCCAGTGCGGCTTTCGTGTCCACGTCGCGGCGCCGGCTCGTGCATCGGCGCCGACCTCCCCTTCGACCGGCTCCTCGCGTGCCAGGAGCTGCCCCCAGGTGCGGACCGTGACGTTGGCCTCCTCGCCACCAATGGGCACGTCCGGATCGGCCGGGTTGGGGATGCGCAGGAGGTGGGCCTCGAGCTGGGTCTCGACCTCGGCGAGTGCCGAATCGAGCGCGCTGATGCGCTCCCCGGCGGCGACGGACGACGCCTTCAGCTGTACGACCTCCGGACCCTTGGGATCTGACCCCGCCTTGATCGCCTCACCGATCGTCTTGCTGGCGGCATTGCGCTCGGCCTTGAGCGCCTCTGTCTCGCCGAGCAGCTGGCGACGGCGCGCATCGAGCTCGAGCGCGCGGTCGATGAGCGCCGGATCCTCGCCCTTGTCGATGGCACCCTTGCGGATGACCTCGGGCTCGTCGCGCAGCCGCTGCGCGCCGACGCTCATGCGACCCCTCCGACCGGTGTGCTGCGGCTCGCCGCACGCAGACGATCTAGAACGAATTCTGGACCCCGAGACTGCGACAGCGCAGCCAGCATCGGGCCGGCTTTCGGGCCATTCTCGGTCCCAAGGAAGGCCGCATAGATAGCGGCGAACGAGCGCCGATTCGTACGCATGTGCTCGGCCCCGGCCGTTTGGAAGATCAGGTTGTGCCAGGCCTCTCCTGATGTGACGTCAACGAGCCGTCCTGCGCCATCCGCAAGCGCGCCCAGAAACGAGCGCATGTCGTCTGCGATTTCGTGCGCCTTAGGGGGCAACTCGTCATAGACCATGATGCGGGCCCCCTCCGGAGCGTAGGCGTCCAGCCACGCTCGGGTCGCTGCGGCCCGCTCGTCCAACAGTGCCGATTCGCGCAAGGTCAGGACGCTCCCCTTCTCCGCCGTCGCCCGCTCGGTGACGTCCACACCCGGGATCTGCACGAGCATCGCGAGGTGGTTGAACGCGGGTCGGTAGGCGGCAGCCTCCGTGTCGACATCCGCGGCCGGATCCAGGAGCGAGTACCGAAACGTGGCCGCGAACCCCGGCGGCAGCTCGCCCTTGACGTCCCGTCCGGCCGTGGCCGCAGCGAACTTGTCAAACTCATCGAAGAGTCGAGGGATCTGGTCCGTGCCATCCGGATCGAAGTCGATGGCGTGGTTCGGCTTGGGTCGCAGGAACAGGAAGCGGAGCTGCTCCGGCGGCACGACCTCCGCCATGGTGTGGGCGGCGGCGCCGCGCCCCTTGGACGTGGACATCTTCTTGCCGCCGACGTTGAGGAACTCGTACGGCACGTTGCGTGGCGGCTCGCGCTCGAAGACCTCGCGGGCGATCGCATCGGAGCGGTCGCGCGAGCCGCCGGCCGTCGACAGGTCCTTGCCACACGGCTCGATGGTCACGCCGAAGAGCGACCACTGGGCCGCCCACTCCAGGTTCCAGGGTAGCTTGGCGGCCCCCCCGAAGGGTGATGTCCAACCGCTCGCGCCACATCCGTGAGCCCACGTAACGAGGTCCTTCCGGCACTCGAAATAGACCTGCTCGCCGTTCCAGTCCGTGACGATCGTCGTGCCCACCTTGCCGCAGTTGGGGCAGATGACGCTCAGCGGATGCCACGTGTCGGGGTGCTGGACGTTGGCGACCCGGCGGTAGATCTCGCGCACCTTGGCGGCCTTGTCCAGCGCCGTCCGGATGAACGGATCCATGTCCCCGGTCGGGTAGATGTCGCTCATCCAGTAATAGCGGTCCGGGTGGATGCCAAGACCCGCGAAGATGTCGATGAAGATCTGGGCATGGTGCCGCGCATACGAGGCGTGGCAATCACCGGCTTGGTCCGGCACGCCAGCGAGCGGGCGGCCCATCTCGGCCTCGATGGCGTCGGGCGTCAGCAGCGCCTGGGCGTCCATCGGATCCAGGTCGTCAACCCCGTAGAGCAGCGTCGTCGGCACGCCGTGGGCACGCAACGCCCGGGACAGGGCGTCCAGGATGACCGGGCCGCGCAGGGACCCGACGTGAACCGTCCCCGACGGCGTCTTGGAGTCATTGACGACCTGGGGCCCATCGTCCCGGACCCGCTGCGCGAGTTCGTCCGCCCAGTCCATGACCGGTGCCTAGGCAGCCGTCAGCTGATGCCGACGATCTTGTAGGTGAAGTCCCCGGCCGGGACCCGCACGAGGACCTTGTCGCCCTTCTTCCTGCCCAGCAGCGCACGACCGACCGGGCTCTCGTTGGAGATGCGGCCCTCCGCGGGCTTCGCCTCTGCCGACCCGACGATCGTGAACGCCTCACTGCCGTCCGGGCTCTCCACGGCGACCGTGCTGCCGATCTGGACGTGGTCCGTCGAGTGATGCTCGTCGATGATCGTGGCGTTCTTGATGATCGCCTCAAGCGTCTGGATCCGTCCCTCGACGAACGCCTGCTCGTTCTTGGCGTCTTCGTACTCGGCGTTCTCCGAGAGATCGCCGTGCTCCTTGGCGTCGTGGATCCGGTCGGCGACCTCCGGCCGCTTGACCGTGATCATCTCGCCCAGCTCAGCCCGGAGCTTGCCAAGACCGTCCTTGGAGAGGTATGTGGGCTTGTTGTTCATGCCGGTGGCCCCCGCGATGCGAGTGGGTCGGATGGGCGTTCGCCGCCCTCGTGCGTCCGCTGATAAGGAAAGAACTCCAGGCGGGTCGCGGTCTCCCCGCGCGCCTGAAGTTCCAGCCGGCTGCGAATGGTAGTGCCGCGCCCCCCGCGTGTCAAAACCCCGACAGGCTGTCCATCACGAGGCACCGGCCAGGTGCGACAGGCGGCGTTTGACACGCTGCAGTGATCCGCGGTCCGGGAGGGCCACGAACACCGTGTCGTCGCCAGCGATGGAGCCCGCGACCTCCGGCCAGCGAGCCCGATCCAGTGCTGCCGCGATGGCGTGCGCGGAGCCCGGCAGGGTGCGCAGGACCAGGAGCAGGCCAGCTTCGTGGACCTCCAGCGGGAGATCCGAGAGGAGCTTGCGCAGGCGGTCCTCGCCGGAAGTCTCCGCCTCGACGAGTCGCGGTGGCAACGCGTAGATCGCCGCGCCATCACGCGACACTTTGATCAGTCCCAGGTCCGCGACGTCGCGCGAGATCGTGGCCTGGGTGATCCGGAACCCACGCTCGCGCAGGGCCGTCGCCAGTTCCTGTTGCGTCCGGATGGGGCGCTGGTCCACCAGGTCCCGGATCGCTCGCTGGCGGAGTTGCTTCATGACCACCACGGCGGCCGGCTCAGCCCCCGCGCGACGACAGGACGACGACGACGACGGCCACCAGGACGAACCGATACCAGACGAACACCTGGAGCGACCGTGTGCGCAGGTAGCGGAGCATGAAGTGGATCGCCGCGAATCCCGAGACGAGCGAGGCCACCAGCCCGACCGCAAGGGGCATGGTGGCCACCACCACGCCAGTCTCGCCCGTGAGCAGCTTGCGCGCCTCGAAGACGATCGCCCCGGCCGTGATCGGCGTGGCCATGAGGAACGCGAATCGCGCGGCGGCCGCCCGATCCAGGCCCGCGAACCGTCCGGCGGAGATGGAGATGCCCGACCGACTGATCCCCGGGATCAAGGCCAGGGCCTGGGCGGCACCGATCGCGGTCGCCATCGGAAAGGTGACGTCATCCACGGATCGTGACTGGCTGCCGATGCGGTCGGCGACCAACAGGATCAGCCCACCCACGACCATCGTCACCGCGACGAGGCCGGGTTGGCGGATCTGGGTCTCCAGGACGTCGCTCAACAGGAACCCGACGACGGCCGCGGGGATCGTGGCAGCGACCAGGAGCCAGGCCAGCTTGCGGTCCGGATCCGCGCCGAACGATCGATGACGGACGGCCGCGAGACCGGCGGGGATGAGCCGCAGCCAGTCGTCGCGGAAATAGGCCAGGAGCGCCACGAGGGTCCCGATATGAAGCATCACGCTGAAGGCCAGGGAGGTGATGAATGGGTCGTCCCAGCCGAACAGATACGGAACGAGGATCAGGTGCCCGGACGACGAGACCGGCAGAAACTCGGTGAGTCCCTGCACGATCCCCATGATCAGTGCCTGGAAGACGGTGTCCATCGACGTAGGCGACGATTCTCGGTTCGGGCTAGGACCTTAGCGGATGAACAGGGGGGCGAGAACCAGGGTGATCGTGGCCAGCAGCTTGACGAGGACATGAAGCGACGGGCCGGCCGTGTCCTTGAACGGGTCGCCGACGGTGTCGCCGACGACCGCGGCAGCATGCGCGTCAGAGCCCTTGGCCAGCACGTTGCCCTGCTCGTCCTTGAGTTGCCCGGACTCGATGTACTTCTTGGCGTTGTCCCACGCGCCGCCGCTGTTGTTCAGGACGGTCGCGAGCATGACCCCGGAGATCGTGCCCACCATGAGCATGCCGGCGACGGCCTCATGGCCCAGGAGCACACCGACGATGACGGGTGTGGCGATGGCGACGACTCCCGGCGCGACCATCTCGCGCAGGGCGGCCTTGGTCGTGATGTCGACGACCCGGGCATAGTCCGGGCGCTGGCTGTAGTCCATGATCCCGGGCATCTCGCGGAACTGGCGGCGAACTTCCACGATGATCGCCTGGGCCGTCTTGCCGACCGCGCGGATCGCGAGCGAGCTGAAGAAGTAGACGAGCATCGCGGCGATGAGCGCGGCGATGAACACGTTGACGTTGGCGAGGTTCACGGACTCGAGCAGCTTCGCACCCGGGATACCAGCCTCGATGCGACGGGCCTGGATCAGATTGACCTTGTCGATGTAGGCGGAGAACAGCAGGAACGCGGCGAGCGATGCGGAGGCGATCGCGTAGCCCTTGGTCAGGGCCTTCGTCGTGTTGCCGACGGCATCCAGACGGTCCGTGATCTCCCGGGCACTGGCCTCCGCTCGGCTGAATTGGGCGATGCCGCCGGCGTTGTCCGTGATGGGTCCAAAGGTGTCCATCGCCAGGATGTAGGCCGTGGTCATGAGCATGCCCATGGTCGCCACGGCGGTCCCGAAGATGCCCCCGACGTTGCGCCCGTTGTCGCCGATCAGGTTGGCCTGCTCACCAAGCCAGAAGCTGGCGAACAACGCGAGCCCGATGGTGATGGCCGTCACGAGCGTCGTCTCCAAGCCGACGGCCATGCCGCTGATGATGTTGGTGGCCGGGCCGGTCTTGCTGGCCTCGGCGATCTCCCGGACCGGCCGGTAGGAACCCGCCGTGTAGAACTGCGTGATATAGACGAACGCGATGCTGGTCGCCAGGCCGACGATACCGGCGCCGAAGAAGTAGACCCAGGTGGGGAGGCCGGTGGTCCCGGTCCCGCCGTTGGACTGCATCATCACGTAGGTCGTGATGCCGAGCCCGACCACGGACAGCAGGGTCGTGACCCAGTACCCGCGGTTGAGCATGCTCATGGGATCCTCGGTCTCCTTGCCGCGCACGAAGAAGATCGCGACGATCGTGGCCAGCAGCCCGAAGGCGCGGACGACGAGCGGGAAGAAGATCCAGGCCTCCGGATCCGGCCAACCGGCCTGCAGGGCGATCCCGTACGCGGCCACGCCCAGGATCATCGCCCCGATGTTCTCAGCCGCGGTGGACTCGAAGAGGTCGGCGCCACGACCGGCGCAATCGCCGACGTTGTCGCCGACGAGATCCGCGATGACGGCCGCATTGCGGGGGTCATCTTCCGGGATGCCCTTCTCCACCTTGCCGACAAGGTCGGCGCCGACATCCGCCGCCTTGGTGTAGATCCCCCCGCCAAGCTGCGCGAACAGGGCCACGAAGGAGGCGCCGAACCCGAAGCCGACGATGAGGAACGGAGCGTCCGCGACCGTGTCCGGGTTGAGGCCACCGAAGGCCGCGAAGATCCCGTAGACGCCCAGAAGCGAGAGGGCCACCACCAGGAAGCCGGAGACCGCGCCGCCACGCATGGCGACCTGGACCGCCTCCACCAGGCTGCGACGAGCCGCCGACGCGGTCCGCACATTGGCCTTGACGCTGATGTACATGCCGATGATGCCCGACGCCATGGAGCACAGCGCGCCGACGAAGAAGGCGAACGCCGTTCGAATGCCCAGGGCGGGCCCGAAGATATCCGTCTCGGCCACCTGCTCCGTCTCGAACACGGAGATCAGGACCCCGACCCCCACGGCCGCGACCACGGCCAGGACGAAGATCGTCGTGTACTGACGCTTGATGAAGGCCACGGCGCCTTCGAAGATCGTGCCGGCGACGGCCTGCATCTCCGGTGTCCCGGTGTCCCGGGCCAGCACGTCACGGGCCAGGTACAGCGCGAACAGGATGGCGATGATGCCCGAAGGCAAGATGATCAACTGGAGCGTGCTCGCATCCATCAGGGTCTGTCGGGTCCTCCACGATGGGTCGCTATCGGCTTCCGTCCCGTGGCGCATGCGCGTGCGCCGTCGCGGGCGGGTGTCCGGGGACTACCTGCGGTCCTGACGGCATCCACCGTGGGCTAGGACCTTGCAGGCCGTCCACGAGTGTATCCCGTGCCAGTTTCGCGGGTCAAACTCGACCCGCAGAGCAGACACGCGGCGCCCGCGGACGTCTGCGGCCAAACCCCCGGGCCTTGCGGCGGTCGGGCGGCCGCGCCCCTATACTGCCGGACTTGTGACCAAACGACCCGCGCTTGGGTGTCTCTTCGAGATCGTCGAGACGCTCGTCCTGACCCTCATCATCTTCCTCGTCATCCAGAATTTCGTGGCCCAGCCGTACAAGGTCCAGCAACAGTCGATGGAACGGTCCCTGGAACCTGAGCAATACGTCCTGGTGGACAAGCTCACCCCTCGATTCGATACGTACGGTCGCGGTGACATCGTGGTCTTCAAGCCACCGGATCACTGGGGCGACGACGAAACGCCGTTCATCAAGCGGGTCATCGGGGAGGGTGGCGACACCGTCGAGATCCGC
>Ga0163144_10003696_pt1 | contig 34807 bp, 26 predicted proteins | sample OliLak19BULKMAT1_FD_123175 | JGI IMG/M metagenome (GOLD analysis project Ga0163144, IMG submission 123175) | Freshwater microbial mat bacterial communities from Lake Vanda, McMurdo Dry Valleys, Antarctica - Oligotrophic Lake LV.19.BULKMAT1 | ecosystem: Environmental > Aquatic > Freshwater >...
GTTTAAAACCGCCTGGCGGTTTTGAGTTAGCCCGCATGAACTCGAAACGCGCGCCGGAGAGGTGAAATCTTCGAGGTGGGACATGGGCAAAAATCAGTTTGAGGGTGAAAAATGCGGGCTAGCTGCCGGCAGACTTCGGCAAAGAAAAGGGCGGGCCCGGAGGCCCGCCCTTTTGTTTTGACTGTCCTCGCAAACTAAACCGGCGGCCGGCCTTTGAAGGCACTGACGATCGCCGAAATAATCAGGAGAACGAGAAACACGAAGAACAAGATCTTCGCGATTTCCGAGGCTGTGCCGGCAACGCCGGTAAAGCCGAGGAGACCGGCGATGATCGCGATAACCAGAAACAACAGGGTCCATCTAAGCATAGCGGGTGGTATTGAGGGTTGAGGGGAGCGAGACAGGGAAAAGTTTCAGAAGCAGGCCGGCGGCGGCGGGCGGCCATAATGGTCGTGCAGGCGGTTCGTGTAATCCGCCGTGACGGGTGTGGCCGGGTCGAAGGCCGGGCTCGCCTGAATCGCGTCGCGTGTGAGGTCCACCGTGACGCACGCCTCATCCCAGCCGACCTTTTGAATCCACTGCGGCGCGAGGATCACTTTCTCGCCGGCCCACCCGTCCCGCGTGTCGATGACCAGATAGCGAATCTCCCACGTGCGATCCTCGATCAGGAAATCGTCCACGTGGCCGATGCGGCCATCGGTCGCCTCGATCGCGTGGCCCGTCACCACCCGCACACTGCGCAGGTGGTGTTCCTCCTGCACCGCCGTGGCCGATTCACACGCCCTCGCCTCCGCCGCCGGCAGCGGCGTCGGCACCGTGGACGGGGCGAAGCCGACGTCCGGAAATCCCAACGCGCCCCAATAGGCGGGCCAGTTGTAGTAGTGGCTGAGCGCGGCCTCCGACTCGCGTGACACGGGCCCTTCCGTCTCGACGCCCGGGCTCTCGCGCACCTGCGCCCGGGTGAGGTTCACGGGCAGGGACATCTTCTCCCATTCCGCACGGCTCACCGCGGTGGGCGAGATCAACACCTTGCGGCTGCTCAACCAGGAGCCCGTGTCGACCACGAGGTAGCGCACCGTCCAGCTCCGGTCGTCGAAGAAAAAATCATGCACCTGCCCGATCTTCCCGTCGCGCGCCCGCAGTTCGCAGCGCTCCAGTTGTTTCGCATTTCGAAGCATAAGTGCCTCCCGGCCCCCTCCGCTGACCTGCGGCGGGCCCCCGGAGTTCTTCGGGCTGCGTCCGGCGCGTGGCATCGGAGTTTTCCCCCGGTGAAAAACCGGACGCGCTCCCACGCGGCGCGAAGGCGTTGCACGAGCCGTTCGAAAACCGCGCCGACCGTTCCGCGATCGCGGAACCACCGGTGTTCACGCGTGACGGTGGGCACTCGCGCCACGCCCCGCGACGGGGCGCTGCCCTCAACGTTCAACCTCAAAGATCCTACGACCATGCCCGCCATCAAGTCTCTCCGCGATCTGCTCGTCGACGAGCTCCGTGATCTGCACAATGCCGAAAACCAGCTCGTGAAAGCCCTGCCCAAGATGGCCAAAGCCGCTTCGCACGACGATCTGAAGGAGGGTTTTAACGAACACCTCGCGCAGACGCGCGGCCACGTCGACCGCCTCGAGCGTTGTTTCAAGATTCTCGGCGAAAAAGTCCGCGGCAAAACCTGCCACGCGATGCAAGGACTGGTCGAGGAGGGCAAGGAGGCGATCGAGGAGGACGCGCCGGACGCGATCAAGGACGCCAAGCTCATCGGCGCCGCGCAGCGCGTGGAGCACTACGAAATCGCCGCCTACGGCACCGCGCGCGCGTTTGCCCAGACCATCGGCGAAACCAAAGTCGCCGACCTCCTGCAGGAGACGCTTGATGAGGAAGGCGAGACGGACAAGAAGCTCACCGCCCTCGCCGAGACGGTCAACGAGGAGGCGCACGCCGCCGGCGAGGCCGAGGACGACGTGTAAGTATCCATCCTTTCAACACTCACCGCATCCCGCGCGGCGCGCCCGGCCGGCCGCCGCGCTTTTTGTTTCACGCCCACCGAAGAGACAGCCGCCACGGGAAAGATCGCACCCACCCGCGCCCCCGCTGGGGGAAAACGCCCGGCCCGCGCCCGCAGATTCAGACGGAGCCCCCCCCCCAAGCTGCCCTACCCCGCGCAACACCAGTCGCAGCCCGGCCTTGAGCGTAAGCTGACGCCGCGACCGCGCTGGGCCGCGCCGTGCTCCCGCGCCGCCGGCAAACTCGAGGGCAAGGTCGCGGTGATCACCGGCGGCGATTCCGGAATCGGCCGCGCCGTCGCGTTCCTCTTCGCCCGCGAGGGCGCGGATGATCGCGTTCGTCCGGGCGCTGCCGCGGATTCGCCGGCGGGTCGCTCGCGCTTTGCGCCGCCGCGGGCTCGGCCGCGAAAAGGTCCTCGCCACCGTGGTGCGATTGCTCGGGTCGACCCTCGCGCGCGTCGGCCACGACGAATACGCGCGCGCCGCCGGCCCGGCCGGCTCACTTCGCTGTGGCGTTCGGTGGCGGCAACGCATCGGGCTCGGCGCCCGAATCGTGCTCGGAACCATGATACTTCCGGTGGTGCACCCGCAACCGCCAGATCACAAGAGCGCAGATCCCCACCTTCAGCACGTCCACGCCGAGGAGGATGAACAGCTTTTGCTTGCTCGGATCGCTGCCCATGTCCCCGAGCAGGATCGTCACATAGGAGCGTGCCACGTAGATCGGCAGCACCACCGTGAAGAAATATTTCAGCTTCACGCCCCCGAGCGCGAGGAGGTAGTTGCGGACAAAATACGGGAGCCCCGGCACCAGCGCCGCGATCACGCACACCGCCGCCTGCTCGTCCTCCGGGATTTGCGGCAGATGCTTCTGCTTGCGCTCGATCCACCGCTGCAGCGGCGCCCGCAGGAAGCTGCGCGCGATCAGGTGCGTGCCCAGCAGGTGAATCACCGTGACCCCCGCCACCACCACGCCGCCCCAAACCGGACCGAAGCGCGCCCCCGCGAACAGATAGACGACCGCGATGGGAAAACCCGCGATCGGCAGCAGCGCCATGAGCGGCAGCGCCGCGATCGGGTTCACGCGATCGATCCAATCGGTGACCATCGACCAGCTCAGGTCGGTGTAGAGCACAATGAGCGCCACGATCGCCGCGCCCAGCGCGATCAATCCGCCCACGGCCCAGATCGCGCGTTTGTTTCCCGAGAGCCCGAAGAGCAGCGTGTGGTGCGCACTGTCCTTCCCGCGGTGGCGCACTCGCGGTCTGGCCGATCGCTTGGGTCCGGAGTCTGGAGAAGTGAATTTCGACATCGCTGCGGGGCTCGCCCTGCCACAGACCGCCAACTTCGATTGAAGTGACAGGATGCCGCCGATTTGGGAACCGCTCCACCCTGCGTCGGTCCAGACCGCCGTCCTATGCCGCCCTTGCTCGAAAAAATCCGGGCTGCCCGCCGCCGGCGTCTTGCGGCGAAGCCCGCACCACACGCACCGCTTCATCCGCCTTCCCGCCGGTCCGGGAAGCACTGGTTCTGGGGCAGCGCCGTCGCGGGCGTGATCATCGTGCTCGGCGCCTATTTCTGGTTCACCTCCGCGCGACTCCTCACCGAACCGATTCGGATCGACTACGGTCCCACCGACCCGTCGTTCGCCAATGCCATGGGCCCCATGACCGGTGCCGATTTCACCGATGGCAACGCGATCCAGACGCTCGTCAACGGCGACCGTTTCTTTCCGCCGATGCTGGCGGCGATCCGCAGCGCCCGGCGGACCATCACGCTCGAGACCTACATCTGGTCCTCCGGCCACATCAGCAACCAGTTCATCACCGCGCTGAGCGAACGCGCGCGCGCCGGCGTCAAGGTCCACGCGCTGCTCGACGGCATGGGCGGCCTGAAGTTCAACCGCAGCGATCGCGACCGACTGCGCGAGGCCGGCGTCGAGCTTCAAATCTACGGCCGCGAGCACTGGTGGCAGGTCAAACCCAACATCAATCACCGCACGCACCGCAAGAACCTCGTCGTCGACGGCAAGGTCGGCTTCACCGGCGGCATGTGCATCGACGACGGCTGGCTGGGCGACGCGCACCTGAAGGATCTCTGGCGCGAGACGCAGGTGCAGGTCGAGGGTCCCGCCGTGCGGCAGATGCAAGCCGTGTTTGCGCACAACTGGATGCAAACCACCTCGAGCCTGCTGCTCGGCGAGGACTATTTTCCGACGCTCACCAAGGCCGGCTCGAGCATCGCGCACTGTTACAAGAGCGGACCGAGCGAGGGCGCGCAGACCGCGCGGCTCGGCTACTTGTTCGCGATCGCCGCCGCCCGGGAATCGATCGACATTGCGAACGCCTACTTCGTGCCCGACAACCTCGCGATCGACATGCTCCTCGAAGCGCTCGGTCGCGGCGTGAAAGTCCGGATCGTCGTGCCGGCGATCAACGACTCGCGCTTCGGCCGCGCCGCCGCCCGCTCCCGCTGGGGCAAACTGCTCGCGGCCGGCGCGGAATTCCACCTCTACCAGCCGGCGATGTATCACAGCAAAACGATGATCGTCGACCAGGTGCTCTTCACGATCGGCTCCGCCAACTTCGACAACCGCTCGTTCAGCATCAACGACGAGATCACGCTCACCGTGCTCGATCGCAAAGTCGCCGCGGAGAACCTGAAGATCTTCGCCGCTGACCTCGCAAAATCCACGCGACTCACGCGGGAGGAGTTCGAGTCGCGCCCTCTCCACATCAAGCTCGCGGATCACATTTGCGGGATGTTTCGGTCGCAATTCTGAGAGGGCGTCGAAAAAGTGACTTGGGAAGTAGGGCGGCGTATCCTTAAGCCGCCGTGCCCTCGGGGTGCATACGTCCTGAGCGGCGCGTTAAGGATAACGCGCCCTGTTAGACGCCTTCTGAGCAAGTCTTGAAGGAGGGAGCGGCTTGAGCCTCCAGCAGCGGGCAAGCTCACGCCGCTTCGTAGCGAAAGCGCTTCGCTACCGTGACGGAACGGAAAGCCGTTCCGCTACGCTCCCCATCCCGCGGCCTGAGGTCATGCCGCTCCACCTCGCTTCCCTATGGGGTCGAGACCGCGGGAACCCGCAGCGCGCGCATGCCACTGTTGCTGGGCCGGCGCTCTCCTTGAATCCCAACGTATCCAAACACCCATCATGAGCCTGCTCATCCTCTCCCTCCCCCTCGCCGCCGCCGGCTGGTCGTTCCTTTACCTCCTGCTCGGTGGCGGCCTGGTCGGCGCCATCGTGATTTTCGTCATCGCGAAGATTTTCCGCCGCTGACCGCGGCGGGCTTCTCCGTCTCCCGCAGCACGGCAGCCAGTTCGTGCTTCCACAGGCGCGCAAAGGTGTGCGAGCCGTGGCCGCGCGAGTTCGCATCATACGGGATCATCACGAGCCGGCCGCGCGGCACCCGCTGGATCTCGCGCTCCAGGATCCCCAGCTCGGGCGGATTGATCAGGTCGTCGACGGAATTGATCGCCACCAGCGCGGCGCGGGTCTGCCCGAGCCCGGGACCCGGGTCGTAGTCGTTGGACGACTCGATCGCGTAGAGCATGTCGTTGGCGTCCGCCTGTTCCAGGTAGGCCTCGACGAACTCGTCGAGCACCGCATCCGCCTCCGCCGCGGTCGGCATCGCTTTCTGCCGCAGCACCGGATTGCCCGTCATGAAGAAAACCATCTGCGCCGCCAGCCGCAGTGACGGCGGCTGCGTCGAGTAGTTGCCGTCGCGCCAGAGCGCATCGCCGCGGATGGTGTCGCTCACCATCCGGCGCCAGACCCGGTTCCGGCCCGACACCTGGATCGGCAGGCTGCCCAGCGGCACCAGCGCGTCCATGAAATCCGGATGCATCACGCCCCACAACCACGTCTGCATCCCGCCGGACGATGTGCCCATCACCACGCGCAAGTGATGGATCCCCAGTCCCTCGGTCAGCATCCGCTGATCGGCCGTGACGACGTCGCGGTAGCCGTAGCGCGGAAACCTCGCCCGCAGCCCGTCGCTCGGCTTCGAGGATTTGCCGTGGCCGAGGCCGTCGCGCAGCACGATGAAGTATTTCGCCGCGTCGAGCGGCTGCCCGGGCCCAAAGAGCTCGCCGGCAAACTGCGGCTGGAGGAACTGCGTGCCGGAGCCGGTCGTGCCGTGCATGATGAGCACCGCGTTGTTCACCTTGCCCTGCGCGTCGCGGCGCGGCGTGCCGAGCACGCGATAGTGGATCCGCACTTCCGGCAGTTGCTCACCGGTGGCAAATTGAAAATCCCGCAGCACGACATCGCCCTCGCGCACCCTGAGGTTTTCCGCCGCGCGGCCCAGACTGGTGACCGCCAGCACCGCGACGAACCAACCCGCCACCCAGCGGCACTGCACCCGCGGCGCGCTCACGCGTCGAGCTTCCGGGCCAACGCCACCAGCGCGGTCGCGATGCCCTGCGCCGACTTGCGGTGACGCTCATCGCGCAGCGCGCCCGCGTCATCGAAGGCCTTGTCCGCGCCCGGCAGGATGCACTGCACCGGCACGACATGGCAGCCGAGATGCGTGAGGAGTTGGCGCGCGAGGGTCATCGACCGGATGCCGCCCATCGCGCCCGGCGACGCCGAGACGACCGCGGCCACCTTGCCGATAAACGGGTTCTCGTCGGCGCGCGTGCACCAGTCGATCGCGTTCTTCAGGAGCGGCGTGATCTGCGAATTGTATTCGGGCGAGGCGATCAGCAGGCCCTGGTGCTGCGTGATCAACTCCACGAGCTTGGTGGCATTGGCTGGCAGACCCGAGGCGTCTTCGAGGTCGCCGTCGTAAAGCGGCAGCGGCAGCTCCTTGAAATCGACCACCGTGACTTCGGCGCCGGCCGCCCGGGCGGCCTCAACGACGACGGCGAGCAGCTTCTTGTTGAGCGATTCTTTCCGGGCGCTGCCGGCGAACGCGAGAATCCGAGGGGCGGTGGGCATGGGCGCAAGGGAAGCGACGCCCGCGAATTCAGCAAGCGCGAGGTGGCGGCGGCATCTTGCCGTAGATTCCGGAGCCTGCGGCGGGACGCCGCCGCCACTCATTCCCGCCCCAACCTTACTTCAGCGCCGCCAGCAGCCGCTCGAGTTCCGTCCGCTTCGCCTGCTGTTGCGCGAGCTGCTTGCGCGCGCCCTCCAGCACCGCCGGCGGCGCCTTGCTCACGAACGCCTCGTTCGAGAGCCGCGCTTCCGTGCCCGCAACATGCTTCGTGATTTGCTCGATCTCCTTCGAGAGCCGGACCTTTTCCGCGCCCACGTCGACCGTGCTCGCCAGATCGAGATACACTGTCCCAAGCGGCGTGACCACCGCCGGCGCCCCGTCCACCTTCTCGCGTCGGCTGAGCTCCGCCGCCCCGGCTATCCGCACGAGCTTCGGGAGATTCGCCGCGATAATCGCCCAGTCGGCATCGCTGGTGGTGACGAAGAACGTCACATCGCGCCGGCTTGCCAGGTTGTGATCGGCCTTCAGCGCGCGCACATTCGACACGAACGCCTTCAGCCGTTCGACCGATGCCACCGCGGCCCGATCGAGCGACAGCCCGCGGGCATGCGAGTCCATCGCAATCTGCGAGGCGTTTTCGAGCCGGGCGTCCTCGATGAACTTTCCCTCCGGCCCGTAGCCAAGCTGGTGCCAGAGTTCCTCCGTGATGAACGGGATAAACGGGTGCAGCAGCAGCAGCGTCTGCCGCAACACGAGATCCTGGATCGCGAGGCAGTTCGGCTTCGTCGCCGGGTCCTGGAGCTTCGACTTCGAGACCTCCACATACCAGTCGCAGAAATCGTTCCAGAAAAAAGCATACAGCGCCTGCACCGCAGCACTGAACTCGAACTGGTAGAAGCAGCGGTCCACCTCGCGCGTCGTCGCCAGCATGCGATCGAGAATCGCGTGGTCGTCGCCGTCGAACTTCGGCGCATCGAGCCGCGCGAGAATGGCGTTGAGCGAGCTGTTGTCGCCGGCGTCGCCGCTCATCTGCCGGAACCGGCACGCGTTCCAGAGCTTGTTGCAGAAATTCTTCCCGCTCTCGATCCGGTCTTCCTGGAAGCGGATGTCCTGGCCCTGCGGCGCGATCGACACGATGCCGAAACGCAGGCCGTCCGCGCCGTATTTTTCGATCAGATCGAGCGGGTCCGGCGAGTTGCCGAGCGACTTCGACATCTTGCGGCCCTGCTGGTCGCGGATGATGCCGGTGAAGTAGACATGCTTGAACGGAATCCGCCGCTCGAGCGATTCGCCCGGCCGCATGAACTCGAGGCCCGCCATGATCATGCGCGCGACCCAGAAGAAGATGATGTCCGGCCCCGTCACGAGCGTCGTCGTCGGATAGAAATAATCCAGGCCCGCGTCCTTCGCCTTGTCCTGGTCCGGCCAACCCATCGTCGCAAACGGCCAGAGCCACGACGACGCCCACGTGTCGAGCACGTCGTCCTCCTGCACCCAGTTCTCCGGATCCGCCGGGCCGTCCAGCGACACATGCACCTTCGTGACATCGCGCAGATCGGCCTCGGTCAGCTTCTCTTTGTCCAAGCCTTTCCGATACCACACCGGGATGCGATGGCCCCACCAGAGCTGCCGGCTGATGCACCAGTCCTGGATGTTCTCCAGCCAGTGCAGGTAGACTTTGCTCCAGCGCTCGGGGTGAAACTTGATCTGGCCGTCGCGCACGACGGCCTTCGCCTCTTCCACGCGCGGATAGCGCAACCACCACTGCCAGGTCAGCCGCGGCTCGATCGGCACATCGGCACGCTCCGAGTAGCCCACATTGTTGGCGTAGGCTTCCTCCGCCACCAGTGCGCCGCTCGCCTTCAAAAGCTCCGCTGCCTTCTTGCGCCCGGCGAAGCGCTCCAAACCCGCCAGCTCCGGACCGGCGAACGCGTTAAGCACGCCGTTCGACTCCAGCACATCGATGATCGGCAGGGTGTGCCGGCCGCCGATCTCGAAGTCCGCCTTGTCATGCGCCGGCGTGATCTTGAGCGCGCCGGTGCCGAATTCCTTGTCCACCGCTGTGTCCGCGATGATCGGAATCTCCGCGGCCGGCCCGAGCGCCCGCCGCACTTTTTTCCCGATCCAGCCCGCGTAACGCGGATCGTCGGGATGCACGGCGATCGCGACGTCGCCCGGAATCGTCTCCGGCCGCGTCGTCTTCACTTCGACGAACAGCCCCGGCGCGTCCACCCGCTCATAGCGCACGCGGTAGATCGTGCCGTTCACCGGCTTCATGATCACTTCCTCGTCGCTCAGCGCCGTCTGCGACACCGGGCACCAGTTCACCATCCGCTTGCCGCGGTAGATGCTGCCCTTGTTGAAGAGATCGACAAACACCGTGAGGACCGCGCGCGAGTAATGCGCATCCATCGTGAACTGCGTGCGATCCCAGTCGCAGGACGCGCCGAGCCGGCGGAGCTGCTCCAGGATGATGCCGCCCTTTTCGTGGCGCCATTCCCAGACCTTTTCCAAGAACTTGTCGCGGCCGAAGTCGTGCCGCGTTTTCTTCTGCTTGCGCAGTTCGCGCTCGACCACGGTCTGGGTGGCGATGCCCGCGTGATCGGTGCCCGGCAGCCAGAGGGCCGACTTGCCCTCGAGCCGCGCCCGGCGCACGAGGATGTCCTGCAACGTGTTGTTCAACACGTGGCCCATGGTGAGCACGCCCGTCACGTTCGGCGGCGGGATGACGATGGTGTAGGGCTCCTTGATGGCGTCGACCTTGCCCGCAAAGGCATGCGCGCCCAGCCAGGCGGCATACCATTTTTTCTCTACATCGCGCGGTTCGTAACTCTTGGTGATCTCGGCCATCGGTCGGTGCTTGATTTGAACTGTGCACAAAACGAAGCGGCGCGACGCGAGGCAAGTGGTTAGTTCCCGCGCTCCGATTCAGGGGCACATGAGGTTGGCGGTTCCAGCCCTGGCGCGGAGCGGAGTCCGCGCCCTGCCTTTTCAAAGGTCGCGATGGGATCGGCAGGGCGGCGAGTCCCTTCGCCGCCGCGGTGCCGACCGCCGCCAACCGGCAAATGCACCTCCGATTCAGGGTTTGGACAAAATGAACTGAATGGGCAGAATGACCAATCGCCGGAGTCCGGGCCATTTTGTTCATTCTGTTCATTGTGTCTAAAACTTCAGCCGCCGCAGTGCCGTCAGCCTGCAGCCTACTGGAACTTCCGCGTTGAAAGTTCGACGCCGCCGGTTCGATGTTCAACGTTCCCTCCCTCCCGCATGCCCGCCCACATCGTCCAACGCGCCAGTGAACGCCTCGTGTTTGGCGGGGATGCGTCTGTCGCGGCGCGACTGGCCGCGTGCAAGGAATTCCTGCGCACGGAGATGATCGGGCTGCGGGAGCGCCATCAGGCCGGCGCCTCCGGTCTCACCATCTGCCATCAACGCAGCGAAATCATCGACGCGCTGCTCACGCATCTCTTCGACTTCGCCATGAAGACCTATGCGCAGAGCCGCGGCCCCCTGCCCGCCCCCGTCGCATTGGTGGCTCTCGGCGGCTACGGCCGCGGCGAGCTTTCGCCGTGGAGCGATGTCGACGTGATGTTTCTCTTTCCCACCAAGACGAAACCCGCCGAGGCCAAGCCGCTCCAGGAGCACCTCACCAACGAGATTCTCTACCTCCTCTGGGACTGCGGCCTGAAGGTCGGCCACTCCACCCGCACGATCGACGATGCGTTCGCCGAGGCGCGGAAGGAAATACTCTCGAAGACCGCGTTGCTCGAGGCCCGGCGCGTCGCCGGCTCGGAGAAACTCTACGACACGTTCTCGCAGGCCTATCGCAGCTACTATGCGAGCGAGAACCCGAAGGACTACATCGCCGCGCGACTCGACGATCAGGCCAATCGCCGCGCGAAATACGCCAACACGGTTTTCAACCAGGAGCCCGACATCAAGAACGGCGTCGGCGGCCTGCGCGACTACCAGAACGCCGTCTGGATGGCCCGCGTGAAGCTCGACATCGTCTCGATCGAGGAACTCGCCAGCCACAACTACGTCCGCGCCGACGACCTCGCCGCCTTTCGCCGCTCCTACGCCTTCCTCCTGCGCGTCCGCAACGAGCTGCACTTCGTGAGTGCCCGCGCGACCGATGTCATGAACCTCGATCTGCAGCCGAAGATCGCGGAAAACCTCGGCTACACCGAGAAGGAAATGCTCCCGCGCGTGGAGCATTTCATGCAGGACTACTATCGCGCGGCCTCGACCATCTTCCGCGTCTCGAAGCTCGTCGAGGACCGGCTCGCCCTCAGCATCGGCCGCAACGGCAACGGCGACAAACGCTCCTTCCGCGAGTCGCTCCTCGCCTCCCGGTTCACCCGCGCGAAGCGGATCGACGGCTTCGTGCTCCGGGGCCGCGAACTCGCCGCGGAGAAACCCGAGGTGTTTCGCGAGGATCCGATCCGGCTGATCCGCGTCTTCCGGCACCTGCAGACCCTCGAGGCGACGCTGGACTTCCATCTCGCCGATCTGATCCGCACCTCGCTTTCGCTGCTCACCCCGCCGATCGCGCAGTCGCACGACGCGAGCGTGAGCTTCCGCGCGATCCTGTCGGAAGCGGGCGCGGTCCATCCCATCCTCGCCAAGATGCACGACCTCGGGTTGCTCGGGCGCTTCATCCCGGAATTCGATGCGCTGACCTGCCTCGTGCAGCACGAGTATTACCATCGCTATACCGCGGATGTGCACACTCTCGCGGCGATCCGCGAGCTCGACCGCATCTACACGGAGGCGGAGCCAATCACCTTGAAATACCGGGCGGCGCTCCACGAGACCACGGACCCCTCGCTGCTCTACCTGACCCTGCTCCTGCACGACATCGGCAAAGCCGAGGGCATCCGCGGCCATGCCGAAAGCGGCGTCCGGCTGGCCGCCCCGCTGCTGGAGCGCTTCGGGGTCGAGCCGGCCGGCCGCGAGTTGGTGCTGTTCGTGATCAAGAATCATTTGGCAATGGCACGATTCTGGCAGAAGCGGGACGTAGATGATCCCAACACAGCGACTGCCTTTGCCGAGCTCGTGGGCGACGCCGAGCGCCTGCGGCACCTCTACGTCCACACGTTTTGCGACGCGCGTGGCACGGCCGCGGACCTCTGGAATAGTTACAAGGATACGTTGCACACCACCCTCTACCGATCCACGTTTGAGCGGCTGAAACACGGCGGTGAAGCCGTCGATGCCAGCCTGCAGGAAAAGAAAAAAATGACCCAACAGGAGCTCATTGCGAAAACCATCCCCGGGATCAGCGCCGACGAGATCAACGCCCACTTCGGCCTCCTGCCCGATCGCTATTTCATCCACACCGATTCCGACGAGATCGCGCTGCACATCCAGATGGTCAACGGGCTCCTCCGGTCGATTACCACCGCGGATTCCGTCGGCTCGCTCCGGCCGATCATCGAGTGGAAAGATGACCTGAACCGCTCGCTCACGGTGGTCAACGTCGTCACCTGGGACCGCGCCGGCCTCTTCTACAAGCTCGCGGGCGCCTTCAGCGTCGCGGGCCTGAGCATCCTCGGCTCGAAGGTCATCTCCCGCACCGACCACATCGCGATCGACACCTTCTATGTGGTCGAGCCCGGCCGCGGTCCGGTGCAAAGCGCCAGCGCGCAGGAGAAGTTCGCCCGGACGATAGAGGAGGCCCTCGTGGCCAACCGCGATCTGCTCCCCGACATCATGGCACAGGCGAAGAAGATCGCCTCGACCCGCTACCTTTCGACCGCCACCGGCGACACGCTCCACAGCTCCTTCCCGCCGACGGTCGACGTTTACCACGAACTCTCGATGGAGCGCACGATCGTGGAAATCCAGGCGCGCGACCAGATCGGCCTGCTCTACCGGCTGGCGAAGACCATTTCCGATCACAGCTTCGACATCACCTTCGCCCGCATCGGCACCGAGCGCGGCGTGGCGATCGACACCTTCTACATCGAAGGCGCGAACCACGAACCGGTCGAATCCCCCGAGCGGTTGCACGCCCTGCGCGATGCCCTGACCGAAGTGATCACGCCGGCGCCGGTGCCGGTGGCGGCGGGCTAAATTGCGGATTTCGGATACCGGATTGCGGATTGCGGATTGCGGATTGCCGAAGCCAATTGGGCCTTCACGTCGCTCACACGCCTGCCATGGTGAGGTGGTCATGACGCGCGAAGAATTCAAAGCCCGCACGAAGGCTTACGCTCTCCGGGTGATCAAAGTGGTCGACGCATTGCCGCGTGACCCCGTTTCGAGAACCCTCGGTCAACAGCTCGTTCGCTCTGGAACCTCAGTCGCAGCCAATTATCGCTCGTCGGTTCGAGCGAGGTCGCCTGCTGATTTCATCGCCAAAATGGGCATCGTAGAGGAAGAGTGTGACGAATCGCTCCTCTGGATGGAGTTGCTCATCGAATCCGGCCGCCTCAAATCGGCACGACTGGACGGCTTGATTCGCGAAGGCGGAGAGATCCTGGCCATGACGGTCGCATCCATCAAAACTGCCCGACGTGCCTCATAACGTCGAAGTCCAGCCTGGGAATCCGCGATCCGGTATCCGCAATCCACAATTGTCGGACCCCCGCGCCCTCCCGATTCTCTACCAGCTCGCCGCCCTGGCGACTCAGGTCGACGACCCGCAGTCGGCTTTGCGGGAGATGCTGAATCTCTTCGTGCAGACTTTTGGCGCCGACGCCGGCTCCATCGGTCTCCTCAGCCCGGATACCGGCCGCCTCATCACCGAGGTGCAGGTCGGAGCGGACACCGATGACTCCGCGCGCCACGGCCTCAAGCTCGGCCACGGCATCACCGGCTGGTGCGTGCTCAACCGCCGGTCGCTGCTGGTCATGGATGTCACGTTCGAACCGCGTTACATCGCCGTCCGGCCCACCGCGCGCTGTGAGATGGCGGCTCCGATTCAAGCCGATGATCACGTCATCGGCGTGATCGACCTCGAGAGTGATCGGGTGGGCGGCTTCACCCCCGCCGATCTCGCCCTGCTCGAACTCTTCGCCACCGAGGCCGCTCGCGTGATGCAGCGGCTCTGGCAGCTCGGCCATCTCAAGTCCAAGGCCCGCCAGCTCGAGTCGCTCATCACCGCCGGCCAGTCGCTCGTCACCAAGCTCGAGCAACAGGAACTCTTCGACACCCTTACCCGTGAGGCACGCCACATGATGGAGGCCCGCGCCTGCGCCCTCTACCTCCATGACGCCGACCGAGCCACCATCCGCTGCGCGTCGCTCAGCAACGCGATCAAGCTGCCCGCGCCCGCCGGCGAGCTCGAGCTCGACTCCTGTCTCGTCGCCTCGCCCATCCACACGCGCCACCAAGTCTGGTTCGCCGACATCCAGTCGCCGGAATATCGCGAGCTGATCGATTTGCCGGCCGACCCCTCGTTCCGCTCCGTCCTCGCCACGCCGATGCTGTTCGAAGGCGAGGTCCTCGGCGTCGTCGCCATCTTCACCGATCACGTGCACCGTTTCGACAACGACGAGAAACGGCTCTGCGCCGCGCTCGCGAGCCTCGGCTCGGTCGCGCTGCAGAACGCCCGGCTCTACGCCCGCGTTTTCCAAAGCGAGGATGTCCTGCGCAAGAACGAGCGGCTCACCACGCTCGGCCTGCTCGCCGCCGAGATCGCCCATGAGATCCGCAATCCCCTCACCGTGCTCAAGCTCCTGCACGGCGGCCTCGGGGTCGACTTCGCCGAGGGGGATCCGCGCCGCACCGACATGCGTGTCATCGGCGAAAAACTCGATCAGCTCGAGGCCATCGTTACTCGCGTGCTCAGTTTCGCCAAGGCCCCGTCGAGCCTGCACTCGCGCTGGTCGTTCACCGACATCATCGAGGACACCCTCGTCCTCGTCCGGCTCAAGCTCGCCCAAAGCAAGGTCACGCTGCGCTTCGACCCGCCGCCGCGTCCGCTCTGCATCGAGGCGCACAAGGGGCAGATTCAACAAGTGCTCCTCAATCTGCTGCTCAACGCCACGCACGCCATGCCCGAGGGCGGCACCATCACGCTCACGCTCACGCTCGCGAGCGCGTCGCGCGGCGCGACCGAGCACGCCGTCCTCGACATCACCGACACCGGCTCCGGCGTCGCCGAAGCCATCCGCGAGCAGATTTTCGATTCGTTCCTCTCCGGCCGGCCCGACGGCACGGGCCTCGGCCTCGCCATCGCGAAACGCATCCTGATCAGCCATCACGGCGACATCACCCTGCGGGAAACCAGCCCGGCCGGCACCACCATGCGCATCGTCCTGCCGCTCGCGCCATGAGCCTCGATCCGCGCGCGCGCCAGAAGCGCACGATTCAGATTCTCGCGGCGCTGCTCATCGCCGGCGGCCTCGCCGTCCTCTTCCTCCTGCAAAAGATGCCGCTGCCGCTCCGTATCCTCGTCGGACTGACAGACGTGGTGGCGGGCGCGGTGCTGCTTGTGGTCGTGCGTCAGAAATGCTGAGCCGCGCCAAGCGCGACCGCCGGCGCCCACGCCTGGCCCCGCCGCGGCCTAGGTCGGGGTATTACCCAGCCCAAACACGATTATGGGTTTGAGGTGGACAAAGAGAGTCGCCGAACTTCGCCCGTGCCCGCCGCCCTCCTGCGCCTTCCCTCCCCGGAGATCCTCCTGGCGGAGATGGGCTGGCTGGGCTCACCGGCAGTTGCCCTCGGCCTCATCCTCATCGGCCTGATGGCCTGGCAGCTCTGGCTGAGCCGGAGCCAGTATGCCCAGGATCTCGCGGAGCACGCCCAGCAAATCGCGGAGGCCCGGGAAAAGGCGGAGGCCGCGCGCCAGGAAAGTGCCACGCTCACCCGCGAGAACAAGGCCAAGAGCGAAATGATCGCGACGTTGAGCCGCGATATTCGCGGCCATCTCAACGGCATCATGGGCGCGGCCGACCTGCTCCTGGACCACTCGCTCAAGCCCCGGCAGCGCGAAAACCTCGCCACCTTGCGCGCCTCGGCCGAGTCCCTGCACCAGTCGCTCAACGACGTGCTCGACTACTCCTCCATCGAGACCGGCCGCATCCAGATCGCGCATACCGCGTTCGATCTGCGCCAGCCCCTCATCGAGGTCGTCGAAACCCTCGCCCCGCTCGCCCAGCTCAAGGGCCTGGAACTCGTGCTGATCGCCGCGCCGGATGTGCCGGCGCGGGCCACGGGCGACGCTGCCCGGCTCCGCCAGGTGCTGCTCAACCTGATGTCCAACGCGGTCAAGTTCACCGCGCAGGGCCGGGTCGTGCTGCGGGTGACGACCGCCCCCGCCTCGCCCGTCGAGCCGAAGCCCGGCACGACCGCACTCCATTTCAGCGTGACCGACAGCGGCACCGGAATTCCCGCGGAGATGCAGGCGACCATTTTCGACCGTGCCACGGAAGCGGATACGGCGTCTCCGCGCAATTTCGGCAGCTCCGGCCTGGAACTCGCCATCAGCAAGCGGCTCGTCGAGCTGATGGGCGGAAAGATCGGCGCGCGCAGCCTGCCGGAGGGTGGCTCCGAGTTCTGGGTCGAGCTGGCTTTGCCCACCGAGAAAAACGTGGCTCCCGCCCGTGCGGCGAATCCGGCGCGGATGCACGTGGTCGTGCTCGACGATTTGGCCGCAGCGCGCGTCGGGGCCGCCGCCCTGCTCACCGCCCTCGGCATCGATCAGGACGCGACCGACGGCGTCGCCAAGGCGGGCGTCCTGTTGCGCGACGCGGCCGAAGCCGGCGCCGCGCAACTCGTGCTCCTGCTCGACGAATCGGTCGCACGCGACCACGGGGCCGAGCTGACGCAAATGCTGGCGGGGGATCCGGCGCTGCGAACCACCCGCATCGTGCTGATGACACGGGAACCCGAGGCGCTCGCCGCGAGCAAGCCCACGGTGTCCGTTGCGACGATCCTGCGGAAGCCGCTCTTGCGGGCGGAACTCCTGCTGGAAGCGCTCGGGGCCGGGCCCGCCACCGCCGGATCCGCGACCACCGGCTCGCAAGCCCCGTTCCCGACTGCCGACGAGCCCAAATCCGCGAAACGCCGCGGCCCGCGCGTGCTGGTCGTCGACGACGACAACATCAGCCGCTCCGTCAGCTTCCAGCTCCTCGAAATCCTCGGCTGCGAGGTGGCGCTGGCCACGAGCGGCCCCGAGGCGATCGAGTGCGCCCGTCCGGGATCGTTCGAGCTCATCCTCATGGATTGCCAGATGCCGCACATGGATGGCTACGAAGCCACGCGCCGGATCCTCGCCGCCTCCCAGGGCAAGGCGCCGCCCATCGTCGCGGTGACGGCCAACACCTCCGACTCCGACCGCGCGAGATGCTTCGCCGCCGGCATGAGCGACTTCGTGGCGAAGCCGGTCCACAAAGCGGACTTGGCGCAGGTATTGCGCCGCTGGATACCAGCGGAGCAACGGCGTGCGAAGTAGCGAGCGCTCGCGCGCTCGCCAGCGGTCCGTCCGCCCGTTCCTACCCGTTCAGGTCGCGACGGGCGCCACTTTCAGGTCCACCATCAGATCAGCCGCCAGCTTCTCCAGGTCGGCGCGCACCGCACCAATCTTGACGTTCGCCGGGACAAACACGGTCGCGCGCGCCTGAAACAGCAGGCCGCCATCCATCGGTGCATTGACGCGCTCGGACGCCAGCTCCTCGACGTTGATGCCGTGCGCGGCGAAAACCCCGGACACACTGCGCAGAATCCCGGGCCGATCGTTGCCCACGAGCTCGATCGTCACGAGCGCCCCCTTCGCACTGTCTCCCGCCCCCTGCCCCCTCTCCGCCGAAACCATGCCGCCCTCGGCATGAATGATGACGCGCAGGCCATCGACTTCGAGCGTGCGCAGGGCGTTCACGAGTTCGTCGCGTTTCTCGCGTGGGACCTCGACGCGCAGGATGCCGGCGAACTGCCCGCCGAGCCGGCACATCCGGCTCTCGAGCCAGTTGCCGCCGTGGTCGGCGACGCGCGCCGCCACCATTTGCACCAGACCGGGCCGATCGGCGCCGATCACCGTCATCACGAGAGTCGCGAGCACTGGGAGGGGATTGGTTATGGGTTATTGGTTATCTCTTATCGGGTCATTTCAAAAATCCCTAATTGCGATCACAAAAGCCCAATGAGCGATAACCAATAACCAGCCAGCGATCGCTTCACTCCTCCAGCTCCACGTTCCAATACGCCACGTCGAGGAAATCCTTCCACACTTCGTGCTGCCGGTTGCCGAGCACGAGCGAGATCACGGGCCGCCATTTTGGCCGGATCGGTTTGCGAATGAGCCGCATGCCGGCCTCGTGCGGAAGGCGGTTCGCCTTTCTCGAGTTACACTTGATGCACGAGCAAACGATGTTCTCCCAGGTCGTCTTCCCGCCGTAATCACGCGGGATAATGTGATCGAGGTTGAGCTGCTCCCGCGGCATCGCGCGCGCGCAATACTGGCACGTCGCCTTGTCGCGCTCGAACACGTTGTTGCGCGTCAGCTTCAGCTCCTTGCACGGCAGCCGGTCGAAGAACGTCAGCAGGATCACCCGGGGCAATCGAATCACCCGCGTCGGCGTATGCACCTTCTCCAGCTCCGCGATCGGCGGATTGCTCGCCGAGAAATCGATCCAGTCCAGCATCGAGAACGTCCGGAAATCATCCTCATGGTGATGCACGACCTGCGCGTGCCCGCGGGCGAGCAGCCCGAAGGCACGTTTGGCGCCAATCACGTTGACCGCCTGCCACAGGCGGTTGAGCACGAGCACCGGTTGGTCGAGCGCGACTTCCACGGGGACACGCCAATAACGGCGCCCCCGACGGACTGTCAAGGACGCGGGCGGCCGGGTGGTGGATTGACCGTTTCCAACCGCCGCCGTCCGCACGGCCGCCGCGGCGCGCGAGCCTGCGACCGGCCGCTTACGTATTCGTTTCGTCCCCGGCCCGCGCCGGCGCGAGCGCGATGCCCTTCAACTTGATGCCCGTAAGTTTCTTCACGATGAGGTCCGCCTCGGCTTCCTTCACGTCGACCAGCGTATGACGTTGATGGATATCCATCGCGCCGACCACCGTCCCCGGCAGCCGCGTGACCCCGGCGATCTTGCCCACGATGTCTCCGGGCGTGACCACCTGCTTGCGACCGACATTCAGGAAAATCGTCGCCATGCCCGGCTCGCGCCCCGTGCGGGCGGGGCGGTCGAACTTGGCCTTCCGCACCACCGCCTCGGCCGCCGACTCCCCCGCGGGCGCGTCGTCATCGCTCTCCGACTCGGTTGGCCTGCTGGCAGCGGATCGGCTCTCCGGGCCGGACGGAAGCGAAGCGCTTCCGCTCCGCTCGGCCTCAAACTTCGCCTTCGGTGCGCTCGCCTTCGCCGCCCACGCCGGCGCGGGTTTCGACTCCGGCGGCGAGCCGAAGGTCGCGGGCGCGGCGCCCGACGCTGCTTTCTTTGGCGCACCACTTGGCGCTGCCGCCTGCGAGCCTTGCAACAGGTGAATCAACACCGAACAGATGTCCGTGCTCGCATAGCCCTGATCCAGCAACCGATCGATCATCCGGTCGTGCGGCTTGAACTCCTTCGCGTCGAGCGTCGCGCGGATCTTCTCGAAGAACACCGTGCTCCGCGCCTCCTCGACCTCGTCGAGCGACGGAATCTTCCCGCGCCGGATGTCGATCCGCGCCCAGCGCACCATGCTCTGCAACTTGTAGATTTCCTGTCCGGAAACGAAGGTGAACGCCTGCCCTTTCCGGCCCGCGCGACCCGTGCGGCCGATGCGATGCGTGTAATCTTCGGCGTCGTTCGGCAGATCGAAATTGAAGACGACCTCCAGGTCATCGACGTCGAGACCGCGCGCCGCGACATCCGTCGCCACGAGGAACTCGAACTTCCGCTCCCGGAATTTCTGCATCACGCGATCGCGCTGCGTCTGCGAGATATCGCCGTGCAGCCGATCCGTCATGTAGCCGCGCGAGTGCAGGTGCTCGTCGAGATCGTCGACCATGATCTTCGTGCTGCAAAAAATGATCCCGTAGCGGAAGTCGTTCACGTCGATCAGCCGCGTGAGCGCCTCGATCTTCGAGCGCCGATCCACCTCGAAATACGTCTGCTCCACCTGCGGGGCGTTCTGCGCCACCGACTCGATTTTGATCCACGCCGGGTCCTTGGTGTAGCGACTGATGAGATCCTGGATCGCGCGCGGGATCGTCGCGGAGAAGAACAGCAACTGCCGCGTCGGCGGCACCGCCTTCAGGATGTGCTCGATGTCGTCGCGGAAACCCATGTCGAGCATCCGGTCCGTCTCGTCGAGGATCACGAGCTTGAGCTGGTCGAGCTTGAGCGTGCCCCGCTCCATGTGGTCCATCACGCGGCCCGGGGTGCCGATGACGATCTGCACGCCGGCCGCCAGCGCACGAAACTGTCGCTCGTAGCTCTGCCCGCCGTAAATCGGCACGCCGGATACGCCGCGTTTGAAGAGCGCCAGCTTGCCGAATTCCTCGGCCACCTGCACCGCCAGTTCGCGCGTCGGGCAGAGGATGAGCACCTGCACCGCGCGGATCTTCGGATCGACGCGCTCGATCGCCGGAATCGCAAAGGCCGCGGTCTTGCCGGAGCCCGTCGACGACTGACCGACGACGTCCTTGCCCGCGAGAATCGTCGGAATCACCGCCGTTTGGATGGGCGAGGCTTCCTCGAATCCCATCTTCTCGACGGCCTTCAAGAGGTCCGCCGAAAGACCGAGCTGATTAAAGGGCAGTTTTTCCATACAACACCGTGGAGGTGAAACCGTCCCGGAGCCAGCCTGCATTCTTTTTCCCGCGCTGGACGCCCCGGCCGTTTGCGCCAAGGGTGGTGCAACCTGTGCAACGCTCCCGACCCATGTCCGCCCCACCCCGCCCGCTCCGCGCCCCGGCCGCCCGCTGGGTGCTCGCCGCGCGCTCCGCAATTCACGGCCGCGGCGTCTATGCGCGCGAAACCATTCCCGACGGCACGCGCGTGATCGAATACACGGGTGAACGCATCACGAAGACCGAGGCGCACCGCCGCGAGGAACAACGCCTCGCCCGGGCTCGGGCGGGCGGCGATGCGTCCGTCTATGTTTTCACGCTCAACGCCCGCCACGACCTCGACGGCCGCACCCGCCGCAATGTCGCGCGCCTCATCAACCATTCCTGCCACCCGAATTGCCGTGTCGAAGTGATCCGCGGCCGCATCTGGATCATCGCCCGCCGCGAAATTCCTGCCGGCGCCGAGCTGACCTTCGACTACGGCTTCAGCCTCGCCGCCGGTCGCCGGCACCCGTGCCGCTGCGGCGCCCGCCGCTGTGCCGGCCTGATCGTCGGCGCCGCCCAACGCTGGCGACTCCGTCGCATCCCCCGCGCCCAGCGCCTCCTTCCCGTCGCCTAGCGCCGCTTCGGTCGATTTCATTCCACCGGTCGAAGCCGGACCTGGGCCGTAGCGGCCGAGCCCGCTGCACCGTCGGGAGGAGCACGATCAAAAGAGCCGGCGTGCGCGGCGAAGGCACCCGCTACACTGTAACCTATTAGGTTACAGTGTAATCGAGGCCACGAGGGAGCGAATGGAGACTGTAACCTATTAGGTTACACTCTGCGAAGCAGCCTGTCGTCGGTCGGGTAGCGGAACTCGGGATGCTGGTCGCTGAGCGTGAGTGAGGCACCTCGGTTGGGCGCACGCCGTCGGCGCCAGCGGGCGCGCTGAATCTCTGCGCGACGTCCATCCGGTTCCGATACGACCGCGGTCAAGGTGCCGGCCTTCCGGCCAGCTCCGCGCGCAAGCGCGCGATCCGCGTCCGCGTATCCTCGTCCATTGCGGCGCCGCCGCAGGCATCGAGCACCGCGGCCGCCTCGGCCTTCCTGCCATGGCGCGAAAGGGCCAGCGCGATCGGATGGAGCACCTCCGGCTGCCGTTTGAAGAGTCGCGCGCCGGTCGCCAGCTCCGCGAGATCCGCCAGGTTCGGCGCCAGCTCGCAGCGAGCCCACGCATCCGCCAGCAGGATGAAAACCTCCGCCAGCGGCGGGGCCTGCTTCACCGCCCGCCGCAGGGGATCGAAGACCGGCGAAAGCTCCGTGTAGGAAAACAGCTTCGTCTCCGACTGGTCACGCCGCAGGTCGGCGAAGCGCAAACGGGCCACTTCGTGATACGCCCGCGGCCGCACCACGCCAGCGGCGATGGCCGGCTCGAGATATTGCCGCGCGCCGGCCGGATTGCCGGCGTCGATTTCGCAGAGCCCCATCGTCGCGAGCAGCCGCGGATCGCGGTCACCGGCGTCGAAGGCGCGGCGCAGGGTGCGGCGCGCCTGCGCGATGTAGGGCTCGCGCACCTGGGGCAGCCGGCGTTGCACGTGCCCGATCGCCAGCCGCTCCCACTCGCCGCGCACGCGCGCGACTTCGTTCGGCGTGGCGCGTTCCACCTCGAAGTCCGGCCGGGCCGGCAGCTCGCCGGGCCGGATCCGGGCGTATTCCTCCACCGCCGTGGGCAGGTAATCGCTCAGCCGGTCGCGCAGCTCCGAGAAGCCAAACCCGAAGTGCGCCTCGAACATCGCCTCGGTCACCGGGTCTTCCGCCGCGCTGGCCGCGAATCTCCAAAAGGCCCCGCGCATCGGTCCGCCGGATACAAGCGCCCACCGGGCGAACAGTTCCTGTTCGGACGCGCGGATCGCCCGGCGCCGCGGCGGCGGGTTTTCCGCCGCCCGCGCCGCGTCCGAGGCGAAGAGCTCGTTGGCCGGCAGCAGCGCGCGCGGACGCGAGGCATCGATTGCCAGCGCTTCACTCTCCCCGGAGCTGCTCCACACCAGGGGACGGAGCGTGATGGGTTCCAGCACAAAATCCGCACCCCGCAACGCGCGCTCGACCCCCTCGACCAGCCACATGGGGAGCCTCGGCACGCGGCTGCTGAGCAGGTAACGCACGTGATTTGGCGAGACACTCAACGTCGATGCGTCGAACAGGGCCTCGTCGATGTAGGCGATCGAGGCGTGCATGTCGCGATCGCTCAGCCGCATACTGGGCGCGATATTCACACCACCCCCGCGCCGCGCGTCGCCCGTCTGCAACTCCCGCTGGATCTCGGCGCTCACTGTCTGCTGCAGGTCCTGGGCGTAGAGCACGAACACCGTCGGCACATCCATCCGCACCAGCATCGCCTCCGGCACCAGCTCCGCGACGAGCTGCATCTTGGTCAGCCATGCCTCCACCAACGCGCGCGTTGTGGACGGCGCGCACCGCGAGAGAAACTCGATGCCGCCGGCATGCACGTAATACCACGGCGCGCTCGTCACGGACTCCTCGACCATCATCGGCGGCAACTCGATCGCCGCACCGCTGACCGGCCGCGGCTCCGCCGCATTTGCCAGTGACAAAACTCCAAAGGCGCAGGCGCCAGATGCCCGGAAAACCACAGCCCGGACCCAGCGCCCGATCCGCCCAGCACGCTTCGGAATCCCTGGGGGATTTGGCCATTGGGCGCCCGCACCTTTTCTCCCCCTTGTCATTCGACCTCCTTGGCGGGACCGATTTTCACGGCGAAGCCGTGGAGGTGCCGGTTCAGAAAGTCCTCGATCTTGCGATACACCGCCGCTCGCGCCGCCGGCTGTTCCGCGGAAAATCCCGGATCGAGCTCCACGCGCTCCACCGTGCGCCCGAGATTCCGCAACCGGGCGCACAGCGCGTCCGTGCCGGCATCGATCGCCGCGTGGCGCGCCGGCTCGACGCACAGCAACACCGGTTTCTGCAGCGCCTCCACCTGCTCGATCACCGAGAGCTTTTTCCAGTCCGTCCCCGCATGATCGATCAGCGCGGCCGGAATATCGGGCGCCACCTTCACCGGTGAGGCGTTCCCACCCCCTTCATTCGCCTGCAGCCACGGGCGCAATTCCATCGGCGCATCGAGGGCGATACCGCCGCGAAACACGGTCGGCTCCACTTGCAGCGCGCGCATGGCCAGGTAGCCGCCAAAACCCCGGCCCAGCGCCGCGACCCGTTTTGGGTCAAACGGCCGCCCCGGATGCTGCGCCGCCAGCGCCGCGATCGTCGCCCGGGCATCCGCCACCGCCACCCGATCGACCGCGGCGCGCAACGGATCGAGATCCTGCGGCCGCACGCCCGCGACCCCGCGGTGATTCATCCGCGCCACGACGTAACCCAGATCCGCGAAGACCTGGGCCTCGGGATCGAACGCCGGCTGGGCCCTTCCGGGAAATCCGGACGGAAAAACCAGCAGCAGCGGCGGCGGCGCCACGCGCGGCTTCCCCGGCCAGGTCACATAGCCGCTGAGCAGCGCGCCGTCGGGTGCCGCAAATTCAAAAAACTGCGTCTCGTGGAGCTTCGCGGCGTGCAGCCAGGGCGTGCGGCGGAGGATCTCCTGCGCGAGATCTTCCGGCCGCTGCCAAACGAAGAGGCGACCCGGATCGCTCCCCCCCGTGACCCGAAAGAGCACGCGCGTGCGCGTCTCGCTCCAATCGAGGATTTCCACGGCCCGCCGCGGGAACTTCGTTTCCAGCTCCCGCTGGACGCGGCCCAATTCATCATCCCGCCAGGCCGTCGTCGGGCGGGCCGCCTCTTTGCGTTCGCCGACGATTCTCAGCCGAAATCCGTCGAATACATGCGGCTCGCCCGGCGGCGCCGGCCAGTCGCTCCCAAACTCCCGGACGCTTCCGGTGCGGATATCGACCAGGTGATGCCCCGGCATGCTGTAGGCCCCGCGCGTGCGCAGGATGAGTTGATCGCGTTCGCGCGGCAGAAAGCCCAGGATATCGAGGTGCGGCATCCGCCAGCGCACCGGCACGTCCCGCGTCGCTTGGAGTTCCTTCGTCGTCCGCAGAAAATCGGCCAGCGATTTCCGGGCGTCGGCGGGCGTCTCCTGAAAATGAGGCGCATCGATCAACGTCCCGCGCTCCTTGCCGTCGACATCGACAACCATGATCGGCGAGACGATCGTGGGCCCGTCCGGATTGGGCATCGAGCGGCCCCTGACGTCCACCACGGGCGGCAACGGCACGACGCGCTCGGTGGGCGCATACACCAGTCGGCTCGCAGTGGCCCAGCGGAGGAAACGCAACTGAGTCGGCGCCCGCTCCCCGGCGTTGGCCGCATCGGCTCCGACTTTCACCGTCCGTTTCGACCACGGCGGCTCCACGTCCATGATCACGAGGGAAAGCGCCCGACCGCTCGGTGCCGTGTAGGCGACACGCTGGCCGTCCGGCGAAAGGGCGATCATCGCGGCGTGCGGCGGTCGGAACAGCGCCTCGACCCGATCGTCGAAAGCGTCCGCGCGCAACCCCGCGGCGACAAGCATACACGAGGCAAAGCAACCAAGGCGGGGCGACCTCACAGAGCCATCGTCAGCTCGCGGCGTGCCACGGGCAAAGGGAAAAACACCTCCGGGTATCGCAGTTCCGCGCCCGGCCCCGCGCACGATTGAAACAGGGACGCGCCACCGGCGCATCCGCGGACAGGCGATCCGCCCCATCCCTCCCCGCAGCGCCAGGCATCGCATGGAAACCGGCCCCCCGGCCTTTTGGGCGGGTGTAATTGAAAGTGAAGTCACTTGCCCAACCAAGGCTACGTCGGTGCGGCCGACCCACCCCGCAGGTTTGTCACGTAATACGTGACAAACCTATCGTGCTGTTCCAGCGGGGGCGGGCTCGTTTTGTCACTTAATAAGTGACAAGCAGTCGCGGCCGGACGGTGCGGCGGTGGCCGGGGGCACTGACTTCACTTTCAACTACACCCCTTTGGGACGGACCCGATCGCGTTTCCCGCCTTGTCGTGCCCCGCGGACGTGCAATCGTCGGCCGTCCGTTCGTCCGCCCCACCCCTTCCCCCATGAACCCACTTCGCGTTTCACTCGCGTTCGCCATTGCCGTCGCCGCGGCCACCCATGCGGCGGGCGCCCAGCCGCCCGCCCCGCCTTCGTCCGAGGAGGTTGTATCGCTTTCGCCGTTCACCGTCTCCGACACCGACGACAAATCCTGGCTCGCCACCACGACGCTCATCGGCAGCCGCACCAATCAGGAGCTCGCCAAGCTCCCGGTCACGGTCGACGTCATCACCGCCGAGTTCATGCGCGACATTGGCGTCTTCAACATGGACGACGCCGCGCAATACGTCTCGGGCGTCAACGTCACGCCGCGGCTCGAGTCGCGCAACGACGACCGCATCACCTACCGCGGCCTCGGCGGCAGCGGCAGCTCGCGCAATTTCTTCACGTGGTATGTCCCGTCCGACGCCTACAACGTCGAGCGCTTCGATTTCAACAAGGGCTCGAACTCGCTCATGTTCGGCGACTCGCAGCCTGGCGGGCAGGCCACGATCTACACCAAGCGCGCGCGCTCGCGCAACATGGCCGAGCTCTACGCGAGCTACGGCTCCTACGAGGCCTACCGCGTGCAGCTCGATGTGAACCGCCGCTTGCGCGATAATCTCTTCATGCGGGTGAACCTGGTGAACCGGCGCAACAAGACCTACGTCAAGGGCACCAACGACGTCTTCCGCGCCGGCGACCTCGCGCTCACCTACGAGCCGTTCAAGACCACCACGGTCCGCGTGGAACTGGAGCGGGGCGCGACGCACCGCGTGCGGGCCGACAGCGCCCTCGCGATCAACGATGTCGCCGCCGCCGGCCGCGGCTTCGGCAGCAACAACCAGTGGTATTACACCTCCGACGGCGAAATTTTCCAACGCACCAGCACGTTCCCGGCCGCGATCGATCGCAGCGGCCCCTCCGGCAACCAGGTCTCGCTCCTGCAGGGCCAGACGCGGGCCGTGCGCCTGCCCAACGGCACGCAGAAGTTCTTCTCCGGCTTCGACCAATACACGAACATGCTCGGCACGGTCGATTACAACAACCGCATCTTCAATGTCGCCAACGCCACGATCGAGCAGCGGATTGGCAAGCTCGCGATCGAGATCGCCTACAACCAGCAGTTCCAGCACGAGGACCGGAACGACAATTCCTTCGGCACCAGCCAGACTCCGCCCGTGCTCAGCGTCGATAGCACCGGCCGTCCTTATATTGAAGAGGCGATCGGCGGCGCTGCTTTCAAGGTCTTCGGCAATGTCGTGAAGGCGGGCCGCATCGCGGCCGTGTATCCCTTCGATTTCGGACGCTGGGGCAAGCAGCTCGCCGTCGTCACCGCGCTCAAGCAGCGCGACGTGAAACACTCGCGCCGCACCGGCCTCGCCAACGAGCTCGGCGCCGGCCTCATCGCCAACAACGGCATCCGCCTCCGGGCCTACCTCGACGATCCCGGTTTCGGCACCACGGAATTCTGGGATCAGTTTCTCCGGCCGAACATCCGCGCCACGCCGACGTTCAAGCCCGTGCTCTACGAGAGCACGACCAACACGGGGCCGTTCGTCGACGTCCGCTATGCGCAGACCCAGACCGCGTCATTGTCCGGTGAATACTTCGGCGGCCGCGTCCACTCCCTCGTCGGCGCCAGTTGGAACAGCCTCAAACGCAAAATCCCGACCGAGGCCGCCTATGCCACCGACGCGCGCGGCTACTTCCGCCACCCGGGAATGCCGTGGGAACGCCCCGATCTCTACACCTACGACCCGCGCTTCGATCTCGCCGCCACCAGCAAGATGGCCGGCCTCACCGTCGCCGTGTGGCGCGGCGATGCGCTGAACATGAACGTCTACGCCGTCAACTCGGAGTCTTTCAACTGGCAGTCGCGCCAGGTCTTTTTCGGCCCCGACATCGGACCGGTCCGCGGCAAGACAAAGGAAGTCGGGCTGAAGGGCGATCTCTTCCAACGCAAAATCACCTACACGCTCGGCGTCTTCGACATCAAGCGCGTCAACGCCGCCTATGCGTGGCTGCCCGACGTCCTCAACCTCACGCAGCTCGAGGACCTGATCAACCCGAACAACATCCTGCCCGCGGACCCGCGCTACGTCGAGGTGGTCAGCGGGCTCAACAACGAGCGCCGCACGGTAAACTCGAACGAACAGTCGCGCGGCCTGGAACTCACGCTGCAGGGCCAGCGCTGGAAGGGGCTGCAGACGCGCCTCACGTTTTCCACCACCCGCGTGCGCGCGCAGGCGAACTTCTCCCAGTTCCGCGCCTACCTCGCCGCCGCGGAGGAGCGCACCGCCGCGGCCAACGCGGCCGGCGGCGACCGGACGATGGCGGAACTGCCCGCCGTCCTCACCAACGCCCGCAACGTGCTCGGCTCAAACACGCTCACCGATGCGATCGCCGGCCGCCGCAGCGCGCCCTACACGGGCAGTTTCGTCGCCGATTACCAGATACCGTTTGTCCGCGGCCTGCGCGTGGGCGCGAATGGCGTCTTCGGTCCCGACTACAATGTCGCGATTTTCGACGGCGTGAGCTACAAGGGCGCGGCCTCGTTTCCGATTCACGGCTATCTGCTCTACGACCGCCGGATCATGAGATACCAGACGACGTTCCGCCTCGGCGTGCAGAACATCTACGACCTCGTGAACGGCGACAGCCGCTACCGGATCACTGGCGCGACCTCGTTCAACACCACGGTGCGAAAGCCGAATTACATCTATCGCTACACCGAGCCGACGACGTGGAGCTTCAGCGTGACCACACGCCTGTAGGCGCGCGTCGCGCCGGCTATGCAGTGGCTGCGGCGTCCCGCCGCAGATCCGGGTTCAGCGTCCGACAGTGGAACGGCTTGTCCCCAAGCCGTTGGTTCGTGGCCGTCCTCCCGGTCTCAGCGAGCTTCGCGTCGTCCGTGTTTCAAGCCGCTCACCGCCGGGCGCGCAGCACGTCTTTCTGGCTTTTCGCCGCCGCGGCCACCGGACCGGTCGGCACCGCGCGCGACACCGCCTCCAACAAACTGCCCGCCGCGCCCGCGTTTCCTTCCTTCGCCAGCCATTCGGCGGCGACGAGCGAAGCGTGGGCGGCGGCGTTCTTCAAATCGGCGGAGCCGCTGGCCAGCACCTGCTGCAAGGTCTTGGCTGCATCGGCCGTGCCGATCATCCCGAGCGATGCGAGGGCTTCCGCCGCGACGCCGCGCTTTCCATCGAGGGCCAGTTTCTTCAAATCCGGCACCGCGGCCTTTTCGCGGCGCACGCCGAGCGAATTCACCACGCCCGCCAGGTGCGGACCTTCGAGCGTGGCGAGCGCCTTCCGCAACGCGGCACCGGCGGCGGGATCGCGAATGCCCTCGAGTCCGCTCCGCGCGTAATCGGAGAGGTGCTCTGCATTGAGCAACGCCGCGAGCGCCGGGACGGCGGCCGGGCCGCCGTAGAAGCCGAGCTCCTGGCAGGCGCGGGCCTTCTCGTGCAAATCCGCCGAAGAGGCGAGGACGGCGAGCGCCGCCGCCTCGGGTTTTTCGGCCGCAGTCAGGGGGCCGGTGAAGGAAACCGCCAGCAGGACCGGCAGGAGGGAGCGAATGGCTTTCATGGGACCGGTGTTGGTTTCAGGCGTGCCACGGCGCCCGGCGGGCGCGGCTGCACATGCGGTTGGCTTCGGCGTCGTTCACGAACGACTCGGTGACGGGATCGAAATTCACCTTCCGCCCCAGCCGCCAGCCGATCGAGGCCGCGTGCGAGACGATGTGACCGCGGCGCGTCACGTCGACGTTGGCCGCCGGCTTGGCGCGCGACTTCACGCAGTCGAGAAAATCGCGGACATGCTTCGTCGGATCCGTGCCGGCCATGGTCGCCGGCGTGCCTGTCTCGAGTAGTTTAGGCGAGGATACGGCAATCTTGCCCGTGTCGGCGGCCTCGACCCAGCCTTCGTCGCCTTCGAAGCGGACCGGGCACGTGCCTGGCACGACCCAGTTGCCCTCGCCCTTGAAGCCGGAGAGGCGCATGACGAGTTTCACCCCGTTCGCATAGCGACCGTGGATGGTCTGGCCGTCCGCTTCGAACTCGACCGGCGTGGTGCCGTCCGCACTCGCCGCCCACTGGCAGAGATCGATGGTGTGCGCGCCCCATTCCGGCAGCGCCGCGCCACCATGGAAATCGAAGTAGCCCCGCCAGCGGCCATTGACGTAGTCCTTGTTGAAGGGCCGCCACGGCGCCGGGCCGAGCCAGCGATCCCAGTCGACGACATCCGGCGCGGGTTCGGGCTCGGCGGGCAGCCACTTGTGACTCTCCTGCAGCGCGAGGATGCCCGCGTGGACGGTGTGGATCTTTCCGAGCTTGCCGCTGCGCGCGAGGCCCGCGGCGAACCGGAAATTATCGACGTTGCGCCGCTGGGTGCCGGCCTGGAAAACGCGACCGTAGCGATTCACGCCGTCGGCAAGCTCCTGGCTCTCGCGAATCGTCATGCTGCACGGCTTCTCGCAATAAATATCCTTGCCCGCCTTCGCCGCCAGGATCGAGGCCACCGCATGCCAGCGATCGCCCGTGGCGATGAGGACGGCGTCGATGTCGGGGCGCCCGAGAACCTCGGCCATCTCGCGGGTCTTGGCGCAGTCCTGGTTCTCGTAGTGGCGGTTGACCATCACGCGAACGACTTCGCGCCGGGTTTCCTGAACATCGGCATCCATCACGAACTGCACGTCGGGCTGGCTGAGAAACGCCTTCAGGTCCTCGCGACCGCGCGGGCCAATTCCAATGCCGCCGAGCACGATGCGGTTGCTCGGAGCGACGGCGCCGTTCTTTCCGAGCACGGCGGCGGGAATGATGGTGGGCATGCCCAAGGTCAGGGCCGTGGCTTTCAGGAAGTGGCGGCGCGTGGTTTTCATGTGTGAGGAATTGGGGTTGGCGATCCGATCAGCGGCGGCGCGCCGCAGAACCGCAGTGTGCGCTGCGCCCGCGCCGCCGTCTGCGCAGCTCTTGGCGAAGCCGACGCGGAAGTTGGCTTGGGGTGGAACGATTCTGAAGTCCGGCGTTTGAGGTTGGACAGGAAAAAAGAGACATGGAACAAGCCACTGTGGAACTCAGGAGCTCAGGAACAAGGCCTGATCGCCGGGAGCGACAGACGGTTCCCCGATGCTTTCTGCTGCGTTCCTGAATTCCATATAGGAGTGTTCAGCGTCTCCTTAAGTCAGTTGCTTCACCAGTGCGAAGATCATCCGCGGCAGATCGTAGGGGAAGCGCGCCGTGATCAGGTTGCCGTCGACCACACAGGGTTCGTCCAGCACGGTGGCGCCCGCGTTGGCGAGGTCGGGATGGATGTTCCAAACCGCGGTGGCCTTTCGTCCCTTCAGGATACCCGCACTCACCATCACCCACTGGCCATGACAGATCGCACACGTCGGTTTGCCGGCCTGCCACATATCGCGGACGAACGCCTGCGCCAGCGGATCGGCGCGCAGCGCATCGGGATTCCAACACCCGCCAGGGAAGATACACGCATCGTAATCGGCGATCGTTGCCTGATCGAGGTAGCGATCGATCTTCAGCCAGCCTGCATTCTCCATGAGCCGGATCGCGAGGACGTGTGTGGCGCATTGCGCCGGAAAGCGCAGACCGAGCGTCGGATGAAATTCGCCGATCCGCGGCGACACGACGTGCACCGTCGCCCCGTGCTCGGTGAGCCAGCGGATCGAACCCGTGATTTCCACTTCCTCGACGCCGTTGGTGCAGCAGATGGCGATCGTTTTTCCCTTCAGGAGCGCTGGATTGGTCGGCGGATCGAAAAGAAAATGATGCAGCTCCCGGTTCAACTCCCCGTCAGCCGTGGTCAGCAGCTCGGTCGAAATCGACGGCACGAGCGCCGGCGTCATCAACGCTTGGGCGCGCAGGATCGCGGCATTGCGAAGCGGGGCGGAATCGGGAGAGGAGATCATGCGGAGGCGGCATCGACGCGACGCGGGGTTCCGAGCCGGTCGAGGAAGACGTGAGAGTTGAGCCTGCCGCCGGTGCGCTGGCAAGGGCGACAACGCCCCCGGGGCGGGAGGCCGGAGGGGAGTGCAATTGAAAGTGAAATCAGCCCCCCCGGCCGCCACCGCACCGTCCGGCCGCGACGGTTTGTCACTTATTAGGTGACAAACGAGCCCGCTTCCGCTGGGACAGAATGATCGGTTTGTCACGTATTACGTGACAAACCTGCGGGGTGGGTCGGCCGCACGGACGTGGCCTTGGTTGGGCATGCGACTTCACTTTCAGTTGCACCCGCCGGAGGGTGGGCGCGGATTCAGTTCGTGACCCGTGCGCGGCAATCCGCCATCTCCTCCCCTGCACATGCTGTTCTGGCTGAAGAAAACGATCGCCTCCTGGTTGATGCCGCTGCCGCTCAGCCTCATCGCGCTCGCCGCCGGAATTCTGCTTATCCGGTATACGAAACGAAAGCGGCTGGGCCGCCTGAGCATCGGCCTCGCCGCCGCCATCATGCTGATCTTCAGCAACAAGTTTGTATCCAAATCGCTTGTGCGGTCGCTCGAAACGCAGCATCCGGCCATCCCCGAGTTCATCGCCGGCGCACCGCTTCCTGCGCCAATCGCCTCTTGTCGCTACGTCGTGATTCTCGGGGGCGGCAACGGCGTTTCGCCCGGCCTCGCGGCCAGTAATCAACTTTCATCCGCCTCGCTGGCCCGTTTCGTCGAGGCGCTCCGCATCTGGCGCGCGCTGCCCGAGGCCACGTTGATTGTGACCGGCGGTGGTCGCGAGGGCGAAGAGCCCAACGCGCGCTATATTGCCCGCGCCGCGCTCGCGTTCGGCGTGCCCGCCGATCGCCTGCTCGTGGTCGATCAAGGGCGTGACACCGAGGACGAATCGCGCGCCGTCAGAACCCTGGTGCCGGACGGGCGCGTCGCCCTCGTCACCTCCGCCTGGCACATGCCGCGGGCTTACGCGCTCTTCCGTGGTGCAGGACTGGATACGGTGCCCTGTCCGGCCGACTTTGCGACCCACGTGGATCCCGGTTCCCGACTCGACGACTACACGTGGGCCTTGTGGGCGCTCGGCGGCAGCGAGCGCGGCCTGCGCGAGCGCCTCGGTTACCTCTGGATCCGGCTGCGCGGCAAGGGGTGACCCACTCTCATTGCTCGATTCGCCGCCGTCGCGGCGATCTGATCCGCTTTGATTCTCTGTGACAAAATCCGGACCAGCACGGAGCCGAAGCGGCTCCGCTACTTCCGGATCGGTCTCGTCAGTCGCCGTCTCCTACCAATGCCTCATGATCTTTGGCCTTTGGCGCGCAGCCCCGGATAGGGCCCGCTCTCCGACCGGGCCGCGGACCGCCACGGAGGTCGGTCCCTACCCCCAATCGTCTCATTCATTCGAGCCATTGGTCTCAGCCTCGGCAACCGCCGATCCTCCGTCCGCTGGTCTTCCAACGATCCTACCCCTTCTTCTTCCCCTTCCCCTTTCCTTTTGCCGCCGCCGGCCCGCGGGCGGGCTCGGCCTGCACGGCCTTGAGGTAACTCAGCAGCGCCGCCTCCATGCGGTCAGCGCGCTCGGCTTGCTGCTGCGCGAGGTCGCGGCCCTCCTCGCGCGGGTCGGTGCCGAGTTGATACAGCGCTCGCGAAGCGACGCCGCCATTGCCATCCCATTTCACGAGCAACTTGTAATCACTCTGCCGGATCGCGGATTCACCTCGCGTCGGTCGGTGGAAAAACAAGCTGCGATCCGGCCGGGCGAGGGCCGTCGCCTCGCGAGCCCCTTTGAAGAGTGGCTTCAGGCTCACGCCGTCGACCTCGGCCGGCAGCCGCGCGGTGCCGCTGGCGAGATCGTAGAACGTCGCCAGCAAATCATAAGACGCGACCGGCACATGGCACACCGCGTCCGCCGGGACCGACGGACCTCGCACGAGAAACGGCACGCGAATCCCACCTTCGAGGAGCATGTGCTTTTCGCCGGTGAGCGGATGATTTCCCGGCAGCCGCCTGGCATCGGAGCCGGGCATGCTCCCCCGGCCACCGTTGTCCGCCGTGAACACGACGTAAGTGTTGTCCTCGATTCCGAGCGCCTTGAGTCCGCCCAGCAACCGGCCGACGCCGGCATCCATTTCCTCGAGCATCGCCGCCCACGCCTCGGTATACTCGCGATCGGGCGCGCCCTTCGCCTGATAGCGCTTCAAGGTTTCCTCGCGACAGGCAATCGAGAGGTGAACGGCATAGTAGCTGACCTGAAGGTAAAACGGCCGGTTCAACCGCACGGATTCGCGCATGAATTCGAGGCCGCGGTTCGTCACATGACCGGTCAGCTTGGGGTCTTCCTGGTTCGTGTAGAACGCCGGCGTGTTGGCGTGACTGGCCCCGGCCACGTCCTGGTTCAGTGTCGCCGGCATTCCGCCGGTGTTGTTGCCGGTCAGGCCATCGCTCGCGTCATAGCCGGCCTGTGCCGGGGTCGATCCCATCTGCTCGCCCCATTTGCCGTAGTGCGCGGTCCGATACGTGGCGTCGGCCTGCTTCAGCGCCTTCGGCAGCGTGAGGTGGTCGTGCGGCACCCAACTGCTCGGGAATTCGCCCCCGCTGCGCGCGGCCGAGGTCCCGTTGAGGATGCTGCGCCGTGTGGGCGTGCAGAGCGGCGCGGGCGAGTAGCCGCTGGTAAAGCGCATTCCTTCGCGCCCGATGCGATCGATGTTCGGGGTCTGCAAATAGGAGGACTGCGCCTCCGGCATGCGCGGGTCCATGGTGCGCGACACCTGGCTCCAGCCATGATCATCGGAGAGGATCAGCACGAAATTTGGCCGGCGCTCCGCCGCGAAAGCCGGGCCAAGCAGCGCGCCAAGGACCACAAGGAAGAGGGGCAGCTTCATATCGCGGCCGAAACTACCTTGCGCATCCCGCCCGACGCCAACTCGATCTTCAGCGACGTATCGATCGGGGAATTCTGGAGCAGGAACCCAGGGAGCCAAGAAGTCGGAAATCGAGCCAATACCGGATTAATTCAGAAGCCAGAAAGCCGTAAACATCCCCGGAGCAAGCTCCGGGGCATTTGACCAAACCCACCTTGTGCCATTCGCCAATTCTTCGTAGCTGCGAGCGTGAGCGAGCGGACGGACCACCACTCGCTCACGCTCGCGGCCA
>Ga0163144_10003697_pt1 | contig 34806 bp, 36 predicted proteins | sample OliLak19BULKMAT1_FD_123175 | JGI IMG/M metagenome (GOLD analysis project Ga0163144, IMG submission 123175) | Freshwater microbial mat bacterial communities from Lake Vanda, McMurdo Dry Valleys, Antarctica - Oligotrophic Lake LV.19.BULKMAT1 | ecosystem: Environmental > Aquatic > Freshwater >...
AGGTGACGCGGGAAGCCCTGCAGCCTGTGCGCGAAACGCAGGGCGCGATGCAGCACGGGATTGTCAGGGTCGAGCCCGGCCTGACGCAACTGCTGTGCGGCGGGCTGGTCGCCCCAACTGCCCCAGACGAGGCCGGACAGACGCGCGGTCACATCGTCGGTGAGGCCGAACACCTTGCCGACTTCGCGCATGGCGCTGCGCGGGCGATAGTGGATCACCGTGGCAGCGATGCCGGCACGGTGGCGGCCATAGCGCCGGTATATGTGCTGGATGATTTCCTCGCGCCGCTCGTGCTCGAAATCGACATCGATGTCGGGCGGCTCCTCGCGCTCGTTCGAGAGAAAGCGTTCGAACAGCACGTCGAATGTGGCGGGATTCACCGAGGTGATGCCGAGCACGTAGCAGACGGCAGAGTTCGCCGCTGACCCCCTGCCCTGGCACATGATGCCCTTGTCCTCGGCGACGCGGACAAGATCGAAGATGGTGAGGAAATACGGCGCCATCCGCCGCCTGGCGATGAAGATGAGCTCCTTGCGCAGCAGGCGCTTCACCTTCTTCGGGATGCGCCAGCTGTATTTCATCCCGGCATGAAACCAGACGCGGTCTTCGAGATATTGCTGGTCTGTCCAGCCATTGGGGACGGGCTCCTGCGGATATTCGTAGCGCAGATGATCGAGATCGAAATCGATCAGGCGCTGCAGCACCTGCGTCTCGGCGATCGCTTCGGGCGCGGCGCGAAAGAGGCGCGCCATTTCGGCGGGCGGCTTGAGATGCCGCTCGGCGTTGACTTCCAGCAGGCGTCCCGCGTTCTCCAGCTTCACGCCTTCGCGGATGCAGGACATGACATCCTGAAGGTCGCGCTGCCCAGGTGCGTCATAGAGGGCGTCGTTGGCGGCGATCAGCCTGACGCCTGTGCGTGCGGCGATGCGCTTCAGTCCTTCAAGGCGACGCGCGTCATCGCCGCGCCGGTGCATGGTGACGCCCAGCCAGGTCGGGGCAGATTGGCGAAGGATGGCGAGTGTGCCTTCAAGTCCGTCGAGCGTCTCACCAGGCATGACAACGAACAGGAGATCGCGCGCGAGATCGAGCACGGCGCGCAGGGTGAGGCGGCAGTCTCCCTTCATGGCGCGATCGGCGCCGGGTGGCCCACGCAGATTACCGGCGGTGAGGATACGGCAGAGACGACCCCAGCCTTCCCGGTTGACGGGATAGGCCACGATATCAGGCGTGCCATCGACAAAGGCGAGGCGGGCACCGATGCACAGCTTGAACCTGGCCGCGCGCTTCTTCATTTCGGCGCTGTGCGCCTTGAACCGGGCCTCGTCGGGATGTTCCATCCAGCTGGTCTCACCGGGCGAGCCGCCTTCGCGCACGCGTGTTGGCGCAGGCAGGCCGTCCTTGCGCACCTTTTTCAGCGCGGACCAGGCGCGCACAACGCCCGCCACCGTGTTGCGGTCTGCGATGCCGATGCCGGTGTAGCCGAGCGCCAGCGCCTGCAGCACCATGTCCTGTCCGTTGGAGGCGCCGCGCAGGAAAGAGAAACTGGTGGCGGCGACCATCTCGGCATAGGGCGGCGGCGCTGCGGCCTGCCCTGTCGGCTCTGGAATGGAGCGGTGCGTGAAGGCGACGACGTCCTGGTTCATGCGAAGACACCGTGGATGTACCAGGCGGGATTTGCGTTCGTGGCGTAATCACCGGCGCGGAAAAGCCAGAAGCGGCGGCCTTCGACATCCTCGATGCGATAGTAATCGCGTGTCGCGGCGTCGGGCGCGCGCCACCATTCCGGCGCGATGCGTTCGGGACCCTCGGCGCGGCTGACATCGAACTCCTTCTTTCGCCATGAGAACCGGCGCGGCGGACCATCGGGCACTTCGACGAGACGGATCTGGATCGGCTGGGGCGGATCGAAGATCTGGGTCGGGCGCAACGGCGGCTCGCCAGATTCTGGTACGGGCCAGACGGCAGAGGTCATCGGATTGAAGCTGGCCGGCACGGCGCGGGCGGCGCGGGCGGGATCGTGCGTGTTCTCGGGCGCAAAGCGCAGGACGCGCTCGGGGCCAAAGCGCGTGGAGAGGCGGTCTGCGAGATCGGCCACCTGGTCCTCCTCGGCGGCGCGGCCATCGAGGCTGGACTGGAGCGAGGCGAGTGTTTCGGTTGCAAGCAGCGACAGGCGGATGAGATCGAAGCCGAAGCCGGGGTCGATGGGGTCGGCAAGCGCATCAAGGCGTTCGCGGAACAGTCGCAGGACAATGGCGGGATCGCGGATCGGCCGGCCGGTCTCGACCAGGATGCGGCGCACGGCACCGTCGGCGCGAAAGTAACAGGCCTCGAACACGCGCCCGCCCTCACGGCGCTCACCGAGGCACGCGCAGGCGTCCCGCGCCAGTTCCGACAGGGCAGCCTCGACATGTTCGACGCGGCCGATGGGTTCGGCGAAGCGGCGCTCGAGCCACAGCATTGGGACGGCGCGGCGCGGCGTGAGCGGGGCTGGAGCGATGCCCTGAAGGCGGAGCAAGCGATGCGTCATCTCCTCCCCGAAACGCGAGGCGAAGAGCTGGCTCGGTCGCTCCGCCAGCGCGCCGATGGTCTTGAGACCGGCGCGCGAGATGGCGACGCGGTCCTTCTCATTAAGGTTGAGCACGGCGATGGGCAGGGTGCGGACGGCGACCGCCTCCGCACCGGGCGGCACGATGGCGACATGGCCGAACCGGGCGAGCGCGCGGGCCGTATCGGGCGCACCTGCAATCACCGTACGCGTGTGCAGCCCTGCCCGGCGCAGGCGGCGCGACAGGCCAAGCCGCAATTGCGCCTCGCCGCCGAACAGATGATCGCAGCCGGTGATGTCGAGCGTGAGGCCGTCTGGCGCATCCGCCATCACGATGGGCGTCACGCGATCGCAGTCATCAGCCACCGCATCAAGAAGCGCGGCGTCGGCGATATGATCCATCTCCTCGACCCACAGGTCAGGTATGCGGGCGCGGGCGTCGGCGAGCGATATGCCGGGGACGAGGCCAACACGCTTTGCCTGGCGGCTGAGCGCGACGAGGCGCATGGCGCCCTTCTGTTTCTCGACCACAACGAGCGGCGGCTTATCCGGCGCGCCGGTCCTTTCCGTATAGATTCGCGTCTGCCGGATGATCCGATCCGCCGGCAGCAGCGGGAACCAGATCGCCAGGAAGCGCCGCGCTGTTTCCGATATCGGTGAGGGCAATGTCGGTGAAGGCAAGGCGGTCACGGTTCCATTCCACGATCCAGCCCCGGCCGGCGGCGCCGGCGCGGTCTCTCAACAGGTCGGCGGTGAAGCAGGCATGTCCGGGCGCATCCGCCTCCATCGGACGAGAGGGCGCAGACCGTACGCTCCATCGCGAGGCGGCGGCGCTTGGGGTGGGCGTCCCGCCCGCACGCACCATCAGCACGGGCAGGTTCGAGCGCGCCGCCGCGAGCGCCAGCCTGCGCGTCGCGACGAGGTCCAGCGTCTTCGGATTGCCCCATGGCTCGATAAGCACGGCGCCGAGCGGCGAACATCGCGCCGCCTCCTCGCCTGCCCGCAGCACGGACGGCCCGTCGCGCGCCCGCACCATGATCAGGCGATCCGGCGACAGGCCAAGCTCGGCAAGGCCGGGCGCGTAAATCTCGCCCATCTCGAGCCCGACGAAATCCTGCCGTACCCAGACGATCGGTTTTCCACCTGACGCGCGCAGGGCGAGCACGATGGCGAAGGCCGCCGCCGCTGGCTCATGCGCCATGCCCTCGGCGAACACTTCGTGGAGAGCACCGCGCGCAAGCCCGCCGCCCAGCGCTGCATCAATCGCCGGCGACCCAATCGAAAAGCGCGCGTCCGCCACGGGCGAAGACCCCCGCTCCAGCCGCAACACCCTCTCCCGCAATGCCTCCAGTTCGACTTTCACAACGCCCGTCCAGATGAGTTCCTGTTTTGTTCCAGTAGGGTCGGGGAGGTAAGAGAGTCAAATTGAATCGCGGAGGGGTAGTCTCTCAGTTTGAATTTCGCTGTGGAGTCAGGACGATTCGCGGCGAGATTCTTTTCATGGCCGTCGGTCACCCGCCCGTAGGGTGCATTGAGCGCAGCAAAATGCACCCGCTGGCGCCGTTGGCAGGAGGCGAGTTCTCGCTCGCCCCCTGCTCTGGCACTCGTTACTGAACCTCCGACACCACGATGAATTGCGGGGCATCAGCGAAGCCCATGAACTGGCCCATGACGCCCTGGACAGTTGCGCCCGGCATGTCTTCGGCGACGAAGCCGTCGAGGTCAGGGATCGAGAAGGTCTCGATGTATTTCACCGAGGGCTGGCCATCGCCCATCAGCAGCTTCTCGGCGCGCAGCGTCTGGAAATCGGCGACGCGGGCGAGGCCGCGCATGGCCGGCTGGTCCGAGGTCTTCACCCAGGTCTCGAAGTCGGCGGGGGTCACGCCGGCCTTGAGATTGTACATGATGATGAGGTTGACCGGCTTGCGCTCGGCGACCGGGGCGGGGGCCGGCGCTTCGACGACGGCCGGGGCGGGTTCAGGCGTGGGCGCGGGGGCTGGCGCGCACGCGACCGCTGACATCATCAACGGCAAGGCGAGGAGAAAACGTTTCATCTGGGTGGATCCTGTGAGGATTGGCGTGCACCGTTCGCTGCGCGATGCGGCAAAAGCGCCCCCAATTCATCGCGCGGGATGACGTCATGATGCATGATGGCCGCCTCCCCGCGCGACAGTTAGCGTGCGCCGGTCGACAAGAGAAGCCGGGTCCGGCTACCCGTGGCCCGTCAGGAGGCGGGCGCGTCATCCGGCTTCTGCAGCAGATCGACGGGCTCGTCCGTTCTGGCGTCAAATGTGCGGATATCGGTGCAACCTGAGGTCTTCAGGTCCCACAGCTTCATGATGGCGTCCTTGCGCGTCAGCGGCTCCGTCGCGACCGCATTTCCTTTTGCGTCAACGGCCTTCACAATGATCTGCATCAGCTGGCCTCCGGGATGGAACCCGCAGACGCTCCCCACAGCCCTGCGCGCTCGCGCCTGATCCACAGAACGCTTCAACGCCTATTCGGTGTCGCATGCAATTACATGTGTCGTGAGGGCGGACGCAGACGCTACGGCAGGGCCCTAGATTCCGCGCGGCATCGTCAGCATCAACAGGACGACGGCGGCAATCGCCGCGCCGATCACCACGGCGACACGCGTCCAGAGCTGGCGGCGATCGGCACGCGACATCGGGCCGGCGTGCCTGCGGACGGCGGCGGCCCGGCGTCTGTCCTTGCGGTTGCTCATGGGTGTCACCTCGCCTGCAGCATGACGCAAGGATGAGCGGCTTGCCAGCCTGTCGTGACGCTTCCCGCAAGGTGCATCCCACCCTATTGTCGCGCGCGGCAGGGGCCGCAGGGAGTCGCGGGATGGCAGTTGCAGGTGCCGGCTATCCGCTGGAGGGGCTCAAGGTCCTCGACTTCTCGCGCGTGCTGGCCGGGCCGTTCGCCGGCCGAATGCTGAGCGATCTCGGCGCCGAGGTCGTGAAGGTCGAGCCGCCCGAGGGGGATTCAAGCCGACTGTGGGGCCGGATGACGGGGGGCGTCTCGGGCTATTTCAACATGGTCAACGCCGGCAAGCGGAGCATCGCCATCGACCTTCGCGCGCCCGGGGCGCAGGAGTTGGTGCTTGCGCTGGTGCGAAAGGCCGACGTGCTGGTGGAGAATTTCCGACCCGACGTGATGCCGCGACTGGGCATCGGATATGAGACTCTGGCGGCGGCCAATCCGAAACTGATCATGCTGTCGATTTCCGGCTTCGGGCGCGACGGGCCGGAATCGCAGCGCCCGGCCTATGCGCCCATCGTACATGCCGAACTTGGCCTGATCGACCGCACGGCGCGGATGAAGGGCGTGCAGCTCGATCTTCCGCTATCGGTGGCGGATACGAATGCCGGGCTGCACGGTCTCGTCGCACTGCTCTCGGCCGTAATCATGCGTGGGCGCACGGGGCTGGGCCAGCATATCGACATGGCGATGATGGACGCCACGCTGATGTGCGACGACCAGCTGCATTTCGAAATCGAGGATGCGGAGGCGACGCGCAACCTGCCGCCCGACATGTGGGAGACGGGTGCCGGGCCGATCCTCGTCTCGGTTGATTTCCGCTGGCTCTGGAAACTGCTGACGTCCGGTTTCGGCGTGTTGGATCCATCGACGCCGGAGATGGAGATCGACACGAAGATCGCGGCGCGGCGCGCGGCCGTCTCGGCGTTCATGGGCAGGCTTGCGACCTGGGACGATGTCGAAGCGGCCATGGCGAAGATGAACCTCGCCTGGGGCCGCATCCGCGCCGGCAAGGCGCTGCGCGAGCAGCCAACGCTGGCGCATCGTCAGTCGATCGTGGACGTCGATGACCGCGCCGGCGGCACGCGGCCGATCGTGCAATCGCCCTATCGCTTCTCGCAGGCAGCCAGCGGGGTACGCGGCGGCGCGCCACACAAGGGCGAGCACACGGATGAAATCCTGCGTGGCTGGCTCGGGCTGTCGGAGAAGGAGATCGGCGCGCTTGCTGCGCACGGCGTGCTGGCGCGGGATGGGGCGGCGGGCTAACCCGCCTCCGCGATCACCTTCAGGAACAGCGCGCCGTAACGGTCCAGCTTGGCCTTGCCGACGCCCGGCACGCCAGACAAGTCAGCCAGCGTTGCAGGCCGCTTCTCCGCCATCGCGCGCAGCGTGGTGTCGTGGAAGACCACATAGGGCGGCAAGCCCTGCTCTTTCGCGATGGCCGCGCGGGCCTTGCGCAAGCCTTCGAACAGCGACGCTGCGCCCCCGCCCATCTCAACGGTGGCCGCTGCATTGCGCTCGCGGCGCACAGGGCGCTTTGTGTGGTCACGGCGCAGCATCACCCGCTGTTCGCCGCGCAGGATGGGCCGCGCTTCTTCGCTGAGGCTGAGCCCGCCATGCTCGGAGCCGACCACGACAAGGCCTGACGCCGAAATCTGGCGCAACACGGATTGCCACGTCCTTGCATCGACATCGGCGCCCTTGCCGAACACCGCCAGCTTGTCATGGCCGAGCCGCTCGACCTTCTCGGTCGCCTTGCCTGCAAGCACGTCGACGACATGCATCACGCCGAAACGCTCGCCGGTGCGATAGATGGCGGACATCGCCTTGATCACCGCGTCGGTGGCGTCCCAGGTGTCGGCAGGGCTCAGGCAGTTGTCGCAGTTTCCGCAATTGCCGGGATGCGCCTCTCCGAACCATGACAGGATCGCCTGCCGCCGGCACAGCGTCGTCTCGCAGATGTTGAGAAGTGCGTTGAGCTTGGAGCGTTCGACCTGCTTCACCTCGCCGGGCGCTGCGCCCTCGTCGATCATGCGGCGGCGAAGCACGACGTCGCTCATCGCATAACACATCCACGCAGCCGCCGGATCGCCGTCGCGGCCAGCCCGGCCTGTCTCCTGATAATACGCCTCGATCGAGCCTGGCATGTCGAGATGGGCGACGAAGCGCACGTCAGGCTTGTCGATGCCCATGCCGAAGGCGACGGTCGCGGTCATCACGACGCCGTCCTCCTTGATGAACGCGTCCTGATTGCGCGAACGGGCACCCGCATCCATGCCCGCATGATAAGGCAGCGCGCGCACGCCCTGCCCGGTGAGCCAGGCGGCGGTCTCGTCGACCTTCTTGCGCGACAGGCAGTACACAATGCCGCTCTCGCCTCTCCGCGTGGACAGAAAATCGAGCAGCTGCTCGCGGCCTTTCTGCCGCTGTACCATCGTGTAGGAAATGTTCGGCCGGTCGAAGCTTGAGGCAAAGACTGTCGCATTCTCCAGGCCGAGCCGCTCGATGATGTCGGCGCGCGTCGCAGGATCGGCGGTGGCGGTGAGCGCCATGCGCGGCACGCCGGGAAAGTTGGCGGCGATGCCCGAAAGCGCGCGGTATTCCGGGCGGAAGTCGTGGCCCCACTGCGAAACACAATGCGCCTCGTCGATGGCGAACAGGCTGATGTGGGCATCCTGCAGCATTTGCTGGAAGCCCGCAGTCACCAGACGTTCGGGCGCGACATAGAGCAGCTTCAGCCGGTCCTCGCGCAGGTCGTCGCGGACGATCCGTGCCTCGTCTGCATTGAGGGAGGAGTTCAGCATCGCCGCTGGCACGCCCGCCTGTTTCAACGCCTCAACCTGGTCGCGCATCAGCGCAATCAGCGGCGAGATGATGATGGCGACGCCGGGCCTGCATAATGCAGGCACCTGATAGCAGAGCGACTTCCCCGCCCCGGTCGGAAACAGCACGACAGCATCGCCGCCCTCCGTGACGTGACGCACGACATCGCCCTGCTGGCCGCGAAAGACCGCATGGCCGAATACGTCGGCGAGGATGGTTTCAGGGTTGAGTCGGGTGGGCTGCAAGATTTCCGGTCCATCGGTGATTGCTTCTCATACGCACTTTCGGGTTTCCTGCCCCAGCCTAATTCCTGTCTTGTCTGTGAGTTGACGCAACCTGCCGCGCCCCCATAGCGTTCCTGGAGCAGAACGATTGGCTGAAGGACCCCACCATGAAGATGAAGCTGTTTGCGACTGCCGCAATCCTGGCGCTTGGACTTGCCGCATGTGGCGGCGGAGAACCTGCGCCTGCCGAGCCTACGCCAGTCGCTGAAGCGCCCGCTCCGGCACCGGAAGTAGCGCCTGCCGCAACGACCGAAATCGGCGCGGCGCCAGCCGACATCCCCGCCTTCATGAAGACGCGGCACGACAATTACGAGGACATCGGCAAGAACATGAAGGTCCTGCAGGACAACATGAAGCTCGATGCGCCCGACATGGCCGCCGTCACCGCCGCCGCGACCAAGATCAAGGACTATGCCGCCCAGATGGGCACATGGTTCCCGGCCGGCACGGGGCCCGAAAGCGGGATCAAGACCGAGGCCAAGGCCGAGATCTGGACAGACCGCGCCACGTTTGATGGCACCGTCGTGAAGCTGCAGGAAGAGTCCGGCAAACTCGCCGCCACCGCCGACGCCGCGGCCTTCAAGGCTCAGTTCCCGGTGATGGGCGGCACCTGCAAGGGCTGCCACGACAAGTTCCGGCAGGAGGACAAGTAGTCAGCAAGTCGGGCATGGAATCGGGCCAGCCGCCGGAAGCCCCTACGCCTGCGACCGCTCCGGCGGCGCAGAAGGTCTGGGATGTCCCCACGCGGCTGGTCCACTGGACCCTCGCCATCGGCATCGCGACCTCCTGGTGGAGCGTCGAGAACAAGCAGATGGACATCCACTACTGGTCGGGACTCACCGTGCTCGGCCTGCTGGTCTTCCGCTTGTATTGGGGCTTTGGCGGGCCCGAGACCGCGCGCTTCTCGCACTTCATCAAGGGGCCCGCCGCCGTCTTTGGTTACATCCCCAAACTGTTCAGCAAGAACTATCGCGCCGCCTTCGGTCACAACCCCCTTGGCGCGCTCAGCGTTGTCGCGCTGCTTCTGGCGATCATCGTGCAGGTCGGCCTCGGCCTGTTCGCCTCCGATACAGACGGGCTTTTTGCGGGCCCGCTCAACCGCCACATCGACTACGACATCGCCAAGGACGTCACCGATTTCCACGAGGACTTCTTCAACGTCCTCTTCGCGCTGATCCTTCTCCACTTTGCGGCCATCGCCTTCTACATCGTGGTCAAGCGCATCAACCTGATCGGCCCGATGCTGACGGGAAAGCGCCGCGGCGCGAACCTCACGGGGCCCGCGAAGGGTATCGAGCCAATTCCGCTGTGGCGGTTGGGGATCGGCGTAGCGCTGGCAGTTGGCGTGGTCTGGTTCGTCGCGCGGTAGTCTTTTGCCGCACGACCATCCGAAGAAACGCAGTCGACAGGCGTGCGATCTCAGGTCCGCCACCTCAGCCACCGGTGCCGGACGAGCGTGATGGCAGAACCCAGGATCAAGAAACGCCGCGACGACCTGTCTCCGGCGCTCATCGTACGTACACGGATGGAGTGGTTCGTCTCGCTCCGGCGAGACATCAGGTAACGACAAACAGGCCAATTCAAGTCCGTTGAGCACAATCAACAGGTCCCGCGGGCGGTCATCCGATCAGGCGATATGCGCGCTTCGCATTAGAGCCTCAAGTTTCCCGACAGCTTCAAGTTGCTGCTTCCAGACGCCGGATAAATCCGTCACGCCGGCACCTAGCTCGCCTCGTCCACCCGGCGCGACAGCATCTCGATCCGAGCCGCAGCATCCGTCAGCAGCGTCGCCGCGCGGTTCTCGAGATTGCGGATGCGATCGTCCATCGCCTTGGCGCCCGTGCCCACCGCCTGCGCATCCATCTCGTCGAGCAGGGAGAGGCCCGCTGCAAGGAACAGGCGTTCGGGACCCAGATCGCCCAGCGCTTCGGTAAGCTCCAGCACGCGCTGTTCGAAACGCGCGCCGAGTTCTTCGAGCCTCGCTTCCTGGCCCGGCGCACAGCTCAGTGCGTAACGCTTGCCGGCGATGAGAAGTTCAGCCTTGGCCACGCGAATCCCGCCCTCCAGACAAGCGCCTTATAGCACCAGATCATACTTTTCCGAGGGCCTCGCGAACCTCGGAAATCGCCGCCCCCAGCGCCTCGGACGCCTCATCGGCGAGCCGCTGGAGCTCTTTCTCGCGCGCCTTCGCAACGTCAAGATCGCTGGCCAGCCGCGCCCGGTCCTTGCGCAGGGCGCCCGCCTCCTTCTCATAGGCGCGCGATCCCTCAAGCCGCTGGAAGAGACTGTCGAGCCGGCCTTCCAGCCGATCGATCGCCCCTTCGAGCCGCTTCAGCGCGTCGTCCATTTCCTCTGTGTCGTCAGGCGTCTTCGTCATCACGGCCCTTCCGGCGGGGGCCAATCTGATGCCTGTGAACAATTGGCGCAATGGCGGGGTACGGCGGCAAATTCCCTTTGAAGCGCAGCGCAAAGCCGTTAACCAGCGCTCGACCCCGCCGGAGACAGACTATGCCGCAACTTGCCCTCGCCAACGCGATCCGGGCGCTCAGCATGGACGCCGTGGAAAAAGCGCAGAGCGGCCATTGCGGCCTGCCGCTCGGCTTCGCCGATTGCGCGACCCTGATGTTCCAGGAATTCCTGAAATTCGATGCCGCAAATCCGGACTGGCCGGACCGCGACCGCCTCGTGCTGTCGGCGGGCCATGGCTCGATGCTGCTGTATTCCCTGTTCTACCTCACGGGATATCCGGGCATGACGCTGGATGAGATCCGAAATTTCCGCCAGCTCGGCTCGAAGACGCCGGGACACCCGGAGTTCGGTCACACCGCGGGCGTCGAGACGACCACAGGCCCGCTGGGCCAGGGCCTCGCCAACGCCGTCGGCATGGCGATGGCCGAGCGCCACCTCAACGCGCGCTTCGGCGACGACCTGGTCAACCACCGCACCTATGTGATTGCAGGCGATGGCTGCCTGATGGAAGGCATCAGCCAGGAAGCCATCACGCTGGCAGGGCATCTGCGCCTCAAGAACCTGATCGTGCTGTTCGACGACAATGCCGTCACAATCGACGGATCGACCAGCATGTCGGACGCCACCGACCAGGTGAAGCGCTTCAAGGCGTCGGGCTGGAATGTCGCGCGCGTCGACGGCCACAACATGGACGCGGTGCGCGGCGCGCTGCTGTCGGCCCAGCAATCGGACCGCCCTTCGCTGATCGGCTGCAAGACCATCATCGGTTTTGGCGCGCCGAAGATCGCCGGCACCGGCCCCGCTCATGGCGGCCCCTATGGCGCCGAAGAAATCGCGGGTATCCGCAAGGCGATCGACTGGCCGCACGAGCCCTTCGTCGTGCCTGAAGACGTGCTCGAGGAATGGCGCAGGATCGGCGCGCAGGGCGCCCATCATCGCGAAGCCTGGGAGCGCCGCCTCGCCGCCAGCGACAAGCGCGACGCTTTCAACACAGCGCTTTCCGGCGCAGTTCCGAAGGGCCTCTCCGCGGCGCTCGTTGCGCACAAGAAGAAGATCGTCGAGGCGCAGAAAGCCGACGCCACGCGCAAATGGTCCGGCGCTGCACTGGAGATCGCAACCGAACTGATGCCGGAAATGATCGGCGGCTCGGCCGACCTCACCGGCTCCAACAACACACGCACGGCTTCTGCAAAAGCCCCGTTCAAGCCCGATGCGTATGGCGGCCGCTATATCCACTGGGGCATCCGCGAGCACGCCATGGCCGCCGCGATGAACGGCATGGCGCTGCATGGCGGCGTCGTCCCCTACTCCGGCACCTTCCTCGTCTTCTCGGACTACTCCCGCCCCGCCATCCGGCTCGGCGCGCTGATGGGCCAGCGCGTAATCCACGTGATGACGCACGACTCCATCGGCGTCGGCGAGGACGGCCCGACGCACCAGCCGGTCGAGCATGTCGCGTCCCTGCGCATGATCCCGAACCTGCTCGTCTTCCGTCCCGCCGATGGCGTCGAGACAGCCGAAGCGTGGGAGGTCGCGCTCGAGACGACGACAGGCCCGTCGCTGATCGCCCTCACCCGCCAGAACCTCGCGCCGGCGCGCAGGACGCACACGGATGACAATCTCGTCGCCAGGGGCGGCTATGTGCTCTCGCGCGCCAGCAAGCCCGAGAAAGTCGTCCTCATCGCGACTGGCTCGGAAGTCGAGATCGCGCTCGAAGCGCAGAAGCAGCTCGAAGCCGAAGGCATCGGTGCCCGCGTCGTCTCGCTTCCCTGCTTCGAGCTGTTTGCCGCGCAACCGGACACATACCGCACCGAAACCCTGGGCGGTGCCCTGCCCAAGGTCGCGGTCGAAGCCGGCGTCCGTGACGGCTGGGACCGCTGGATCGGCCCAGAAGGCGGCTTCGTCGGCATGACCGGCTTTGGCGCCAGCGCGCCCTACAAGGCGCTCTACAAGCATTTCGGGATTACACCGGAAGAAGTGGTGAAAGCAGCGACGGCGCGAATTTAGTCGCGCCTCTCGCCCACCTCGCGAAACACTGCGGGGAATTGCGCGATTTTCATCGCGCTTTCCTCTCGCATCACGCTGAAAATCGGCTATTAGCCCCCGCATCAAGACCGTGGTCTCCGGCCCGTCCCGTGGATCCACGGCCGCACCTGGATATTTGAGGGCTTTGCGATGGCTGTTCGTGTTGCGATCAACGGTTTCGGCCGGATCGGCAGGCTGGTTCTCCGTTCCATCCTGGAACACAAACGTACCGACATTGAAGTCATCGCCGTCAACGATCTCGGCCCCGTGGAAACCAACGTCCACCTGCTGAAATACGACAGCGTCCACGGCCCGCTGAACATGGACGTGAAGGTCGAAGGCGACATGGTTTCCGTGGGCAACCAGACCTTCAAGGTCACCGCGATCAAGGACCCTGCCCAACTGCCGCACAAGGACATGAACGTCGATATCGCGCTTGAGTGCACCGGCATCTTCACTGCCAAAGAGAAAGCCGCGCTGCATCTCCAGGCCGGCGCCAAGCGCGTTCTGATCTCCGCCCCCGGTGAGAACTCCGATCTCACGGTCGTCTACGGCGTGAACCATCAGAAGCTCACCAAGGAGCACCGAATCGTCTCCAACGCCTCGTGCACCACCAACTGCCTCGTGCCGGTGGTCAGCGTCCTTCACGACGCCATCGGCATCGAGAAGGGCATGATGACGACCATCCACTCCTACACCGGCGACCAGCCGACGCTGGATACGATGCACAAGGATCTCTATCGCGGCCGCGCAGCAGCCTTGTCCATGATCCCCACATCAACTGGCGCCGCCAAGGCCGTCGGCCTCGTGATGCCAGACCTCAATGGCAAGCTGGATGGCATCTCGGTGCGCGTGCCGACGCCGAACGTCTCGCTGGTGGACTTCAAGTTCATCGCCAGGCGCGCGACGACGGCGCAGGAGATCAACGACCTCATCCGCACCGCCGCCAACGGCAAGCTGAAAGGCGTGCTCGGCTACACCGACGAAAAGCTCGTCTCGTCCGATTTCAACCACAATCCGCACTCGTCGATCTTCCACACCGACCAGACCAAGGTGATGGATGGCACGTTCGTCTCGGTCCTCTCCTGGTACGACAATGAGTGGGGCTTCTCGACCCGCATGAGCGACACCGCCGTGGCGTGGGCGAAGCTGATCTAGGAGATCTGAAGCGATGCCGACGATCGCGTACTTCTCGGCATCGCCATCCAGATGTACTACGACGACCATCCTCCGCCCCACATTCATGTGAAATACACGAGCACCACGCACGGTTTGCCATCGAGACCGGGGACCTGATATCTGGTAGCCTGCCCGGCCGCGCCCGAAGGCTTGTGCAAGAATGGATCGGGCTGCGGCGTACTGAGTTGGCGGACAACTGGCGCCGCATGGAAAGCGGCGAGCAAATGGAACGGATCGAGGGCCTCGAATGACCGACGTGCTTGTCCGGAAGCTCAAACACCTTGGCGGTCATCGCTTTGCCATAGAATTCACTGATGGAATGGCTGGCGTCTGGGACTATTCATACGTGCAACAACGCCAAGGCCCAATGGCGACCCCGTTGCACGACGCGGCCTACATTGCGCGCGCCTTCCTTGAAGCTGGCGCGCCGATATGGCCTAACGGCTGGGATGTCAGCCCGGAAGCCTTGCACGCATCCCTGATTGCCACGGGCGCGCTTAAGCAGACTTCGGAAGTCGGGTCGCCCATTTGACCGTCAACAAGAGTGCACCCCGCGGCGAGGGCGAAATTCAAGCCACCGCCACCCCGCCCTACACTGTCAGCGACGTACACATCGACCCGCAGGACCAAGACGACGCCGCCGTCCCCGCGCCCATGACGCCGCCCAGCGCGTCAGTCGTCGGCGCGCGCCCGGCGCAGCAGCCGCACAATCCCGCGCAGTGGATGCACGAGCGTCTGGTCCACCAGATCATCGAGTTCGAGAAGGGTCTCGGCGACGGCCAGGAAATCGGCGGCCGCTTCGTGCAGGGCCCCGGTTCAGAGCCGCTGCACATCACCAACCTCGCCAGCTGGGGCCCGGACATGATCCTGTTCATGGGCGAATACCCCGACGGCCGCAAATTCGAGCTGCTGCAGCACTACAGTCAGGTCAGCGTTCTGCTTATCGCCGTGCCGAAGGCGAGGAACGAAGAGCCGCGCCGCATCGGCTTCGAGCTGCTCAAGAACTTCAAGGACCAGCCTCACAACTGGGGCGATCCGATCAGCTAGGCGTCGCCTTCCCACAATGTCGAACCAGGACACGAGACCATGACGTTCCGCACGCTCAACGGCGCAGACCTCAAGGGCAAGACCGCGCTCGTCCGCGTCGACTTCAACGTGCCGATGGAGGACGGAAAGGTCACCGACGACACGCGCCTGCGCGCCGCCCTGCCGACGATCGAACTCCTGTCGAAAGCCGGCGCGAAGACTGTCCTTCTCGCCCACTTCGACCGGCCCAAGGGCAAGCGCGTGCCTGACATGAGTCTTAAGCCACTTCTGGACGATCTCTCAAAACTTGTCGGCAAGCCGGTCGCGTGGGCAGATGACTGCATCGGCGAGGCCGCCGCGAGCGTGATCCGCGACATGAAGCCCGGCGGTGTCGCCATGCTCGAGAATGTCCGGTTTCATTCGGGCGAGGAGAACAACGACCCCGCCTTCGCCGCCGAACTCGCAAAACTCGGCGATGTCTATGTCAACGACGCCTTCTCCGCCGCGCACCGTGCACACGCTTCAACCGAAGGCATCGCGCGACTCCTGCCAGCCTATCCCGGCCTTGCGATGGAGCGCGAGCTGAACGCGCTTGAGATGGCGCTGGGCAATCCCGAACGCCCCGTGATGGGCATTGTGGGCGGCTCGAAGGTCTCCACCAAGCTCGACCTTCTCAAGAACCTCGTCACCAGGCTCGACAAGCTTGCCATCGGCGGCGGCATGGCGAACACCTTCCTCTATGCGCAGGGCCACGATGTCGGCGCGTCCTATTGCGAGAAGGATCTCGCAGAGACGGCGCGCGAGATCATCCGCCTCGCTGGCCACAACAACTGCAAGCTCTTCCTGCCGCTCGACATCGTGGTGGCCGAACAGATGGCGTCCGGCGTACCCACGCGCGTGCGCAATCTCGGCAATGTCGACGATCACGAGCGCATCCTCGATGCCGGCCCCGAAACCGTCGCCCGCCTCAAGCGCGCCATGGGCAATTCGAAGACACTGGTGTGGAACGGCCCGCTGGGCGTGTTCGAGATCCCGCCCTTCCAGCGCGGCACGATGGAAGCCGCCTGGCACGCCGCCCAGCTCTGCCGTGAAGGCAAGCTGATCGCCGTCGCCGGCGGCGGCGACACGGTCTCGGCCCTCAACGCAGCCGGCGTCGCCATCGACTTCACCTTCATCTCGACAGCCGGCGGAGCCTTCCTCGAATGGATGGAAGGCAAGGAGCTGCCGGGCGTGGAGGCGCTGAAGATTTAGCGATGTCTCAGGCGGCGTCCGAAGCTGCCGCTTTCAATCGCGATGTGGCGAAGCACCTGGTGATGTGGGCCTTCCGCGACGCTGCCAGTTTCCCCGCGCCTATGGCGTAAAGCGGCAAGCGCGCCATGCCGTCCTGGTCGACAGAGAGCCACGCGCTGAGGCTGATGAAGGCGGCCCCGGTCTATGCCGGGTTCACCCCCAAGGCGATCAGCTGGGAAAGCTCTGTGAGTACCTGGCTTCCCGGCATGGCGGGCGATGGCCTGGCCGTGGGCGTCAAACGGTGCGGGCTGCGGGCCACGGGCTACGACCTGACACCAGCCAAACTTCGCTGGAACCTCGAAGCCGTCATCGCGCTGCAGAGCCGGGACCAGCCACCACCCGTGCGGCACTTGTTCCACCTGCATGGCTCGCCCTTGCCTTCCGCCCCCCGCTTTGCCATCCGCATCAAGCGGATCTGAGCAGGAGCTCCCATGACCATTCGTTTTGACGGCAAGGTCGCCATCGTGACCGGCGGCGGCAATGGCCTCGGCCGGCATCACTGCCTGCAGCTTGCGGCGCGCGGCGCGAAAGTTGTCGTCAACGATCTTGGCGGATCTGTCGATGGATCTGGCGGCTCGACCTCTGCGGCCGAAAGCGTCGCGAAGGAAATCCGCGACGGCGGCGGCGAAGCGATCGGCAATGGCGCAGACATCACGAAGCTCGATCAGGTCGAGGCGATGGTGGCGGAGGCCAAATCGAAATGGGGCCGCGTCGACATCCTGATCAACAATGCCGGCATTCTGCGCGACAAGTCATTCTCGAAGATGACGATGGACGATTTCAAGAAGGTGGTCGACGTCCACCTGTTCGGCACCGCCAACTGCACCAAGGCGGTGTGGGACACGATGCGCGAGCAAAACTACGGCCGCATCATGCTGACGTCGTCGGCCTCCGGCATCTACGGAAACTTCGGCCAGTCGAACTATGGCGCAGCGAAAGCCGCGATGGTCGGCCTGATGAACGTGCTTCACCATGAAGGCGCGAAGAACAACATCCGCGTCAACACGCTGGCGCCGACAGCGGCGACGCGCATGCTCGAGGGCCTTATCCCGCAGCAGGTTGCTGACCTGATGCAGCCGGAACTGGTGACGCCGGGCGTGCTCTATCTCGTGTCCGAAGATGCGCCGTCGAAGACGATCCTCGGCGCAGGCGCGGGCTGCTTCTCCGTCGTGCACATCTACGAAACGCCGGCCGTGTTCCTCGGCGGTGCCGCCACGACGGTGGACGATGTCGCAGCGAACTGGGCGAAAATCAGCAACCCCGCCGGCGAACAACCGCTCGAAGCCGCCTTCTCACAGACCAACAAGTTCGTCGCCGCTGCCGCCGAAGCGCTGGGGATCAGGCTGCAGGGTTGATCTGCGTTACACTGGCCACAGCAAGAGCGTGCAGCGGCAGCAGCGAACCGAAGCTCTGTCCCCGCCCCTCTCACGTCGCTGCAAGCTCATCCCTGCAAGCTCATCACTTGGAACGGGGCCCGTCAGGCCTCAGGTTTTCTCGACCCGCGTCGCTGCCGCATCGATGGCGGCAGCGATCGTGTCGATCTGATCGTCGCTGAGATTGCCCCGCGCCATCCGCATGCGGGTGGCGAGCTTGAGGTTCTCCATCGCGCGCCAGATGGCGAGAGACCGTCCGCCGCCGCGCGTCGCCCCAGCCTCGCCCATCCGGGCAAGCAAGGCGTCAACCGCAGCACGGTTGGCGCCGAGGAAGGCGCTGCCCTCCTCCGTGATGGCATGCAGCTTCTTTGCGCCGTCGGCGGTCGCTGTCACATAGCCCAGATCTTCAAGCAGGGTCAGCGTGGGATAGATCACGCCGGGGCTGGGGGTGTAGGCACCCGACACCGCCCCCTCGATGGCCTTGATGATGTCGTAGCCGTGCCGGGGCTTCTCGGCGATCAGGTTCAGGATCACCAGCCGCAAGTCGCCATGGGCAAAGAACCGCCCCAGTGCGTGGCGTCCGCCGCCGCCGTGAGAGCGGCCGTGATGGCCCCCATCCTCGTCCATTCCGCGGCCCCGCCGGGCGAAACGGCGGCCGAACTCCCGGCCGCCAGAGTTATCGTGATACATGCAAAACTCCTTTTCGATATATCGAAATGATAGATATATCGAAACACAGTCGGTTTCAAGAGGCTGGCAACGGTTTCCTGCGACGCATTGCAACTGCGCGAAGCGGTCCTTTAGGAATGCGATTTGCTGGGGTCTGATTGACCGATTTCGGCTGTGCCTTCACAAGGCGGAATACAGTTCTCAGGGGAATTTCGATGGCGCGTATCACGCTCCGGCAGTTGCTCGACCATGCAGCGGAGCACGGCTATGGCCTGCCGGCCTTCAACATCAACAATATGGAACAGGCCCTCGCCATCATGGAGGCGGCCGACAAGGTAAACGCCCCCGTCATCATGCAGGCCTCGCGCGGCGCCCGCTCCTATGCCAACGACATCGTGCTGAAGCACATCATCGACGCCTGCGCCGAGATGTACCCCCACATCCCGATCTGCATGCACCAGGACCATGGCAACGGCCCGGCGACCTGCGCCACCGCCATCCAGTTCGGCTTCACCTCGGTGATGATGGACGGCTCGCTCAAGGAAGACGCGAAGACCCCGGCCGACTACGACTACAATGTCGACGTGACCCGGAAAGTCGTCGAGATGGCGCATGCGTGCGGCGTCTCTGTCGAGGGCGAGCTCGGCGTGCTCGGCTCGCTGGAGACAGGCATGGGCGAAAAGGAAGACGGCCACGGCTTCGGCGGCAAGCTGGATCACTCCCAGCTCCTGACTGATCCCGACCAGGCGGTCGACTTCGTTAAAGCAACGCATGTCGACGCACTCGCCATCGCCATGGGCACCAGCCACGGTGCCTACAAATTCTCGCGCAAGCCCGACGGCGAAGTCCTCGCAATGAACGTCATCGAGGAAATTCACCGCCGCCTGCCCAACACCCACCTTGTCATGCACGGCTCGTCTTCCGTGCCGCAGGACCTCCAGGACGAGATCAACAAGTACGGCGGCAAGATGCCCCAGACATGGGGCGTGCCGGTCGAAGAGATCCAGCGCGGCATCAAGCACGGCGTGCGCAAGATCAACATCGACACCGACAACCGCATGGCGATGACCGCCGCGATCCGCAAGCTGTTCGCCGACAAGCCCGGCGAGTTCGACCCGCGCAGCTATCTCAAGCCCGCGAAGGAAGCCATGCGCAAGGTCTGTATCGAACGCTATCAGGAGTTCGGCTGCGAAGGCATGGCCGGCAAGATCAAGCCGGTCTCGCTCGCCGTGATGGCCAGGGACTACACCGCCGGAAAGCTCGACCCGAAATTCGCGGCGTCGGCCGCAAAAGTGGCGGCCGAATAGGTCTCCACAGCCTGTGAGAAACCAAGGCGGCGCGATCTCTGGATGGCGCCGCCTTTCATTTGTCCTGCCGGGATTCGAGGCACCTTCGTCCTGTGAAACGCCTGTGGATCACCCTGTGAGCTTTAGCCTGACGCATGCTCGATGTGTCCGGACTGCGAATGCTGCGACGAGGATCTTGATCCCTCTGCCGACAAGGCGCGGATCTGGACGGAACGCTGAACGACAAATGTCCCAATTGCGGCGGGGCGCTGGTGCAGCGACCGGCGCGCGCCGCCGACAAGCTCGCTGAGTTTCCAGCTTCGACCAAACGCATCGTAAAGGCCGGCGGCTGCAGGACGTGAACCTCGACTGGTGAGGCCGGCCGCGCCTGATCTTGCCCCGCCCCGCCCACCGGCGTACGCCTCGCGCATGTCGCGCCGCTGCCGCCTTTACCTGATCACGCCGCCCGAGATCGCTGACATAGCGGCGTTCTCGAAGCTGCTCGATGAGGCGTTCGACGCAGGCGATGTCGCCTCGCTGCAGATCCGGCTGAAATCGCGCGAGGGCGTCTCGGCGCCCGACCACCACATCCTTGACCTCGGCCGCCACATCATTCCGCGCGCGCAGGAACGCGGCGTGGCTGTGCTGGTGAATGACAGGCCGGACCTTGCCGTCGAACTGGGTGCCGATGGTGTCCATATCGGCCAGACCGACATGGCCTACGCACAGGCGCGCAAGCTGGTGGGTCCCGACGCCATCGTCGGCATCACCTGTCACGACAGCCGTGACCTCGCGCTGGATGCGGGCGATGCCGGGGCCGACTATGTCGCCTTCGGCGCGTTCTACCCGACCGACACGAAGGACCCGAAAGCCCGCGCCGAGCCTGACCTGCTGACCTGGTGGCAGCAGATGATCGAGCTGCCCTGTGTCGCCATCGGGGGCATCACGGTAAACAACGCCAGACCGCTGGTCGAAGCCGGGGCGGATTTCCTCGCCGTCTCGGCCGGTGTCTGGCGGGCGACAAGCGGTCCCGGCGCTGCGGTGCAGGCCTTAAATGCCTTGTTCGACGAACTGGCGACCTGATCGGCGCACCCCCGACCCTCCGTTTCACCTTGGGGGAGATCAAAGCTTGCACTTTGGCCCATGAAAGCTATGGGAAGCCCCCTTAGCCCAAGGCTGTTTGACATGTCCCGTCCCTCCCCCACCGTCAGTGTGATGATGGATGCCGCGCGCGCCGCGGGCCGCAGGCTTATCCGCGATTTCGGGGAGGTCGAGAACCTGCAGGTCTCGCGCAAGGGCCCCGCCGACTTCGTTTCCGCTGCCGACAAGAAGGCCGAGGAAATAATCCTCAAGAGCCTGCAGAAGACCCGGCCCGGCTATGGCTATCTTATGGAGGAAGCCGGCGAGATCGTCGGCTCCGACAAGACGCATCGTTTCGTGGTCGACCCGCTCGACGGCACGCTGAACTTCCTGCACGGCATTCCGCACTTTGCCGTCTCCATCGCCCTCGAGCGCGAAGGCAGGCTGCGCGCCGGCGTGGTCTTCGACCCGATCCGCAACGAGACATTCTGGGCCGAGGATGGCGAAGGCGCCTGGCTGGACAACAAGCGCCTGCGCGTCAGCGCTCGTCGCAAGCTCAATGACGCCGTCGTCACCACAGGCATCCCGCAGCTTGGCGTCACCGGCGGGGAGCTCTTCCTCGACGAACTCGCACGTGTCCGCCAGGAAGTCGCCGCCGTGCGCCGCTTCGGTTCAGCCGCGCTTGATCTTGCCTGGGTCGCTGCAGGCCGCTTCGACGGCTTCTGGGAACGGAAGCTCCAGCCGTGGGACATCGCAGCAGGCTTCCTGCTGGTGCAGGAAGCTGGCGGCGTCGTCACCGGCCTCAACAAGTCCGTTCCGATGAAAGGCGACTTCGTCGCCGCCAACACCAGCCTGGCGCCGAAACTGGCCGAGATCATCGAAGGCAGGCTCAAGAAGCCCGCAGCGACCCACCCCAAGCTGCGTCCTCTGTGAACCTTCAGCTCTTCGCGTTGGCCGCTCCGGCATCGATCTGCGCGACAAGTCCCTCGTCGAGCCCAAGCGCCACCGCGAGGTTCATGAGAAACGCTTTTTCCGCCATGCTGTTCGGCTCGATCGCGATGCGCGCAGCCGTATAGGCCTGCGCCGCCAGCGCCGGCGTGTTTGCCGCTGCCGCCAGTTCAGCGATGGTCGCCGGCTTTGCGAACTCGCCATCGAGAAACTTCGCGGCATGCACATCGAGCCCGGCATTCTCCAGCGCGCCGATGATGCGCGAGCGTTCCGCATTGTCGACCACGCCGTCGCAAGCCGCCGCCGCGATCATTGCGCGCAGTACCAGCATGGCCGTCGCATTGTCCTGATCCGGATTGCCTGTTTCGCCGAACGGGCTGGCGTCGGGTGCCGCTTCGATCTGCGCGAGCGCAGTGGGCGACTTGCCGGCCTGATGGTTCTGCCAGGCCTTGTAGGCAAGCCCGCCCACCATCGCGAGACCGCCCAGCGCCGCCGCATTGCCGACCAGGCCTCGCCCGCCTTTCGTGCCCAGCAACAACAGCCCGAGCCCGCCCAGAGCGGTACCAGCCATGACCTTGTTCTCGCCGGCCCACGCCTTCGCCTGCTCGAACAGGTCGCCGCTCGACTTGCCTGTCGCGCCCTTCAGCGCCTCATTCGTCTTCGCGCCAATGCCGGTCTTCTGATCGATCGCAGCCGCGCCCTCCTTCATGCCTGAGACGCTGTCATTCAGCAGCCCGCCAAGCATGCCGCCGATATCGCCCAGCGGATTCTTCCCGCCTCCAGACCCGAACATCTGGTTGAGCAGCTTGTTGGCGTCAAACATCGAAATCTCCTTCGTGCGCACGGTTCTTCCCACACTGACGGATTGCGGTCACAGCTTCAACCACCCATCCGCCCCGCATCTGGAATCGACGACCAGCAGGTCAAGGCTCGCGCAGTGTCGTTTCCAGCGACAGAACAGTCCAGGCACACAGGCAACCCAGCGCGCGCCCTGCGGCCGCATGCAGTCAAGCCCAGCTGCTTGCCGATGCCGATCAGCGGTGTCCAACCTCACGCAGTCCCTGACGCCGATCGAGGCAGGATCGCAATCGCCGTGGCCCGCATCCGCGATCTGAAACATCGCGCGGAACTCAAGGCTCCGCTCCAATCCGGCCAGCATGAGCCATCCGTGTGCTCGACCGCCCGCTGGCCACTCCCGAGACTTCAGGCAGATCTGATCCGCCACCTATCCCGCGGTGAACTGCATCTCCGCGAGCTTGGCGTACAGCCCACCCGCCTTCACCAGCGTCTCGTGATCGCCCTGCTCCACCACGCGGCCGTGTTCGAACACCACGATGCGGTTCGCCTTGCGCACGGTCGCCAGCCTGTGCGCGATCACCAGCGTGGTGCGGCCTTCGGATGCCTGATCCAGCGCCTTCTGCACCAGCCGCTCGTTGGCCGCATCCAGCGCGCTCGTCGCCTCGTCGAGCAGCATCACCGGCGCGCCGCGCACCAGCGCCCGCGCAATCGCGATGCGCTGCCGCTCACCGCCAGACAATTGCCGCCCCTTGGCGCCGACTTCCGCCGCCAGCCCGCCGCGTCCTTCGAGAAAGGCAAACGCCTCAGCCTTGCGCAGCGCCTCGCGGATCTCCTCTTCGCTCGCATCCGTCCGGCCAAAGCGCACATTGCCGGCGGCGTCGCCCGAGAAGATCGGCGCCTCCTGCGGCACATAGGCAAACCGCGCGCGCCATTCGCCGGGGTCGGCCTCGCGCGCGTCCATGTCGTCGAGCGACACGACCCCCGTCTGCGGATCGAAGAAGCGGAGCAGCATGCGGAACACGGTCGACTTGCCTGCGCCCGATGGCCCCACCAACGCCACCAGTTCGCCCGGCCGCGCCTCAAACGACACGTCCTTCAGCGACGGGCCGGCAGCCTCCGGATAGGCAAACGACACATTCTCCAGCTTCACATGCCCCGCAATCCGCTCCGGCATTGGGCGCGGGCTCGGCGGCGCCGCAATGTCCGGGCGCTGGTCCAGAATCTCCACCGCTCGCTGGGCCGCGCCCGAGGCGCGCATGGCGTCACCCATCACTTCGGCCACAGTCGCAAACCCGCCGACACCAAACATGGCCAGCAGGACGAACTGCATGAATGATCCGATGCTCATCGCGCCCGACTGCACTTCGAGTGCGCCGATCCACACGACGCCAGTGACGCCAGCAAACATCAGCGCGATGATGATCCCGGTAAGCCACGCCCGCGCACCGATGCGCGCCAGCGCTGCATCGAAGGCGAGCTCGATGGCGGATCGGAAACGCCCCTCGCGCTCCTTCTCCATGCCATAGGCCTGCACCAGGTCGATCGCATCAATCGTCTCGGTGGCTTCTGAGGCTGCGTCCGCAATCCGATCCTGCGCATTGACCGACAGCTTGCGCACGCGCCGTCCCATCGCGAGAATTGGCAGGATCAGCACCGGCGCCATCACGAACAGGATCAGCGTCAGCTTCCACGACGTGATCATCATCAGGACCAGGGCGCCGATCGATGTCACGCAGGACCGCACCGCCATCGAGAAGGTCGATCCGAAGAACGTCTCGATCAGGGTCACGTCGGCCGTCAGGCGGGACACCGCCTCGCCCGTCTTGAGCTTGGAGAAATACGCCGGCGACAGCGACATCAGCCGCGCATAGACGTCGCCCCGCAGGTCCGCCGCCAGCCGCTCGCCGAAGCGCGAGAAATAGTAGAACCGGATCGCCGACGTCACACCCAGCAAGAGAGCGATGCCGATCATCGCCATGAAGCCGTTGTTGATCATGGCGGGATCGAACGTCTGGAAGGCGTTGTTGCCCAGCCACTGCACCGGGAAGGTGATGGCAAGGTTGAGCGCCGCCGCCACAAACAGGAAGATGGTCGCCAGCACAGCCGTCGTCTGCTGGCGCTTCATGTAGGGCATCAACCGCATCAGCGGCTTCAGCGAGCGCGACTTCGCCCGCTCCGGCCCGCCTTCGCCCCAGCGCTGGGCCCCGGCCGTCCGGTCGAAACTGGCGGTCCCTGCGCTGGAAGCTGGCGCGCTGCTTTGGGCTGATCCGTCGCTCATTCAAGGTTCCAGAACGCTGATTTCAGCCGATTCGCCCGGCCAGCTTGCCAGCAGGGTCCCCTTCGGGTATGAGCCCCCCTCCCGAATTCAGCAAGGCTTTGCGGGCGTTATCCCCGACTGAGCCGCTTTGACGCCAAGAGACTGCGCCATGAAGAAAGAAGGCCATCCCGACTATCACTTCGTTGAAGTGGTGATGACAGACGGCACGCGCTACAGGACGCGCTCGACCGTTGGCAAGGAAGGCCACGTCATCACCCTCGACATCGACCCGAAGACCCATCCGGCCTGGACCGGCGGCACGGGCGTGTCGCTCGATCGTGGCGGCCGCCTGTCGCGCTTCAAGGACAAGTTCAAGGGCTTCGTGAAGTCGTAAGCGACTGGCACTGCTGGAAACGCCGGCAAACGAGACACTGGGAGAGCCCGCCGGAAACGGCGGGCTTTCTGCTGTCCGGCCTCAGCCTCCCTCGCTGCGCACGACAAAACCGGCGATGCTCGCGAGCATCACCGCGCCAGCCACCCCGACCCAGAGCCCCGCAAGCCCGAAAACCGGCCACGCCAGCGCGCCCGCCACCGCGCCTCCGACCAGACCCAGCCACAGCATCAGGTAGGGTGCCCAGGCAAGCTTCGGCCCACCCATGATGGCGCCGGCCAGCCGCTGGCCCAGCTTCACCAGGGCCCCCGTCATGTATGTCAGGCCGATCGACACCTCGCCATCACGCTCGAACGTCGTGTTCTCCGCCCCCATCGCAGCTGCTACCAACAGCATCGCAAGATCCGGCGCCCCCATAGCGACAAGCGTGGCCGCGGCAAGCAGGCCCGCGACCAGCAGCAACACGCCCGGGCGCCTCCACCGCTTCGCCGCGGCACCCACGAGACTCCCCACCACCACGCCTGCCACAAAGCTGGCAATCAGGCGCGCCGCGATCAGCGCTTCGGGCGGCAGACCCGCCACCCCGACAGCAAGCCGGGTCGAGTTTCCGCTCATGAAGGAGACAAAGAACCCGCCGAGGCTCAGAAAGCCGATGGCATCGACATAGCCCGCCAGCACCGACGCCCCGACTGCAATTGCGATGTCCCGCTTGCGATGCCGCAGCATTGCCTCGCCCCTGTACCGGCTTGCAGTCCAGCACCAGCGGGACGGCACCCGTCCATCCGTTGCACCGCCTGCCCGTACAAGCCAGCGTCTGCCCCCGGAAAACAGGGATGCGCGAGCCTCCTCAAGCTGCCAGTCGCAAACTGCTTCCGGCTCACGCCGAAGGCAGCCGCGATCCCGTCGCACCGTTGAGGGCCGCATTCGAGGCCGCAGGGTTCGATGTCGCTGCCTGCCCGGACGCCAGGCCGCCCCGCAATGATGCGATCGACCAGGCCGTCATCGTGACCGTCTGCTGGACCCCGGCCGCCGTCGCCAGCGATGTCGTGAACCTGCAGGGGGCCCCAACGAGCGAGGCCCGCCAATCTCGGCCGCCCTCTCGCCGACCTGTCGGGCTGGCGTGGCGATCCGACGGACCGCGAATTCGTGGGCATCGTGGATGCCCTGCATGGACGCCTGTCATGCCGCATCTTCTCGAGCGGCTTCTGGCGCTCGCGTTATCTGTCGTGGGGCGGACCCGGCGCCGCCCCGCTCAGCGCCATCGCGATCATCGCCAATACTGGAGACCTCTGCCAGACAATCGACGGCGTCGCCGCGCCATGGAGATCTACCGCTCAGCTGGCGACACAGGGGGCGAGGCCAGCGTGCTGCTGCGCATGGGCGGCTGGAGGAGGCCCGAAACCTCCCCGATGACCCCGAAGCGGCCTGCGTTCCCGCCATCGCCATCCAGGAGGGCGCAGGCGACAAGGCCGGTCTCCCGGCCAGCCTCAACAGCCTCGCCGGGCTTGTCTTCGACAATGGCGATGTTGAAAAGGCGCGCGAAGTCAGGGCCTGCGCGACGGAGGCCTGCGCACTTGGCCTTTGGGGCGAGATCGCCGAGCTCGAAGGCGCGAGGTCGGAGGCGATCACGTTCTATCGCGACGCGATGACGATCTGCGATCAGATCAGCATGCCCAAAAACGCCAGCCACGCCCTTCCGCGACACGCTGAAGCGCCTCGGCGCGACGCCTCATCCTGAAGGACAGGCGAACGAGAAGCCTAGCGCCGCCACACTGACAGCGGGTCGAACGCGCCGCCTTCGGTGGCCTGGCGCAGGCGGTCGATCTGCTTCATCACATTGTTTTCGGCAGGCTGTGGCGTCTCGGAATACAGTGTTGCATCGAAGCGCCAGACGCGCTCATAGAGGGCGCGCGAGCGGTCCATCAGCGACATCAGCTGCGCCGGCATCACCGACCGGTCCACCGGGTGTTGCTCACCCGTGCGCGCGAGACGATACTTTTCGTCGCCCGCCTCTTCCACCTTCATGTCCTTCTCGCGGACAGCGCGCTGCACAACCAGCCAGGAGGCGGTCTGCATCAGGCGCGTCGTCACTTCCATGCTTTCGGCGGCATAGACCAGCGCAAGTTCACGGTTCAGCTTGCGAGAATCCACACGGCCGGGGCCATCAAGATAGCTCGCAGCCTCCTCGACCAGGCCCATGCCTTCCTTGAACAGCCGGTCGAAGAGCTCCGAGCCGGCGAACTCGGTCACGCGCTGCTTCCATTCTTCCCGCTCAGAGTCGGCCGAGTACATGGCGTCGCGCATAAATCCCTCAATCCACCTGTCGCCAGGCCACCTGTCGCCAGGCCGCACAGTCTCTGCCTGAGACCTTGCACAAGCCTTGACGGTCAATCCCCGTCGTACGTGCCTGTATCAGGCAAGACCTGCGCCGTTTACGGCTGTAAATCACTAACTGACGGGGCCATCAGCTTTCCATCAGACTGCCATCAGCTCTTGAAGAAAGCAGCCTCCGCCGCCTTCCGTGTCGCTTCTTTTTTCTGGATCATCTGCTCGCATACGCCAATCTCGGACCGAAGCGTCTCGATGCGCTCCTTGAGTTCCTGGATCGACATGTCGTCGAGCCCTCGTTTCGACGTCCGAATGTGCTCTTCCTCGAAATTCATGGCCGCCTCTTCCGTTCTCCCGATACACAAGGGCGCGATCGTCTGGACCCATCCGACCGCTTGACCGCGACGCTCCTACGCGCGCAAGTCGGCCCGCCATTGATGATTAAAGCGCGGGATCTGGTAAATGTCCAAACCGGTGATGAAGGCGGTGAAATCCGTCGTCGGCCAGAAGCTCGAGCTGCACGAAATCGGGAAACCCTCGCCCGGGCCGGGGCAACTCCTGATCCGGGTTCACGCGGCTGGTGTAAATCGTCCCGACCTCATCCAGCGCGCCGGCAAGTATCCCCCGCCCCCTGGCGCGCCTGAAACGCTGGGCCTCGAAGTTTCCGGGGTGGTGGAAGCCGTCGGCGACGGCGTCACGCGCTGGAAATCCGGCGACCGCGTCTGCGCGCTCGTGCCCGGCGGCGGCTATGCAGAGTACGCGCTCGCCCACGAAGGCTCGACCATGCCGATCCCCGAGCCGCTCAGCTTCATCGAGGCGGCGGGCCTTCCCGAGACGGTGCTCACGGTGTGGAACAACGTCTTCCACATGAGCCAGCTCAAGCCCGGCGAGACCATCCTTATCCACGGCGGCGCAAGCGGTATCGGCACAACCGCGATCCAGCTGGCGGCAGCGTTCGGCGCGAAGGCTTATGCAACGGCGGGCACGGACGGGAAGTGCCGCCTGTGCGAGTCGCTCGGCGCGACCAGGGCGATCAACTACCGGACGGAAGATTTCGAGACACTCCTGCGCGACGAAGGCGGCGTCGACGTCATCCTCGACATGGTCGGCAAACCGTATTTCGAGAAGAATCTCACTATCCTGAAAGACCTCGGCCGCCTCTCCTACATTGCTTTTCTGCAGGGTTCGCGCATCGAGGGCGACCTCACCAAGCTGATGATGAAGCGCATCTCGATTTCAGGCTCAACGCTGCGGATCCGCAGCAACGAGCACAAGGCGATGCTGGCCGAGGGCGCCGTCCGCCACGCATGGCCATGGATCGCGCAAGGGAAATTCAAGCCCATCGTCAGCGCCGTCTTTCCGCTGTCCGAGGCGGACGCCGCCCACGCCAAAATGGACAGTTCCGACCATGCCGGGAAAATAATTCTGCAGGTCGTCGCCTAAAGCCTTGATTCCGGGCCATCGGCCCTGCCGCCGACTGAGCTGTTTCGGGTTCACAACAGCGAAAACCTGAATTATATCAGCGACGCTCAGGACTACTTCCAATTCTCGACATTCCGAGAAACCCGGCCCTCAGCGCCGGGTTTTTCGCTTTTCAGGACTAACGAGACGCTTATGGCCAAAATCCTCATGCCGAAGGCGACAGCCGTCTGGCTGATCGACAACACCACGCTCACATTCGAGCAGATCGCCGAGTTCTGCGAACTCCATCCGCTCGAGGTCAAAGGCATCGCCGATGGCGAGGTCGCCGAGAACATGCGCGGCGCCGATCCGGTCGCCTCGGGCGAGCTGACGCGCGAAGAGATCGAAAAGGGCGAACTGGACAAGACCTACGTCCTGCAGATGCCGCCGCTGAAACACGCCAGCGTGCCGGAGCCCAAGAAAAAGGGCGCCCGCTTCACGCCGGTTTCGCGCCGCAAGGACCGCCCCGACGCCATCGCCTGGTTCCTCCGCCACCATCCGGAAGTCACCGACGCACAGATCTCGAAACTGATCGGCACCACCAAGTCCACGATCGAATCCGTGCGCTCGCGCCAGCACTGGAATGCGCCCAACCTGAAGCCGGTCGATCCCGTGACCTTGGGCCTGTGCTCGCAGATCGAACTCGACGCCATCGTTTCGCGCGCAGCCGCTAAGAAGGCCAACGTACGCGACGAGAAGGACGCCCGCCTGTCGGGCCCGACGCTCCGCAAGGTCGTAACCCCCGCCCCGGCCGCAGCCGACGCAGTCCTGGCTGATGGCGATGAGCCGCGCCGCGAGAACATCACCGCCGAGCAGCTGTTTGCGAACTTCGGCAAGAAGAAAGACGGCGAGGAATAGCCCTTCGCGAGGATCATGGACCCGCCGACCGCCACCGACACGACATACGGCCTTGGCGCGCGGCGGCCAGTCTCACTGGTTTTCTGGGTATTCCTCAAGCTCGGCCTGACCTCTTTCGGCGGGCCTGTCGCTCATCTCGGCTATTTTCGCGACGCTTTCGTGGTCCGCCACCGCTGGCTGGACGAGGCGACCTATGCCGAACTGGTCGCTTTGTGCCAGATCCTGCCAGGTCCCGCATCCAGCCAGGTCGGCTTCGCGATCGGGTTTCGCGAGACGGGGCTTGCCGGCGCATTTGCCGCCTTTCTAGGCTTTACCCTGCCCTCCGCGCTCCTGATGTTGGCCGCGGCCTTCGGGCTTGGGTTTCTGCCGGAGGCGATCCGCGGACCGCTGTTCCATGGCCTCATTCTCGTGGCCGTCCCCATTGTCGCGCATGCGGTGATCGGCATGGCGATGAGGCTCTGCAACCGCGCCATCACGGCCGCCATCGGTGTTTCTGCGCTGAGCCTGCTGCTCGCGATGCACCAGCCATGGCTGCAGCCCGCCGTCATTCTGGCAGGCGGTCTCGCGGGTATGGTGTTGATCACAACCCCGCCGCGCGCACATTCCCCCCTCGTCGCAAACGTCCCGCCGCGTCTCGCCATCGCGTGCCTTGCGATCTTTGCGGCCCTGTTGATCGGACCTCCGATGCTGGCCGGATGGACTGGCTCAACCGCGCTTGGCTTCGCTGACGGCGTCTATCGTTCGGGCGCGCTGGTGTTCGGCGGCGGGCATGTGATCCTTCCGCTGCTCGAGACCGAAACAGTTGGGCGCGGTCTTCTCGACGCTGAGACCTTTCTCGCGGGCTATGGCGCAGCTCAGGCCCTGCCTGGACCGCTTTCCGCATTCGCCGGCTTCCTCGGCGCCGCCTCCGCGACAGGCCTGCCGCCTCTGCTTGCTGGCCTGATCGCTCTCTGCGCGATCTTTGCGCCAGGCTTCCTCCTGCTCGTCGGAATCCTGCCTTTCTGGACAGCTCTCTCGGCACGGCGCTGGATGGCGGGCCTCGCGGCGGGCGCTGGCGCAGCAGTTGTCGGGGTTCTTGCCGCCGCTCTGTGGCACCCGGTCATTGCGTCAGCCATCGTATCGCCCGCTGACGCCCTGATCGCAGCCGCAGGCCTTGCAGCCCTGTTCGGTCGCGCGCCTGTCTGGCTGGTGGTCCTCGCCGTCGCCCTTGCGGGTGCCTATTCTTCAGCGGGGTAGCGCGGTCCATCATCTCCCGCAGCGGTCGCAGCGCCATTCGATGTGAACACCGGCTGAGGTGCTGGGGCCGGCGGCGGCGGCGCCCCGGCAAGCTCCACGATCGACTGCAGCCTGTCATGCGAGCGGTTCAGCACAACCAGGATGTCCGCAAGAATGCGCAGGCCAAGCCATATTCCAAACGGAAGGGCGATTCCTGCCGCCGTCTGCACCCCGGCCGCAGCATAGTTGCCAGCTACAACGCTCGCCACGGCGATGATCAGCATAACCGCAGCGGTCAGCGCGAGAAAGACGCCGACCATTGCAAGCGCTGATCTCAGCAGCGCTGGCGACAGCGGCTGCTCACCATCCCAGAGGCCACGCATAAGGTTCCCCTCATCCGCCCGTTGATCGCGCCCCGACGCCACCATTCGCGTGGTCGCGCCGAAGGTCAACGGGAAGTTGGGCACCGCGGATGCGGGTACCAGGCGGGCGTGCTGAGCGAGCCCGACGCCGCGAACGGAACCTAGTTGGTTCTCAGCTGCTGGATCTCATCCTTTATTCGAAGCTTTTTCCGCTTGAGTTCAAGAATGCGGACATCGTCGCCGGACGGGTGCTTCGCCTCGGCGGCGATTGCCGCCTCAAGGCGCTTATGCCGGTCACTCAACTCCTTGATGCGCGCTTCCAGGCTCATGGATACGTCTCTCCTTGTAATTGGCGGACCGCGCTGCCCCGGATGGGCACCAGGCGGATCGCACAACCCGACCGCAAGCGGACGCCTCGCGTCCGCTACGGCCTCGATAGGTGATACGAGGAGACCGATGCGGCTCGCTTAACAGCCGCAAAGGGAGTGAAACATGAAGTTTTTTCGACGTCACGCCTTGAATCCCGGAAAACGCAGGACGCCGTGAAAATTAATGTGACCGCCTCAGCGGGGATATTGGAAAGCCTCTGCGGAAGGCGTTGTTTTCGCGTGCGGACCTTTTCGTTCAGCCGCGGATTTGGTATCCCCAAACCGCGTGAGGGCGGCCGGATCGTGGGATGCTGGCGGGACGCTCTCTCGATTTCCGGCGCCTGGGATCGCAAGCAGCAATGCGAAGCGATTCCACCAGGCGCAGACACCGGAGGCCCCAGGGTTGAGCGACATCGTTTTCGACCCCATCAACATCGAGGAGATGGAACAGCGGCTCGAAGAGCTGCGCTCCCGCCATCGTGAACTCGACGAGACGATCGCACGGCTCAAGCTGGAGGGCGGCGAGGACATCCGCGTGATGGGCCTCAAGCGCGAGAAGCTTCGGCTAAAGGATCGAATCGCCTGGCTCTCGTCCAAGCTGACGCCAGACATCATCGCGTAGGGCGCGCGGGCCAGGGGCGGCGCACCCGACGGGCGGAATTCCCTAACCACGCGAAACATTTGTTCGGTGTGGGTAAGCACTCCGTGACAGTTTTGCATCGAAGCCGCACAAAGCGCCGTATACGTACGAATCCCGCCCGGCCGCACAAGACTCCTCAAACGCCTTCGGCTGATGTGCGCCACAGATCTCATCGGGAGCCCCCACCAATGTTCCAACGCAAACCCTCCGGCCGGACCATGATCGCTGCGCTGCTGGCCGCCTCATCGGCCGTCGCGCTGCTCACCGCGCCTGCCGCCGCCCAGACTCAGCCCGCCGACGACAGCCGGCTCGACGTGATCATCATCACAGCCAACCAGCGCGAGGAAAACCTGCAGGACGTGCCGGTTTCCGCCGCCTCGCTGCCACAGGACCAGATCGAGGCGATCTTCGCTGCAGGCGAAGACGTGCTCGCCCTCGCCGCGCGCGTGCCGGCGCTCTATGCGGAAAGCTCGAACGGCCGCGTCGCACCCCGTTTCTATATGCGCGGTCTCGGCAATACCGATTTCGATCTCGCAGCCTCGCAGCCCGTGTCGATCATCATGGACGACGTGGTGATGGAGAACGTCGTCCTGAAGTCGATGCCGATCTTCGACGTCGACCGTATCGAGGTCTATCGCGGTCCGCAGGGAACGCTGTTCGGCCGCAACACCACCGCCGGCATCGTGCGCTTCACCTCGGTCAAGCCGAGCGAAGACTTCGACGCACGCGCCCAGGCGTCCGTTGGCTCCTTCGGCTCGCTGACGTTTGACGGCGCCGTCGGCGGCGCGATCGCCCCGGGGGTCGCTGCCCGCGCCTCCGTGCTCTACCAGCACCGCGATGACTGGATCAATAACACGCTCACTCCGCAGGGCGATGACATCGGCGGCTATAACGAGTTTGCCGGCCGCCTCCAGGTCGCGCTCGAGCCGATGGAAAATCTCGACGTGCTGCTCAACATGCACGCCCGTAACCTTGACGGCACGGCTGCAATCTTCCGCGCCAACGTCATCACGCGGGGCACGAACGGCCTCAATGGCAACTACGACCGCGACCGCGTCAGCTACAACCAGGGCGGCGGCAACCGACAGGCCTACACAGGCTGGGGCGCGTCAGCCAATGTCGGCTACGATTTCGGCGACATGCAGCTGACCTCGATCACCGCTTACGAAGGCACGGAAGGCTCCAGCCGCGGCGACATCGATGGCGGCGTCGCAGGCGTCGGACCCGGCTTCATCCCGTTCGATTCAGATACGCAGGACTCGATCGACGATCTCGACCAGGTCTCCCAGGAATTCCGCCTCGCCAGCGACACGGGCGGCCCGCTCTCCTGGCAGGTCGGCGCCTACTATTTCGACGCAGAATTCACCGTTACGACCGTGGGGCCGTCGGGCTTTCCGCCGCCGGCGACGCTGACCCATGGCAACCAGGCCTGGGCCGTCTTCGGCCAGGCAAGCTATGACGTCACCGAGCAGCTCTCCGTCACAGGCGGCCTTCGCTACACGGAAGACGAGAAGGACCTCAGCGTCCTCGGCGCCCCGGCGAACAACCGCAACATCTCGGACGACCATGTCAGCTGGGACCTCAGCGCCATGTACGCCCTGACGCCGGACGTCTCGGTCTACGCACGCGCAGCCGAAGGCTTTCGTGGCCCGTCTATCCAGGGTCGCGACGTCGCCTTCTTCGCCCCGCCCTCGCTGGCCGATTCGGAAACCGTCCTGTCATGGGAAGCCGGCGTCAAATCCTTCATCGGCGACACGCTGCGTCTCAACGCTGCGGCCTTCACCTATAAAGTCTCCGACATCCAGCTCACCGCCGTCGGCGGCGCCGGCAACACGGTCCAGCTGCTCAACGCCGACGCCGGCGAAGCCTGGGGCCTCGAAGTCGACGCCGAGTGGGTGCCGATCGAGAACCTCGTCCTCACCGGCGGCTTCTCCTATGTCGACACCGAAATCCAGGACAGCGCACTTGCCGTTGGCATCTGCGCCCAGTGCACCGTGACCGACACAACCGTCGTGATCGGCGGCTCGACCCGCGCGCTGGTGGATGGCAACCCCTTCCCCAACGCACCCGAATCGATCGCCAACTTCACGGCCCGCTATGCGATCCCCTACGACACCACGTCCGAATTCTTCGTCTACACCGACTGGGCCTATCAGGGTGCGACCAACCTCTTCATCTACGAATCGGTCGAATTCCAGACCGACGATCAGTTTGAGGGCGGCCTGAAGTTCGGCTGGACGAAGCTTGACGGCTCGCTCGAAGTCGCCGCCTTCGCCCGCAACATCACGGACGAGGACAACATCAAGGGCGCGATCGACTTCAACAACAACACCGCCTTCGTCAACGACCCGCGCATCATCGGCGTGTC
>Ga0163144_10003700_pt1 | contig 34800 bp, 27 predicted proteins | sample OliLak19BULKMAT1_FD_123175 | JGI IMG/M metagenome (GOLD analysis project Ga0163144, IMG submission 123175) | Freshwater microbial mat bacterial communities from Lake Vanda, McMurdo Dry Valleys, Antarctica - Oligotrophic Lake LV.19.BULKMAT1 | ecosystem: Environmental > Aquatic > Freshwater >...
CGCCGAAGCCAACAAATGTTGCACCGTTTGTTCCAAAGCTTTGCTCCCAACCAAAGCTCAAAGCTCGCGCAAACGCGCTCGCGGGAAAAGCTACATTCTCGGTGGGGAGCTCGTTGCGCTTACCTTTCAGCGGGAGATCGCATTGCCAGAGCCGAGGCAGATGAGCCTTACCAGTATGCGCTCTTCCGCGACGGCTTGGCGCTCCTCGGTGAGCCCTTCCGGGGGCGGCCGCGCGACGTGGTTGTCTGGTCGCCAAATGGAGGTATGGCGCTTGGTTGATGCTCCGGGCGACATCTGAGGCAGGGTATATGAGCTCATCGTTCGCATTGGCAGTGAGGTCCGTGTCGGGCCATCGAACAGGTTCAGCTCTCCGGGCGGTAGGTCGCGTCACACAGCGCACAATGCTATGACACCGTGAGGGTACTTTTTTGGTTCGCGGTGAAGCTCATCCGCCTCACGACCGTGATATAGCTTCGCGACGGTACTTTTTAAGGCTGTATCGGAGGCGTGTCTGGACGCTATGAGGTCGAAAAATCGACCGACTGGTCCCGATAGTTGGCGAAGCGTCAAAAATATTTTTCGGCGATTTTCGTTTTAATATCAAAAGCGTAGCTTTTTGACGGCCTCAGCGTCGGAATTTGCTCGCCACCAGAATAAGTTTGATAGCAATTTCAATTGGTTGGATACTGTTTGAACAATCGAGTGGGAATAGTCCGCTCCAAAGAGGGGGCGAGATCCGGGGAAGGGGACAGCGGCCAGAGTTAAGCGGGTTTGAATCCGGAACCAGGAGGAGTCGCAGATCGGACGCTGACAAATGGTCCGTAGATCCTGATGGTGGCGCCTGCAATTCAGTCCATGTGGCTGCAGATCGGACGCGGTGCCCATGAAGGCCCGTCATTCGCATAATAATGATTATGGGAAATTATGGGTTGGGTCTTGTGAAGGATTGCCGAGGCCCTCGTCTTCGCAACGTTGCAGGCGGGCGCGCCGCGGTGCTCCTGCTCTGCCCTACACCTCGAACGTGATCTCCATGCCGTCATAGGCAGGCTCCACGCCCTCCGGCAAGTCGCGAAGCAGTGTCCGGTAGTCCATGTCGACATGCAGGTTGGTCAGGATTGCCCGCTTCGGCTTGAGGTCCGCAATCCAGCTTAACGTTAACTCAAGATGTGCATGCGACGGGTGCGGCGCGTAACGGAGCGCGTCGATGATCAAGGTGTCGAGACCTTTCAGCGCGTCCATGGATCCGGGCGGCAGACCGTTGACGTCATTGCAGTAGGCCAGGTCGCCGATGCGGAAACCGAGGCAGCGGATCTGGCCGTGCTGCATGTCCAGCGGCAAGAATTCCACAGGCCCGCCCCGGCCATGCACTTCGAACCTGCACAGAGGCTGCAAGGCTGCCTGCGGCGCCATGATGGGCGGGTAGCCACCTGCGCCGAGGAAGATATAGTCGAAGCGCCGCTCCAGGCGCTCCTTGGTAGCCGCATTGAAATAGGTAGGAATCTGCGCCCGCTGGCGAATGGCAAAGGCACGGACGTCATCGATCCCGTGCGCCTGGTCGGCATGGTCGTGCGTGTAGAGCACCGCGTCGAGATGGGTCGTGCCGCAGGCGAGAAGCTGTTCACGCATGTCCGGCGACGTGTCGATGAGAATACGTGTGACGTCTCCGGTTCCGTTCCAGCGTTCGACGAGCGCGCTGCATCTCGTCCGCCGGTTGCGCGGCTCCGCCGGATCGCAGGCGCCCCAGTCGCCGCCGACGCGCGGCACACCACCGGATGATCCGGTTCCGAGAAGGACGATCCGCGCACGCGCCATCAGGCGGCGACCTTGGAGAACAGGCGAATGGCGTTCTGTGTCGTGACCTGTTTGATGGTCTCCGTGTCCACGCCCATCAGGGCGCCCAGCGCCTCGGCCACGTAAACGAGATAAGAAGGCTCATTGCGGCGTCCGCGCATCGGCATGGGCGCCAGATACGGGCAATCGGTTTCCAGGGTGATCCGGTCCAGCGGTACGGTGGCGATCACGGCGCGCACATCCTTCGCACTTTTGAACGACAGGATACCGGACACCGAGACGAAGGCGCCGAGCGCTAGTGCACGTTGACACAAGTCTTCCCCGCCCGTGTAGCAATGCAGCAGCGGTTGGAAGGCGCCGTTCGCGTATTCTTCCTCAAGCAGCTCGGCCATCAGGGTGTCGGCTTCCCTTGTGTGCAGGATCAACGGCAGGCCGGTCACCCGAGCGGCTCTGATATGTTCACGCAGGCTGCGCACCTGGTCTGCCTCGGCGCTATATCCGTAGTGGAAGTCCAACCCGGTTTCGCCAATAGCGACCACTTTCGGATGCCGCGCCTCTTCAATGAGCGTATCAGCCGTCAGGCTCGTGAAGTCCTTGGCATGGTGCGGGTGGACACCCACCGAGCACCAGATATCTGGATGCGTCTCAGCGATTTCGCGGACTGCCGGAAAATTGTCGTAGCGGTCGCAGATGGCAAGGAAGCGCTGCACGCCCGAAGCGCGGGCGCGGCCCAGGACGTCTTGGAGGTCATCAGCGAAGGCCTCGCCGTGCAGGTTTACGTGTGTATCAAACATATCGAGGGCGTTTAGACGGGCTGAGCCAATTCATAAAGCCCCGACACCATTTTTGCCGCGACCTGGGCTGCATCCATGTTCAACCGCTCCGCATCGCCTGCGAGCCTTGCCTGCTTGAGCCATAGGTTTGCGGCAGATGGATCGATTTCGGCGCGTTCGGCCAAACCGTCGAAAAGCTCAGACTGGAAAGCCTCCATCGATGCGTCATCAGCGGCCGCTGCAGACAGCGCCGCCATGGCGAGCTTGTCGCTGAAACCTGGCGCGGCCCGAAGCAGGGCGCGGGCAGCTTCAACGGCCACCAGGGCGGGCCCCGATGATAACCGGATGCCCTTCCCCGGCCTGCCCCGCGTCGCCCGCGCAGCTTGCGGCTGCGCACCGGCGGCCTCCAGAGCGTTGTCGCAGTCCGGATCAGCAAGAACTGAAAGCCGCAGCACCCGGCAGCGGGAGCGGATCGTTGGCAGAATGGGCTCCCGGCGATGATTGATCAGGAACAGGACGCATTTCGGAGGCGGTTCTTCGAGAGTCTTGAGCAGGGCATTGGCGCCGCTCCTGTTGGTCTCGTCGATGGCATCAATGATTCCGATGCGCCAACCGCCAAGAGCCGGCTTCATGGTAAAGAAATCTGTCAGGGTGCGGATCTGGTCTACACTGATGTCCTGCGTCAGTTTTCCCTTGTCGTTTAGCTCGCGGTGCACAAGGCGAAGGTCAGGATGGCTCCCCGACGCACATGCCCGCCAGACGGGATCGGTTTCATCGGCATCAAGGGGATGCTCCGCAGGACCGCGCGCGCCAAGGAGGAAGGCCGCCAGGCGCTGCGCAAAACGGGCTTTACCAATGCCCTCCGGTCCTTCGATCAACCAGGCATGGTGCAGTCTTGTCTGCGCATGGGCGTCCAGAAACCGGCGCTCTGCCGCGCCGTGTCCGAACAGGGGCCAGCCGGCTACCATCAACGAAGCCCCGCCGATGGCAGCAGCTGTGCGATGTGCATCCAGGCCGCGTCCGCGACCTCGGACGCCGGCTGGTTTGCATCAATCAGCTTGTAGCGGCCCGGTTCGGAGTGCGCGATTTCCGAGAAGGCGAGGCGGACCGATTGGTGGAAATCAAGATCGCGTTGCTCGAACACGTCGTGCGAATCCTTGCGGGCTGTGCGGCGTTCGTGCGCGACGCTGACGGGGGCGTCGAGGACCAACGTGAGGTCAGGGCGAGTGGTTCCCACGACATGCGCCTCCAGGCTCCGGAGGACCTCGGCCGGCACGTCACCGGATACGCCTTGATAGACGCGCGTCGAGTCGCTGAACCGGTCGCAGATGACCCAACTGCCTGCATCCAGTGCCGGCCGGATCAGTTCATCAAGGTGATCGCTACGCGCTGCGTTCATCAGCAACGCTTCCGCCAAGGGTGAGAAGGCCGTGCCGCCTGGGGGTGTCAGCACCAGCGCGCGAATGGCTTCGGCGCGGAGCGCCCCCCCGGGCTCGCGCGTCAGCACGACATCAACGCCCTTCCCGGCCAACCGGCCCCGAAGCGCAGCCTGCAAGGTCGACTTCCCCGTACCTTCACCGCCTTCTAGTGTGATGAACCGGCCGCGGACGGTTTGCGACATCAACCGCCCTTCAATTCTTCTTCGCTTCCGGACTCATTCTCGCTCTTCATCAGGCTGCCGATCCCGGCGATGGCCTTTCCGACAAAGCCAAGCTTCTTGACATCGGCTTCCGCGATGACGGAAGCAGTCACCGGCTCCTGCCCGTCCAAGGTGACAACGAATGTGCCGACTACATCACCTTTTTTTACTGGTGCACGGATCGTCTTGTCCAGCACCAGCTCTGCCTTCGCTTTCGAAAAAGCGGCTTTGTGTCCGACGACTTTTACCGGCTCCGCGAGCGACACGGGAACGGATGTCTGCGCGCCGAGCCAGACCTTGACGTCCGGCAGAGTTACGGTTTCTGGTCCAATCGTTTTCAACTCGAAGCTCTGGATCGCCACACGCATGAGTCGCTCGGCTTCCTGTGCCCGCGCCGCCATTGTTGGCAAGCCATTGATCACGATCGTGCGGCGAACGCCGTCACGCAGTGCAGAGGCGGTTAGTCCGTAACCGGAAGAATCGAGGTGCCCCGTCTTCAAGCCATCGGCGCCCGCGACTTCCAACAGCGGGTTCCGGTTCGTTTGAGTGTATTCGCGCCAAGTGTAGGACGGCAGCGCATACCATTCATAGTACTGAGGATATTTGTCGATTGTCATCTTCGCGAGTTTCGCAAGATCGATCGCAGAGACCAGGTGGCCCTCACCTTCGAGCCCTGTTGAATTTACGAAGTTGACCGTCGACAGGCCAAGTTGATGAGCGATCTCCGTCATACGGGCCGCGAAAGCTGGTTCTGAACCGGATATTCCTTCTGCGAGGACGATGCAGGCATCGTTGCCCGACATAGTGATCACGCCGTGCAGAAGCTCTTCGACCGTGGGTGTGTCCTTGGGTTTGAGGCCCATGGTCGACGTGCCAGATGGAAAGCCGCCCCGGCGCCAGGCGTCTTCGCTGACGACGAACTTGTCGGTCAGCGAAATCTCGCCGCGTTCGATGAGTTCGAAAACGACATAGGCCGTCATCATCTTGGTCATCGATGCCGGCGTCATCAGTTCTTCGCCGCGTTTGGAATAGAGGATCTGCCCTGTTTCATGATCCATGATCACCGCGAACTCCGCCGGTGTGTCGATCATCTGCGCCGAGACAGACAAAGCCGCTCCGACACTCATGGCTGCCGCCGACAGAATGATCCCTCGCCAGAATTTCACGATGCACGTCTCCCTATTCCGTAAAGGTTGCCCGCAAATGCGACCCTTCCTACCGGATAACCGGGAAAAAGGGCCGGTTTGTGGTCAGCGTCAATGGGTAGACTGCGGGCATTCTACTCCGCAGTGACTACCCGTCCGTCGCCCTTGCCTTCTGCATCCAGGCGGTCACGGAGCTCAAGTGCGGTCTCGCGACTGGCCAGCGGCCCCACGCGAACCCGGAAGAAATCGGCGCCATGCACACGGGCCGGGACAATTTCCACCGGCAGGTCTATCCGGAGACCGCGATACAGCGTCTCGGCGTTTCCGATGTCCGAGAAGGATGCAAGCTGCACAAAGTGGGTACCAAGTACGGCTGCGCTGACTTTGGCGGGCGCGGGCGAAACGTCCCAGTCCGCTGGCGGTTCTGGCCATTGAACCGCGACGCGGGGTTTGCCGCCGGTGCCTGGGCTTGCACTCCAGCCGGCACCGCCGGCGAGTTCGTCACCGCCCAGCAGTTCGTAAGACGCCATCGGTTTGGCGGCTGCGGGGATCAATGCGGGCTTGAGGTCCGAACGAGGTTTTTCAACCACGGGCGCCGCTTCATCAGCGGGGCGGATCTTCAGCTCAGCCTGCCCTGCCCCTTCGAAGCCGAGCATGATGGCAACCTGACGCGAAACCTGGAGCGACGCGCCGTCTTCAAAAGGACCGCGGTCGTTGATCCGCACGGTAACCTCCCTGCCCGTCGCCGGATAGTAGATTCTCATGAGGCTGGGCAGCGGCAGCGAAGGGTGGGCCGCGGTGAGCGCGGACTGGTCGAAAATTTCACCATTTGCCGTAGGCAGTCCAGCAAACTCGTCGCCATAAACGATGGCGATTGCTGTTTCTCCCAAGCCGGGCTGACTGGCGACCTTTACCTGCGCGGGTTCGGGCGCCAAAACTGGAATTAGCGCAGCGGTCTCAACAACCGGGGCCCTGCTTGCGACGATGCGGGTTGCCGTTGCAGCAGCGTCGAAAGGGCTGACCTTGGGTGCAAATTGCAGAACCTCGGTGAGCGCGCTTCCGGCCAGTGGCTGGGCTGGCTTCGGCACGCTGAGGGAGGCCATGTCCATGCCGGCCGGTCCTGTAGACGATCCCGGATAACGAAATTCGATCCGCCGGGTCGCCTTGTCAGCCTCGACGGCCGGCGTGGACGGCCCTGAAACCTTCGCCGGCACTGAAGCACCAAAGCCGTCTGCGTAGACGATCGGCGCGCGCGAATCGGCAAAAGCCGGCAGCGCTGCAGTGGCAAGCACAATAGCGGAAGCAACAACTGCAAGTCGGCTCCGAAGCCCGGTGTTCGCGATCGGCATGTGCCGCAAATCTCCTCATTCTGAGAACCCGGACGGTTCCTTCTGGAATTGCCCGGTGGCCTTCTGGCCGTTTCAGTTTTGGGTTTACCATGAGAGGTGTCGCCACCCGGTCAAACCGAACAGAAAGTCCGGCAAAGCTGTTTAAGCTTTGATTCACTTCCGGGCCCCCGGAGGGACTTGCCATCGGGCCAACCTTCCCACAAACAGCCCACGCTGCGGAGGAGTGGCAGAGTGGTTGAATGCGGCGGTCTTGAAAACCGTTGAGCCCGAAAGGGCTCCGGGGGTTCGAATCCCTCCTCCTCCGCCAGCTTAATCTTCTAATACGTTGTCTTTTATTATCATTTTCACCCCGATAAAGTTCTTACCCATCCTTTTACCCATCCATGGGTGCTGGCTTTGAGTGTTCTCAGGCGGTTAGCTGCGGAGAAATGAGGCTTTGATCCGGTCAGCGGCGCTCGCCTTACAACTCAAAGCCCACCTCTTCCAGCCTGCGGCGTGGTTCCGTCGTTTCCGGCGCCCGCCGGATTCAACAAGATCTGCACTTACGATTGCCTCGACTCTCTGACGGCGATTACCCAATTGAGTACGTCTCTATGTCCACTTACCATCGAAAGGTAAGCTAGCTGGCCAGCCGGATATTCTGGCACTTGCGTCGAAGCCACTATGCCCGATCTAGTTTTGTGAAATGATGAAACGGCATAGAGTGATTTGGACTTGCAAGGATCCTGCGGACCATGACCAATAAAATAGACGCAGGATATTTAGCCAATCTGACGCGGCGCGGACGCGGCCAGACCAAACCACCCGAGGGCCAACCATGAAATACCTACTCGCCGCCGCCGTCATGGCGCTTTCATCGACAGTAATCTTTTCCGGCTCCGCCGCTGCGCAAGCCGAGGATGCATGGGTCCAGTCGTTGCGCATATCTGCCGATCAGGGAGACGCCATGGCGCAGTACAATCTCGGCGCCATGTACGACAATGGCGAAGGCGTGCCCGAGAATGATGCTGAGGCCGTGAAATGGTATCGCTTGGCGGCTGACCAGGGGGACGCCGTGGCGCAGTACGCGGTCGGCTTGATGTACGCCAATGGCGAAGGCGTGCCCGAGAATGATGTTGAGGCCGTGAAATGGTATCGCTTGGCGGCTGATCAGGGGGAAGCCTCGGCGCAGGTCATTCTCGGCTTCATGTACGCCACTGGCGAAGGCGTGCCTGAAGATTATGTTCAGGCCTATATGTGGTGGAACCTAGCGGCAGCACAGGGGCACGAAAACGCGATCAGGAATAAGGACTTTGTTCGAAATCGGATAACCACCGCCCAGATCGCTGAAGCCCAAAAGCTGTCGGCTGCATGGAAGCCGGTCAGCGAACGCTAGAGGATTGCGCCGATAAAGTACTTGCTTTCCGCCGCCTCCCCCAAAGACCCGCTGATTTCAACTGCTCCACCATGTCCGGCTGCAGCTCTCCTGCCCTGTCCAGTTCCTCCGCAAGCACAAGGATACGGGCATCCAATTCAGCGTCGGACATTTCACTCAGCGCCCCGGCCGGGTGCCTCGCTTTTCGTTCGAGTCTCACAATCCTGCCCTTCAGCGTCATGACGGCTCCGCCTCGCTTGCGTCAGTCATGCGCTGGCGAAAGGCCGCTTCTGTCTCGCCATCCCCGCGCATCAACCGAAGCCCCGCATTCGGTCCGGTAAGGATTGCGGCGCTCATAGCCCCAAGGCTGATTGGACCATCTGGACATTTGCTTGCGGATACCGCCATGGCCGCCGGTATGCAATACGGGCTGCCGGTCGCAGGTTCCGCCGGGTATTTCCGAACTCATGGCATAATACCAATAAACACATCAGTTGATGCAGGCGTGGCGGCGCAGATCCCCCAATCCAAAATGAAAAGGTTGTATTGCTCGCGAACTGATCCGTCTTTGCCACATCAAACTTGGGAAGGCCTTGGAGCTTACCTCGTTCCGCAAGCCAGTGATGCGCCTGAACCACCAGAACACTTTTCGTTGCGAGCCGAAGCCGCTCGCGAGCTTCCTCATCGTTGAAGGTGATGATTTAGCCGCTCTTCAAAACTGCTTCCGCAACGGCTTTGTATTGCTCATCGCTATGGGCTTCCGCAAGCCCTTCTATCGTGATCTCGTCGTCTTGCAGCTCGTCCTCGTATCTGATTTTCACCCACGTCCGATCCACCCCACAATTTTCCAACTTCTCGAACACCTCAACTTGGAAGCGCATTTCGAGTTCGTTTGGATCGGACATAGCAAAAACTCCTGCGCGCTCATTTCAGAGGGCTACTTAGCACAGGAGACCCCGGTGCCGAATGTCGTGCTTGGGCCAACGCTCTGATCGGCGCCGCCGGCGACTGGCGAGGTCCATCCAATCGTGTCGTTCGCCGGCGTCGTCGGAACGAGGCCGGACTTCGCCGATTGCGGTCATTGATTGCATCTTTCCGGATGTCTGTTTTGCGGACTTCCCGGCTCGCTGAGTGTCAGCGGCAAGATCACTTGAGATCGCCATGACACCGTCCGGCATATCGGAAAGATTGCTGTCTCCTGAAGACCCATCAGGGTGTATGTGTACGTTTGTGACAGCTGCAGCGCGGGCGCAGGCCGCTATCAATTGGCTCCTGGCCATGAGCCCGTCGCTGGAAAAGACGAACGCGTCTAGTGTGCACGAAGCCCCAGATGCGAGCTCATTGGTTCGAAATCGCGATCTTGGTGCAAGAGCTGATAGCCGCGTCGAATGCAGAATGCGCCGATGATGACATCGATGGTCTTGCGGGGCGTCTGGCCCAATGCGCGCAACGCGCGATAGAGCCGCGCCGCTTCGACGGCCGGCTGGTCACCAAGCATGTCTTCCACTTGGAAGGCCCGCAGCGCTGCCTCAATCTGCGCAGCATGGGCTTCGTCGCGTGCGCCCTGCAGACATTCAAGCAAGATCAGATCGCCGACTATGATATCGTTCGGACTGGCGATCGCCCGCAATTTCGCAACTGCCGAAGTGGCTTCATTGCGGAAATGCGCAATCCAAACAGAGGTATCGACGACGATCACGAGTGCGCGTCGCTGTCGCGCCGCATTGCCTCAAGGTTGCCCTCCCAGCCGATCCCGGCTGTCGAACGAATAGATTCCCGGCGCCGCTTCTGATTGACCACTTGGCGCAACGCCTCTTCCACGGTCGCCCTCTTGGTCGCCAAACCGGTCGCGGCCATCGCCTCGTCGAGGAGATCGTCGTCAATTTCGATATTGGTTCGCATCGAATGGCCTCAATGTGTACTATCATCTCAGTATATACACATTGCCCTACCAAACAAGCCGTTTGTCTATGATTTGTCCTACGTGTGCGATCTGGACAGCGCCGCAAAGCTCGCCCTTGCGCGCTGCGCATAGGTCCAGCTCTCGTCGCTTTGCCGCCGCGCCGCGCGTACTTGGAGCGCACGAAGCGCGTCGCGGCCTTGCGTATGTCAATCCTTGGCGCCGCGCCGGGAAGCGCCCCAACGAGCCAAGTCGGTTCTGATCCTCAGGTTCCTCGACCGGCAGGTTCCACCCGATCGTGTCATTCGACTGTCTCACCTGCATCAGGCCGGAGATCGCCGAAGGCGGTCGCTCGACCACAGCGAGAGTATCGTGATAACCAAAGGGGCGGATTAATCCGAGGAAGTGTTCAGTGTCGATCGACATAGGTTACATCACTCAGGATATGATCGCAGGCTGGCGCAAGGCCGTCGAATTGGTCGCTGCCGAGCGGGTCTACCTGGGGCGGGTGACATTTCCCCCCTTTTATCCGGAGAGAGCGTTTCCGCTCAAACACATCGAGAACAACTGGCCGATGTATTGTGCATTGGCAGACAACGAAGTTGTCGCTTGGTGCGACATAACTCCCGTCGACATTCCTGAATGCGCGCACAGGGGCATACTCGGGATGGCCGTCATTGCTCCTTTTCGCCATTCCGGAATAGGACGCCGTTTGCTTCAGACGTGCCTGGAACATTGTCACAACGGAACAAACGAAAGGGTGGAACTCACGGTGTAGACGAAGAATGCGCCTGCCATCGCGCCCTACCGCCAGTTCGGCTTCACCGAAATCGGTATCAGCCGAGACTACAGGCGGCTGGATGGAGTCGTGTACGACGCCTCGCTCATCAGCCTCGACCTGGATTGAACACTCAACTCTTCCAGCAAGTGACCGGACCGGGCCAACGACTGTCGTAGACGCGCACCCGACGCGTGTCATTTGCGTTCTCCAAAACGGCCGTTCCGTCGTCCGGGCCGGGAGGCTTTATCTGTTCCCGATTATTGGCTAGGCAAAGGCGTTTTGGCGGCGTCCGGATACACTCTCAGGCACAATCGGGCCCTGCCCTGCATTTGCTCGCGGAATCTGGAAACAAGACCACCGCGAGCAAATCGTTGTTGTGTTTGAGGTTTCACATTAAGGACTGCTGCATATTTTGCTGCACAAATCGCCACACGCTAATTTTAATTTATGTTATTATTCCGAGGGTTAGAAGCCAACGACCTTGGCCTTGCCGGACTCCTCCTCCGCCAGAGCTAGGCGAAAAGCCCCGCCGTTTGCGCCAGAACCCATAGACCGATTGCCAGAAACAAGCCTGCGGCGATCCAGCGGACCACTTTCAGCGGCACGTGCTTGAGCAATTCGCTGCCGAGAAAGACCGCCGGGACGTTGGCGATCATCATGCCCAGTGTGGTGCCCATCGTGACCGCGAAGACGTCATGAAACCGCGCGCCGAGCGCGATCGTGGCGATCTGGGTCTTGTCGCCCATCTCGATGAGGAAGAACGCAATTGCCGTCGCGACGAAGGCCCCGAACCGCGCCGGTTTCGGTTCTGGATCCGCCTCCAGCTTGTCCGGGATCAGCGTCCAGACGGCCATCACGATGAAGGAGGCTGCGATAAGGTATCGGAACCACTGGCCATCGAGGATGGATGCTACCTGCGCGCCCACAAGGGCGGCAAGGAAATGGTTGGCAATCGTCGCAACGAAGATGCCGGCGATGATCGGCAATGGTTTCTTGAACCGGGTGGCGAGGACAATGGCGAGTAGCTGCGTCTTGTCGCCGATTTCGGCGAATGCAACGATAGCGGTTGATGTGAACAAAGCTTCCATGGGGCAGTCTCCAGGCTGGGCGGTGTTCAAGATCCAACAGACATCGTTCCCGTCGCCCAGCCTTGAGCGGAGAAATGATGCCATTGGTCTCGCCCAAGCAGTTGCCCGCTTCCACTGCACCACGGCCTCTAGGCCGAGCGTGTTGACACGGTGGCTCGCCCTTTCGGGCGACTGGCTACTCCCCAGTGACAAGCGGTTCGTAGTTCTCGCCTTGCGACATGACAAGCCACGGAGCACCGTTAGCCATTGAGGAAGCAGAGAACTTTCTCAGCGGGTCAGGGGCGGAATTACGATAGAAGTTGTGCGATGTCCGGGCGCTCGATATTGATTGAACCGGAATCAGGTATTTTCCGTTGAGCCTACCTCCGATGCGGCCTTTAATATGGCCGGATGAGCGGTATCCAGAACTGGGCCGAGCCAGAAGGGCAAACATCGCGTGCAAGGTCTCTTGAAAAGAGCCGTTGAATTTCCGCGCTCGGCAGTATGGCTCGCACATGATGCAGCGCATGCGCCACGGATCGTGTCAGTGGGCGATGACCGGCCTGGTATGCCCGAGGCTGCCCGGCTTCCGGCCATTTTTCCCGAATGGCTGGGCGACCGTGCCTTGCTCACCGAACACCCTGCACGTTTCTGCTACGTGGTTGGCGAGATGGCTCGCGGGATTGCGACGCCTCAAATGGTGATCGAAGCCGTCCGTGCCGGCTGCATCGGTTTCTATGGCAGCGCAGGCTTGGCGCTGGCGGAAATCAAGGCCGGGATCAAACAGATTCAGGCAGCCCTTGGGGTTAATCAGACCGCCTGGGGCGCCAACCTAATTCACTCGCCGCAGGAGCCAGGACAGGAAGCCGCCATCGTGGACCTGTTCCTGGAGGAAGGCGTTCGCAGGGTTTCCGCATCCGCCTTCATGCGCCTCACCCCCGATGTTGTCCGTTTCACCGCGCTGGGACTTGAGCGCACCGCAGACGGCAAGATCAAGCGGCACAACCATCTGTTCGCAAAGGTTTCCCGGGCAGAAGTTGCCGAACCCTTCATGGCGCCCGCACCAGGGAGAATGCTCCGCGAACTGGTCGAGGCCGGAATGATATCCGGGCTCCAGGCCGAATTGGCGGCGAAGGTTCCGGTCGCTGCCGAGATTACCGCAGAATCGGATTCCGGGGGCCACACCGATAACCGGCCTGCCTTTGTCCTTTTCAGCTCGCTCAGCGCTGCGCGCACCCGAGTTTGCGCGCTGCACGGTTTTGACGAAAGCACGATCCGGATTGGCCTTGCAGGCGGCATCGCAACGCCAGCGGCAGCTGCGGCAGCGTTCCAGATGGGTGCGGCGTATGTACTGACGGGATCAGTCAACCAGAGCGCCGTGGAGTCGGGTATGTCGGAAGCCGGCCGCAAGCTGCTGGCCAAAGCGGGACCTGCAGACGTCGCCATGGCGCCTGCTGCCGACATGTTCGAACAGGGCGTGGAAGTTCAGGTTTTGAAGCGCGGAACCCTGTTTGCGATGCGCGGCAGGAAACTCCATGGCTTCTATCGCGGCGGCGCCAGCTACGAGACCCTGTCTGCACCGGACCGTAAATGGATTGATGACGTGCTGGGAGAGCCGTTCGACGCGGCCTGGGCTGCCACGCTGGCCTATATCCGGAAGGTCAATCCGGCTGAAGCGAAGAAGGCCGATACCGACGGTAACAAGCGCCTCGCACTTGTCGCCCGGCGGTATCTATTTCAGGGCGCTCAATGGGCCCGCGAAGGTACGCCGGGACGAGAGGCCGACTATCAGATCTGGTGCGGTCCCGCGATGGGCGCTTTCAACGAATGGGTTGCCGGAACGCCGCTTGAACCGGTCGAAGCACGTACCGTACGCCAGATCGCCCTGAACCTGCTCGAAGGGGCTGCGCGCATCGCCCGCGCCGGCCAACTCAGATCCGCAGGTATTGCTGTTCCGCCTCAATTCTTTTCCTATACTCCCCGCCTATTCGAGTAGCCCATGACCGAACGCTCGCCTACCAGATCCAAACGCCTTCCCGACCCGATCGCCGTAGTCGGCATGGGGGCGATCTTCCCGGGCCGCGGCGATACGACCGGATTCTGGCGCGACATCTTCGAGGCACGCGATCTTATCAGCGATACGCCGGAAACTCATTGGCTTATCGACGATTATTATGACGCCAATCCGCTGACAAAGGACAAAACCTATGGCCGGCGCGGCGGCTTCCTGTCTCCCGTCGCATTCGATCCACTAGCCTTTGGCATCCCGCCAGCGCAGCTGCAGACGACTGATTCCGCGCAGCTACTGGCGCTGGTTGCTGCGAAAATGACCCTCGACGACGTTGAGCGCGACAGCGGCGGAAAGATCGACCGTTCACGGACGAGCGTGATTCTGGGTGTGGCTTCGGCAACCGAACTGACGGCGCATATGGCAGGCCGTCTTCAACGCCCTACCTGGGTCAACGGACTGCGCCAGTACGGACTTGCGGAAACGGATGTCCAGGCAATCGCGACGCGGATCGAAAGCCATTATGCCGAATGGAAAGAAAGCACCTTCCCGGGCCTCCTTGGTAACGTGGTTGCCGGCCGCATCGCCAACCGTCTTGACCTGGGCGGCAGCAACTATGTGACCGACGCGGCTTGCGCATCCAGCCTCTCCGCCTTGCAGATCGCCATGCATGAACTGCGCGCGGGCGATTCCGACATGGTGCTTACCGGCGGTGTTGACGCGCTGAACGACATCTTGATGTTCATGTGCTTTTCAAAGACGCCGGCCTTGTCGCCAACCGGCGACTGCCGTCCCTTCTCGAACATTTCAGACGGTACAATGCTTGGCGAGGGGATCGGCATGATTGCCCTCCGGCGGCTTGATGATGCCGAACGCGACGGCAACCAGATACACGCCGTCATCCGCGGTATCGGCGGTGGCTCGGATGGAAAGGGCACGGCAATTTACACCCCGCTGCCATCCGGCCAGGCCCGGGCGCTGCGCCGCGCCTATGAACAGGCAGGATACGGACCTGAAACGGTCGATCTGGTCGAAGCACACGGTACCGGGACCAAGGCTGGCGACCGCGCTGAGATAGAAGGCCTGCACATAGTCTTTGGTGAGGCGGACACCGGCGACGGCCCCTGGTGCGCAGTCGGTTCAGTGAAATCCCAGATTGGGCATACGAAAGCGGCGGCTGGCGCCGCAAGCCTTCTCAAGGCGGTCGAATCCCTTCGCCGCAAGGTCCTGCCGCCGACGATCAAGATTGAAGAGCCCGCCGAGGCGATCCGGGACAGTGCCTGCTTCTATGTCAATACCGAAGCGCGGCCATGGATCACGGCAGACACCCGGCCACGCCGCGCGTCAGTGAGTTCATTCGGTTTCGGCGGATCAAACTTTCACGTGACGCTGGAAGAATACACAGGCCCGAAGGCCGCCAAACCGGCCCGTGTCCATCCAGCTGAACTTTTCCTGTTCAGCGGACATGACGCGCAGGGTTTGTCTGAGGCGTTGTCGCATACTGCCGATGCTCCGCCAGCAGAGGATGCGTTTGCATGGCACGCTGGCGCGTCCCACGCTGCGTTCAGCGCCAATGCGCCCGCACGCGCGGCCATCGTTGCTGCGGGCCCCGAAGACCTTCGGGCCAAAGCCGCAAAGCTTGCCGCGCAGCTGGCCGACGGCACGTTTGGAAAGGCCCCCTTGCCGCAAGGCTGCTCAGGGTCATTGACGGCGCCCGACGCCGGCAAGATCGCATTTCTTTTCTCCGGTCAGGGGAGCCAATACCCGGGGATGGGCTCGGATCTGGCAATCGCCTTTCCGGCTGCGCGCGCGGTCTGGGACTTCGCGGCAAGCCACCCGGTGACCGGGCCGCTGAAGCTGCACAAACTGTCATTTCCGCCCGCGGCATTCGATCAGGTGGAGTTTGGCAACCAACAACAGCGACTGACCCAGATGCAGCACGCTCAGCCTTCCATCGCGGCCATGTCACTGTCGCATCTCGCTTTGCTCGAGCTTCTCGGCATCGAAGCCGAGATGGCCGGTGGTCACAGCTTCGGCGAGATCATGGCGCTGCACTACGCAGGTGCATTCGACCGCGAGACAGCGCTGACCATCGCCGCCGCGCGCGGACGGGAGATGGCCAATGCCGCGCAGACAACTGAAGGCGCGATGCTTGCAGTGCAGTGTCCTGTCAGTCGCATTGCAGCACTCGTCAAGGACATCGGCAACGGTCTTGTGATTGCCAACGACAATGGCCCGAGCCAGGTCGTTCTTTCCGGCCCGGTCACGGCGGTTCAACAGGCAGAGCAACGCTGCTCCGCCGAAGGCATCAAGGCGCGCCGCTTGCCGGTCGCAACCGCATTCCATTCAGAGATCGTCGAGCCCGCTGTTGCACCATTCCGCACGACGCTCGACAGCTTGAAGCTGAAACGTCCGGGCCTGCCCGTCTTTGCAAACGCAACGGCGCAACCCTACAAGGCCGCCGCCAAGGATCTGGCCAGCGCCATGGCTTCCCAGATTGTATCACCCGTCCTGTTCCGGGAACAGATTGAGGCAATGTACGCGGCGGGTGTGCGCCTCTTCATCGAGATTGGTCCGGGAAACGTTGTCGCCGGGCTTGTCTCTGACACGCTGGGAACACGCGATCACACCGTCCTCTCACTGGACAACAAGCGAACCAACGGCGTTTCGCAATTCCTCAGCAGCATCGGCGCGCTTGCTGTCGCCGGGCTCAAGCTCGACCTGGCCTCACTGTACCAGGCGTCTCCGCCATCCTTGCCGAAGCCTTCGCCGTCAAAGCACGCTGTTTTTCTGACGGGGGCGAACCATGATCGTCCGTATCCGCCCAAAGAGGGCGCCGAAGGGCGTGCCAAACCTAACACGGTTGCCCACACGACCGGTTTCACGCCCGCTCAAACTTCAACGCTCTCTCAAAGGACTGAAACTCCCATGCCCGATCAGAATGGCCGGCACGTTGTCGCAGGCACCCAAGCGCCTGTCTCTCAAAACGCGGGGCACGTCGAAATCTCATCAACGGCAGAGCGAATCTGGCAGGAAGTTTCAAACCAGCACCAGAACTACCTCGCCGCCATTGCGGAAGGTCACAAGGCGTACCTGAACGCCGCCGGAGTTCTGCTCGGCCAGGCGGGAAGCATTCATTCCGAACCTCAGCTTCTTTCCGCCCCCGGCAGCGCGGCGCCTCGACCGGCGGCTTCGCCCGTATCTGCGCCTGCTTCTACGCCGGCACCAGGGCCCGCACCTGCGGAGGCTATCAAGCCGAAAGCCAATGGCTCCGGCGGCGGGCATTCATTTGCCGCCGACGCGCCCAAAGGGCCGGCCGCGCCGGTGCCTGTGAAGGCTGAAGCAGCGCCAAGGCCCGTCGCCGCCTCATCCGCCCCGATGGACTCTGCTGCGATCGTACGCAGCATTGTTTCCGAGAAAACCGGCTATCCGCCTGACATGCTCGATGCCGACATGGACCTCGAAGGCGAGCTCGGCGTCGATTCAATCAAGCAGGTCGAGATCCTGTCGTCGCTGCGTGACCGGCTTCCGCACCTGCCAGAAATCGAGCCTGAGCGCCTGGTCGAGCTGCGTACGATTGGAGCCATTGCGGCGATGATTGATGCAGCCAATCCGGGAGGTATCTCCGCTTCCGCTCCGGCACCGGCTACGCCTCAGCAGGCCAGATCCAACAGCGCGCCCGCTGCGTCGACGCTATTGGTCTCCCCTGATGTCATCCGCGCCCTCATCGCCGAAAAAACCGGCTATCCGCCTGACATGCTTGAAGATGACATGGACCTCGAAGGCGAGCTCGGCGTCGATTCGATCAAGCAGGTCGAAATCCTTTCGTCGCTGCGCGACAAGTATCCGTCGCTTCCGGAAGTCGATCCGGAGCACCTTGCCGACTTGCGGACGATCCGGAAGATCGCAGATTTTTTCGCCTGAGGGATGGCGGGGAGGCGCGGGCTTCCCATCATCCCCACCTGCCCCGGGCTGACGTTGCACCCTACCGGTGCGACGTGCGTCCCGTCGTCTGGAGCAAATCAGGAGAGGCGCCCGGTTTCAGTTTGCTCCCCGGCGCCAGTATCGAGGTGACTGACGCTGAACCGGACTTTGCCGCGGCCATTGTTGGCGCCGTCTCTGCGCTTGGATACCAGGCGCGGCGTGTCCGGAAGCCCTCTGGTACGGCCGCTGCCGTCATCGTGACCGAAGGCCTCACCTCGCAGGAACACGACATCCGCCATTGGAACGCACTTCAGGTGTCGAAGGACGCCCGCTGCGACCAAGGCGTGATCATCCTGCTTCAGCGTCCTGTGCCCTATTCGGGCCTTGATGGATTGAGCCGGACATTGCGCAAGGAATGGCCAGCCACGAAAACATTTGCCTGGACCCTTGAGAGCATGGCGGCGACACATGTTGCGCAAGGCCTGCGCCATGGATGTGCGGACGGAGAGATTTCGGCCTCCGGCGCCCTGTACGCCGCCGCGCCCGGAGCAGCCCTGTCACCGCCCCCCAATGCGTCAACTATGGAACCTGGAGTTTGGCTGGTAACGGGCGGCGCGCGCGGTGTCACGGCCGCCTGCGCCATTGAACTTGCAAGAACGGCAGGGGGCACGATCCTGCTTGCCGGCCGTTCTGCGGAAACGCCCTGGCCCGCAGACTTGCCGCCGGCGAATGGCCTCAAATTGCTTCGCGGCCTGCTCGTGGAGCGCAGCCGCAGCAAGGGCGAACGCGCCACCCCCGCTGAAATTGACCGCACCGCGCGCGGTCTTCTTGCCGGCGCCGAAATAAGGGAAACGCTGGTGGCCCTTCGCAGGGCCGGCGCCGAGGCAGCTTATATCGCCCTTGATGCAGGAGACGGCGTTGCGGTAACCCGTGCGCTCGAAGACGCTCAGCAGACGTTTGGGCCAATCTCTGGCTGGATCCACGGCGCGGGCGTTCTCGCCGACAGACTGGCCACCGACAAGACAGAAGCCGAGCTCCGGCGGGTGTTCTCTCCCAAGGTCGGCGGGCTGACGAACATTCTTGCGGCGATCAAACCGCGCCAGCTTCGCCACATCGCATTTTTCTCGTCGGCGGCAGCATTTTTTGGCAACAAGGGCCAGTCCGACTACGCGATGGCGAATGCGTTGCTGGCGAGCGCAGGCCGCTCTCTGGCACAGGCAGTACCGGGTATTCGCGTCAAGGTTTTCCATTGGGGACCTTGGGCAGGCGGCATGGTCGACGGTGCACTCGCAAGCCATTTCGAAGCGCAAGGCATCCCGCTTATCCCGGTCGATGAAGGCGCACGCATCTTTGTCTGCGAGCTTTTGGGGGGCGACCCGGATCAGGTCGAACTCGTCGTCGGCGAAGCCTGGGCAACATCATGATTACGTTCGATCCAATCGCCATCGTTTCGGAAGCGTGCGTCCTTCCCGGCGCTGCCTCGCCGGCCGACCTCTGGCACGCGGTACGTACCCGGAAGGTGCTGACCCGGCCCGTCACTGCGCTTGAGCTGGGTCTAGGCAAGTTTACAGATCCCGCGCGCCGCTATGTCTCGGGCAGGATCGACCAGGTCCCCGTGGACCATGACGGCCTGAAACGGCTGAACGGCATTGCCACTGCAGCCTTGGATCCTGTCCACCGCTGGCCCCTGCAGGCCGCCTGGGAGGCCTGGTCTTCGGTCTCCGGCGCCGGCAAGACCAACCCGGCGCGACGCGGTGTGTTCCTTGCAAACCTTTGCTACCCGAGCCGGGCGAAGGTCGATCATGCCGAAGATGTCTGGCGCCACGGCCAAACGAACCGTCCGCTCACGGATGCATTCAACTCCGGCATGCCCGCGCGCCTGATCGCCCGGATGATCGGTGCCGAAGGCCCTGCATTCGCCCTGGACGCGGCCTGTGCCTCATCTCTTTATGCGCTCGAGATCGCATGCCGGAAACTCGCATCTCACCAGATCGACATTGCACTTGTCGGCGCCGTCAATGCCGCCGACAATCTGATCCTGCAAATCGGGTTCGGCGCTCTGAAGGCGCTGAGTCCAACCGGTCGCTCCCGCCCATTTATTCAGGGGGCGGATGGATTGGTGCCCTCCGAAGGCGCCGCCGCTGTCGTGCTGAAACGTCTTTCAGACGTCCTGAAGACAGATAATGTTCGCGGCGTGATCCGCGGCATCGGCCTCTCCAACGACGGGAAACGGAAGGGCTTCCTTGCGCCCGACTCAGATGGTCAGATTGAAGCCATGCGCCGCGCTTATGCCATGTCCGGCATTGATCCGGTTTCAATCGGCTATCTTGAATGCCATGCCACGGGCACCCCGATCGGAGACAGTGTCGAGGTCCAGTCGGCTATCGCAGTTTTCGGCGCGCAGCGGCCGCTTGCCATCGGTTCGCTCAAGGCCAACACTGGACATCTGATCACCGTAGCGGGTCTCGCAAGTCTCCTGAAGCTGACGGCATCGATGGAAGCAGAGACACTTGCGCCAACGCCTCTGGACGGCGACCTGATCAAGCCGCTTGCCAACACCGGCCTTTCCCCTGTGTCTGAAGCACGCCCGTGGTTGCGCGAAGGCACGACTCCGAGAAGAGCCTCAATCAGCAATTTCGGATTTGGTGGCAACAACTCTCACCTCATCCTGGAGGCGCTTGAGCGCACACGTGGCTATGTCAATGGTCACGTGCCGACGCTTTCTGATGATCAAGACGCTGTCGTGGTCGTCGGAATCGGCATTTCTGCAGGACCGGACAGGGGCGAAAGGAGTGTCATCAGACGACTGATGAACTCGCCTGCCGCACCCGTCCGCAAGGCAGACCTCGTGGGTGCAGATCCGGTCAAGGCCCGGATTCCTCCTTCGGTTCTTCTTCGTGCCGAGTCTCAGCACCTGGCGATCCTTGATGTGTCGCAGATGGCGCTCGAAGGTGTCACCAGACCTTCCTCCGAGAAGTGCGGTGTGTTTGCCGGGATACGCTGCGCTGACGACTCGGCTCGTTGGCCGGTAAGGGAGCGCATGAAGACCGCGTTCGAAGCGGCTGGACGAAAAGACGTCGAAGCAGCGCTGAACGCCATAGCCCTGCCGCTCGACGCTGCCGACGTGCTGGGCGCGATGGCCAACATGGCGGCTAACAGAATAACATCGAGCGAAGACTTCCGTGGCCAGGGCTTTGCAATTGCCGCAGAAGAGAGTTCCGGTCTCGCTGCGCTGGATGTAGCTGTCGCAGCGTTGGCTGCCCGCACGCTTGATCTCGCAATCGTCACCGGTGCAGGCTTTGCAGGTGCAGGCGATTCCGGGATCGGCGCGGCAGACGGGGCGGTAGCCCTCGTCCTGAAGCGCAAGGCGGATGCTGAAGCGGCGGGAGACCATATCTTCGGGACCGTGGACTCGGTCCAGTGGTCACAGGCACCCCCCGCGGCCCCGAACGAAGCGTTGCGAAAAATCTATGGCGAAACGGGCGTGATCGAGGGCCTTTTCGAACTCGCTGTGTCACTCAGACTCGCTTCGCGGGCGCACGCACTTTTGCAAGGAGGAGCTGTGGTTTTATTGGCAGCGGAAAAAGCGCCCGTTCTTGTTTCTGCCGGCAACGAACTGACCGCGCAAACAGTAACAGTGGCCGCGCAGGCAGCGCCGCCCAAGGCAACGCCGGACATGCTTCGTCCCGTGCCGTACTTGTTTTTCGCAGCGTCTGCCTCGCAGTCCGCGCTCGCCAACCGCCTGAAGAGCCGGAAGGCTGGCGGGAGCGGAAAGTTGCGGATCGCGATCCTGGCCAAGGATCCCGATGACCTTGCGCAGAAGTGCGCAGACGCAGCCTCGGCGCTTGAACAGAAGCAGAAGCCCTCCGGAACCTGTATCTGGTATGGTGACAGTGCGCCTGAAGGTGAGCTCGTGTTCGCGTTCACCGGCTCGGCGGCGTCCTATCCCCGAATGGGGCGCGGGCTTCTGATGGCCTTCCCGGAAGTCGCCGAAGCGCTGGGAAAACTTCCCAAAGCACAGGCGATGGCACCGTTGCTCGCCAAATCAGATTTGTCGGAATACGAACAACTCTGCGCGGTCTCGCTCGTCACGCAAGCGCATGCGATCCTGCTTCGCGACGTGCTGGAACTTGAACCTGAAGCCGCAATCGGTCTGTCGCTCGGCGAAAGCAACGCGCTTTTCGCTTTCGGTTTCTGGAAGGACATGGGCGGCCTGCTCAATGATATTGAAGCCGCCGCCATGTACGAGCGACACCTCGGCGGTGCATTCGAGACCGCTGGAGAGGCGTGGGGACCCAACGTCCCGGCGGATTGGACGAACTGGCGGGTCCGCGCGCCGGTCAACCGGGTGCGAGATGAAATCGCCTTCGCGCCGAATGTCGAGATTACCATCATCTACACGGATGATGATCTGATGATTGGAGGACCCGCCGGCGCCTGCCGCGCACTGTGCCAGCGGCTCGGGCCGGGCACCGGCACGCTCATGCATCAACACCTTGTGGTCCATGCAAATGCCATGAAACCCTTCGAAGACAAGTGGAGGGAGCTCCACTCGCGACCTGTTTCGCGCACCAGAGGCGTAAGGCTTTATGCAAATGCCATAAACGCCGCGTACGTACCAACCAAAGCGCGCGTGGCAGAAATGCTGACACGGCAGGCTGTTGCAACCGTCGACTTTCCGGCCACCATCCGTCAGGCTTGGGATGACGGTGTGCGGACCTTCGTCGAACTCGGGCCCCGCGATACGCTCACGCAGAGTATCTCGCGGATCCTTGATGGAAAGCCACACTTGGCCATGGCAACCGACCGCGTGGAAAATGCCGAGTTGACACAGGTCGCCGAACTGACAGCGACGCTTTTCGCACGCGGCTATCCGGTTCGCATCGAGCGTATTGCTGATCGGTTAAACGAAGCTCGAGCCAACCCCTGGCATCACGCAACTCCTTACAAGGTGTCGCGTCCCGCCCATATCCCGGCGCCCGTTTTGCCCCGCCGTCACACAGATAAAGCAGGGCTGCCGCCCGCGCCACAGCTTCCTCCGCCTCAGTACGCGCCATTTAAGGCCGCCGCCGCACCGGCTGGCAGGATGCCCTTTCCGCCTCCACCAGGCTGCAAGGTACCCGGGGCTCCTCCGCCGGCGGGAGTGCTGTCAGGCCGCACCCCCCTTGCCGCCAGAACGGTAACCGGCAGATCATGGAACCGCGAAGCCGTGGAAGCCTCGGGGCGCGGTGAAATGTCGGCGTTCTTCGGTGAAGCGTTTCGCGAGCAGGACCAGTATGAGCGGCAGGTACGCCTGCCTGCAGCTCCCCTGCTGCTCGTCGATCGCATAACCGGCATTGATGCTGATGCGGGCGTGGAAGGCGCCGGTGTTATCTGGACCGAAACGGATATCTCCGAGAACGGATGGTACACCCATTGCGGCCTTATTCGTCCGGGTCCACTTATCGAATGCGGCCAAGCCGACCTGACGCTTATCGGCTGGATGGGGGCCGACCTCAAGAACCAGAGCGAGCGCGTCTACCGTCTTCTTGGCTGCGAGATCACCTTCCACGAAGGCGGCCTGCCGAACGCCGGCGACACATTGAAGTTCCAGATTGAGATCACCCAGCACGCGACTTTCGCGGGTGTCCGCATGTTCTTCTTCCAATATGATTGCAGCGCGAACGGTCGCCCGGCATTCTCGGTCCGTCAGGGGCAGGCTGGCTTTTTTACAGACGGAGAGCTGGCTTCCGGCAAAGGTGTCGCATGGGATGCCGAAAGCTCGCCGCCGCCCACCAAGGGCATATCCCCGATCGACACCGCGCGCGCTAGCGCCAAGCGTGCCTTCAGTGAAGCGGATGTACTCGCCTTTCGCTCCGGCGATGCCTTCGCCTGCTTCGGTAAAGGCTTCGAACTGAGTGCCGCCCAGACTTTCCCGGCTCACCTCCCGGCGGGCAAGCTCAACTTCTTCGAGAGCGTATCTGCATTTGATCCCCAGGGCGGTCCATGGCAGCGCGGCTACCTGCGCGCCAATTCCCTGGTTCTAACTGACGCATGGTTCTACGAAGGCCATTTTCACAATGACCCCTGCATGCCGGGGACGTTGATGGCCGAGGCAGCTGTGCAGGCACTCGAGTTCTACGCTGCGGCTTTTGGCCTGACACAGGAGCGTGACGGCTACGTCTTCGAGCCTGTGCCGGGCGAAACCGCAAAATTCATCTGCCGCGGCCAGGTGATCCCGGACAGGGATCATGAAATCACATACGAAGTTTTCATCGACGAAGTTATTCCCGGCGAGACACCGAAAATCTTCGCCTCCCTGCTCGCACGCTCGGATGGCCGCAAGGTGTTCTACTGCCCGCGCTTCGGCATCCAGCTACGCCGGAGCTGGCCTGCGCCGCGGATTGCCGCCGAGCCGATCCGGGTCGGGCCGCTCCGCGAAAGCCGGGGCGATCAGGAGGCCCTGCTGGACTGCGCCAATGGACCGCCGTCAGCTGCGTTTGGCGCAATGTACGATCGCTTCGACAAGGGCGGACGCGTGCCCCGCCTCCCCCAGCCGCCCTATCATTTCATGTCCCGCGTCACGGGCGTCTCGACGCGTCCCGGCGTACAGGAAGTTGGCGCGAACATCGCAGCTGAATACGACATTCCGCCGGATGCCTGGTACTTCGCAGACAATCGCTCCGGCTCAATGCCCTTCGCAGTGCTGAACGAAATCATCCTTCAACCGTGCGGCTGGCTGGCAAGCCATTGCGGTTTCGCGCTCGAAGGCGGCGACCGGTTCCGCAACCTTGAGGGCGATGGCAGGGTCCACCGGATGATCAGCCCGCAGGACGGCATAATCCAAGTACGGACAAAACTGTCGAGTTTCTCGAAGGTTGGCCCGATGACCATAGTGGCTTTTGACGTCGCAGCGCGCCTTCAAACCGGCGAGCCCGTGATGGACCTCACGACGCGTTTTGGCTTTTTTCCGGCTGCCGCTCTGGTCCGCCAGTCTGGCTTGCCGATAACTGAAACAGATCGCAACTATCTCGCCCTCCGCCATTCTGCAAAAGACCTGTCACCGGCCGATCCAAGGCTCGCCTCGGGCCAGCTTCGCATGCTCGATTCTGCGGACTATTTTGATCCAGACGGCGGCGCAGCAGGCCTCGGGCTCATTCGCGGGCGGCAAGCCGTCGATCCCTCTGCCTGGTACTTCAAGGCTCACTTCTTCAACGATCCGGTGCAGCCGGGCTCCCTTGGCCTTGATGCACTGGAGCAGCTCTTGATGCGCGCGGTCCTGCTGAAAACGCCGGCAGGAGAACTTGCAGGGCTGGTCGCCGAAACGCCTGCGATCGGCGAACGGGTTAAATGGACTTATCGCGGACAAGTCATGCCGGAGAAACGCGAAGTGACCACGGTCATCGAACTGATTCGCCTCGAGAAAACCGCCGCGCGGGTCCTGGCAATCGCAAGAGGAACCCTGTGGTGCGATGGACTGCGCATCTATGAAGCCAACCCGCTTTCGATCGCTTTCAGAAAGCCCGGCTAAACCCGTTTCAGCGCAAGGCTGACAATTGTGTCGCCGGCGTCTGCGGTCCAGAAGTCAAACGCCTCTCCGAATGCGCGCAGTGTGCCGGTGCCCGGCGATTGCAGGATGGCCCATGGCGTTTCCACCGCCTTGGGCCCTGCCCGAAACCCACGGCCGGTGGTCTTGAGGGCGGCCTCTTTCAACGTCCACATCCGAAAGAAGGCCCTTAGTTTTGCGTCATGGTCGCCCGGCGCAGTGAGGACTTCCGTCCGCTCCGCATCGCTGCACGTGATCGAGAGCGCAAGGCGCCAGTCCATCTCGCGAACGATTTCGATGTCGACACCGATCTCGGCTGGCGGTTCGGCGAGCGCCACGACGGTATACCCGTCCTTGTTTGCGAGCGACACCGACCAGCCGCCAGGATGCAAAAGCATGGGCGCGCCATCCCCAGAGGCGCCGAGGTCGACCCGCTCCGGCAGACAACCGGTCATGCCTGCTATCAAGTGCCGCCGAAGCCTGAAAGAACCGGCCATCTCGGCCTTCTTCTCTGCAGACTTCATGCGGCCCAGCCGCTCGGCTTCGACAATGGTCCATGCCGCGGCATTTCCCAAAGCGGTATCACGCAAGGAAGCCACTCGACATGCAGGATGGCCCGAAAGGCCTGCTTCCGCAAACGGATCGACCGCCGCGAGGGCGTGAGTGTTATAAACCGGACGCATCGTCTTGAACCTGGTCTCTTGTGCGGCTACATCGCAAGTCAAATTGACCAGCGCAAAGGCTTTGGATCGAAATACAATTCCAATACTCGCGCGACGCGCGATTTTTTATTGGAAATAGAAAATTGGACATAATCCCCGTTTCTTGCTTTCCCGCGTTCCGCAATGCTGGCAACAGGCGGTGACCCTAACAGGGTGATGATCAGACGAGCCACAATTAATACCCTGTATATATGATAGAATCCGTGAAATCGACAACTGCGGACAGATCATGGTTCCGTCGCCTAATAAGATGCCTGAAAGCTATTCGACAACCCGTCGGCGCGAAGTATTGCTGCGCTGGTTCTATTATGGCTTTACTTAACTCAGGGATCGGGGCGTCCCTCGCGGCTGGCGGCGGCGCCTCGAAGGGGAAATCGAATGAAACTGGGCTCGGGAATGTCGGTGGAGAGTACAACGCATCGCGTTCGCCGATTCCGCGCGGCGTCCGGCGACGGGCTTCCGTTTGCCCCCTATGGCCTCTTGCCCATCCTTGGCCTTTTCCTGCTGATTCTGATCGCCTGGACCACTTTTGCGCGTCACAGCATTGAAGACGTTGTCCGCCGGACGGCCGAACAGGTGATCATCGAATCGGACGCCAAATGGGCAAGTGCGACTGTGTCCGGGCAATGGGTCAACGTCACAGGCGCGCCGCCAACGCCCGAGTCGGGCGCGCGGCTCCTGAACAACATTCGCACGGCACGGGCGCCTGTCTGGCTCGGGAATGCCCGGCCGGTTACCAGGGTGACCGGCCAGTTCGGCGCGGAAGCTGCCGGGCCAGATCAAAGCTACAGCGAAGGCTCGTCGTTGGCGCTGCTGTCGACGGAGAGCGACACGCCCGAGTATCTGTTTCGCCTGTCCGGCACCAGGTTAACGCTTGACGGCCGCGTTCCCGATATCGCTACACGGGACGCCGTCATTGAGGCGGCCAACACAAACCGTCCCGCCCGGATCGAACTCGTCGAGAGCAATCTTGCCACGATAGGCATCGCCGCTCCCGATGGCTTTCGCGATGTTGCGCTGCGGGGCGTCGAAACTCTCAAACTCTGCAATACAGGTACGGCCAGCCTCACGGCCCTTCACTTCGACCTTCGCTGCGAGCTTCCGGAAAGCGAGGCGGAGCGCGTGCGTGCGCTTGCGAGCGCCCCGCTGACCTACGGGACAGTGGGAGATATTCAGATCCTCGCACAGGAGGTTGTCGAAACCTGCGAAGAAGAACTCGCCCGACTTCTGGAAGCCTCCCGTATCGAGTTTGATCCCGGCAGCGACCGCATTGCGAGTTCGAAAGCCGCGTTGCTGGACCTGACTGCCCGCGCCGCAGCCGATTGCCCGGGTACGCTCCGCGTTGAGGGGCATACAGATAATACTGGCAGCGCGGCGATTAATGAAAGCCTCAGCCGACGCCGCGCCGAAGCTGTACGTGCGGCTCTGATCCAGCGCGGTGTTGCCCCTTCTCGCATCATCGCGGCGGGTTACGGCCCGGCCCAGCCGATTGGCAACAATTTAACCGATGAAGGCCGGGCGTTGAACCGCCGTATCGAAATCCGCATCGTGGGGGCCGACGAATGATACCCCCCGCCCTGCACGTCCTGACACCTTCCGCTCCCGGAGCCTGACCATGTGGTTTCTCCTCGTTAAAATCTTCTTCCTGCTCTGCCTCTCGGCACTCATGGGGGCTGCGTTTGCCTGGTGGTGGATGCGCCGCAAGTTTTTGGATGTGACGGAGTCGCATACGGAGCTTAACCGGCAGGTCGATGCTTTCCTGGCGCAGGGCAAGGCGCTGACGCGCGAGGATGTGGAGTATTCACTGAAGATGGCGCTGGCGAGCTACAGTCCGCCGCAACCGGATTTCTTGCCGGTCGAACAGAAGCTAGCTGACCTGGAACGCACTTTGTCGTTACCGGATCAGGATATCGCCGCGGTGCAGGATCGGATCGGCGGGCTGGAACAATCGGTCTCCGCCATTTCCGCCGCCCTGTCCTCCATGCGGAGCGTGCATCTCGAGGCGATCGACCAGCACCTACGCGGCGTATCTGCCAGGATTGACAATCTCCGAATGCCGGACATCGAAGGCGTCAACACGCGGCTCGCGGCGCTGACATCGCACGTCAGCGACTCGAAACTTCCCGATCTGCGCGCTTCAATCGAGCCGCGGCTTGAGCGTCTCGAACAGTTAATCTCGAAGATCCAGATGCCGGAGGTAGACCTGGGGCCGGTCCATAGCGGCATCGCGGCCATCCAGGTCGCGGTGGAGAATCTCGAGCTTCCGGAGCCCGATCTGTCGGCGTTGCAGCAGCGGATCGAGGAGCTGTCGGTCCGGCCGGAACTTCTCCGCTTGTCCAGCGGGATCGACGCGCTTTCACTCTCAGCAAAGTCACGAGAGCCGGAGCTTGACGTGGTGCTCCAACGCGTCAGCGGTCTGGAAATGGCCGTGCGCAATGTGCAGATTCCAGAGCCGGATCTCGGTCCAATTGTCGAGCGCCTTGCTTTGGTCGAAGCCCGCCTTGCATCAGGCCCCTCATCCGAAACCTTGATCGGAACGCTTGCCGGCATCGAGAGCGATCTCGACGTCCTGTCGCGCCGCCCGGTAGATCTTGAACCCGTCTACAGCCAGTTGGGCGCGCTGGATGCATCGCTCGCTGCCATTCGTACCGAATTGCGCGGGCAGAACCGGACGGACTCGCTGGAACGCCGGCTTGCCGCTCTCCAGGAAGCGGTTCTGAATGCTCCGCAACCAGATTACACCCGCATTGATCTGGCACTGCGATCCATCGAGTCGACATTTGATCTCGGTGCGCTGGAGGACCGGCTGACGGCTATCGAGTATGGACTCACAGCGGTCCACCACATGCTTCGAAACCGCGCCGAGGTTCCGCGTCCGGAGTATGAAACGCGCATTCGGTCCGAGATGCAGGCCGCTTTCGAGCCACGCCCTGTTCCCCGGCCTGCCCGAGTTATCCCTACCCCTCCGCCCGAGCCACCGCCGCGCCCTGCCCGCCGCCTCGATCCGATCACGCTGGCCCGCCGTGTCGATGACGAAGCCAATCTGCTGACGCACGCTGCATTTGGCACCAGCGACGATCTCGAACTGATCGTCGGCGTCGGCCCTATGCTGACGGAGCTCTTGCGGGAAGTTGGCGTGTTTTACTTCTGGCAGATCGCGGAGTGGACCAGCGCCGATGTCGAGTATGTTGACGGCAAGCTCCTGCACTTCAAAGGCCGCATTGAGCGGGATGACTGGGTTGGTCAGTCCCGCCAGCTAGCCCAGCTGCCAACCTCTGCGAGGCGCCCTGAGGCCGACTAGAGGTGCCGTTGCGATAAGTCTTGGCATTTGAGGCTGGGCACGTCACACCCTTCCTGAAAGTACAGGAGGAGATGGGTATGCTTGAAGGCATCAAGGTCGTTGAGTACGCGACATATATGGCTGCCCCGGGCGCTGGCTGCATCCTGCGCGACTGGGGTGCGGACGTCACCAAGATTGAGCCACCCGGCGGCGACCCGATCCGCCTTTTTTTCCGGACGATCGGCACGGACCTTCAGGACAATCCCGTCTTCGATTTCGATAATCGCGGCAAGAAATCAGTTGTCATCGATACAAGCAAAGAGGAAGGCCAGGCGCTGATCCGTGAAATGGTGAAGGACGCTGATGTTTTCCTCACCAACGTGCGTCCCGGAGGCCTTAAGCGGTCGGGTCTCGACTTCGACGCGCTGAAGTCCCTGAACCCCAAGCTCGTTTACTGCTCCCTGACCGGCTACGGGCTCGAAGGTCCGGATGCGGACCGTCCCGGATTCGACATAGCAAGTTTCTGGAGCCGCACCGGCGTCGCGAATCTCACGATCCCGAAGGGCGGCGAACCCTTTCCGCTTCGAACGGCGTTCGGGGATCACACGACATCGATAGCGGCTACCGCTGGAATCTGTGCTGCGCTGGTTGAAGCTGCCCGCACCGGGAAAGGCCGACTCGTCGAAGCCTCCCTCTTCCGCACCGGTCTCTACACGATGGGCTCCGATCTCGCGATCCAGCTTTTCTTCGGTCGGGTTGCCTCCACCAAGGGACGCGGCCAACAGAATGTTCCGATATCCAATTTCTTTCAGACCAGTGACGACAAGTGGTTCTGCATTGTGGCACGCCAGGGCGAAACAGACTGGGCGCCGCTCTGCCGCGTTGTCGGGCGAGAGGAGCTGATCAGTGATCCGCGCTTCAACAACGCCAAGGGACGGCGCGCCAATTCGGCGGAGGTTGTCGCAATTCTGGATGCTGGTTTTGGTGCTTACGACATGATCGAACTCGCATCACGGCTGGATGCGGAATCGATTGCCTGGGCGCCCGTCCAGACCCTTGCGGATGTCGCAAAGGATCCGCAAACTTTCGCAGCCGGCGCTATCGTACAGACGCCAAGCGCCAAGGGCGACGGCACGACCTACGCCTCGCCCGCTTCGCCCGTGCGTTTTCCGGGTGCGGACGATGGCCCCAAGGGTCCTTCGCCGAAACCGGGTCAGCACACGGCCGAAGTACTCGTTTCGCTGGGCCGCAGCGAAGCCGACATCAAGGCACTGTTCGCAGCAGGGATCGTCGCCTGATGCCTCAGAGCGGGGGAGTTTTCCCCCTTCGGTCCAAGGGCCTCAGTTAGTTGCCGTTGAATATCGGCGCGCGTTTCTCGAGGATCGCATTGACGCCTTCGACATGATCGTTGGTCTCATGCATGAGCGCCTGCGCCGCTGCCGACATTTCCATGATCGTGTCATAGGACGACGTCGTGCCGTGGCGCATCAGCGTCTTGGCGAGGCGCAGGGCTTGTGGCGGCTGCTGCGCGATCCTGGTGGCCAGCGCCATCGCTTCTTCCATCAGTTTTTCGACCGGTACGACGCGGGAAACGAGTCCCCACTCCGCCGCTGTCCTTGCGTCGATTACGTCGCCGGTGAACAGCAGTTCCGCAGCGCGCGATGCGCCGATCAGGCGCGGCAGCAGCCAGGCGCCGCCATCCCCGGGGATCAGGCCGAGCTTCAGGAAGGTCACGCCCATTTTCGCAGTATCGGCGGCAATGCGGATGTCGGCCATGCAGGCGACATCGCAACCAAGGCCGATCGCCGGACCGTTGATTGCAGAGATCAGCGGGACTTCCAGATTGTAGAGCGCGCGAACGATCATGTGGATGTTGCGCCGGTAACCTTCCCGAATGTCGGCAGGGCTGCCTCCGAACGCGCCGGTCTTTTCCTTCATGGCTTTCACGTCACCGCCCGCTGAAAAGGCGCGGCCAGCGCCCGTCAGCACGGCGCAGCGAACGGAAGGATCTGCCATGATCTCGGCGCAAACCGCTGCGACCGCCGGGCCATCTCCTTCCTGGCCGAGCGCATTCATCATTTCGGGGCGATTCAGCGTCAGCAGGGCAATCGGCCCGCGTTTCTCAAGCAGAAGGATCGACATGGCAGATGGCTCCCTGAAAGGCTTTGTGTGAGGCAAGTCTCGTAGCGAGCGCGGGCCGCTTGTCCAGCCGGATCAGGCGTTCGCGGGTTTGCGCGTGAAGCGCGTACCCGGCGCTGGCGGTGCATTCGGTGCGCCGGCGAAGCACTGAGCCTTGCTCATCCAGTCGGTGGCCACAGCGCCCGTGACCTTGAGTTTCGTGTCGGCGATGTTGCGCGTCTGCGTTACGACCTGACAGAACTCCTCGGCGAGGCCTTCGATCCGCTCCGTCTCGCTCGGATCGCCATGCGTCCAGATCGCGCCGGACGGCGCCGTCAATATCAAATGCGGCATCGTTCCGGGTAATAATTCGTTGCGTGTGGCATACGTCCAGCCAAATGTGTTGACGCCCAAGGTAACAATATTTCCTATCCAATCCTCATTCTTTCTCACTTCGCCCGCATGGTCGTGAACTTCCTGCCCGTGCGCCCAGGTTTCCATGAGGCGGGCAGTGATCGACGAGCGCGCGCTCATGTCCGGCCCGGCCCATCTGAGGCGGGCCTTGGGATCGACCGTCGCGAACAGGTCGGCGGCCGTCTCCGCAAACGCTGACCACTCGGCGACAAGGTCTGAAGGCGTGAGGTGGCCCAGCTGTTCTGCCTCGTAGGCGCGCATGGAGATGCCGCGCGTGGACATTGCCTTGAGATGCCCGACCAGACCGCCCGGATCGCTGAGCTGGAAATGGGCCATCCGGTTCCAGAAATGCAGGTGCCGGATCACATCAAGGATCGTCCAGCCTTTGAACTGGGTGGGCTCCTCATAGGCGCTCGGCGGAAGCGAGCCGACGAGTCCCTGGAGGGCGCGCGTTTCCTGACGGAAGTCTTCTGCCTGCTGCATTCTAGCCTCACTGTGCTGACCCCAATGTCCGCGCCCGCCGGATTTGGCGCAACCCCTCTCCCGGCGGGAGGTCTGGCGGCCAGCGACGCTGGCGGGCACATTCCAGCCAAACAGGGAGAACCGCCATGATGAAGTCCACCACAGATGCCCCCCGCCTGCGCATCGAAACGCGCGGTTCCGTTGAATGGGTTACCCTGAACCGGCCAGAGGCCCTGAACGCCCTCAACCCGGCCTTGATAGAGGATCTGCGGGACTATTTCCTCGGGTTGCCCGACCGCAGGGATGTCCGCATCGTTGTTCTTCGCGGCGCAGGCCGGGCGTTCTGCGCCGGGCTCGATCTGAAAAACGAATCTTCCGCGAACGACACGGCGTCGGGCGGCGGCGTCCAGCGCGGTCTCAAAATCCAGCGCCGTATCGCCGAGATCGTAATGGCCATGCGCCGGTGCCCCCAGCCAATCGTTTCCCTCATCCAGGGCTCGGCGTGCGGAGGCGGATTTTCGCTTGCCCTCGCCTCGGACATCCGGATTGCGGGCGAGAGCGCAAGAATGAACTGCGCCTATATCCGCATCGGCCTGAGGGGATGTGATATCGGATCGTCTTATTTTTTGCCGCGCCTCGTCGGCGCCTCGCTTGCTGCGGAACTGATCCTGACAGGAAAGTTCATCAACGCTGACCGCGCACTCCGCATCGGGTTGGTCGCTCAGGTTGTGCCGGATGCCGATCTTGAAGCGTCCGCCCAAGAGGACATCGACCTGATGCTCACCACATCCCCACTGGGTCTGCGCATGTCAAAGGAAGCGCTCAACATCAACCTCGACGCCGGAGGGATCGAAGCGGCCATCGCGCTCGAGGACCGAAATCAGATACTTTGCGCGCAGACGGAAGACTTCCGGGAAGGCCTCAAATCTTTCCTTACCCGCACGCCGCCTGTCTGGAGGGACGCCTGATACCGGGCTGTGCCTGCAGTTTCGATTTGACCAAAAGGAAGCGGATGTTGTCTTGATAACTGCGGCAAGCGCCTTGCCGTGTGTCCGCGCTGGAGTGAGAACGAGATGATACGCTTTCTGTTCTTTGGGGTTCTCATCGTGCTTGGCGCTGTCATTGCGCTCGCCTTCGTGCCTCTCTCCACTGCCCTGAAGCTTTCAGGTGCGCCGGAGAACGGTGTCGAATGGACGGCCGCCCGTGGCACGGTCTTCAGCGGCGGCCTCGACGGGTTGTCCGTAAACGGCACCGATTTCGGAAATGCGGACCTTACGCTCGATCCATCCACCCTTCTGGATGGCACGCTCCAGTATGCCGTCGACTGGTTCGGCGCCCACGGTCAGGGCTCTGCCAAGGTTTCGGTCGATACCGGACGCAAGCTGACCCTGAAGGACTACGTGATCAACCTCGATCTCGAAGATTACGAACGTGCAGCCAATTGGATCCGGCAAACGGGGGGCAAGATCAAACTTGAGGGTCCGGCAATCCAGTTCGAGGGCAGCGAATGCGTTCTGGCAGAGGGCGTTGCAACGAGCGACGTTCTTGACCGCAACCGCGAGGTGTTGGGCTCCGGCTGGAGCGAACTGCGCGGCGACCTGTCCTGCGAGAAGGGCAAATTGCTGGTACCGCTGGAATCCGAGAACGCCAATGGAACGCGGTTCTCGTCTTATCTGAGGGTCGCGCCGGGCGCGCCGGGAAAGTTTGAGGCGCGTATTTCGGGACGCATTTCGAGAACCCTCGCGTTTGCCCTGCCGCTCGCCGGATTTACGCGGGATGGTGACGCATTTGTCTACATCCCGAAGGCGGCGCCAAAGCCGGTCGCGGCGCCGGCCGCAGTCGTCATACAGGAATAAGGTCAGCCCTGATCAAGCAGAAGGTCCACCTGGACCTCCAGGGCTCCAGAGAGCCGCTTTGCGGTCTTCAGGCCGTAGGACATTCCGCGCTCGATTGCCGAGATGTGGTTTGGGCGTATTCCGCTGCGCTCGCCCAGTTCGCGCTGGGTCATCAGCCGGAACTGGCGCACGGCACGCACAGGGTTTTCTCCGTCCGAAATACGCTTCATCAGCGCAGCCGGGAGGGGCGCGAGCCCGGCACCCGCCTGGGTTTTCCGGCCCGTCGTCAGCGCATCGACCTGCTTCTCGAGACTGTCGATCTTTTTCTCGAGGTCCAAAAGCCGGATCTCGAGGGAATAAATGAGTTTCGGATCGCCCATGGAACCCTGCCCCCGGTTGCCTTTCTCCAGCATTAGGGGCGTTCTGAAACGGTTCGGTGTCGGAGAAGTCACAGTTTTGTGTCGCTTTGCGACCCTCTGTGAGGTGGTTTCGGCGTCTGGCATCGCAATTGATCAGCAAACTTCTGACAGTCCGATCCATGTCTCCCATGGCCCATGACAAACCAGTCAAATGATAATGTATTGTTCGATTGATATTATGCGGATTATCAAGTATAACTACACATTAGAAGAATATGTTTTCAATTTTAACTATATAAATTATATATTGATTGTTTAAATTGATGAATAATATCGACTTATACTATTGTTTTA
>Ga0163144_10003701_pt1 | contig 34794 bp, 31 predicted proteins | sample OliLak19BULKMAT1_FD_123175 | JGI IMG/M metagenome (GOLD analysis project Ga0163144, IMG submission 123175) | Freshwater microbial mat bacterial communities from Lake Vanda, McMurdo Dry Valleys, Antarctica - Oligotrophic Lake LV.19.BULKMAT1 | ecosystem: Environmental > Aquatic > Freshwater >...
AGGTCGGCTTCGTCGCGGAGCCGCTGGATCGCCTCGGTCACGGCGGTGTTGGCTTGACTGCCACTGAAGAGTGATTGGCGGAGACTGTTTTTCTCGGCGAGGAGTCGCTCCCCTGCTTCGCGCAAGCTGGCGTGGTCCATTCCGAAAAGGGTGCGGAAGAACGATTCATCGACGGCACCGAGGCTGGTGGCGAGGGCATGCTCGGGAAGGGGATTGCCCGCGCCGTCGCGGAGCGCATTTTTGTTGGCTTTGACCCGCTGGATTTCCAGAACCGTCCCGTCCGAGCTCTCGATTTCCGCCGCAAGGCGAAGATCGGCGTAGGGGTGGAGGAAATTGTCGGAGGTGCGGGCCGGGATTCCGTAAAGCAGGGCCGTGATCGCCCGCAAGAGAGTGCTTTTGCCAGCTTCGTTGCCGCCGTAGATCACATGCAGATCGGCTGGCGACGATGCCTTGGGCTTGGAAAAATCCGGGGAAAAATCCAGGGACAGGTCCGTGAATTTTCCAAAGGCTGGAAGTTGGAGCCGGCGGAATCTCATGTTTCGGAGTCGGTGCTGCGGGTGAGTGCTCCAATCACGAGTGAGCGCACGTCGTCGGGCAGCGCGGGTCCGACGAGATCATCGGCAAGACTCCCGGCCATGGCCGGTGGAAGATAGGCGAGGAGCTTGGCGATGGCTCCGGGGCGGGTCGCGATGGTCTCCTCGACCTGGTCGAGGGATGCGATCACCAGAGCCGCAAGGTCGTCCCGGGCGGCGAGGGTCGCGAGATCGACGATGGATTCGGTGGCGATGACGACGCTCTCCACCCAGAGTCGTTCGTCGCCGATGGTGAACACAATGCTCTCGATCTGGGCGATCCAGTGAGGCAGTCTGGTTTGCAAGTCGGCGTGCAGGGCAGTGGCTCCGGTAAGCCGGAGACGAACGACGAGGAGGCAGCTGGAACTGTCCGTGACTGCCTCGGAGAGAACATCGCGGATCCGTGCGAGGGTCTCATCTTCGTCTTCGATCTGGCTCAAATCCGCGGAGACCAGTTCCCAGCGGACTGTGTCGAGGGAGACGAATTCATGGGTGGCCACGGCGAGTGCGTCGTTCACAGTGACGAGCCGGCAGCCCCGCGCTCCGAGCTCACGGGCGTGGCGTCCCTGGGTGTTGCCGGGGAAGACGATGAGCGGATCTTCGGACAAAACGGCGGGCAAATGAATGTGCCCCAGCGCCCAGTATTGGTAGTGTCGAGCACGCAGGTCGGTGAGGCTGCACGGGGCGTAGGTATCGTGGCCTTCGAAGCCGGTCAAGCTGGTGTGGAGCACCCCGATATTGAAACGGCCTTTGATCGGATCGGGATACCCGACGGCGAGATTTTCCGTCATGCTACGCGAAGCGAAACTCTGACCGTGGATCGCCACAGGAAGGCTCGGGTGAAGATGAGTGCCCGGTTTGCCCGAAGGGAAAGAGGTCACATTGTCCGGGAGCGCGAGTTTCTTAGTGATGACCGAGGCAGCGTCGTGGTTCCCGGCGATGAGGTAAATCGGAATACCGGCCTGACGGAGCCGCGCTGCCTGTCGCACGAAAAAAAGCCCGGTCTGGTGGTCCCTCCAGTCTCCGTCGTAGAGATCCCCGGCGATGACCACAAAATCGACGGACTCCCGCAAGGCGAGATCGACCAGGTTTTCCAAAGCTCGTCGGGTCGCTCCCCGCAGCCGCTCCACCGGAGCGCCCTCCTTGCCCGCCAAGCCCCGCAAAGGACTGTCGAGATGGAGGTCGGCGGCGTGAATGAAGCGAAACATTGGGGGAGAACCGGGATGACAGGCTGGCCTTCCCAACATGCATTTCAAGAGGCAAATTGCGGAATCTTCCCGTAAATTGTCATTTTTATTCGTCCATCTTGGTTCCGCGTCCTAACGTTATTCCCTCTCTGCCGAGTTTTTCTCCCATGCCCTCTGTTCTTGATTTCCCTGTTTCCAAAGTTTCCGACCCCTTGAGCATTGCCGGGAAAGGGTTCCGAACCGGCGAGAATGCCCATTTCCTGCGGGCGGTCAGCTTCGGCCCCTTTCAGGTGGGGGCCTTTCCCGATGAAGGAGTGGGAGAACTAGGGCGCATCCGCGAGGATCTCGGGGCCAATGCCCTGCGCCTCTACGAACTGCCTTCGTTGGAGTTCCTGCATGCTTGTGCGGAAGCGGGGCTGCGCGTTTTCCTGACTTTGCCATGGGAGCAGGATGTCGATTTTTTGCGGGATCGTTTGCCTCTGCTCCGTGCCGGGGCTCTTCTCACGGACACCATTCGACGTTTCCGGGGGCATCCGGCGGTGGCAGGATATTATGTGGGCAATGAGATTGAACCCACCCTGGTTCGCTGGATGGGACCCCGACGGGTTTGCGAAGCGCTGGAGCAGCTTATCGATATCGGTCACACTGAGGATTCCGGGGTGCTCTTTTCTTATGCCAACACCCCGGCGACCGAGTATTTACTGCCCTGCAATCAAGATTTCGTGGCCTTTAATCTGCGGCTCGATACACCGGAGGCTTTGGCAACATATCTTCCTCGACTGCAAAATGTGGCGGGCAACAAACCGCTCGTCATTTCCGAGTTCCGGGCAGATGGCCACCTTCATGGCGAAAGCGGTCAGGCCGATCTGCTTGCTCGTCACTTGGAGGAGCTGCAAAAAGCCGGGGTGGCGGGAACGACGATTTTTTCATGGAGCGATTTGCGGCAGCGTCCGCGCGATGGGGAAGCGGAAGCCGCCTGGGGGCTGACCCGAACTGATCGTAGCGCCAAGCCTGCCGTGGCTTGCGTCCAGGAGGCGTGGAGCGATACCCGCGCCGAAATTGAACAGTTCGCGGAAGGGCCGACCCTAGCGGTGATCGTGTGCACCTATCACGGCAGCGCGACCCTGGTTCCTTGTCTCGATTCCCTTGTGCAACTGCGTTACCCAAATTACGAAGTGGTGGTCGTGAATGACGGGGCTGATCCACGCGTTTCGGAGATCGTGGCGACTTACGACTCCGTTCGCGAGATCACTACCGAACACATCGGTCTCAGTGCGGCGCGAAACCTCGGAGCGGCGGGAACGAGCGGGGAGATCGTGGTCTATACCGACGACGATTGCGAGGCCGATCCGGACTGGCTCCTCTGGTTGGCGCGGGGCTTCGTTGATCGTCCCGAGAGAGCGTGCGTCGGGGGGCCGAATATCCCGCCTCCGCCGGAAAGTTGGACCGAAGCCGCGTTGGCGGTGGCCCCCGGGGGCGCGTCGCATGTGCTGCTCGACGACGTTCGCGCCGAGTGTCTGCCCGGTTGCAACCTGGCGGTGCGACGGACCGTGTTTGAAAAAGTGGGGGGTTTCGACATCCGCTTCCGCTCGGCCGGGGACGACGTTGATTTTTGCTGGCGAGTCGGCCAGGCAGGATATGAATTGGCTTTTCAACCGGCCGCTTTCGTCTGGCATCGGCAGCGCTCGACCGCTCGCGCCTATTTCCGTCAGCAGGCGGGTTACGGCCGGGCCGAGGCGCTCATGATCAGCATCTACGAGCCGCGTTTTCGCAGCTTCGGCGGCCCGCAGTGGCGGGGGCGCATCTACACCCCGCAATTGCTCGCGAGCCAGCAGATCAATCACGGTCGCTTCGGCAAGGCGGAGATCCAGCCGATGAATCCCTCGCCGGAAACGGGCCTGGGTGATCTACTGTTGCATGTGCTCTGGTGGGTGGGGGCGCTCGTCGCCGCGCTGGGTGGGCTTCTGTTTCCCCCGCTCGGCTTTGTGGCGATCTTCATGATCTTGGGAACGATCCGGGTCGCCGTGATCAAGGCGGGACGGTGCATCCTGGCGGGCTCCCATGACACCACGCTGGCCCGGATTTATCTGGCTGGGTTGATGCTCGGCCAGGGACTGGTGCGCAGCAGCGCGCGCCTGGCGGCGGGTTGGAAGGCGTTGGCCTGGTCACGCGCGGCTCGATCCTTTGGCAAACAGGCGGCGGGAGCGGTGACGAAAAGCTGGTGGAAGCTGGGGGGAGAAGTGGCGTTTACCAATGGCAAAAGCGAGGAGCGGGAGCGGCTCCTTGAGACGATCCTTGCTTCCGAACCGCAGGCGAAGATCGACGAGACGGGCAAGACTGATCTGATCTTGCGCTCCGGTTGGCTTTGGAACTGGGCGCTGGTCACGGTAACCGAGCAGCAAAGTGGCGATGAACGCCTCGTGCGGGCTCGACTCCTGGCACGTCCGCACCCGTGGCTTCGCCTGGTGGTGCTCCCGATGATCCTGCTTCTACCGGTCGCTCTCTGGTGGGGACTCGGATTTCAAAGCGAATTTTTCACTGCACTGGTGATCTATGTGGCTCTGGCGGGGGCGGCCAAGTTGTGGATGAGTTGGCGGGTGAGGGCATTGATACCGGTCGGCGAATCGCTCGGTTGGGTGCGGTTGAAAGATCGCTGAGCCTTGGTTCTTCGGACACCGATCCCGCAATCAAACGGCATCTCCTATGAAGTGGTTTTATACCCGAATCAATTTCTAAACCGAACCTCTTCATTCGCAGGAATTCGTAGTCTGCGACCAAGTAGAATGAGTTCGTCCGGGGAAGGTCGCGCATCAACAAAGCGACCCCCATTCTGTGCCCCCGATTCCCCTGCCGCCACCAAAACACGGCGAAGTAAATTCACAAACCCCCAACCTTGCTTGCCAAAATCAAAATTGACCCCAGACTAGACGGGGTATAGTCACCCACCCAACAGGGTATGAACCTCAAAAATCAATGCCGGCGGCGTCGCTTGATGTGCAACTGGGCGAGCGACTTCTGAATCATGATCTGCGCGGCGGCCATCTCCTCCGAGGTGACGCCGGCGGCGAGGGATTTCTGGGCACGCTCCATCGCTTTCTCGACGGCTTGCTCGTCGATGTCGGCATCGCCGAGGGCCATGTCAGTGAGAACGGAGACGCGATCATAGGAGATCTCCACGATCCCGGTCCCGATCGCCAATGAAGTCTCGACTCCCCCTTTCAAGTAACGTAGCTCGCCGGGACGGAGGGTAGTCACAAGTGGGGCGTGGGACTTGAGGATACCCATCTCGCCTTCGGCTCCGGGGACCACGACGCTATCGACCTCTTCAGAGAGGGCGCGGCGTTCGGGAGTAACAATGTCGAGGCGCATGGTAAGAACTGAAAACTGCAAACTGGACCCTGAAAACTTCCTTCTACTTCTCGACGGAATCCATGCCGCCCTTCATGTAGAAGTTGTTCTCCGGCACGCTGTCGTGTTTACCCTCAAGGATTTCCTTGAAGCCTTTGATGGTTTCAGACACCGGGACATAGACGCCGGGACGACCGGTGAAGACCTCGGCCACCGCAAAAGGCTGGCTGAGGAATTTCTGAATTTTCCGGGCGCGGAAAACGCTCAGTTTGTCCTCGGGGTTAAGCTCATCCATGCCGAGAATGGCGATGATGTCCTGAAGACCCTTGTAACGCTGGAGCACCGTTTGCACGCCGCGGGCGACATCGTAGTGCTCTTGACCCACCACGTCGGGTGCCAGCGCAGTTGAGGTCGAGGAAAGCGGATCCACTGCGGGGAAAATCCCGAGTTCGGCGAGAGAACGCTCCAGCACCACGGTGGAGTCAAGGTGGGCGAAGGTGTTGGCCGGGGCCGGGTCAGTCAAGTCATCCGCCGGCACATAGACCGCTTGGAAAGAGGTGATGGAACCTTTGTTGGTTGAAGTGATCCGCTCCTGAAGCTGGGCCATTTCCGAGGCCAAAGTTGGCTGATAACCTACTGCGGAAGGAGTCCGTCCGAGAAGCGCCGAAACTTCCGATCCCGCTTGAGAGAAACGGAACACATTGTCCACGAAGAGCAACACGTCCTGGTTTTTCTCATCGCGGAAATACTCCGCCATGGCGAGAGCGGAAAGGGCGACGCGGAGACGAGCGCCCGGGGGCTCGTTCATCTGACCATAGACGAGGGCTACCTTCGACTTGGAAAGGTCATCCTGATTGATAACGCCAGCATGGCTCATCTCCCAGTAAAGGTCGTTGCCCTCACGGGTCCGCTCACCCACTCCCGCGAAGAGGGAGTAACCGCCGTGCTCTTTGGCGATGTTGTTGATGAGCTCCATGATGACCACGGTTTTGCCCACCCCGGCACCACCGAAGGCACCGACTTTACCACCCTTTGTGAAAGGGCAAATGAGGTCGATCACCTTGATACCCGTCTCAAGGATTTCGGCCGAAGTAGCCTGTTCCGCAAGAGTAGGAGCGGGACGGTGAATGGGGTAAGTCTTGACGGCATTGACCGGGCCGCGCCCGTCCACGGCATCGCCGGTGACATTAAAAATGCGTCCGAGCACACATTCGCCTACAGGCACACTGATCGGTTCACCACGGTCAGTGACCTTGAGGCCGCGCTTGAGACCTTCGGTCGTGGACATGGCCACCGCCCGCACCCAACCATCACCAAGGTGCTGCTGCACTTCGAGGACCAGTTTGGTATTCTCTCCGTTGAGATCGTAGTTGACCTCAAGGGCGTTGTAAATTTCGGGCAAGCCGCCAGCTTGGGAGAAGTCGGCATCCACCACGGGGCCGATGACTTGGACGATGGTTCCTACGTTGCTCATGGAAAAAGAGGGGGAAAGAAGAGGTGAAAAGTAAAAGGTGGAGAAGGGGGAGTGAAAGGTGGGGGGTGGGAGAGCTTACTCGAGCGCCCGCATCGCGGTGGTGATCTCAAGCAATTCGGAAGTGATGGAGGCCTGACGCTGCTTGTTGTAATCGAGCGTGAGATCCTTGATCATCTGCTTGGCGTTGTCGGTCGCGGCTTTCATCGCCACCATCCGCGAGCTGTGCTCCGAGGCCCGCGATTCCAGGATCATTTGATAGAGCTGGTTGTTCACATACTGGGGCACGGCGGCTTCCAGCACAGCGCTAGGGCTGGGTTCAAAAATGTAGCCACCGTAGGGCGCGGTCCCGGCGGTGGAGGCCGCTTCGACCCCGATGCCGGCAAAACCGGCGTCACGACCGAGGTCAATCGGGCGGATTGGCAGGAGCGTCTCAACCATCGGCACTTGAGACATGGTATTGATGAAGTTGGTGAAGGCCACCAGCACCCGGTCAAATTTCCCGGCGAGAAACTGCTCGATCGCGAAAGTCGAGATCGGTCTGGTCTCAGAGAAATTGACGGGATCTTTCACCGCGAAATCGGCGAGCACCTCACGCTTGGTTCGGATGAGAGCCTGACGCCCTTTGTTGCCCACTGTGATGAAGGTCGCATCGTGCGACACCTTTTCGGCCGTGAGGCGGAGCAGGTTCGCGTTGAGCGCTCCGCAGAGCCCTTTGTCGGAGGTCACCACGATGACGAGTTCACGCCCACCCTCGCGCTCTTGCAGGAGCGGATGATCTTCCTCACTGGTCTGTTCCTTGAGGTTGACGAGCACCTTGTTGAGCAAGTCCGCGTAGGGCCGACCAGAGACGGCCTGATCCTGCGCCTTCTTCATCTTCGAAGCCGCTACCAACTGCATCGCCTTGGTGATCTGGGCGGTGTTTTTCACCGACTTGATGCGTCGGCGGATGTCTCGAAGGTTGGCCATGAGGGCTTACGGGAGGAAAAATATCAGATCCGGCGATTAGGATTTGTAGGAGGACATGAAGTCTTCGACCGACTGCTTCAACTCGGCCACAATCTCGTCGTTGAGGACTTTCCCATCGCGGATTTTGCTGAGAAGACTTTCTTTCCGGGTCGAGAAGAATTCCATCATTTTGGCCTGGCAGTCTTTGATCTTTTTGACCGGCACTTTATCGAAGTGACCGTTCTGCATCGACCAGAGCACGCACACTTCCAGCTCCATCGAGATCGGCGAATATTGGCTTTGCTTGAAGAGCTCCACGATGCGCTGGCCACGCTCAATCTGAGCCTTGGTTTTCTCATCGAGATCCGAACCAAACTGGGCAAATGCCTGGAGTTCGCGGAACTGGGCCAGATCGAGCTTGGTCGTTCCAGACACTTTCTTGATCGCTCCGGTCTGCGCAGCAGAACCCACCCGGCTCACCGAGAGACCCACCGAGATGGCGGGACGGATGCCTTGGTAGAAAAGATCGGTCTCCAGGTAAATCTGACCATCGGTGATGGAAATCACGTTCGTCGGGATGTAAGCGGACACGTCTCCAGCCTGGGTCTCGATGATTGGCAGCGCGGTAAGCGAACCACCGCCATTCTCTTCGCTGAGGCGAGCGGCACGCTCCAGCAGGCGGCTGTGGAGGTAGAACACATCACCGGGGTAAGCCTCACGTCCAGACGGGCGACGCAAAATCAGCGAAACCTGACGATAAGCCACAGCATGCTTGGATAGGTCATCATAGACGATCAGAGCGTCCATCCCGTTGGTCATGAACCATTCGCCGATGGCGGCACCGGCATAGGGGGCAAGGTATTGATTCGTAGCGGGATCCGCAGCCGCTGCTACCACCACGATCGTGTAGGGCATTGCACCCGCAGCTTCCAAAGTGGCAATGGTCCGGGCGACGTTGGCCTGCTTCTGGCCGATCGCCACGTAGATACAATAAAGCGGCTTGTGGTTTTTCAACTTACCGTCTTCCGCCTGGCGGTTCTGCTGCGCCTGGGAAATGATCGTATCGACTGCGACAGTCGTTTTGCCGGTCGAGCGGTCACCGATGATCAGCTCCCGCTGGCCGCGACCGATTGGGATCATCGCATCGATGGCCATGATCCCGGTCTGCACCGGCACGCTGACCGACTGGCGGGGAATAATTCCCGGGGCAATCTTCTCGACGGGATAGGTCTCCTTCGTCCCAAGATCACCTTTGCCATCGAGCGGCTGACCGAGGGCGCTGACGACCCGTCCGAGCAGCTCTTTGCCGACAGGGACAGAAAGCAGACGACCGGTGGATTTGACCTCATCGCCCTCTTTGACGTTGAGCCCGTCGCCTAGAAGAATGCAGCCCACTTCGGTTTCCTCAAGGTTCAGCGCGAGGCCGTAGAGTCCGCCGGGGAACTCGACCATCTCGTTCAACATGACGTCGCTGAGACCTTCGACTTTGGCGACACCGTCACCGATTTCACGGACAATGCCGACGTTGGACTTGGATACCGCAGTTTTGAGGGCGGCGATTTCGGATTCCAGTTCTTGGAGAATGTTGCTCATGGCGAGGACCTCGGTGGAGACCAGTGGATCGTGGGTGTATTAGTTAAATTTTTCTTCGAGGCGCTCGAGGCGGCCTTTGACGCTACCGTCCCAAACATCGCTGCCGATGCGGATTTTCATGCCCCCGATCAGCTCGGGGCGCACGACAAATTCAGTGGTGATCTGGGAGCCGTATTTCTTCTTCAAATTGGCAACCACTTCCTTCTCGGTCGCGGCATCGAGTTCCACCGCACTGGCGATGATGGCCCGATTTTTTTCAAGGTCGAGACGGACCAGTTTCCAGAAGGCATCGACCACGCCTAGATAACCTCGCGGCTTGCTGTCACCCAGGGTGCGCACGATCTTGCGCACGGTGGGCAGATCAAGCGAGCCCTTCACGAAAGATGCCTTGAACAGCTTCTTCGCAATGCGGAGGGACTCTTTGCGGGATTTCATGAAGGGAAGGCGACGCAGCGTCGGGGAAAGGGAGAGATCAAAGAGCCGACTGGTGCGCGGTCTCCTGGTTGATGCGTTTTTGATCCTTATCGTCAAGGACCTTGCCAGTAACTTTGGAAGTCGCGTCGATCACGAGGCGACCAAAGTCGCGCTTCAGTTCGCCCATGGTCTGCTCGTGCTCCAGGCGGGAAGCGGAGCGGGCTTTCTCAATGATTTGCTGGGCTTCTTTGATGGCCTCTTGGCTCTTCTGAGTCTGTAATACCTCCGAACTTTCGCGGGCTTCGGCGATCAAACGCTCGGCATCACGGTTTGCCTCGCCCAACATCGCAGCGACTTTTTCCTCCGCCTTGGCCATGGACGCCTGAATCGTTTTTAGATTCATCTCACCGTCTTCGATGCGCTTGCGACGCAATTCGAGCATGGTAAGAACCGGTCCGAATGCATACTTGGCGAGAATGAAGTAAACAATCAAGACGATGATCACCTGCGAGATGAACTTCGGCCATTCGAGTCCAAATGTTTTGAGGATGTCTGCCATCGCCAGGTTGCGGTTGGTTGGGGAAATGTTAGAAAAAGGAGAATGGGGCCGCAGGATCAATTTTGATCACCGCGACCCCGAAGAATCGCTTACTTAAGAGCCATGATCAGCGCGTAAATCGCGATCGCCTCGGCGAGAGCCATACCAATAATCCCGATCGTCAGGATGTTACCGAAGGCACTGGGGTTACGACCCACCGCTTGAGCGGAGGCCATTCCGATCAGACCGATGGCGATAGCAGCTCCGGCACCCGCGATAGCGAGTGCGAAGTTTCCGTTGAAAGCACTGCCGGAAGCCACTTCAACAGCGGCGTCAGCCGCAGCAAGGATGGAGAGGGTATTAATCATATTCGTTCGATGTTTTTACTGTTTGCTCACCACCGCCCACACTTCCTATGCATGGTCTCGATGGCAAAAGGGTCAAAATGTCTAATGGTGCTCCTCCTCTTCATGGGTGGTGGCAAGCTTGATATAGACGGCACAAAGCAGGGAGAACACGGTCGCCTGCAAGGCGCCCACGAGGATCTCCAGAAAATAGAATGGAAGCGGCAAGGCCACGGAAGATAGGAACGCCCAAAAGCCCGTCAGACCAATGCTTTCGCCCAGTCCACCCATCGTGTGCAGTAGCGTCTCCCCCGCAAAGATATTTCCAAGAAGACGCAGAGAAAGTGACATGGGGCGAAACGCGATCGAAACCACCTCGATAATCCCCACGAAGAGGAAAATCGGAGCGAGCGCATATTTCATCGCCCCCTGCAAGCCGCCCTTAGGTCCGAAGATGTGCACAAGTGTACCCCATACCCCCAACTCCGAGATCGAGAGCCAAGTCCAAACTCCCATGAAAACGACCGCAATGGCCAGAGTCATATTCATGTCGGCGGTCGCCGGACGAAGCAAGGGAACCTCAACGCTCTCGAGCACCAACGGAGCCTTCGCCACGCCAAATCCGATCGTCCCGACTCCGGGAAGCAGGCCAAACCAGTTGGCCGACAAAACCAGAATAAAAATCGTCCCCAGCAGAGGAAAGGCCTTTGGAGCCACATGCTTGCCGACAATCCCCTCAACCTGCCCATAGAGAAATTCGATCACCAACTCCACGAAGTTTTGCTTCCCCCGAGGGATCAGCTCCATCCTCTTGGTTGCCATCCTCACAAAAAGAATCACTCCGACTGTGACAATCCCCGCGACAAGAATGGAATTCGAAAACCAACCGAGACCCGGAAGCTCAGGCGCGGCAATCCCGCCTGCGGCCAAGTAGGGTGTCAAAAGATCGGTAAAAACCATGCCAGCAATAAAACTTAGGGGGTAACTCTGCCCACCGGGGGGCGAAATCAACCCACCTGAGGAAAGAACGGCGCATCCTAAGCACTCCGCCCCACACCGCAACCAATTTTGTGAAAAATTCCCTCCAGTTTTGTCGGCGCGATCAGGGAGCGACCCGTTCGCAGGAGGAAGGTGTGAAGCGTGATCTGGCAGACTTCCTCAGGACAGCACAAAGGCCCCGACCTCGCGCCGGTGCCTCAACTCTTCCGCCAGATCTTCACGTCATCCACTGCCGCATTCCTCGGCACTGAGAGGCGCAGGGTCTTTTTGGTGGGGTGAGCGAAGCCTTCGGACGAGAAAGATCCGACTTCTTTCCCATCAATGGACAAGGTGAGTGATTCACCAGCGACGACCACGAGGAGCTCATGCCATTGACCAACCTCCAGAACATGGGGAATTTTTTTGTCCTTCGAGGCAAGAAGCTTCTTTTGCTCCGGGGTCAAAGTTCCTGCCTCGCGGGCCTCGCGGATTGCCAGATCCATCCCACCAGTCTTGAGATCCGACAGAGTGACGGTCGTCGGATTGATCCTGGTTACAAAAAGGTGCCCGGCGTGCACCGGCTTGTAGTCGAGATCGGCGAAGTCAAGACCAAGGCTGTCTTTCGCATCTTCGAGCTTAAAGCGCATCTGCACCGCTCCATCGGTGAACTCAGCGGGATGGGTCACGGACACAGCATGATCCGCCTGCGGGCTGAGGTAAATCGCCATGGTGCCCTCGCGCAGATCGACCTGTTTGTCGCCCTTCGCGCGGGACTTGCTATTGGTGCCCCAGCCGTTGCCGGGATCGTCTCTCTCCTCCTGGGATTCAACGCGTTCGAAGTCGTCGGAGAAAATCAGCTCACCCAGCTCGTCAGCGAGCAAAAGAGGGACCTGGCCCAGCATGAGAAGCACGAGGAAACATGGAATCGATTTCATATGATCGGCCGTTGTATCAATACTATCCGACGATGACCACAATAAATTTCCGTCGGCTTAGAGCCCTGCCGGTGACCCACCTGAGGAAACGAGCGGCTCACGGATTGCGCTGGGAGACCTCGATGGAAGTCCGATCTGCCTCGATGGCCTGCCAGCCCCGGTTGCGATACTCCAGTGCGGTGCGGCGTCCCACCTCGTCGGCCGCGAACTCCATCGCTCCATGGATGAAGCGACCCAGACCCGCCTCCCGCACCAGGGAAGCGGCCATTTCCGGCGCCGTGTCGGGAGCCATCGAAGTTTCAAGCATCTGCAAAGTCTCTTTTCCGAGCAGTTCCGCCCGATGCACAAACACCCTCGCCAGCTCACGCGGTCGCGGGGACAAAGAGAGGGGCAACTGCTCATCAACATGCGTGCGAGGCAAAATGCTGAACACCCGACACCCCGGTTCTTCGAACCAATGATCCCCCCAGGTCGCTACCATAGCCGCCGCTTCTGCAGGAGTGAGTCCGGCCTCGGTGAGCGCCTCTTGCATAGAGACTCGCAGCGCCGCAACGGACTGATCGCGTGACGAATGTTCATCCAGTGATGCGTATGGCACCACTGTCCTTTCAGGGAATTGAGATCCCTCTGTGGACGATTCGAAAGGAAGCATCGCCGGAATTTTCTTCCATCCCACTGTTTCAGACGAACTCTGCAACACCCAAACGTGCTCCAGCGGCTCGGCCGGGGCGCTCCAACTCAGGGTGATCTCATTCTCATCGATCCAAGTGAGCAAGTTAGAATGAAGCTTCCCTGCCCCTCGGTAAAACAGGAACTTTTCCAACTCGTCGGCGGACTTTTCGCCCGTCTCTTCCGCGAGACCAGGCCGACGCACCAGCGCCGCTTCGGGAACGGCGCGGGCGGCGAAGTAATGATTGTCGGGGCGCTGCGGATCGAGCGGCAGAGCGAGATCGCCTGCCTCGCCAGGCGGGATCAACTCCAGACCAGGCCAGCCTCCCACCTCAAGGTCCATCTTCGGGAAATATTCCGTGATGGTTCCTTCAGGATACGCAACCGACACATCGACAACGCGGCGGGAGGCGGTATAAAAATAGATCACCGGGGTTTCCATCCGGGCCGTCACCCGCATCCGGCTCTTGCCTAACAAGGAAATTTTCGGATGCACGAAACCCGGCAGTTCACTGACTCGCGGCGATCCGGGCTGATACCAGGGAATCGAAACGCCGCTCGGTCCGTGGAAAGTCGTGAATGTTCCCCACTCATGCGCAACGAGATCCGACGGATCGTTTGGTTCCGCAGATGCCGGAGTCGTCGCGAGGATGCACCAGCATCCCGAAAGCGCCAGGCAAGCTAGAAGCCTGTCGGACGTAGAGCGTCTGAGCGAGGGAATTGAGGGTCGAGTCAGAATTTTCATGAGTTTGAGGAGTTTGTGTGAGCATAAATGACGAAGACGAGGGGGAATTCGGGCCGAATCCCCGATTTTCGCAGCCGGGCGGGATGAGTCCGACAGGCTGCCAGGTTTTTAAAACTCTATCAATCGAATGAATCTCAGCGCGAGCCGGAAGTTGTCAGAAATTTGTCAGGCCAATCCCCATGACCTTGCATCCAACCAGCCGACCACATCCTAAAGAAACCCTTAATTTCAGGCGAACTTATGCAAAAATCTCCTTCGACAAGCCCCGTTGACAATCTCCGAATGACACTTACAATAGCGGCCCTCCAAATTCGGAGGCAGATTGTGGCGTTGACGCGTCACTGATCGAGATCCTCTCTACCATACTTCCCTACTGATCATCGGCTGCCATGAAACGGACCTTCCAACCCTCCAAGCGTGCTCGTAAAGGCCAACACGGTTTCCGTGCCCGGATGGCTACCAAATCCGGTCGCGATCTGCTCAAGCGTCGTCGTCAAAAGGGTCGCAAGCGCCTCATCCCCAAAGGTGCCGAGATTCATTACGAGCGTCACACGACCCAACACGGTCGTTGACCTTGGCGGCCTCCGCCTTTCCGGCATGAGGCATGAAATTCCCTCGGGGCAGACGGCTGACCCGCCGATCCGAATTCGCGACGGTGCGGACCGAGGGCAAATCGTGGCGCGGACAATTCCTTGCGCTCGGTTGGCTGCGCCAGCCGCCGCTCACCGACGGGCCCTTCCGCGTGGGGATCATCACCACCAAGCGCCTCGGGGGAGCCGTCACCCGCGTAAGGGTGCGCCGCAAGATCCGGGGCATCCTGCAAAAGACCGGCGAGGAAGTTGCCGGGGGTGTCTGGCTCGTCCTGATCGCCCAATCGCGAGCCGCCGAAGCCAGCTCCGCTCAACTCGAAAAGGAATGGCGCTGGCTGCTCCGCAAGACCGGTTTGGGGATACCTTCACCTCCTCCCGCTCCATGAAACACGTCCTCATTTTCCTGGTTCGCATCTACCAATGGGTCATCTCTCCGCCGCTTCATTTTTTGACCGGACCGCTGAGCGGCTGTCGTTACACTCCGACCTGCTCGCAGTATTTCATCGAAGCAGTCATGGTCCACGGCACCTTCCGCGGAGGCTGGCTTGGACTGTGCCGGATCTGCCGTTGTCATCCCTGGGGCGGTTGTGGATATGATCCGCCTCCCGGATGGGAAGAATATGTGGCAAACCGCCCCGATGCCGCTTATAGAGCCGCTCGCTCCGGTCGGCACGACCATCCTACCTCAGAATCCACCCCCTCGAAAGGAGACCCCAAGCTTTGAAAAACATGGACCGCACTTCCTGGACCGCCGTGATCCTTTGCATCAGCATGCTCTTCGGCTGGGGCTGGTGGAGCAGCCAGGAAGCCACCAAACAGGCCGCCGCGCGCGCCGCTTACGCCGCCGCTCATCCTGAGCTGATCGAGCCCGCCAATCCTGCAGCCACCGGCAATCCCACCAACAATCCCACCGGCAATCCCGCCGACTCAGCCGGCGCTGACGCACCGCTCCTCCCCGACCCCACCGTCCCTGCGGCGGCACCGGCGGTTACCACCATTCTCTCGAACGAACTCATTCAGCTTACCCTGAGCAATCGCGGCGCGAGCATCGACCATGCGGAGATGAAGGACTTCCGCCGCCACCTCGGCAGTGAGGATCTCGTCACCATCAACGAAACCGCGAAACACGGGATCGGAACCCTTTCGACCGGACCGGGCGCCTTCGATACCAGCACTTGGCAGGTCCAGAGCAGCACGAAAGATTTCGTAACCTACACCGGTCAAAGCCCCGAAGGCCTGGCCCTGACCAAGACCTACCGGATAACCGATCCCACCGGTGGAGCTGAGCCGCTCGATCCCCACGAAATCCTCTGCGAGTTGACCCTCCAGAATCCCGGTGCCGCTCCGGTGAATCTCGGTCCTCGCTTCCTCTATGCCGGATCGGCCGCTCCGCTGCACCTTGGAGAATGGAGCATCCAGATCGGCATGTTCTATCTCGACCTGGACAACGGCTTTACTTACAAGACGGTGGATCACTACGGCGGTCCCAAGGTCCTCGGCATCTTCGGAGGCGGGAGCAAACCGAGCGACCAATTCGCTGCCGATGAATTGGGCTGGGGCGGGGTCAATGATCAGTTTTTCACCACCATCATCCAACCGACCGAACCCTATCCGGCCACGCTCTGGGGCAGTCGTTTCCCGGTGGCGGTCGAGGGCGATGCTGCCGCGTCGGAGAAGAAGCGCATGTTCGCAGCCGAGGCCGCCGTCGGTCTTCCGCAACTGACGCTGAATCCTGGTGAGCAGCGCACCTTGCGCTATCGCATCTACATGGGTCCGAAGGAATATTCCCGCCTCCACGGGCTTGGTGAGAAGCAGCAGCGCGTCATGCACTACGACGAGATTCCTATCTTCGGGTGGCTCTTCGGCTGGGCGATCAAGCCGCTCGCATCGGTCCTGATCCGCAGCATGGTCTATCTGAAGGGGCATGTGGGTGACTATGGTCTCGCCATCATCCTCGTGACCTTGGCGATCCGTCTTGTCATCTGGCCTGTCTATGCGAAGTCCGCTCGCAGCATGAAGCGGATGGCCAAGCTCACGCCCAAAATGCAGGAGCTGAAGTTAAAATATGCGGACGATCCCCCGAAGATGAATCAGGAGATCATGGGGCTCTACAAAACCTACGGCGTCAATCCCCTCGGTGGCTGTCTGCCCATGTTCATTCAGTTGCCAGTTTTCCTCGCCTTCTACCGGATGCTTTGGAGCGCGGTCGAACTGCGCCATGAATCATTCCTTTGGGTCACCGATCTTTCCATGCCCGACACCGTTTGGGAAATCCCCGGTCTAAACGTGCCGCTGAATGTTCTCCCCATTCTCATGGGCCTGACCAGCTTCATCCAGATCGCGATCACTCCCAAGACCGGGGACAAAACCCAGCAGATGATCTTCATGCTCATGCCGATCGTGTTTCTCTTCGTTTGTTACAACTTCGCCGCCGCCCTTTCGCTTTATTGGACGGTATCAAACTCATTCACGATTTTGCAAACTTGGATCATGAACAAGATGCCTGAGCCCGAGTTGGTCAAGGTCGCCGGTGGAAGCGGAAAACCATCGTTCATGGAACGGATGCAAGCCCAAGCTGAAGATGCCAAAAAGGCCAAAGCCGAAGGTGGGGCCGGCGGAGGAGCCTTTGGCAAATCACGCACCCAGATGCCCGGGGAAAAAGGGGCCCGTCACACCAAGGGTAAAAAGAAGAAGTGAGGGCTTTTTTTGACAGAAGCTGGCAGAAAAGGTTGATTTTTTGAAATTTTGTGTTTCGCAAACAGCATAGCTGTGCAACCTTGGCAGCTTTCCCCCGCCCCGCCCTCGGCGACCGCGTTCGCAACCCTATTCCATGATCGAAGACGCCACCAACATCGTCGCCTTTGATGCTCCCGGGAAAGTTGCCGCGTCCGCTCGATTCAACGGGAGCTCCACTACTATGAGAAGTGACTTAGTCGAAGAGGCCGCAAAAGTGATCCCCTCCCCACCCGTTTTGATCAATCTGGTCTCCGCCCGCGTCAAGCAGCTCAATCAAGGCCGCTCTCCGCTGATCCGGCCAGAAGGGCGCATGGGAGCCGCTGACATCGCCCTCATGGAAATCATCCAAGGCAAAATCAGCGTGGACGAAGACTCCCGCAAATAGGCCCCGAGCTGCACCGACCAGCGGGTCAAAGCTCGACTTGACCAGCAGGTCAAAGCTCGACTTGACCAGCTCGTCAAAGCTCGATCTGCATGCCAAACTCGACCACCCTTCGACAAGGGATATTGTAATAGGCTACCGCACTTTGGGCGTTGCGGGACATCAGCGAGAAGAGTCGGCTCCGCCAAAACGCGAAATTCCGGTTCGTTGGGATGATCGTTTCGCGACCGAGGAAGAATGAGGTCTGCATCAAATCGCAGGCCACTTCCGGCACCGCACCCGATTCCAGCAGCGCTGAGACGTCGGGCTTCTCCATGAATCCGTAATTTCCGGTAACCCGCCAGATATTCTCGCCGAGTGGTTCCACGGTCATGCGCCCACCAACCGGCACATAGGGCCTCAAAGTCGAGTGAATCGTGAGGAAGATCATCCGCTCATGGAGCACCTTGTTGTGCTTCAGATTGTGCACCAAGGCGACCGGGGTCTGCCCCCTCGATCCCGAGAGGAAGACCGCCGTTCCCGGCACCCGATGGATGTCCCGACCTTGGTTGATGGACTCAAGGAAATCAGTCAATGGGATGGCTTGGCGGGACAACTTCTCCCAGAGGATCCGACGCCCTTCGCGCCACGTCACCATCATTATGAAAAGACCCACCCCAATCAGGATCGGGACGAATCCACCGTGAAAGAATTTCAAGGAATTCGCATAGACGAAGACCAGGTTGAGAACCATTTGTGCGAAGATTGCAGCGATCGTCTTCAGCGGAGTCCACCCCCAGGTGCGGGTCGCGGCGAAAAACAACAACATCGTGGTGATCATCATCGTCACACTCACGGCGATGCCATACGCTGCGGCGAGGCGCTCCGAAGAGCCGAAAGAGACCACCAGCAGCAAGCAACCGATCATCATCAACCAATTCACTTTGCTGATATAAATCTGGCCTCGCTCGGAAGAAGAAGTGTGCGAAATCCGGATCCCCGGGAGGTAGCCCAGCTGGATGGCCTGCATCGTCAGGGAGAATACCCCCGAGATGAGCGCTTGCGAGGCGATCACCGTCGCCATGGTCGCGAGCAACAACAGCGGAATTCGACCCCACTCGGGAGCCATGAGTTGCAGAGGATTGCGAATGGCTTCAGGAGCACTGAGTAACAGCGCCCCTTGCCCGAGGTAATTGAGGATTAGGGCCGGTTTCACCAAGGCATACCAGGAAAGAGCGATGGGGCGACGGCCGAGGTGCCCCATGTCCGCATAAAGAGCTTCGCCCCCAGTCACCGTGAGGAACAACCCGCTCAGCACTGCGATCGCCTCATGTCCGTGGGTGATCAGGAATCGAATCCCCAACCAAGGATTGAATGCCAGCTGGATGGATGAGGCCTTTACGATCCAGAAAATCCCCAGGATCGAGAGGGTGATGAACCAAACGAGAGTGATCGGTCCGAAAGCCACCCCGACCTTGGCCGTTCCAAAGCGTTGGATGGAGAAAAGTCCCAGAAGAATCAAGCAGGTGATCGGAATGATAAATGGGGTGAGCACCGGCGCCGCCACCCCCCCACACCTTCGACCGCTGAGATCACGGAAATCGCCGGGGTGATCATTCCATCGCCATAAAGCAAAGCCGCACCGAACACGCCCAACACGATCATAACCTTCGTCACCAGTCGGCCCAGCTTTTTCCCATGATCCGAGAACGCCACACACATCAAGGTCAGGATACCGCCTTCACCGTCTTGATCCGCTCGCATCACCAATCCGACATACTGAATCGTTATCATCAGGGTGATCGTCCAAATGATCAGGGACAGCACACCGAGGACGCTCTCATGATTCACGAGCGACGCGTCCCCATCAAAGCACTCGCGCAGCGCATAGAGGGGGCTGGTCCCGATGTCTCCGAAAACAATCCCCAAGGCAGTCAGACAGAGCCATCCGATTTTGCGGGAATGGGTCGAAGAGGCCGTAGTTGCACTCATAGGTTCAAGGAAGATTTATACCCGGCGCAAAGGCAGGGGTAAGAATATTCTGCGGTGCCTAGCAGCCTGTCGGACTTATCCCGCCCGGCTGCAAAAATCGGGGATTCGGCCCGAATTTTCCCCCGTCTTCGTCATTTGTGTTCAACCGCCCCAGTCAAGCATTAACACGCCACAAGTTGATTTTCTGGCATTGCGCCGCTGTTCGAGACGGATTTAAACCTGCCCGAAAATAAACCTGCCCGAAAAGATCCCGCCAGACCCATCCCCTGCGCTCGCAACGCGCCGCCTCGTGGTGTTTTTTTGGGGGAGTTTTCTACACCGTTCATCCGACAACCTGGCCCCCCGAATCTCAACAACCTGGCCCTCCGAATTCCTATGGGAGGACCTTCCACTCGTCGGAATGAGAGAGAGCGAAATCCGTCACCACAGGGGAAAAACCCGTGCCGCTTGAGATGCTTCGTGTTCCAACGGACCCTTAAAGAGGGGTGAATTCACTTGATCCGGTCGTTCGAGCGGATAGGGTGCGTTCCCCGATCCTCTTTATGAATGCTGAAGTCGCCAGGCAGGGCATTGCCCCAAAGCACCGCCTACCTCCCCGCAGCCTGTCGATCCTGTTGACTGTGCTGGCGTCGCTACTCTGCTGCCTCCCCGTGAAGGCGGCGGATGGCGTATGGCTCAGTGGCCAGTTCGGCACCCTTGACTGGTCAAACGGGGTCAACTGGGTCAGCGGCACTGTCCCGGGTGCGATCACCGGCACAAGCAGCACTGATCTCGCGACCTTTGGCAGCAACGGCGGCACTACCCTCATCACCGTGGACGCGGGCCGGAATGTGCGCTCGCTCCTCTTCAACGGCACCGATCCTCTCGGTCTCTACACCATCGGCAGCGCCGGGGCGAACCTCGGGGAGTCTCTCCGTCTCAGCAGCGGCGGTAGCATCACGGTGGCGGCCGGCACACTCACGACGACGACCGTTCACGCGCCCCTGATTCTTGAAGGTGCCAGTCCGACGACGAATGGGACTTATACCATCACCAATAACGCGACGAATGTCGGGAATGACCCCAATCCCTACAAGCTGAACCTGCTCGGAGACATCAGTAGCGGGACCACCAGCGGAGCAATCACGCTCAACTTCACCGGTACGGCTGGCAGCCGGTCGAATGATGCTTCCGCCAATCTGGTAAGTGGGCTCATCTCGAACGGGAACGCCGCCGGTGGCCTTGCCGTGACCGTTACCGGATCAGATGGCGGCAACCGCGGAGCATGGACTTTCACGAACAATAACAACAGCTACACGGGATCGACCACGATCTCAGCGGGGACGCTGATTTTTTCCACCCTCACTGATGCCGGCGTCGACAGTGCCCTCGGGGCCGGCAACACGATCCAGCTCAACGGGGGTGCCCACGCGAAATACATCGGTGCCACCACCAGTACAAATCGAACCATCCTCGGCAACGGCGGAACCCTCTACGCCAGCGGCTCTGGAAATGTCACCCTCAACGGACCCTTCACGCTCAACGGGGGAATCACCTTTCGCGGAACCAGGAACTTCATCATCGACACCATCATCACCGGGTCCGGGGGAATTGGACGCACCGATCCCGGAACAGTCGTTCTGAACCAGACCAATACCTTCAACGGCAACATCAACATATCCGACGGTGCCTTCCGTTTTGCCACCATCACCAATAAGCTCGTAAACTCTCCCATCGGAGCGGGTTCGACGATCACCTTCGGGCAGAACAGCTCCACCGTGGGACGGATCGAATTCACCGGACTCACCGGCGGCTCAAGCAACCGGGACTTTTTACTGTCCAACGGCGTCGCCGCGTCAAGCGGGAACGGCCTCATCGACAACACCGTCGCGGGTCAAACCCTAGCCCTCAGCGGGACCGTCAGGGCATCGAACGGCACGGCGACCTTTGTCTCCAGCCTCAACCTCACCGGAGTCGGCGACGGCGTCATGAGCGGCGTCATCGGCGGCACGAACAGTTCGCCCTCGACCGCGAACAACATGACCCTGACCCAAAGCGGCAGCGGCACCTGGGCGCTCTCGAATGCGAACATCTACTACGGCCCCACCAACATCAGCGCAGGCACCCTGCTCGCGACCAACGCGACCGGGTCAGCGACGGGAACGGGCAACGTCACCACCAGCGGTAGCGGCGCACTCGGCGGGACAGGCTTCGTCACCAGCGGAGTGGGCGGTTCGATCACGATCGCTGGCGGAACTCGACTCATGGTCGGTACTACGCACGCTGTTGCAGCAGGATTAGCCGGACCGGCCAACACAACGGCGGCAGTATCGCAATTCCGGCTTGGGACGAATGCCAACGTCGCCCTCACGCTCGCCGGCACCTTGCAGTTCGACCTATTCGGTAGCTCCGATGGCATCACCAACGGTAGTGCTGACCGTCTTTTCCTGAACACAACCGCCGCCACCGTCACTCTCGGCGGGATCGTTTCCGTCGCGGACATGGCGGCCACCCATGCTCCCTGGCGCGCCGGGAAATGGCAATTGATTGACTGGGCGGGCACCGGAACGGCAACGAAAACAGGGACTTTCACCTTCACTCTCCCGACCGCTTCTCTCGCGAGCGGCTACAGCTTCATCACCACCGACTTCCTCACCAACGGGGAAATCTCCATCGCCAAGACCGCCGCCAACCACACCTGGACCGGAGCCACAAGCGCTTCGTGGAGCGACGGCACGAACTGGGAAGCGGGAACTGTGCCGTCGATCAATACTGACGTCTTCTTTGCCGCCGCGCCGGCCAATCCCGCCTTCCTCTCCCACAACATTGATGGGGATAAGACAGTTCGGAATATATTTTTCAGTGGCGAGGCCAATCATACCATCAATACCGGGTCGGTCGGCGTGCTTTATGCGGACGGGGCCTACCTCGAGGTGCTCGGCGGTTCGCAGGTCTTCGCCTCTGCCCAGCTCAGAGTTCGCAATGGGACAATCGGATCCTACCAAATCATCAACGAGGGGACCCTTCGTTTTGATCAGGCCATCATGTACCATCGCCAGAGCGGATCCGGCGATCTCGCTATTGTCTTCAGCGGTTCCGGAGCCACCTCGGTGAATCACTTCCAGCGGCGCTCCAGTGCCTACGACGTGAGTATCGTGCACAACGGTCCCGGCACCCTAACGCTGACCGGCTTCTCCACGACCGCCGCACTGGCCAACGGTGCCGGTTTTATCACCGGAACCACGACCGTCAATGGCGGGACGCTTCGCCTCAACGACGAGCGCAACCTCGGCGGTGATCCGGCCGTTCTCAATCCGGCTCAACTCACCCTGAACGGAGGCACCCTCGCGGCCTACGCCACGTTCGCCATCGACGATGTGAACCGCGGGCTCACCCTCGGAGCCGCCGGAGGCACCATCGAAACCGAAAGCACCTCCGTTCTCACCGTCGGGTCGACCATCACCGGCCCTGGATCACTGACGAAAACGGGGCCCGGCACCCTCATTCTCACCGCCCAAAACAACTACGCCGGAGCCACGAACGTGAATGGAGGTACCCTCTTGATCAATGGAGATCAAAGCAGTGCCGACGGGGATGTGAGCGTCGAAACCACAGCCACCCTCGGCGGAACAGGCATCGTCGGAGGCGACACAACAATAAAAGATGGAGGAAGAGTCACAAGCGGCACGGCCACCACCGTCGCCGATCTCGCGAGCGGAGACTACCTGAACTTTTCTGGAAGCCTAACCGCACAATCCGGCAGCACCTGGCTCGTCAATCTCGTGCAAAACGTGAATGGCTCGGCGGACTTCATCGACGTCGGGGGAGCGCTCGCTATCAACGGCGCGACCCTCAGCATCGTCACTTCCGGTAATTACACGTATCTCAACGAATACCGGATCGCACAATACGGTAGCCTCAGCACTACCTTCGTCGGCCTCGCCAACGATGCCTTCTTCGATGTCGGCGGCCGGCAGTATCAGATCAACTACGGCACCGGGAACGCCGACGGCTACATCACCCTCACCGCCGTGCCCGAGCCGGGGACCTTTGCCTTTCTTGCCGCGCTTCTGGCAGGGATCTGCTTTGCGCGCCGACGGACTGCCAAACGGCGAGCGGCCGAGGGAACGGGGCCAGGAAAAAATGGCATTGCCCTAAGCAGAATTTCGTAATCCCAATTGCCGTCGCAAGTGTCAGCCCTCGGGCGGCCCGCCCCACGAATGGGAGCCAGACGGTGGAATCTCTCCCGAAATACGTCTTGTTGAAGACATCCAAATGGTGGGCACCAATGAGAGAGTTTATCTCGATTTCCGCTCGGATTTTCATCGACAGCGGGTGCCTGGTTCCCCTAACGTGAGGCAAGATGAAAACACCCCCCTCTCGCCGCGCTTTTCTCTCCACTGGCGGACTACTCCCCCTTTCCATGGCTCTGGGGACTCCCTCTGTTTCACTCCGGGCCGAGATCGCCCCGCCCCCCGCCGGGTTAGTCCGTCCTGTGATCAGCAAGACCCTGAAGATCGGGATGGTCAAGGAGGGCAAAACCCTGGCCGAAAAATTTGCCTTGGCCAAAGAGGCCGGCTTTGACGGGATCGAACTCAACGCACCCGGATTTTCCGTCGCCGAGGTGCTGGCGGCGAAAGCGGAGACGGGATTCGTGGTCGATGGCTCGGTCTGCGCGGGTCACTGGGAGGTGCGGCATTCCGACCCCGATGCGTCGGTTCGGGCCAAGGCACTTGAGACTCTGCTGGCCGCCCTGCAGACGACCCACGAAGTAGGGGGGCACTCCGTTCTTCTCGTAGTGGGTCATGGAAAAGACGGCACCGAGGAGGACGTCTGGTCACGCAGCGTGGCCAACATCCGCGAGGCAATTCCACTGGCGGCAAAACTGGGAGTGGGCATCGCGGTGGAGAATGTCTGGAACCATTTCTGTTACGACCACGCCGGTGGCGCCGATCAAAGTGCCGAGAAATTCGTCCGCTACATTGACGAGTTCGATTCCCCCTGGGTCGGAATGCAGTTCGACATCGGCAACCATTGGAAATATGGGCCCACCGGAGATTGGATTCGCCAGCTGGGCAAACGCGTCATCAAACTCGACATCAAAGGTTTCTCGCGCGCGGAGGACAAATTCACCCCAATTCACGAGGGAGATATCGACTACGCTGACGTCAAACGCGCTCTTGGTGAAATCGGCTTCTGCGGCTGGTGTGCCGCAGAGGTAACCGGAGGCGGACTGACCGAACTCCGCGAGGTCGTCGCGGGAATGGATCAGGCTCTCGGATAAGGTGGCGGTAAAAAGTGACGTAAGTCGCCAGAGCGAGTCTGTTCACCAAATCCGGCTCAATCGTCCGATTTTTTCCCGCCGATCCCAAGAACTTTCATCAGGACGATGGCGAGGATCAGCACCCCGGTGAGGATGGGGGCAATCAACCCGAACGAGAATCCGCCGCTTTCTTCAACCGGAGCGGATCGGGGCCGTTCCACGGGTTCTTCGCCTTCCTCCGCATCATCGTCTATCACCGAGGGCCTGGGCCTAGCGGGCGATCCCGCGCTACTTGGTTTGGTTGGCTTTTTCGGAGGAGCGACGTCGGCGGCAGGCTTCGGCGACTGATTCGACGAAAGGGCGGAAAACAAATCGCCCGCCGTTACGGGCGCGGCGTCTGCGGAGGTTGTGGTGCTCCCATCGGCGGCCGGTGCAGTGCCGTCGGTGGGTTCTGTCGCTATTTTGATCTCGGGGCTGTTGGATTCCTGTTGCTTGATGAGTCCAGCGGTAAGCGCCTCGGACTTGGCGGCGTCCGCTACGGCTTTGGCTGCTGCGGTTTTGGCGGCGACCTGCTCAGTCAATTTTGTCCGGAGATGCGAGATGTAGGAGATTTTGCTCTTCGATTTCGATTTCGATTTGGTATCGGCTTTTTGACCGCTGAGCACGGAAGCGGTGGCCAGCTTTTGTCCGGCCAAGTCGTAATTTCCGGCGGCGATGGCCTGGTCCACTTCCACGAGTTGGGCGGCCTGAGCTTTCAGGGCGGCGGGATCGTAGACCTTGATCCGCTCATACTCCGCCGAGGCGAGCTTAAGATACGACTCGATCGAAGTCTTCGACCGGGGCTCCAGGCGCACCCATTTGATCCCGGCCTTTTTGTCAGCGGCAAGGCCCGCTTCGTAATCGGATTCTTCTTTGGCCCGGGCAGCTTCGATCTGGAGTCGGGCATCTTCCTTGAGCGCGGCTTTGTTGGTCTCAAACTCAGTGTTCCGATACTCAACATCCCGGTTCATGCCGTTGAGTTGATTGCCTAGGGAGGGGACCACTTGCAGGGCCAGTTCAAGGGCTTCGGCGAAAGCCGGCGCTCCATAATAATTCTCTTCAATCGCTTCGAACTCGCGCATCGCCGCAATGAGGCTGTTGACTCCGCCTCCCGAGGCGAGGGATTTCATCCGCAACAAACGGATCTTTGAGTCGATTTGTGCCGGGAAGTTGATCTTGTCCTCAGGAGTGATCCATTCCCCTTCGACTTTCAGGAAACCGCGCTCCACTTTGTCGAGTTCTTCGGCGAGGGTTTTTTGGATCTCTTCCACTTTCGGAACCAAGCTGCTGGTCGGGAAATTCCGCAAAAACGCAGCCGGGCCGGTTTCGATGAGGGACTTGTAGGCACTGGCGGTTTGCAGAGAACCGACTGGAAGGATCTTCTGCAAATCGACGAAGGCGGTCTGATCGGGGGCCTGCTTGGTGATGAGTTCGATGTCTCCCCGAGAGACGATTTTCGTCTCCTTGATGGACGCGGAAATGGAAACCTCGATTTTTACGATGTCGTCCGCCTCATAAGTGATGCGACCACTGATCACCTGACCACTTTTTAATTTGATCTCATCCGCCGCATGCGCAGGGACGACGGAGAAGAGAGATCCAAAGAGGAGGGCGCAAACCAAAAGGGGACGTGTCAAATAAGCCATGAGGAGGAGGTAGCTGGGAATTTTCGATGTCTATCTTACAAAACCTCAACCCATCTGACAATCCTTTTGACCAATGTTTTGATCACAGGCAGGAACAGGCTCTCTGATCGGCTGGCTCAGCGAGATTGGCCGAAGGAAGGCTTTTCGTTCGTGAAATGGAGAAGCTTGGGCTAGATTCGCCCCCCCCTTCCGGCGTTCCATGGAGTTGAGCATAGCATTAGTGAGTCAAAAAGGCGGCGTGGGTCAGACGACCCTCGCCGTGAACTTGAGTTACGCCCTCGCCCAACGCGGGTGGCGGGTACTCCTGGTCGATGCAGATCCGCAGGGCGGGGTGGGATTTTCCCTTACCGAAAAATCAAGAAACGCGTCGGGATATTTTGATTTGATCTTTCATCCCGAACTACGCAATCAGGAGACTCTGCGGCAATACATTCTCCCGACCAAACTGCCGCAGTTGAGTCTGCTGACCAGAGGTAGTCGCGAGGCGATGGATCGTCTCGCGGTGGAGCCGGCCGCAGAATGGAATCCCTTGCCGGCTTTGCGCGAGCTGGAAGTGCTGCTCGGCGGCGCGGGATTTGATCTCGTGATCTACGACACGCCGACGGGCCTCTCCGGATACACGTTGGGATTGTGTTACGTGGTGAATGCGGTCCTGATCCCCCAACAGGTGCATCCCCTTTCGCTCCGAAGCCTCCCGCAGGTCATGCGGATGATCGCGGCGGCCAAGCGAGCCGACGAGGGCGGTGGACCGGAAGTCGCCGGGATCGTGCTCTGTCGAGTCGAAGTTGATGATCCGGGAACCTGGGACGATCAACGGGAATTCCGGGAAGTTCTTCCCGTCGAGATGATTTTGGAAACCGTCATTCCGGAGCATCGTGATTGTCGCGAGGCGGGACGAGCGGGTGTGCCGGTGGCCATGCTCCGCGAGAGGTTGTCACCGGCGGCCTTGATTTTCGCGCAATTGGCGGCTGAATTAGAAACCCGCCTAGCTTTAGGCGGGAGCGTGAGTGATGGATCCGAGGTGGAAAAGCGTTATGCAAGACTCGTGGATTGATCAAAACGAGATCGACGAGCTTGTGGGATCGTTCAAAGGGGCGGGATCGAAGCGGGCTCCTCGAACTTCGCCGGATTTCGCCAAGGTTGCCGAGCTTCCAGCAAGCCCGCTTCTTCCGGCCACTCCGCCGACGGTGAAACGCGAGTTGCCCGCCCCGGAGGTCGCCGCTGTTCCGGCGGTGAGTTATTTGGACGAACCGGCCGGCTCGGAGGAAACCGAGCGCCACCAAACGAGGAACTCCTTTTGGGATGACGACTTGGATCTCACCCCCTTGGAAGGACCCGCCACTCCGAGCGAGCGGGATGCGGCGAAAGCCGCCCAGTCCCTCGGCGAAGCTCGGCGGCGTGCCGATGAAAGTCAGCTTCTTAAAGCCCCCTCACCATTGTCCGAACTGGAACCCAGACCGACCATCCCGGCAGAGCTTCCGCCGCCTCTTCCAGAAATTGAGGCGATCACGTCCGTCGACCAGCCAAAGGAAACAATTTTGATCGATCCGGACATCACGATGAGCCGCCGGATCGCTCTTCTTCTTGAGCAATTGCGATCAGATTTGGCCCCCCGCTTTGTCGCCATCACCGATGACAAGGGCTTTCTTCTCCATGGGGATGACATTTTGAATCGTGGACACACTCCCGAGCCTCGCGATGTGTTCCAGACGCAGCGTTTTTTCGGAGACCACGCGGAAGAAGTGATCCAGGTCTGTGATGGCGGGGGTTGGTGGTATATCCGGATTCCCGCTGCCTGGCCACATGCGCAAGTCTCCTGGCAACTGGAGACAAAGGGCCCGATCGAGATGACAACGGCACGGAGATTTGCGAAGTTGCTTGCGGAGACGATGTTTCCCGTAAACCATAACGACGCGGGAGAGCGGGCGACCCTTCCTGAATGATGTTCGACGAACTCTCCATCAACTTCGAGAATCCGGCCACCGATGCGCTGGGTTATGAGCACGTCGAGGGACGTTTGTTCTGCGGTCGTGATTACCTCGAATTGCACTTTGACGAAAAGGATCGGGCTTTTGTCAAAATCCCTCCGGTGTCCGTGAGATTCACCTACGATGAAGTGGAGCGAATCGAATATCTCAAGAAGTGGTTCCGTCCGGGGAAACTGATTTTCCGCACGCACAGCCCGGAGAAGCTGGCCCAATTTCCCGGAGCCAAGGTAGGCATGGTTAAGCTTCAAGTGACGCGGGACTCGATTCGCGACGCCAGTCGGGTCGCCGGATTGATCGAGTTCCGCCAGGCTGAGGCTTACCTCGGGGTAGCGGAGGAGCGTCTCCGCCGGACCTCAACGGAGCTATGAGTAATGCGGATGTTCCCGTGATGCAGGACTCCAGACGGGGGCGAACCCTGGGCTGGATCCTGTTCGCGATATTCCTGATGGCCTATGCTTGGGCCTATGCTTTTCTCGGCTCCATTCTCATCCTCGAAAAGAATGTGAACCGAAAGGACAACATCCAGGCGGGTTTCATCGATGCAGTGTATCAGACGGCGGCGCTTGGCACCGAGAGTGCCGAAATGAGGCACTCCTTCACCGCCAAATTCACCCGGCTACTGCCCCAATATACCGACGGAGTCGTCGATCCGCTGTTCCCTTGGTTGCTGCAAGGCTTCGCGGAGGAGTCTCCCGACGAGCTATTTCAGTCGGGGAAATGGATGAATCTCATTCTCTCGGGAGGGCTGCTGATCATCCTCGGGATCGCCGCCGCCCGCTCCTTTTCCTTCCTCGGAGCGGCTGCCATGATCCTATTGGGGGGCTTCGGGGTGGTGCTGGAACGCTCCACGTTCTTCAGCTCCGACGCGCTCTATTGTCTGTTGATGGTTCTGACCTGGTTATCGGCGCTGAGTCTGATCCGGCAGAACTCACTTTGGCTCTATGGAGTCTTCGGTGTTCTCCTCGGCATCACCTTTCTCGCCAAGGCGATGGTGTGGCCCGTCGCGCTGGGGTTCGTGCTGGTCTCACTCGCCCGTTCGCTGTTGCGAGGATTCCGCCACCGCAAAGGCGAGGAGCGCGACGATCTATGGGTCCCTTCCAACCAACTGGTCGGCTTCGCGATCTTGCTCGCCTCATTCTTGATCGTGGTCGGACCGCGGTTGAGTTATGCCAACGAGCGTTTCGGCAGCGCCACCCACGCCTATCAGAATTACTTCATTTGGATGGATTCGCCGGCCCGGTCCGCCCAGTTCCAGGCTGATTTCCCGACCCGCAAGGAACTGGATCTCATCGCTCCGGGTGAAGCGCCGGGACTACGGTCTTTTTTGCGGGCGAAGGGTGCCCAGGAGCTTTTTACCCGCGCGGGACTAGGAGCCTTGAGTCAACTCCGTTCCAGCGCTCTTGGTCGGGGCGTCTGGATTCTGCTCTACGGATTCCTCGTATTCCTCGTCATCGCCGGCATTCATCGCTGGGTCATGACGAAACAGAACCTGGAAATCTGGAGGGTGCGCGGGACCAGCGCCCGGTGGATGCTCCTGTTCCTTGTGGTCGTCTGTGCAACTTCCTTCGCCTACGCGGGGATCGGCACTCCGGTGATCTCCGCACACCCGCTTGTAACCGCGCTGTTCATGCCCATCCTAGTGACCTTCATCTGGATCGCCGAACGCTACCGGCGGCAGGTGCAACGCTCTCAATACGCCACCTTGGTCAATCGGGTGTATGTTGTCCTGATGTGGATTCCAATTCTCTGGATGAGTGTCCGCATCTTCCAGGGGCTGCGGATACCGGTCTCCTAACATTCGACTCATCCGTGACGGGAGGCCGCAGCGGACTCGCGGTCCTGCAGTCGGCGCACAAAGGATTTCACTTTTTGCGCGCCCCAAACTTGTCGGAAGCTGACCTCGGGGGAATCGCCGCTGGTGAAGAAATCGACCGTCCCGATCCCGAGGAGACCTTGCAGTCCGCGGCAGGTCACATTGATCGAGCGGATGTCTGCGATCCGCGCTTCGGTGGAACTGCGCACGATGAGGCCACGGACCTCCTCGATGCGCTTTGGGGTGATGATGTAATCCTGCTGGAAGCGTTTCCACCCGAGCCAGGTGAGTGAGAGCAATGCGACAAAAAACCCGCCCAGCGATGGCCAGGGTGACAGGTCGCCGTGCCAGTAGATTCCGCCAGCCGCACCGCCGGTGAGGAAAAGCAGCGTCAGAGGATTTGTCATGATAGAAGGATGCCCGGAGTAGAGCACCGCATCGGGGCGCGGGCGACGTGGGCGAGCAGTCTCCGAATCCGTCGCCGACTCGGAAGCCTCCGCAGCGCCTGTTGCGGTGCGCTGCGACGTATTTCTCGCAGATCGTGGACTCCTGACTGTCTCCTCCCGGTCCCAATCGAGCACGTCCCGCAAACTCTCGATCTCCTCCGAATCCTCCCGACGACACAGGGTATGCTCATCGACCTGACCCTGTTCGATGCACTCGAGCAATTCCTCCACGGAGTAGGGACCGTCCTCCCCGTCCTCGTCGAGAAGAAAGACCATCTGCGCGAGCGGATCGTCGTCGTCCATCACCGGGGCGTGGTTTCTATTTCCGGGATCTCCGGCAACAAATCGTCGCGCTGGAGGAGGGCCGCCACATCGAGGCTGGCCAGGACCGAACCTTCGGCGCGATGAATGACCGCCTCGACCGGCGCGAAGCGATCCATCTCGGCTACTGTGCTATGAACCAGTCCGGCGATGATGTCGCCATCGCCCAAGGGGTCGGAGAAAAGATTGGTGGCTCGGAAAAAGACGCGTCCGAGATCCCAATCAAGTTCGAAATTTCCCACCGTCAGCGATTGATTGATCCGGCAGACGGCTTCCGCGAGACGCTCGCGCCGTCCCGGATGATTCGTCGTGCGGGGGGACTCCGCCACCACGGAGACTGCGGTCAAAGGCGCGAAAATCTGCACGTGGAGTTCGACCCGGGTGTGGTGGGCTTCGAAGCCCGCCCGGATCACTTCCTTGCCGGAGACCTCCGTGTAGTTCCAGCCGGATGCCTCGAAGACCCGGAGCAGGTTTTGGTATAGTTCCGAGGGAGGCATCTTCTGCGAATCGAGGCGGATGAGCTCCCGCTCACGGAGTCGGAGTCAGCACGATTCGCTGAACATCCATGACCGCATTGCCCTTTTTTTCCAGCACCACGACCGCGAGCCGATGTTCTCCGATCAGTTCGAGTTTGGCTTGGCCGATCGTGACAGACTTCCACGATTGAAAGCCGCCCGTATCCTCGACGACGAATTCGTGGGACTGATCGTCGATCAGGATCGCCACCCGGCTGCCTTCGCTGCCACTGCCGCACCCGTAAGTGAGGTCAACGGAAAAGGTGCCAGGAGTGGTCACGTCGAAAACCCACTCCACCCAGTCTTCCGCATCAGTCCAGAAACCGAGGCAGTTTTTTTCGGGTTTTGGCTCGTAACGCATCATTTTGGCGTAGGCCGTTGCGGACTTGGCGAGCAGTTCGATGCTACCGTCGATGGATTGGCCCATCGGCTCTGACTCGGGGGCCGGGCTGAAATGGATGCCTTTGACTTGGAATCCAGGGCTGTTCGATTCGTCGCCGGTCAAGAGCATGACCGGGTAGGCCCCTTTTTTCTCCAGATAGGCGGTGCCCAGAATGAGCGGTTCGTCGGGAGCGCGGGTGCTGGTGCGGGGGGCGTAGCTCTTGAGTGCTTCGGTATCGCCCACTTTGATCTGCACTCCCAATTTAGACCGGGAGGATTCGTAAAGCAGTCCGACGTAGTAATGCCCCCACCGCTCCAAGTTCATGTTCCACGACCAGTTCGCGAAATGGCTGCCAGCCTGGTAGGTGCCATCGGTGGCGGGCAGGGAGAAGGTCCCTCGGGAGCGGTCCACTTCCCGGCCATACGTCGGCGCAGCCGCTTCGGCGGGGAGATGCCCGAAAGGATCCGGCGGTATGTTGGTCGAGGGGACGGGCACCCCCTCCCCTCGAGCGATGCTGGCCAGCACGAGAACGGAAAGCAGGACGGGAAGGGGAAACTTCATGGATGAGGGATTGGGGCAGAAAGGCGGGACCGACAGGGAGAGAATCAGGGCTGGGCAGGGGCCGGTTTGGGCGTGGCGGCCGGGGCTGGCGCTTCAGGGGCTGGCGCTTCAGGGGCTGGCGCGGCAGCCGGGGCTGGCGCTTCAGGGGTCGGTGCGGCGGCCGGGGCTGGAGCATCTCCGGTCGGCGCGGCGGCCGGACCGGGCACGATCACCGCCGTTTTCTGCAAACCACCGATGTATCCATCCATCAGCTCGCCTTTCCGCTCCTCGAAGAGGCGCTCGGTCAAATCATCCTTGACCTCGGCGAAGGCGAGTTGTTTGGCCTCGGTTTTGGCGTTCACTTTGATGATGTGATATCCGAACTCCGTCTTGATTGGCTCGCTGATGGCTCCCACTTCTTGGGCGAATGCGGCCTTCTCGAATTCAGGCACCATCTGACCTGCCGAAAATTCACCCAAGGATCCTCCTTGAGCCTTGCTCGGACAATCGGAGTGTTTTGCAGCCAGCTCGGCGAAATTTTCACCCTTGGCGGCCACGAGCTCTGCCCGAATCTTGTCGATTTCCGCTTTCTTTGCGGTCAAAGCGGCTTCGTCCGCCGGGTCTTTGGTGGCGATGAGGATGTGGGAGGCATCGACGGTGGCGTCTTGGGCGAATTCTTCTCCGTGTTCGTCGTAGTATTTTTGCACTTCAGCATCCGTCGGGGCGACGACATCTTTGGTGAGCACTGCGAGGAGTTGGTTGATCTTCAGCTCCGAAGTGATCTGTCCCTTGATCCGGTCCACACTGATGCCACCCTTGGCAGCATACTCTTCCAAGGTGGTGCCATCGGGCACCTGCTCGGCGATTTTGGCCAGGGTGGAGGCGAGTTCCTCCTCCGAGGCGACGTAGCCGTCCTTGGTGGCTGCATTGAGCAGGAGGGTGCGCGAGACGAGCTCGCCGAGGATCATTTGTTGGAGCTGCGGCTCGATCATGGCCCGTTGCTCGGGAGGCATTTGCTCGAACTGCCGTCCATAACGTCCGTTGAACACTTCGCGCACATCCTGCACCGTGATCGGGGTCTCATCGACGGTCATGACCACGGAATCGGGAGTGAATGCGGTCGGCGTTTGTTTGGGAGCGCCAAAGTCCGCCAGTGGCAGATTGGGGAGGGGTTCATTCTGTGCGAAACTCAGGGTAGCGGGCAGCAGGAGGGAACAGACAAGCAGAAGGGTCGGGCGCATAGTTATCGGGAATTCGGATCGGAGGGTGGCAAACAAGCCGAAATGTCAGGGGATTTTGTCCGAGAACAACTGCTATTTCTCACCTCACAGGCTGCGGAGGTGCGCCATGCTTTGCACAATACTCGCCAGCGCGTCGGGAGACTGGTCTTGTTCGACATGACAAATCGCCACTCCGGCGGCGGCGGCGGTCACGATGATCGGCTCCATCGGGATGATGCCACTCCCGAGCTCCTTGAAAGCGTCGTCCGGCAGTTTCTCGAAATTCGGCAGGGAAATGCCCGCTTTGAGGTCTTTCAAATGGACCTGGGAGACCCGGTCCGAGAGTTTCTCCAGCAATGCGGCTGGCTCGACTCCCCCGGCTTTGACCCAGAAGACATCGAGTTCGAACTTCATCTCCGGCGCGAATTCGGCCATGAAGACGTCGTAGCCTGTGGTCCCTCCCTCGAGCGGGGCGAATTCAAAATTGTGATTGTGGTAAGCGAGCTGGATTCCCGCCGCTGCCGCCTGAACGGCCGCCGCATTGCAACGCTCCGCGATCCGGCGATAATCGTCGGCTGTTTTGCGAGCCGAAGCGTCAAGGTAGGGGATCACCAGATGACTCAGGCCCGCCGAGTGGGCCTGCTCAAGGATTTGGGCGAAAGGAGCGACTCCCTCTTTTTCTGGTTCGGTGACCGATTGCCAGGCGAAGTGAGAGGAGTGCACCCCCAATCCCAGATCGCGGGCGATCCGGATCATTTCCATCGATTTAGCATCCGGGAATCCGAAGGGCTCCACTTGAGCATAACCCGCTGCCGCGGCGGCCGCGAGCGCAGACGAGGTGTTCTCGTCAATGGCTTTGCGCAAGGTGTAGAGCTGAAGACCGATCTCTTTGCGATAGATGTTGTCCGCTTCCAAGGCCCAAGCGGGGAGGGTCAGCGAGGAGAGGAAGGTGGCCTGGATGAAATGGCGGCGGTGCATGGTGGAGGTCGGGGTGGGACCGAGATTCGCAGATTTCGGGGGGAGCTGTCAATGCACTTCGTGCCGTTGGATTGACGGCGCTTTCGCCGGACACTCCAACCGTGATGGGGAATAATCTGCCTAGGAGCCTGTCGGACTTAGAGCGTTCGAGCGAGGGAATTGGGGTTCGAGTCAGAATTTTCATGAGTTTGAGGAGTTTGTGTGAACACAAATGACGAAAACGAGGGGGAATTTGGGCCGAAA
>Ga0163144_10003702_pt1 | contig 34790 bp, 34 predicted proteins | sample OliLak19BULKMAT1_FD_123175 | JGI IMG/M metagenome (GOLD analysis project Ga0163144, IMG submission 123175) | Freshwater microbial mat bacterial communities from Lake Vanda, McMurdo Dry Valleys, Antarctica - Oligotrophic Lake LV.19.BULKMAT1 | ecosystem: Environmental > Aquatic > Freshwater >...
ATAAAAATGACCAAATAAATCAAAAACATCATAATCCCACCCAAGGCGGTTGCAACATAAACTCTGGAACTAGATACATCTTCTTCCTTGTCGTCCATACTTTTAGGTTGCAATTCTATATCTGTATTCAATTGTTTTAGAACAAATTCGTCTAAGCCCAATTGCGTCATTTTGATTTTACGAGTATGCGTGCGAAAAGCCTCCTTGATGGATTCTTGGGTGCTGACGCTCATATCTTCCTCGGCATAATAATAGAGATTAAAGGTTTTGGTCATGCTATCCAAGGGCTGTTCTGGGACAAAAAGAATGCCTTTATAACCGTCTTCTTCATAGCTTTTTTTCAACGCTTCCAAATCTTTTTTGGGATAGCTGAACATGACCAAACCGTCTCGCAATTTGCCTTGCTCCTCGATTTTCAAAACATCAGAAGGGTCTAATAGTGCAATCGTTTTCTTTTCCATGCCCGAAGACATGATGAAAATCAATGCAATCCAAAAGATAACAAAGCCTATCGGCGTAAAAATGGTGGTGAGAATGAAAGTCCTTTTTTTGACTCTTGACAGGTATTCTCTTTGTATAATTAACCAAAGTTTATTCATTGGAAGTATTGCTTACAATCTTGATAAAAATTTCGTTTAAAGTGGGGAGGGTTTCGTTGAAGGCGGTAATGGTCGTGCCGTGCGCCAAGAGGTATTTGAGAAAATTATTGGCATGAGCCGCATCTCTCAACTGCACATCAATGCTCGTTTCGTCTTGTGTTAAAATGGTAACATGTTCGGTAATATTCGCAGGCAAACTACCTTTAAAATTCACTTTGAAACGGTTTTCTTTGAATTGGCTTTTGACATCTTCGACAGTGCCATCCAAGACGTTTTTTCCTTTGTTAATCAGCACGATATTCTGACAAATCTGCTCGACTTGTTCCATGCGATGGGTTGAAAAAAGAATGGTGGTGCCGTTTTTGTGCAATTCGTCAATTTCATCTCGAATCAAATTGGCATTGATAGGGTCCAAGCCCGAAAATGGCTCGTCGAGAATCAGCAGTTTAGGACGATGGATAATCGTGGTAATAAACTGCACTTTTTGCTGCATCCCTTTGGATAGCTCCTCTATTTTTTTGTCCCGCCAAGTTGGAATATCAAATTTTTCGAGCCAATAATCCAATTGTGTATTGCCATCTTTTTTAGACAAGCCTTTCAGCCTTGCTAAATAGACAATTTGCTCCCCGACTTTCATGCCTTTGTACAACCCACGCTCTTCGGGCATATAGCCAATGTGCGCAGGATGCGAGCTATTCAGCGGTTCGCCCCGAAACAACACGACACCTGCATCGGCTTTGGTGATGGTGGTAATAATCCGAATCAGCGAGGTTTTGCCCGCTCCATTGGGACCCACAAGGCCCACTTTTTCTCCCGCATTAATTTGAAAAGTCATATCGGCGTAGAGCACTTCTCCGCCCTGAATCTTCGAGAGTCCTGAAACATTTAACATAAGATGCCCTTGTCTAAAGAATGATTTGGTTTTTTATCACAAGATTATTTAGGGATCAATGCAGATCCACCGACTTTGCTCAAAATTATAAAGAAATTGGTCCTCGCGAATATCTCCCTCAAGGATTAAATGTTCTATGGCATTTTTATAAGCAGGATCATTCGAGGCGTAACTTTTTAAGTCAATTTTTTTTTGTTTTAAATAGGCGGCAAAAAATTGATGTGCTTTGCGAAATTGCCCCATCGTCTCACTCAACTCTTTTTCTAGCAAGGCCACCCTTTTTTCAGGAAAAAACTGCGAATAGTTTTTCATTTCTTTTAACGAAACGCCGCGAATATATTCCACCACATAAAACGGACGATTTTTATCATAATGTAAGTCTAAAATTTGAGCGATGGGTAATTTCTTAAGTTGGTAAAAACGTGTTACTTCTTTCTCATAATGCATCACCGAATAAACCCATAGGTTTTCAATCACGGCTTGAGTTTTTATCGCTACCTCTAATGCCTTTTCGGACTTAGCGAAATAAACATCATTCGAAGAGTGGCCAATTCTTTTTTGTAAAATATATTGATGATTACTGGAAAAAAATGTTTGTCCTTTAAATGGCGCTAGAAATTCTTGTGCATCATAGGCCTCTTCACGATTTTTAATAATGAGGTCCAAATCTTTTGCTGCAATGGCAGAATATGTATGACCTAAAAAATATTCCATTACACTGGTGCAGGCACGTTTAAACCCCGACTCACCTTCTGCAAAGGCCAGGCTAATATTAAAAATAAATAGTAAAATAATTAAACGCATTTTAATTTACACAAAACTAATTTTTGACTACGAGTTAATTTTTTTATGCGCGCTTCTTCAATTGAAGCGGTGCTGCGATTTTTATATTTTTTTCGAAATACCACTCGCAGCGGCACATCGCTGCGAAAATACTTGGCCCCTTTACCCAGAAGATGCTGTTGGAATCTCCTCTCTATGTCCGTAGAAATTCCGGTATAAAGTTTGCCTTTTTTGGTTTGAATAATATAAACGCTCCACATTGTTAAATTATATAATACTTGCTAAAAATGTCTCATGAAAATTGGATTTCAGGGCATTAAAGGCGCGTACAGCGAAGAAGCTGGCCTTAAAATTTTAGGATCGACTCATAATTTCGTAAGTTTTGCCGATTCAGAGGATGTTTTTGCCGCCTTGATGAAAAATGAAATCGAAATGGCGGTGCTGCCGGTAGAAAATAGTATCGCAGGTAACGTCGCTGTTAACATGGACCTCATTTATCGCCACCAATTTTATGCTCATCATGAAATTTATTTGCCTATTCACCACTGCTTAATGGCCGATAACAATTTATCACTCAAACAAATTGAAAACGTTTACTCGCATCCGGTGGCGCTTTCGCAATGTCGCAATTTTTTAAAAACTCATCAATTAAATTCCCTAGCAGATTATGATACTGCTGGCGCCTGTGCCAAAGTCACAGGTAACAATGCTGCCATAGGGCCAAAAAGATGTGCAGAAATTTATCAAAAAAAAATCATCAGTGAGAATATTCAAGATCAATCCATCAATATCACCCGCTTTTTAGTGATTAGTGGCAATCAACAATTTTCTAAAGAGGCAAATAAAACTTCCCTAGCGTTTTCCACCGCCCACAGACCAGGCGCTTTATTAGAAATATTACACCTTTTTCAAGCCACTGAACTCAATTTAACAAGGTTGGAATCAAGACCTATTCCAGAAAATCCTTTTCAATATATTTTTTTCGTAGATTTTAGTAGCGGATTGCAGGAAAAAAATAGTCAATCACTGATGCAAAAATTAACCGAAAAAGAGATCGCTTTTAAAATTATTGGTAGTTACAAAACTTAAAAATTAAGGCAAAATTCCTTGATGAATAAACTACTAGCTTCTGAAAAAAGGATTTTGGCGATTCTTTGCCTCATTCAATTTTCTCATATTGTCGATTTCATGATGATGATGCCACTAGGTGCTCAAATCATGCGCAAACTTAATATTGGCCCAAAAGATTTTGGAATTTTAGTTTCATCCTATAGTTTTGCCGCTGGATCTGCTGGACTATTATTAGCGCCTTTTTTAGATAGCTGGAATAAAAAAAATACACTTTTTTATGGCCTAATGCTTTTTTCTTGCGCCACCATTGGCTGCGCCCTCGTCCCAAATTTTTACGGATTACTTTTTTTCCGTTTTTTAGCGGGCATTTGCGGCGGAATTTTAAGTGTACTTTGTCTGGCCATTCTAGGCGAAGAAATTCCAGCAGAGCGTCGCGGTTTGGCCACAGGTGTTTTGATGTCATCCTTTTCTTATGCCGCCGTTTTTGGTGTTCCTTTCTCGATTTATTTAGCTGCCACTTACACTTGGCATGTTCCGTTTGTGCTAGTCGCCTGCACCGGATTTATCGTCGCAATTTACGCTAAAAAAACTATTCAAACTCGCCCTTTAAATAAAGTCGCAGTAAATCGCCATGCCTGGAATATTTATTGGCAACATTTACATTTCCCACAGAGAACAATTGGCCTATTTTTAGTTTTTTTATTAGTGCTAGGTCAATTTAGTATCATTCCCTACATCAGTCCCTTCATGGTGACCAATGTCGGTCTCACGGAAAAACAATTGATGTACATTTATTTAATCGGTGGCGGAATTACTATCTTTAGCTCTCCACTGATTGGAAAATGTACCGATCTTTTTGGGCGAAAAGTAGTTATGACTGTTATGTATTGTTGCTCTATGATTCCTTTATATTTAATTACCCATCTCAATGGTGTCAGCATTGCGTACGCTCTTTTTATCTCGTCACTTTTTTTCTTTTTTATCAGCGGACGCATGATTCCCACCATGACCAATCTCTCCTTAATGGCCAATAACCAAGAACGAACTTCGCTCATGGCCTTGGCCTCTGCGGTACAAAACTTTACCGCGTCATTTGCCGCCTTAATGGCCTCACGCCTCATTGATAAAGATGCCGCAGGACACATTGTTGGCTATGATCAGGTGGGAATCATTGCCGTTATTTTAACCATTGTGGCCATTTTACTTGTCTTAATAAAAGTTCTAAAACATGAAGTGAGGACTGCATGAAATTTTTATTTTTACTTTCTATCCTGGTGCTAATTTTTTTCAATACTACTAGCGAGGCAAAAATGAGCAAAATGAGTAAAGACGAATTAAAAAAGAAATTAACTCCAGAACAATATCATGTGACCCAAGAAGAAGGCACAGAGCGCGCTTTTCACAATAAATATTGGGACAATCACGAAGCCGGAATTTATGTTGATGTGGTTTCCGGCGAACCACTCTTTAGTTCAAAAGACAAATATGATTCTGGAACTGGTTGGCCAAGTTTTAGTAGGCCCATCAAAAAAGAATCACTGATTAATAAAAAAGATAATAAACTTTTAGGCGGTGAGCGCACTGAAGTGAGATCGAGTAGCGGCGATAGCCATTTAGGTCACGTTTTTGACGATGGGCCAGGTCCCGATAAAAAAAGATTTTGTATCAACTCTGCGGCTTTAAAATTTATTCCCGTCACAGATTTAAAAAAAGAAGGACTGGAAGAATACTTAGATGATTTCACTGAAAAAGCACTTCTTTCTGCTGGTTGTTTTTGGGGTGTGCAGGATTTATTTCGAAAACTTCCTGGCGTAGTTGCCAGCGAAGTGGGATACAGTGGCGGCCAGGACAACACACCTACTTATGAAGAAGTAAAAACGGGAAAAACCAATCACGCGGAAGCCGTCTTTATACGCTTTGATCCAAGCAAAATAACTTATGAGCAAATTTTAGATTATTTTTTTAAATTGCACGATCCTACTACTGTCAACCAACAAGGTAACGACGTGGGTACACAATACCGCTCAAATATTTTTTATTACAATGAAACACAAAGATTGGTGGCACAAAAAGTTTTTGAAAAAGTAGATATTTCTAAAAAATGGAAAAAACCTATAGTGACTCAAATCACAGCGGCGAAAACTTTTTTCAGTGCAGAAGAGTACCATCAGGATTATTTGGTAAAACATCCTAATGGCTATACTTGTCATTTTCTACGGAATTAAGTTTTTCGCCTAGAATCTCTGCGGAATTAAGAAATATTTAGACGATTCCTATCGTTTTAATGTACAAAACTATGCTTAAAAAATTTCAAAACGAAAGGAATAAATCATGAGTTCAAATTTAGAATTTTGGCTTAAGACACCAATTATTTTTGGCGTCTTAGGGCTAATTATCGCAACTTTTTTCTACATCAGAGTGATTAGATTACCAGGTGGCAATGAGACGATGGAGCGCATTGCTGGCTACATCAGAGCAGGCTCAATGGCCTTTCTAGCGCGCCAATATAAAACACTGGCAATTTATGCTGCTGCTGTTTTCGTTTTAATTTCTTGGCAACTTGGAACAACTCCAGGAGTTTGTTTTTTAATTGGGTCATTTTTAAGTTTATTAGCAGGGTTCATCGGCATGAAGGCGGCAACTTATGCCAACGTAAAAACCACTCAAGCTGCCAGAACTGGTGTTAAAGCAAATGCACTATTAACCGCACTTGATGGCGGCGCTGTCATGGGACTTTCCGTTGCTAGTTTTGGTTTAATCGGTCTTGGCGGTTTATATCTTTTCTTTAAAGACTCAGCTCTTTTAAGTCCTTCCATGCATGCCTTTGCAGTAGGCGCTTCATCGATCGCACTTTTCGCGCGTATCGGTGGCGGTATTTATACTAAAGCGGCTGACGTGGGATCTGATATTGCCGGAAAAGTGGTGCAAGGAATTCCAGAAGATGATCCAAGAAATCCAGGCGTGATTGCTGATAACGTTGGTGACAACGTGGGGGACGTTGCCGGTATGGGCGCTGATATTTATGAATCAATGATTGCGGCGATCGTAGCAGCGATGGCAATTGCTTTAACTTCTCCAGAAATTCCCATGCTAGTGCAATCTGGAATTGCAGAGGATAATAAATTAATGGCAGTTGGCTTACCTCTAGTGCTATCAGGACTAGGTCTTGCAGTATCGATCATTTGTATTTTCATTGCACGTTTAATGAAACATATGAATCCAGCAACTGTGCTTCGTGGCTCATTAATTTTTCCTCCAATTATTTTAGCGGTCGTTTCTTTTGTGGTGATGAATTGTTTGAGTGTGACTCAATCTGTAACTTATATTCTAGCTGCAGGTGCAGTGGGCGGAGCATTGATTGGTTTAGTTACTGATTACTATACCTCATCAACACCAGTGGCAAAAATTGCAGAATCATCTACTCGCGGCGCAGGTATCACAGTTATTAAAGGTCTGGCAGTCGGTATGGAAAGTACTGCTCTACCAATGTTAATCGTTGCCCTCGTTGCTTTTTTATCAAATAAATATTTAGGTCTTTATGGTATCGCACTTTCTGCTGTTGGAATGTTAGGTGGAACAGCTGTTGTGATGACAGTGGATGCTTACGGACCAATCTCTGATAATGCTGGCGGTATTTCTGAAATGTCAGGACTAGGACCAGAAGTTCGCGACATCACCGATGAATTAGATGCCGTAGGAAATACGACAGCGGCAATTGGAAAAGGTTTTGCTATTGGTTCAGCGATCCTAACCGTGCTAGCACTTTTTTCTGCTTTTAATATTGAAGTAAATCACATTCGCATGCAAAAAGGTTTAGAGGCAATGTCGCTAGTTTTAAGTGATCCAAATATTTTAATTGGACTTTTAGTCGGATCAATTCTTCCCTTCCTCGTTGGTTCCACTACTATGCTCGCAGTGGGAAATGCAGCGGGTACAATCGTCAATGAAATTGCTCGTCAATTTAAAGAAATTCCAGGTTTATTAGAATTAAAAGCGGAACCAGATACTAAAGCAGTTGTTGATATTGCAACGAAAGCTGCTCTTCGTGAAATGATTCTACCAGGAATGATTGCTGTACTTGCTCCGGTGATCATTGGATTTTTGATGGGTCCTGCGGTACTTGCTGGTATGCTGGCCGGTTCACTTGCAGTGGGCGCTACAATGTCATTATTTATGGCAAATGCTGGTGGTGCTTGGGACAACGCTAAAAAATTCATTGAAAAAGGAAAACTTCCAGGTCACAAAAAAGGCGGCGACGCGCATAAAGCGGCCGTTGTTGGTGACATGGTGGGTGATCCCTTCAAAGATACATCAGGTCCAGGGATTGCGATTTTAATTAAAGTGATGAGTGTAGTTTCACTTTTAATCGCGCCGTTAATTGCTACCTTATAAATTTTTGTTTTTATAAAAAGATTAGGGCCCGTCTAGTGCGGGCCTTTTTTATGGATCAATGCAAACCCATTTTTCTCGAACCACATCAAAAATAAAATTATCTTCTCTCACATCTCCAAATTGTCTATGAATAAAATCTTTTGTATTTAATAGCTCACGACCGCTTAGTAATTTACTTGGATCATATTGATGCTCTAACAGCCATGGAGTAAATTTTCTTTCGACATCCCTAAATTCGAAAATCCTATCTGCTAATTGCCGCATCAAATGATAAGCATGATTAGGTGGAAAGAGTCCTTTATTATTTTTTATTTCATCAAATGTTAAACCAAAAATATATTCTTTAATTATAATCGGCTCATCAGTGCGTGCATCAAGACCATGTATATGTGCGACGGGTAAATTCATACTCTCGTAAAATTTTGTTTTATATTTTTCGTACCACCAAGTTTGTGCCATCCAACCTTTTCCATCTGTATCATGTCTTGGCACCAGCGCATCCATCTTTATTGAAAATAATTTTCCTCTCTCATCCTTGGCCAAATAAACAGAAGCGTTGGAAGTTCCCAGCAATGACAAAAAATGATATTCATGATTATTAATTTTAATTTTATGGCCAACTCTTGCATCAGTTAATTTGCGAGTACTTCTAATTTTTACTGCAATATCAAATAAATTTTTTTTAGTCTGATTTGCAAATTCACTAAAAACATTTACACCGTCTAAACAATGTGACCCATTTACTGTAAGCTGCGCAGGAAATCTTTGAACGCTAGTACAGCCCAATAGCGCCAAAAAGCAGAATAGATATCGCCAAAACATGCTCTTGTTATCGGTATATATTGGATAAAAACCTAAAGAAATCTTACAGTATCCTATAAAAAGATTCTGTTATTAAGACGTAATCGTAAAAACTTATTACAATTAACAACTTAAAGGGGGCACTATGAACTATCTTATCCTCACGCTCGCGACTTTTTTATCTCTTAAAACTTATTCAAATGAATTTAAGCAATTTAAAGTGGAGCAAGTTTTTCAAACCAACGAAGTCTACATTCCCTTAATCTCTGGTGGTGAAAATTTCGTGTTCATCGGTGAGCGCTGGACCGGCAAAGCCGTTATACAAAATACTCAAGGCCAAAAGAAAATCCTCACCACTGGCGACGGCAGAATGCTAAACACTGCTGTTTACCACCGCGGTGGAAATTTCTTTTTTTGTAGCAATGGAGGTGAATGGTGGAGTTATTTAAATGCCAATAATTGGTCTGACACAAAAACCATTAAAGTTGACTCCAGCTCAGAAAATCAATGTACAGGAATTGATGGCACAAAAGTGGGCGCAAAATTAGAATTCACTGCTGGCTCGGCCGGTGATCGCACCATCACAGAATTAAAATTTAATTTATTTGGAAATCCTAGTTTTAAAAAATATGGCGTCATTAGCGGCCCATTTGAAATTCGAATAACAGATCAACTCATCTTTTCTTATAACAGTGGCCTAAATAGTTTCTCACAGCCCATAGTGCTGCAAAAAAATACCGGGAAAGTTCTAATTGGCGATGCACTGGGTGAAGAAACTAGTGACATCAAACGAATTTATAATCGCAGCATTTCCTTTGATGAGTTAAATAAAAAGATTTATTATTTTTTATCCACAGATAAAAAAATTATCGCCTTATCCAGCACTAATCCAAACTGGAAACAGCGATCAGAAATCTCCACCAACTTAACTTATCCTATGGACGCTCAAAGCTTTGGCAAATGTCTGGTGGTTTTAAGCCGAGATACAGAACGTTTTCCAGAGTGGGAAGTTTTAAAAGATGAGAATGGAACTTGGAGATCACTGATAAAAATTAACCCTAAGATGCCTTTTATAAACGGTGGCTTCAGACAAGTCATCTTGGATAATGGTGATCTTTATTTTTCACATTTTCATGGCGCCTCTAAGATCACCAACTTTTTAAGTCAACTAAACTGTAAATAAAAACAATTCCTTTTGAAAAATGCTTATCCAATATAAAATAGAATAAGCAAAAAACTACAAAAGGAATTGTCATGAAACGTCATCACTATTTGATTCTCGCACTCGTGCTTGGAGCACTTTTTGGCGCCCTACTTCATCCCTACGCGGACGCAGTTTGGGCAAAAACACTTACAGAACAAATTTTAAATCCTATTGGGCAAATTTTTTTACGTTTAATCTTTATGGTGGTTGTTCCTGTAGTTTTTTGTGGACTTTGCCTAGGAGTTTATCAACTCTCAGAACATCAAGGTTTAGGAAAAGTTGTCGGGAAAACATTTTTTTACACCATCATCGCCAGTTCTGCATCCGTGCTTATTGGGGTTGGATTGGCCAATTTTTTAAAACCTGGTGCAGGCCTGATTCTACCCGATGAATTTATGCACGCTAACGTTGATAAAATAAAAGTGAATGCCGAAAACGCTAAACCTATTATGCAAGCACTAGTGGATATCATTCCAAAAAATCCACTCTACTCTGCCACGCAGGCCCTAGAAGGCGAAATGTTATCAGTGATGTTTTTTGCTTTATTATTTGGAGTCGCATTATCTAGAGTCTATGATCGCAAGGCCGGTGAATATAGCATTTTAAATTTTTTCGAACAGGTCTATGAGGCCAGCATGAAAATAGTTGAATACGCTATGAGAATTGCGCCAATTGCTGTATTTGCATTAGTATTTCAATCGGCATTTAAATTTGGTCATCAAATTCTTATTTCACTTTCTTATTATGTATTAGTTGTTTTAATCGCCCTTTTCATCCAACAATTTGGAGTTTATTCCATTCTTTTAAAATTAAAAGGTATCTCTCCTTTTCGTTTTTTTGCCGCCTGTAAAGAAGTTTATCTTTACGCCTTTGCCACTGCTTCATCCAATGCCACGCTACCTAGAACACTAGAATGTGCTGAGCATAAATTGCGTTTAACACCAGAGACATCGCGTTTTGTTTTGACCATTGGCTCAACTGCAAACCAAAATGGAACAGCACTTTTTGAAGGGATAACAGTACTTTTTTTGGCGCAAGTTTATAATATTGATTTAACTCTGATGCAACAAATTCAAGTAGTGTTAATGTCTATTTTGGCAGGAATCGGAACAGCTGGTGTACCAGGAGGTTCACTGCCACTTATTATGATTCTGTTACAACAGGTTGGAATTCCCGCAGAAGGGATCGGAATTATCCTAGGTGTTGATCGTTTCTTAGACATGTGTAGGACAACCCTCAATGTTGGTGGAGATTTAGTGATTGCTGCTTTAGTTGATGATAAAAAACCACAAGTATGAAATGGCTTGTTTTCTTTTTATTTTCCTGCGTCCTCTTGGCCGAAACAAAAATTGTCTTTATTGGCGACTCTCTAACTGAAGGTTATGGAGTCGCTCATACACAAGCTTTCCCAGCGCTCTTAAAAAATAAGTTTGAAAACCTAAAAAAACCACTGACAATTTATAACGGCGCCATTTCTGGTTCGACGACGGCCGGGGCCAGCAAGAGATTAAAATGGTTTCTAAAAGAAAAACCAGACTATTTGTTTTTGGCCCTAGGTGCCAATGATGGACTGCGTGGTTTAAAAGTTACAGAATCTGAAAAAAACTTAAGTGAAACAATTAAGCTGGCAGCTGAAAATAAAATAAAAGTAATACTGGCAGGTATGGAAGTTCCTCCCAATTATGGCAACAAGTATCAAGAAGATTTTAAACAAATCTTCTTCAAGCTAAACAAAAAATATACTGTCATTTTTTATCCTTTTCTGTTAAAAGATGTGGGTGGGGTAAAAGAATTAAATCAGCCTGATGGGATTCATCCTAATGAAAAGGGACACGAGAAAATTGCAGAGAATTTGTTTATCTTGCTTAGAGCTAAAATTTAATTATGTTAATTTTAAAAAATATTTCTAAACACTATGGCAAAATTGAAATCTTAAAAAATGCCGACCTTAGTGTGAAAAACGGTGAAAGCATTTCTATCACTGGAAAATCAGGCTCTGGAAAGTCTACTTTTCTCTCACTCGTTGCCGGTCTTTTAAAACCCGATGAAGGAGAAATCTTTTTAAACGATCAAAAAATCAGCGAATATAATGAAGAACAAAACTGCGAGCTGCGCACTAATAAAATTGGTCTTATCCACCAAAACTTTCATTTAATTTCACATTTAACCGCATTAGAAAACGTCTCTCTCAACTTAGAGCGCAGAGGCATCGATGTTAATGAAGCACAAATATGGTTAGATAAAGTTGGCCTTGGTGAACGGCTACACCATTTTCCAGAAAAATTGAGTGGCGGTGAAAAACAAAGAGTGGCCATTGCCCGCGCTCTTGCCGGAAACCCCGAGGTCATTTTAGCTGATGAACCAACCGGAAGTCTTGATAATGAAACCGGAGATAAATTGACCAAAATCTTTTTTGATTTAACCAAAACCAAAACGCTTATATTAGTGACGCACTCTATGGAGCTGGCACAGCGATGTCAAAAAGTTTATCGTCTAGAACAGGGAAAACTCCAACTGCAATCTTAATTAAATTAAGTTGGAAAATTTTCAAAAATAGCTGGAAGAATTCTCTTCCTTTAATCGCTATATTGATTTTGGGTCTTTTAGGGCCGGCGATGGTTAATTCTGCCAGAGTTGGAATCCTCTCCATGTTCGAGCGCCATCAAAAGGCCATCACTGGCGCTGATATCGTTATTAGTTCCAGACAAAAAATTTCCTCAAGTGAGATGGAGAAGATTAAAAAAAACCTTCCCGCAAATTATATTATGGAATTTACTCCATCCTGTTTTTCTATGATGGAGGCCAATAAGTCTCAAACGCTAGTGAGCATTGAAACCTTCGCTGGTGATTATCCTTTTTATGGAGGACTCACCTTTAGTGACAACAAAAAATTCCCACAAGAAATTAAATTATCTGAATTAAATGGAGTTTGGATCGAAGAGGCTCTCGCACAAGTTTTGCATATTAAAATTGGCGATGAAATTAAAATCGGCGACAACTTTTTCACGGTGCAAAAAATTGTCAGTGATGACACCGGACAAGTATTCCAAATGGGTGCCATTGCTTATAAAGTCTATATGCCAACCTCCGTTTTTTTACAAAAAAACTTCCTGCAATACGGCAGCACCTTAACTTATCTGCATCACATAAAACTACCTGGTATAAATGACAACCAGGTAGAAAAACTTACTAAAAAAATTGATAAGGTACTGACTGATCCGGCGATTCAAGTCATGAGCTATCACAGTGTTTCGGATCAAATCACCAAAGGACTACAGTATCTTTTTGATTTTCTCTCACTGGCCACTCTTGTTTCTCTTATTTTAGGCGTTCTATCACTATTTTTTTTAGGACTTGGAAAGTATAGCGCGCAAAAAAATAATTTTGAGTATTTATTTGAACAAGGTTTTTTACGCACTGATGTCGCCAAGATTTTGCGTTTTGAATTTTTATTCATGCAGTTACTCTCGGCCCCAGTATCATTGCTCATTTTTTATTTAATCGCACCACTACTAGAAAAAAACCTTTTGAACTTTACCAACTTACCCATCACCCTTTTTCAGCTGGTGCCTTATCTAGTAGTCATTATTGTCTCACAAATATTCAATCAATTGGTTTTTGAATATTTGATACAAAGTCACTATCATAAGAATAAAAAAAATAGTCAGCTTATTCTTATTACATTCGGATTATTACTGCTGATCCTTTCAGTACTTTTGTCACATTCTTGGCGTATCGGTTTAACCTTTTCTTTAGTTTTATCTTTGGCCTTAATGATCTTATGGCCGGCGACAACCCCTATTTTAAAACTCCTCGAATTTTTTCAAACTAAAACCAAGTATCCAGTTTCTTATTTTCTAAAATCCCTGACACGCTTTGCCAGTGAATCTAAACTACAAATTGGCAGTTTAACTTTTGCTTTGTCTCTTTTAATGCTCATTGCTAATTTGGAAAAATCACTCTCACTGGAATTTGCGGAAGATAATCAAGAAATCTTTAGACCTGATTATTTTGCTTTTGATATCCAAGAAGAGCAAATTCCAACTGTCGAAAAGCTCGCAAAAGAATTTAATGGTGAGCTACAGGCACTTTCTCCTTTAATCAGAGCAAGAATTATTGAAGTAAATGACAGGCCTTATGAAAAGATACGAACTGAGGCCATCACCAGAGAAGAAGAGCGTGAATTAAGAATGAAAAACCGTGGCGCCAATATTTCTTATCGTGATCTTTTAGATCCTAGCGAAGAAGTGATTGAAGGAGCATATTTTACTCAAAGATTTGATTCTGACAAAAATCCTATTGCCGAAATTTCACTGGAAAAACGATATGCCGAAAGAATGGGACTTAAACTTAACGATATCGTCGTTTTTAGTATTTTAGATGTTCTTTTAAAAACCAAAGTCACTTCTATTAGAAAGGTCCGTTGGACCAGTTTCCGCCCCAACTTTTTTATCAATATGCAGTCTGGCGTTTTAGAAGATGCACCAAAGTCTTTTTTATCCGGAATTGGAAATTTAGATCCAGCGAGGAAAATTCAATTCCAAACAGAACTCTTTAAAAGTGCGCCCAATATTTCTTGTCTTGATGTAAATAAACTTTTAGAAAAAATCACGCTACTTTTAAAACAAATGTCTTTGGCCTTAAAAATAATGGCCTTTTTAATTTTTATGCAGGGCCTGTTACTTTTTATTTCGGCAGGGGCCAATAAATTATGGCAAAGACGCCAAGAATTTTTAACCTTAAGATTAATTGGCATTCCACGCCGCATGATTTTTGCTCAATTCTTTTTTGATATCATTATTTTAGTGATTAGCTCATCACTTTTGGCGCTTTTTGTGGGCAGTATAATTAGTTTTTGCATCCTAAAATTTGGCCTTTTATTGCCAATATCAAACGCGCTACTAATCGACGTTAAAACGCTAATTTTACTATTTTTACTGATTTTAGTGTTGGTCATTCTCCCCATGTTCCCGTTATTACTTAAAATTGTGAACCGCCCGGTACAAGATTTAATTGCTGAATAATTAAGATTTTGATAAGTAACGTGTCATGGACACAGATTATTTAAAACGATTTGCCGGCGTTGGTCGTCTTTATGGGGAGCGATCACTGATTAAATTTTCAGGCTCGCATCTAGCTATCGTGGGACTAGGCGGTGTGGGCTCTTGGGTGGCGGAAGCTCTCGCCAGATCTGGCGTTGGTTGGTTAACACTGATGGATCTAGATGAAATTTGTATTTCCAATACTAATCGTCAACTTCATACCTTAACTTCCACCTATACTAAATCAAAAGCTGAAACTTTAAAGAAAAGATTACAAGAAATTAATCCTGAATTAAAGGTGAATATTATCGATAATTTTTTTACCCAGCAAACCATTGAAACATTTTTTATCGCTAATTATGATTATGTTTTTGATTGCATCGATGGTGTCTCGAATAAATGTGTTTTAATTTCTGAATGCCGCAAAAGATCCCTGCCCATTATCACTATCGGCGCGGCCGGCGGTAAACGCGATCCGATGCAAATTAAAATCGCCGATCTAGGAAAAAGTTTTAATGATGGCCTGATGCTTCGAGTGAAAAAGAAACTTCGCCGTGAATTTGGTTTTCCATCTGGAAAAGGAAAATTAGGCGTCGCCAGTGTGTTTTCTCCGGAAGAGCCAATTGTACCTGAGGCCAGCGCTGGCGTTTGCAAATTAGATTGTGGTGAGGGTTTAGGCTCTACGACTGCCATCACTGGAAGCTTTGGCTTTTTTGCTGTGGCCCATGTTTTAAAAGAACTCTCTACCGGCCCTTAATTAATTTTTTTAATTCCTGCCCCATTATTTTATAAATCATCACACTTGAAACTAAATTTAACACCGCTAAAATACCAATAGCATTAATTTCATTCACCCCTTCTGCAAATAAGATTATTAAAACCACTGAGGCCACCACCATAAAAATAGCATTATAAATATTGCTGCCGGCAATAATGCGAGATCTAATTTCTGGGGCACTGGCCTTTTGCATATGTGCGTATAAGGGAACAATAAATAAACCACCTGCGAGCGAGATAAAAAATAAATCAACAATTAGTCTGATGCCTGAAAAATTTTGAAAAAAATCAGAAATTTTTGTGACAGTAAATGTTGGGGCACCTAAAAAATACAGATCCGCTGTAAATATTGTCATACCGATACTCCCCAGCACCACTAAACCAAATTCAATTTTTTCACCACTTATTTTTTCACATAACAGGGAACCAATTCCCACGCCAATACTAAAAAGTGCCAAAAACATCGTCACCACAAAACTTTCTGCCTGTAAGACATTTTTTGCGTACAAAGGAAAAATAGTTAAAAGATAAACTCCAAAAAACCAAAACCACGAGTTCGCCAGTACTGATATAAGTACTGGCCTATTTTCATGAGTAATTTTTAAAATATTTTTAGTCGAGCGGAAAATATTAAAATCAATCTCTAAATGCGGCACAACAGCTGGAAGTTTTTTAATAAAAAGTGAGGTCAAAGTTCCAATTGCCGCGACGAAAACGCAACCCAGTCCTGCATAGAGCGGACCATTGTTTTCAATATTAACTAAAATCCCGGCCAAAATTGTTCCGAGTAAAATCGCCAAGAACGTTCCCATTTCAATTAAGGCATTGGCCTCAACTAATTCTTTTGGTTCAACTAACTCTGGAATTACACTATATTTTACTGGACCAAATAAAGTAGAATGAAATCCCATGAGAAAAAGTGAAATCATAAGTAGAGCTACATTTTCATAAATAAAACCGGCCAGACCATTAATCATAATTAAAACTTCCAGAACTTTTATAAATTGCATCAATTTATTTTTGGAAAATTTTTCTGCCAGCTCTCCAGAGATCGCGGAAAAAATAAAAAAAGGCAAAATAAAAAGACCGGCAGTTAACGCCGACATTTGTTTGGTGTCAAATATTCCTAAATGGTAACCGCGATAGGTAATTAAAAGAAGTAAGGCATTTTTAAAAAGATTGTCGTTAAAAGCTCCAAAAAATTGTGTCCAAAACAAAGGCCAATATTTTCTCTGGATAATAAGCATATTTGCTGTCCTATTTAAATGTATTAAAAAATTCTTGGGGCAATTGATAAATATCGGAAAAAATCTCTAAAGTTTTTAAGGCATTAATTTTGCCGCCGCAGCACTCAGGACTAACGGCGCACACTACCACTTCAGGTGAAAGCGTTTTTAGTAGCGCCAGATTTTTCTCTGGGTCATTGGCCATTTCAAATTTGGTATCACTCACTCGTTGCCAAAAATAATCTAAATCTAAATTCAAAAAGTGCAGGTCTTTTTTTAAATGAGAGACCGTGCTAGGCAATTGATCCAATTCAATTTCTTTAAGATCTGGATATGGCCTGCCTTTTTTTTGTGTTAAAAAATATTTTTCACTTAATATATCAAAGGCCTCAAATAAAATGGGATGATAATTATCCCAGCGAATCAAATTTGGTTTACCCGCACTAGTGGGTAAAGTTAAAAATTCCTGTATAGAAATCTTTCGGAGATCTACATTTAATCTTTCAAAATCTCTGGTGGCACCACCTAAAGCATCGTAATGCGCATCAATGTGTAGATATTGATATTTTTTGTCTAAGCTTAGATGTTTAAAAAAACACCACAGCGCTACTCGATGGTTGTCTGATACATAGATATTCTGATATCTATATAAGAAGTTAACCTCTGTGGCCATTGATGGGGCCCAGGCTTTATAAGGAATAATCCACTCACCATTACTCATCAATCAATCTTAAAGGAGTTTCTCATGGCCGTCACTATCGGACAAACCGTTGCCATCTTAATCGATGGAAATAATATTGAAATTAGTTTACAGAACGAAACAAATACAAAAAATGTCATGATCAACTTTGATCAAATTATTCCGCGTTTGGTAGGAAATCGTGCACTTAATCGTTTGATTTATTTTCGCGAAGGTAAACATATTTCAGACAAATTGGCGGAGCGTTTACACTCTCATTATCATGGTTCAGTTTTACCTTGTCATAAATCAGCTGACATTCCTTTAACAATTAAGGCGACGCAACTTTCCAATAAAGTTGATACCATTATCATTCTGTCGGGCGATTCTGATTATGTGGAACTGGTACGCCATTTAAAAAATGAAGGTGTGCGGGTAGAAATTTGCGCGGTGGAAACCACTACGGCAAAAATTTTACGAGATGAAGCAGATTATTTTCATCCGGTGACTAAAGAAGATTGTTTCTTTTTAAAAAGAAGCCGTTAAAGATGGGACTATTAGTTTTTCATTAAACTCTGCTTCTGAAAGACCCAGGTTGGGCATCTGATCGCAATTTAATAAATTTAAACTTACCGCGCGAAGAGCAATAGCATTTTCTTTAAAAGTTGATTTCGCGCCATATAGAGCGTCCCCCACAATGGGAAATCCTTTAGAAAATAAGTGATAGCGCAATTGATGCGAACGTCCTGTCACGGGTGACAAATGCCAAAAAACTTTTTTTCCGCTACCAATTGAGATGATCTTTTGCGGTGTCGCCAAAGTTTTAGACCATTGACCAAAAGCTGCTTCATAAGTTCTTTTTTTTCCCCGCACTAGATGTGAAATCCAAGATTGTTCTTGTAAAAGTTCAGGTGGTTTATCAGAAAATTCTGTCATGGCCTCATATTTTTTTTGTATTTCATGTTTTTCAAAAAGCGTACTCCAGGCCTTTTGTGTTGGCGAATTTTTGGCATAAACAAGAAGTCCGGAAACCTCAAAATCTATGCGATGAATGGGGAAAATTCTAATATTTAATTGCTCTTCTAACAACGAAGAGAGACAAGGCCTTACGTCATTTTTACCTTGTCTGGAATAAACTGACAGCGTACCTGATGGTTTATCCACCACCACAAGATTTTCGTTATGAAAAATAACATATTTAGCAATATCCATAGGGCGTTAATAGCGCAATTGGTGTCAAAATGCACTAGTGGACGATAGGTTTTTTTTGGGGCAATCTCGGTTTTATGCAAGATCAATACTTTGCTCACCCTATGGAAGAAGTTCGCCCGTTTAGCTTCAATGAAGACGTGGCCCGCGTGTTTGATGACATGGTTACACGCTCTATTCCTTTTTATCATGAAATTCATCGTATTATTTTGGATCTCCTGACTTGTTACGCACAAAACGGCGATGTGGTTTATGACTTGGGTTGCTCCACAGGAACAACTATTGTTTTGATGGATCAGCATTTGCGCGATCTAAATGTAAAATTTGTGGGTCTTGATTTATCTCCTTATATGGTAAAAAAAGCGACTGAAAAAATTTGGCAACACCACATTACTCGCGCCAAAATTATGCAAGAGAATGTCTTAGAATATAATTTAGAAAAAAGCGGCGTAGTGATTATGAACTACACGCTGCAATTTATTGGGCCTGACAAACGACAAGAATTATTAAATAAAATTTACCAAAGTTTGCGCCCGGGCGGCATTCTAATTATGACGGAAAAGATTCTTCCTGAAACTCCTGAATTTCGTCCCATGGTGAGCGAATTATATGACAGTTTTAAAAGACGAAATGGTTACTCAGAGTTAGAAATTTCACAAAAAAGGCAAGCGCTGGAAAAGGTGCTTATTCCTTATACACCAACTGAACACTATGACCTACTTAAACGCTCAGGCTTTCTTCGCAAAGAGATGCTCTTTAGATGGTTTAATTTTGCTTGTTTCCTGGCACAAAAAAATTAAGTATTCTTAACTCCTAACTACAACTGGGAGTCCTCATGAAATTTTTATTATTATCTCTAGCACTTGTATCATCTTTTGCTTTTTCTGATGAAGGAAAATTTGAAGATCGCAAAAAAGAAATTTTAGAACAACTGGATAAACGCGCTAGTTTATTACAAGAAGAAAAATCTTGTATGAGTGCTGCTGCCTCTCACGAAGACATGAAAAAATGTCGTGAAAAAATGAAAGAGTCTCATCATGCACTAAAAGAAGCAGGCAAGGCCAGACGTGATGGTCATATTGACGAAAAAATCAAAAAACTTCAAGACATGAAAGAAAAAAAATAATTAATGCCAAATCTTTTGCCACTGCCCATAGATTCACATCTAGCGGCCATTAAAAAAAAGATTGATGATTCATCAACATTTTTTCTAAAGGCCTCACCGGGCTGTGGTAAAACGACTAGACTTCCTCCCTATCTCTGTTTGTCCACAAACAAAAAAGTCATTGTCTTAGAACCGCGAAGAATAAGCGCGAGGCAAGCGGCGAAAAGAATTGCAGAAGAACAAGGTTGGGAGCACGGCGGCCGTGTTGGTCATTTATTTCGTTTTGAAAATATGACCAGTGAAAAAACTCAGCTGTGTTTTTTTACCGAGGGAACATTTTTAAGATGGTGGCAAAATAATCCTGATTTAAAAGATGTCGAATATATTTTACTGGATGAATTTCATGAGAGGCATCTGGATACTGACTTAGCTCTGGCGCTGCTTTTGGATTTTCAAAAAAAAATTAAACCCGATTTGAAAATTATCATCATGTCAGCGACATTAAATTTAGATGAGTTATTAACCGTGGTACCAAACGCCACTTATCACGATGTGGAAATCCCCCTTTATCCAGTAGAATTAAAATATTTCCCTCACCGTCCAGAATTTGCCAATATGACTTTAGAAAAAAAAGTCGCTGAGGCGCTTGAATCTATTTTAGCGCAAAAAGAAATTCCTGGTGATATTCTAATTTTTTTGGCAGGGATGAGAGATATTTTAAAAGTTCAAGATTATCTGCTGAGAATTTATAATAACCATTTTACTATTCAAATATTACACGGTGATTTAACCATTGAAGAACAAATTAAAATTTTCTCACCTGGTCAAAATACTCGAAAAATTATTCTTTCCACTAATATTGCTGAAAGTTCCGTCACCATTCCTTCGGTTCGTATCGTCATCGATAATGGTGAGCACCGCGAGGCCGAAGTTTCGCCTTGGAGTGGACTTAAAACCTTAAAGACTAAAAAAATTTCCAAGGCCTCTGCTATTCAGCGCGCTGGACGTGCTCAAAGATCTGGTCCCGGAATTTGTTTTCGCTTAATGAGTGAATTTGATTACAAGACTTTGGCCGATTCTGCTAAACCTGAAATTTTACGCGAAGATTTAACACTAGCACTTTTATGGGCCAAAGGTCTAAAGCTTGAACCTCAATGGGTGACCAAACCAAGTAGCGCACAAATTGAACAGTCACAAAAAATTCTCTTTTTAATCGGCTGTTTTGATAAAGCACAAAACATTACAGAATTAGGAAAAAAAGTATTAACTCTGCCCCTTCATCCAAGAGCAGCTAGAATTTTACTAGAAAGTACTTCGGCCAGCGACTTAGTTCAAAAAGAATTGATAAAAATATTGGCCACCTGGCTTGAAGGCGAACAATCAAAACGTCTGGAATCAAGACTTAGTAAAATTTTAAACGATCAAAGAAATCCGACTAAGGATAACAAAAAAACCGTTGAAGAATGTTTTTTAAGTGGACTCTTTGATCAAGTCGTCAAAAAGAAAGGTGAATCAGAATTTATTCATCAATCGGGACAAGTTTTAAAAACTAGGTCAACTAGTACTGGTAAATGGTTCTTGGCCTTAGAGATTGATCATTTGGGCCTAATACAAAATTTAATGGAACTACCTGAAGATTGGTTTTTAAATCTTAGTGAAGAATTTTTACAAGAAAATGTCACCGCGCAATTTGTTGGAGACAATAAAAAGCTAGAAAGAAACTATCAATTAAAATTTAACAACCTCGTTCTGGAAGAGTCAAAAAGACAAACTCTGCTTTTAAACGAAAGCGTGAATATCAAAGCACAGATCCTGCTGGAAGCACAAAAAGAATTACAAAAAATGCTGGGACTTTTTTTTACGCAAGATGATTTTCAAAAAATAAAACTGTGGATGACGCATAAAAAAATTGATTACAATGAAGATCATTTTAAAAAGATGCTGCAAGATTACACTGACAAACATTTATTTAAAGAAGAGCAACTAAAGTTAGTTGATTTTTTTGAACATTTTAAAAATTATCTTTTTGAACAAATGGACCTAACCTACGCCGGACAAATTCATGAAGTTTTCCCTGAGAGACTAAAACTTAGTAACGGCCGAGAAATTAAATTAGACTTCTCTCAAGCACCGGCAGTTTACGGTGAATCCTTACTGCAAGACTTTTATGGCGTGAAATCCCATCCCACCATTTTAGAGGGTAAAATTAAGATTACCTTAAGACTATTAGGACCGCACAAACGTCCGATTCAAGTCACTAGTGATATTATTTCCTTTTGGGGCGGTAGCTATAAACAAGTCAAAAAAGAAATGCAAAACGAATACCCAAGACATCACTGGGCCGACGACCCTTTAAATGCTCCTGCTGTTCTTATGAAGAAAAATCTTGTAAAAAATTAATCTCTATCAGACAATTATTAGGTGATCGAATCAATCAGAGATAAATCCTATTTTATAAGTAAAGACGACAAAGACTTTGGGAAGCGTGAACATTCCAGAAAGATTGATCGCGAATTAGGTTTTAATATCAATGCGATTGAGCAAAAACTCATCAATAGTGCCAAGGCCAAGTGTAATGGCGGACAATACTTCGAATGGGGCCCGGCCATTCATGATGGCGCGCAAACTTGGGTGGGACTTGATTTTCAAACGCTGCAACTGACCTATTCAGATTTAGTCACCATGATAAATAATCATGAACTCGCCAAAGCACAACATGTGGTTGACTTAGGTGCCGCCTACGGACGATTAGGCATCATATTATCGGCAATGGCACCAAATGTGAAATTTACTGGCGTTGAATACGTAATCGAGCGAGTTGATGAAGGCAATCGCATTTATCAAAAATTAAATCTTAAAAATTGTACGCTTCAAGTCGGCGATCTGAACTCGCCTTTAATTATCCTTCCTGAAGCCGATATTTATTATCTTTATGATTTTGGTAACGATCAACAAATTAATGTTTTGCTAAGACGATTAAGTGAGCTTTTTGAAGAAAAAAAATTTAGACTCATTGTTCGCGGACATATGTCAAAAGATCTTATTAAAAAAAATTACCAACACTTTTTATATGAAAACTAAATACAAAAAAATTTCTATCGCACTTTCGCTTTTTTTGCACGACAGAAAATTTATCTGCAATGCTTTTTATGATCCTAAACTCATCTGGGGTCCGATGGGATTATCGCTGCAAGAAAATCGACTGCATTCATTTTTAATTGATATTGATTTAGGACTTAAAACAAAATCCATCGAAGACACTTTGTTAAAGGAAGCGATGAAACATAGGCCTGACGGAAATATGTCCACTTGGGGTCCGGCCCTGCATGAAGGCCAACAAACTTGGGTGGGTCTTGATCCGCAAGTTTTATCCACCACCTATTCTGAATTACTCGAGATCTTTCATCGTCTGCCCATAAAAAAAAATGATCTTCTAGTTGACTTGGGCGCTGGTTATGGCCGTGCTGGATTAGTGCTTAAAAAATTCTACCCAGAAACTTTTTATTGGGGCGTGGAGTATGTTAATGAGAGAGTGGTCGAAGGCTCGCGCATTTTTAAAAACTATCAATGTCATTTGGCAAAACTGATTCAAGGCGATTTAACCGATGATAGCCTAAGTATCCCTGTGGCAAAATATTATTTTTTATACGACTTTGGTCACACTCACGCCATCGCCAGTCTTTTAAAGAAAATAAAAAATTATAAACATCACTTTTTTATTATCGCCAGAGGCCATGGCAGCCGTAGTATTATTGACCAAGAACATCCTTGGCTCTCTCAGGTTCATCGTCCTTATCATACAGAAAATTATAGTTTGTATTCTAACTTTACATCTTTAATTTGATATTTGAGTGAGGATTAATTGTTAAACCTAGCATCCTATCAACTTAATGAAAAAGAATCAAAACTCAAAAGAGATTTTCCAAATCAGTATAAAATGACCATTGAGATGACCCTGATAGCAGAAGCCGAAATGTCTATTTGGTATAGTACAGATATTGACGATGAAAACAATAATGCACTTCTACATGCATATTGGGCAGCTCTCATGACAAAAAACATTGATGAACAATGGGCCAAAAAAATTTTCCGATGCTCATCAGTCTAACACGTATGAAAGCTTAAGCTCAAAATGGATTATCATAATCAAGCGGTAGGTATTGAAGTCGGTAAAAACTCTAAAAATCAATCGAATGAAGAGATCTCCTAGGAAGTTCAGAAAAAACTCAATCTGTTTGATGCAATCTATGAAAAGTTACTTAGAATAATTATTAAGCTCATTGTAATAAATGAAAATCAAATAAAAAATGTTCGCCTGTGCAATTCAATATTATGATGCAGTTCAAAGACTCAGATCCTCTGAGTTACGTCGTCTATAATTAAATCGTAAATCTATTATTGCAGACATACGCCGAAATCAAATTAACTCTTTAGGTAATACTTGATATTTGCAGCATATGAAAATAGCTCTGACCGCAAAAAAAAGAAAGAATCGAAAGGAAAGTACGCTTTACAATATAAAAGCAGCAGGCCGACCTAAAATAAAGAACTTGGATTACATTAGACATCTAAAGCGACCAAAATTACCATCGGGAGCACCTTTACACGTAACTCTTAAGAGGTCTGCGTCTTACTCGAATTTAAGAACATCTGAATTTAAAAAGATTGTTAAAAATGCTATCAAAAATACAAGAAAAAAAGGGCTTCGAATTGTTTATTTTACTATTCAGTACAACCATATTCATCTTTACATTGAAGCTGGCTCTGTACAAATTCTAAAAACAGGAATGAAGGCATTCACTAGTACAATTATTTATTATTTAAAGGCATGTCAAAAGCTCAAAAAAGGAATCAGCTTTTTTAAAGATCGTTATCATCTCGAGATAAAAAAAACTCCCACTGAAGTTAAAAACTTAATACGTTATATTTTAGGCAATACGATTAAACATTCTGGTACGACACATCTAAACTGTGCTTACACCTTTTCTTTTAGCAATAAGTGCAAGGATTTCATTCTTGATAAGCCGCTTTTTTATTTATCTAAGATGTTCGCAAAACAATTTACTTCTCTAGAGACTGTATCGTAACAGTAATGGGAAAATGATCCGACACACCTTCTTTTGGCACGCCCACAATTTTAGACCCAGCATGTATTCCCGAATCTTTAGCATAAACATAATCACCAGTGTTTTCAGCGATACTAAAAATTTTAAATGAAGAGATATCCACTTTTAATTTCTTTCCACGAATAAAACTTTCGTTAACAAAAAAATGATCTAAGAAATTCCACTGCATTTTTGGCGCGAAAAAATAAGTCCCGGCGGGCGTTTGAATTTTATCATCACGAGAGGTTTTAGAGTTTTTCATGAACTTGCTATAAACATCATGCAGTCCTAAGTTTTTTTCGAGGATAGTTTTTAACGGATTAGGAAAATCTTCCTCAATGACATTAAAATCGCCCATCGCGAGAATCGGATCGGTTTGATTTAGAAATTTTACTTTTTTCGCTAAAGTTTCCGCTGCCGCCAAGCGATGTTCAATTGTGTTACCTTGAGAAGGCCAATGATTTACAAAAACATTCAAGGTCTTACCATTTGTTAGCGCCAACTTTTGATAAAGAATATCTCTGGTTGGGTTTTTTAAACTTAAATGTAAATATTCAGTCGCCACCTTTTTAAAAATACTTTTACGATAAAAAAGCGCGACATCAATCCCTCGCTCATCCTTTGAGTTGGTAATCACAAAATCAAATTCATTTGCGCCTAAAATATCTTGAATAACTTTGGCCGCTGTCTCATTTTCAATTTCACAGACACCTAAAAGATCGGGGCCATAGGCCTGAATCACTTTACCTAAGACTTCTTTTTTTTGTGCCAACTCTTTTGGTCCCCAATCTGTCTCAAGACATTCCCTGGCAAAATGTTTGCCACTTTTAAAACAACCATCTTTTTTGATAACTGAAATTTTGGGCAGATAAGTATAATCGTTTTTGCCTTCATCGTGATTGGTGTCAAACAAGTTTTCAAGATTATAAAACATTACCTTAATTTCACTGGCAAGGAGTGATTGAGATGAAAGTATAAAAATGAATATGATAATTAATTTCATTTTAAAAGATCTAAAATATCTTGATGATGGGTTTTAGTTTTGACATCAGACATAACTTCTAAAATTTTCCCTGCCTCATCAATTAGAAAACTTACCCTCATCACGCCCATATATTCTTTACCCATAAATTTTTTAAGTCCCCACACACCGTAGGTTTCGGCCAATGCATGATCTTCGTCAGATAAAAGTGTGAAATTTAGATTATCTCTTTCGATAAATTTTTTCAATCGAGTTGGAGCATCTGGACTTACCCCTAAAACCACAATTTTATTTTTATCATAGGCCTTTTTACTATCTCTAAGCGAGCAAGCTTGCACCGTACATCCAGGCGTCATGGCCTTAGGGTAAAAATATAATAATACCTTTTTCCCTAAAGAATCTTTCAGTGACACTTTCTCGCCATCTTGGTTTAAAAGTGTAAACTTCGGCGCTACATTTCCGGCTTTCAACTTTATATCTTTCTTCATATTGGACTCCACTTAAGATTCAGCATTTGCTAAAACATTAAAACATTGATAAAAACTTTTTTTCAAAAATTGAATATAATGTTTTCGATATTTGGCAATTTCATTATGCAATTCATGATAGGCACTCGGAATCACTTTAACATGAGCACCCTTTTCTAGGTGAGTAAAATAACGATTGATGGCCTCGGGAGAAACTACTTGATCAGCGCCGCCCACAGCACAAAACGCTGGGCATTTAAGTCGCAGTGGTCTGGTGAAAACTTCTTTACTTGCTCGCACGAGTTCAAAAAGTAATCGCGACTGAATAGATAAACTGTTAAGTGGATCATTAGCGTAATCTTCACCTACCATTGGATCGTGAGAGAGATGCTCAAATTTAATCACTTTTGGAACTGCTATAGAATAAGGAATTTGTGCTAACTTTTCAAAAACACTTTTAGCTAAGAAATGAGCAACAATTCCTTGCACTCCTCCTACTTCAACTGGCGGAGCACTAAAAAAAACCATTTTAGGATAAATCGATTTTTGCAAATAAGATTGCACCACTCCGGCAGAAATTAAGGCCCCCATTGAATGGCCAAAGAGTACATAATCTTTCATTTTATAATTTCGACTTAAGTAATCGATAATTTCACGCAAATCTTCAAAATAATCTTCAAATTTTTCGACATAAGTACGCTTGCCATCACTTTTTCCATGACCACGTAAATCGTAGTGCAAAATATTAAATTGATGGCCAAAAATATCGGACATATAACGATGTCTGCCACTATGTTCGGCCACTCCATGAGTCACGATAATCCAGGCCGGCGCACCAATCTCGCGGATACGTGTAAAGATTTCTACTCCGTCGCGCATTTTTATCATTTTCTCTTCACTGATCATAAAATTTCCCGCTACAATCTTCTTATGTTTAAGCTAGCGTTTATTATACTCCTAATTTCCTGTTCTCGTCATCGCTCAAAAATAACCGAGCAAATTACTTCTAATGTTTGTATTAATAATAAAACTAATAAGTTCCTCCTTTTACCTGCAACTTACCAGGCCAAAGAAATTTTTATTGGGGCCAGTGGCGATAGCGATTTTCTCTATTTTATAAATTTTTTTTCACAAGAACTAAAAAATGACCCAATTAATATAAATTTAATTCTCCCTAGTCGTTTATCACAGAGTGCTATCATTTTTTTTGACAACTTAAAAAATGAACATAAAAATATAAATCTTCTTGCTGTTGCCTCAGATAATACCCAATGGGCACAAGATTATTTTGAAATTTTTCACAACAATAATGGTGCACCTCAAATTGTCGATCTGCCTTACTTGAAACGCAGTAGTGAATTCACACCAGGTGAGCTGGCAACAAAATTAAAACTACCACTGTTAAAAACTCCCAATCTTAAGAGCAAATTTAATGACGGTAATTTAGGTGGAAATATTGAAGCAATAAACGACAGCTTGGTAATTGTTGGCGATAGCATGTCTGAAGCATTGTCTGAATGGCTTAAATCAACGCTAGCTCAAGAGATTTTAAAACTAAAAACCAACTGGCTCGCCACTGGTCACGTGGATGAGCTTTTTGCCATTCTTCCTACAATAAATGGAAGTTTTAAATTGGCCTATTCATCTCCTCAGTTGGCGATAGAATTATTAAAAGCTGCCAATAGCTCAGGAGAAAAAAGATTATCAGACTTTGAAATTGTGGGAGAAGAGATGTTTAATAATGATAAATTTAATTTTAAAAAATGCCTGATAAGTTTTCCCACCTACTGCCAAGAGCTTTTTAAAGCGAATTTAAAATATGAATCTATTATTCAAAGCAATCTAAGTCTCATTATGAAAAAATTAAATCTTTCGAAAAAAGATCTCCTACCTCTTCCCGTACTTTTTTCACCAAAAAATAAATCAAAAGACTATGGGCAAAAGCAAGATTTGGCAGAGACAATAAATCCTAATCTAACCAATTTCATTTCACTTAATAATAAAATTTTTATGCCCAAACAAGTGTTCGCGCCTTTTGAAAGTTATGTTGAACATATTTTTTCTGATTTAAATTTAAAACTGATATGGGCGCCGGCCAGATTTGCTCAAACACTCTCGGGTGGTCTGCATTGCAGCTCACAAGTTTTAAGAACTTGTCACTAAAACTCTCCACTCATTTTATTTTTGCGCCAATTTTTTTCGATGAATTTTATGATATGTCCTGCCACATCAACCTTCGTGGCCTTTTCAATTCCTTCTAATCCTGGCGTACTATTTACTTCGAGAATCAAAGGCCCGCGAGAAGAGCGAATAATATCAACACCAGCGACATTTAAGCGCATGGCCTTGGAAACCTTTATCGCTAAAGCTCGCTCCACGTCGGTAATTTCCACGCTAGAGCCTTTACCGCCGCGATGAATATTAGCGCGAAACTCACCAGGTGGAGCTGTTCTTTGCATGCTCGCCACAACTTTATCACCTACCACAAAACATCTAATGTCGCTGCCTTCTGCTTCATGAATAAATTCTTGAACAATAAAATAAGCATCAAGTCCACGCAATGCTTCGATCACAGATGCAGCCGCTTTACGTGTTTCGGCAAGTACAACGCCTAGGCCTTGTGTGCCTTCTAAAAGTTTTACTACTAGTGGAGCACCGCCCACACAATTAATTAATCCATCCACATCTTGAGTGGAATCAGCGATACCGGTTAAGGGCATTGGAATTCCTTTCTTTGACAAAATTTGTAGACTACGTAATTTATCGCGTGCCTTTTTAATGGCCAGAGAAGAATTCAGGGCAAACTTATTCATTAATTCAAATTGTCTTACAATAGATGTTCCGTACAAATTATGAGTTGCGCCAATTCTGGGAATGATCACATCAATATCTTTTAAATCTGATCCTTTATAAAAAATCTTTTGCCCGTCGTCTGTGCCAGAAATTGTCATATAGCATCTGGAGTAGTCGATGGGGCGAATTTTATGACCGCGAGATTTGGCCGCTTCCAAAAATCTTTTCGAAGAATACAAATTTTTGTTCATGGTCAGCAAGGCAATATTCATTATTCAATTATGTACGTGGACACGGTCTTTAGGTATAATGGAAAAATATGTTTTCGCCTGTAAAGACTGATCAATTTATTCAGGAATTTTATCATAACGGATTTATTCATATTAAAAATCTATTTTCATTAGAAGAAGTGGAAAAAATAAAAAATGAGTTAGAACATTTATACAATAAGGCCGGCCACTTAAAAGAAACTGAAACTATAAACAATACGCAATACGTGGTCGCCAACAATGCCATTCAGCGGGTGGTTTGGTGTGCCGGTGAGCGGCCACAACTTTTAAAATACGCTCACGATCCTCGCATCACAAAAATTGTGGCGCAAATTTTAAAATCTAGTATGGCCGATCAGCTTATTTGTCAGGCCCATTACAAAATGCCGCAAGATGAAGTGGCCTTTGATTGGCATCAAGACAGTCAGCATCGTTGTTTTGGCACTGACCTATGGAAAAATTTAAATCACATGGGAAGTTATGTGCAAACTCTAATGGCCGTAGATGAAATGGATCTTGATAATGGCCCGATGCAAATGGTTCCCTTGACTGGGATGATGGGAAATTTAGCCTTAGATAAATTAAAAGATCATGGAACATCTTTTGAAAAATTGTATGACGTAAAAAATACCCAAACAGTCACCATGACTCCCGGTTCGATTTTATTTTTTGGTCCCTACTCTGTACACGGTAGCGCACCAAATAATTCTGATCGCCCACGTCGTGTTTTTATTAATGGCTACGCTTATCCAAATTGTAATGATCGTCTTTATCCTGGATGCGGAAAGGGACTAAGAATTAATTTATAAGATTACTTATTCAAGGAGAGAATATGTTAAAAATGATTTTACCAATGCTCATAAGTTCTGGCCTTTGCGCCCACAGTGATTTTGATTACCCTAATCGTTATTTGCAAATTGAAGTCAAGGCGCCAAACCGTGCAACTATTGAACTTTTACAATCGATGGATTTAGATATTGCAGGTGTTGATCGCAAATCTGGACTGGCCGATTTAATTGTTTCAGATCACGAGTACAAAGAATTACAAAAAAGAGGGTTCGAACTTAAAACAGTAATGACTCGCTCAATTATGCGTGTGGATGAAGAATATAAAACGCCCGCAGAAATTGAAAGTATCTTAAAAAAATATCACGAAGACTATCCAGAGTTAACACAATTGGTGGTAATAGGATTAAGTGGAGAAAAACGTCCTATTTACGCTTTAAAAATTTCAGATAATGCAGCAACAAGAGAAACCAGCGAACCAACTATACTTTTCAATTCTATGCACCATGCACGCGAAGTCATGTCGCCTGAGGTTGGATTAGATATTATTGATTATCTACTTACTCGCTATAACCAGGATGATAAAGTAACTGCTTGGTTGGACAAAAATGAAATTTGGGTTCTGCCCATGCTAAATGTCGATGGTAGTAATAAAGTTTGGAGTAGTGATCCTTGGTGGAGAAAAAATACGACTGGTGGGTACGGTGTTGATATCAATCGCAACTACCCTTATAAATGGGGCAGCTGTAACGGATCAAGCGACTCAAAATACTCTGACACTTATCGTGGGGCCAGTGCAGGATCAGAGTCTGAAACACAAGCGATGATGAAATTTGTATCCACTATTAAACCAGTATTTAGTATTTCTTATCACTCTTATAGTGAATTAGTTATTTATCCTTTTGGCTGTGAGGGATCTCGTACGCCGAATAAAGATGTGGTAGAGGGCATCGGACGTGAGATTGCCAAAAAAGTTGATTATGAACCTGGCACATCGTGGGAGCTTTTATATTCGGTTGACGGTGGAGATATTGATTGGCTCTATGCTGAGCAGCAAGTTATTCCTTACGTTCTAGAATTAAATTCGCGCTCTGAAGGATTCCAACCAGACTACAAAGAATGGCGCGATGTCACTGTGCTGCGAAACCGCAGTGCTTGGCAATTTTTAATTGATCGCCTGGATGGATCTGGCGTCAGAGGAATTTCAACTCCAAAATCCTTAGTTTCGGTTTATGCAAAATCAAAGTTAATCCAAACCTATACTGTTAACCCAGATGGAACATTCCATATTGTGTTAGGTGCAGGAGATTATCAATTAACTTTCAAAAGACAAAATGACGTTTTTGCACAAAAAGAAATTAGCATTAAAAAGTCTCGAATTGATTTAGGAGAAGTTCTTTAATGCTTAAGCGTTTTTTACCTTACCGAATCACACAAAGGTACATGGTGGCAAGCTTTCTTGCCCCCTTTTGCCTTTGTGTGATTTTTTTTATCATCTTTCTTTTAACTTTTCAGCTCTTTAGAATTATTAAATTGGTGATCAATAATGATATTGATAAAATGGCGATTGCGGGACTCATCTCACATATCGCCGTTTCTTTTTTGCCTATTGCCGTCCCCATCTCCATTTTTTTCGCCATCATTTATACCTTAAATAAATTAAGCGAAGACTCTGAGTTGATTGCCCTGAAATCTTTCGGCCTGAATAAATATGATCTCTTCTCCCCTTTACTCCTAACCGGTCTGATCATTGGCCTTACGTTATTCTCGCTTAATAAAACCATTATTCCTTATTCCAATAAACAATTTCGCAATACTATTATTGAACTCACCTCAAAAAGTTTTTTAACCGATCTGAAATCTGAACAGTTTTATACTGAAATTCCCGGCGTCACGCTTTTTGCCAATAAAATTAATGATGAAGGTAAATTACTAGACGAAGTTTTCATTCAAGTAAAACGCGGAAACGCGGAAAAACAACAAATGATTGTCGCCAAGCACGGCGAGATTATCAAAAAAGATGAATTTGAAAATAAAGAAATTATTTTAAAACTCACTGATGGAAATATTTCACAAATGTATAAAGATGAGGATCGCTTTGAAAAAATTATTTTTCATGAGTATGAATTTCCTATTATTAGCCAAAATACCACGCCAGGTTACGTCACTAAAGATAGCATGAGATCCAACAAGGAGTTAAAAGACCTTATTGAAAAAAACCCCCACGCGATTAAAACAAGACTCGAATACTTGTCTCGCTTCTCAACACCGCTTCAATGCGTGCTCTTTATTTTTTTAGGTTTTTGTCTAGGTATTAAAAAAGGCAGAGGGCAAAATCAAAACTCTTCGGTCCATGGCCTAATTTTTCTCATCGGTTATTACGTGCTTTTCTTCTTGGGAGTAAGTTTAGCTCAAAAAGAAAAAATATCACCAGAAATTGCGTCTTATGCACCACTCATTGTTCTGGCCGTCGTTGCCACTTATAAATTTAGAAAATTGGACTGGACCGCCTAGAGAGCGTAGCTTATTCCAAAAAAGATGGTTAATGGTGAAATAGAAACAGTTCCACTAACGAGTTGATCGTAGCGAATACCCATAACATAAGACTTACCTTCTTTTCTCACCATCTCGTAATATGGAATTAATCCAATACCGCTAAAAGGTGCCGCGTTAGTTGTGCCGTTAAAAATATATTGAGAACCGGCCAAGCCCAATCTAAATCCACTCGCTGCGTGGTCATTTTGAATCAGAACATTTTGTCCATCAAGTGTGGTATTACTATCTTCTCGCAGCATTCTTCCAGTCAGTGCCCAAGTGTACCTGACGTTGAACATGACAACGGAAGAAGTTCCGCCAATGGCAGAAAGTGTTGTCCCAAATCCCCCACTCAAACTTTGTGTCGAATTAGTAATATAACCAAACTCTAAACCAACTCCGGGTCCAGCGATTGAACCGGTTGGACTACTGGCACTAAAATAATCACCATAGATCATGGTAAAAAATCTTTTTGGCCTTTCATCTTTATTTAGAACTTTTTGATCGCCCTCTTCAGCCTGTAGATTCAAGCATAACAATCCTGATAAAATGATAAGAGAACAAAATTTTAAGAACATTACGCGGCCTTCTTATCCATGTTCACGTTATTAGTAGCATTTTCCTGCTTACTATCAGTTTGCCGTTTAGCGCGTAATTTTTCAATGACCAAAGTATAAAGGGTATTAAATTCCATCGAATTTCGATCGGGTGTCGCATTCTCAAGGTAGTTCTGGACTAGTTGCCATTTTTTCTCAGGAATTTGTTTTTGCATGTATTCTAAAACATCCGGAGTTGAGACCCATGCTCGAGCTAAATCTTTTGCAGAGATGGCATTTAACAGCTCAGCAACCTCTGTATCACTTAAATCCTTAACCCAGCCTAAAGTATTAATATGGGCCATAAGTTCGAAGTCTCTAATGTTACTCTCCAGAATTTCTTTTTCTTCTTCAATTGAATTGATTTGAATTTTTGCCATGACTTTAATCATTCGAAGTGTTGAAGCTGTCAGCTTAGAAAAATCTAAATCATTATCAGTCACGACAGACATCTCTCGACTCTTCATAAATAAGTCTAAGCGCTCTTTTGCTTTCAGCGGTAAATTGGTCGCTCTGATTTTAGATAATCTAGTGATTAACCAAGCACGTTTTTGTACTTCACCCACCATCATGGCGTTATTCACATGATTAATATTTAATGGATTCATGTAATATGGATCTTGCTCAAGGCCCAGATCATCTTCTTCTAGAGTGGTAATCAACTTAGTATAATCGGCCAAGAAATTAACTTTTTGAAGCAGTTCAACTTTTTTATCCAATGGAATCTTCTTCCAGATAAAAGCGGCATATTGATCAAGCTCACACCAATAACAATCACTAATCAATGCTGTTAATGACTCAGTCGTAAACGATTCCCAAATTGATTTAGCAGAAGTGTTAACTTCCAGCTGCATGCCCTTATCTTTATCCTGGGCCTGTACTGCTTGCGCTCCACCCATACCTGAGCTCTCTAAAGCTTTTGCCAGACCTTGTAGGCTTGATTGTACTGTCGATTGCATTTGTTTTCCTTCAGAGCGGCGTAATATAAAACCCATGATCGCAAGAATCATAAAGACCCCAGCGATTCCAGAATAAATCATTTCGGTTTCATGTTTTTCAAAGAATGGTTTCTTAGCATCGGCCTTTTTCTGCTCCAGCTCTTTGCGCTCTTTTTCCATTCGCTCTAAATCGGCGGGCAAAGCAATCTTTTGAATCTTGATCGTAGGTTTAATGCTATATTCACTGGCCAAAAGATTGATATAAGCTTCCACACCCTCTGGCATTTTTTCCATTTTACTAAAAATATGCACTTCAAGAGATTTTAACTTCATCTTACCATCTGCACTCATTTTTAAGTCTTCAAACAGAAAAGCGGTCATTGGTAATTGTGATTCTGTTGTATCTGGAATAACTTTGACATAAATAAATGCCGCAGGATCAAAGCTCTTAATCATGCCCCCCATACGCATTTCAAGATCGCGCTGAACCATCATCAGTTGTTCTTGGCGCTCATCTAAGGCGTAGGTCTTGGTGGTTG